>Ga0308175_100004073_pt1 | contig 10212 bp, 7 predicted proteins | sample PhyCR1_3_FD_203893 | JGI IMG/M metagenome (GOLD analysis project Ga0308175, IMG submission 203893) | Soil microbial communities from UC Gill Tract Community Farm, Albany, California, United States - DLSLS.C.R1 | ecosystem: Environmental > Terrestrial > Soil > Agricultural land | place: USA...
GCAGGCGAGGAAGGGACGGCGTGAGCGCAGCTGCCGACGGTCCGGCGACCGGGCCGGCCGACCTGGACACGCTCCTCCGCGTGACCGGGCGGATCCGCACGAGCATCGAGAAGGTCATCGAGGGCAAGCCCGAGGTGGCGACCCTGTCCCTGGTGGTGCTGCTCTCCGACGGGCACCTGCTCATCGAGGACGTCCCGGGGGTGGGCAAGACGATGCTGGCCAAGGCCCTCGCCCGCTCCATCGACTGCAGCGTGCGGCGCATCCAGTTCACGCCGGATCTGCTGCCCTCCGACGTCACCGGCGTCTCGGTGTTCAACCAGGACACCCGGGAGTTCGAGTTCCGCCCGGGCGGGGTCTTCGCCAACATCGTGGTCGGCGACGAGATCAACCGGGCCTCCCCCAAGACCCAGTCCGCGCTGCTGGAGTGCATGGAGGAGCGGCAGGTGACCGTGGACGGGACGACCTACGTCCTGGACTCCCCGTTCATGGTGGTCGCGACGCAGAACCCGATCGAGATGGAGGGCACCTACGCCCTCCCCGAGGCGCAGCGCGACCGCTTCATGGCGCGGGTCTCGATGGGCTACCCGGTCGAGGCTGCCGAGATCGCGATGCTGGACACGCACACCCGCACCAACCCGCTCGACGACCTCGAGCCGGTGACCGACGCCGCAGAGATCCGCAAGCTGATCGACATCGTCACCCAGGTGTACGTCTCCCAGGCGGTGCAGCGCTACGCGGTGGCGCTGACCACCGCGACCCGCAGGTCGCCGGAGCTGATGCTGGGCGCCTCGCCGAGGGCCACCTTGCACCTGGTCCGCGCCGCGAAGGCGTCCGCGGCCCTGGCCGGGCGCGACTACGTCGTTCCCGACGACGTCCAGGAGCTGGCCGTGCAGGTGCTCTCCCACCGGATCCTGACCACGGTGGAGGCGTCGATGAGCGGCCGCACCCCGGAGGCCGCGCTGCACCAGATCGTCGCCGGGGTGCCCATGCCGGAGAGCCGGCGCTAGCCGGGAGTGGCCCGTGCGTGAGGCGCTCTCAGCCCTGACCGTCCGAGGACGAGCCTTCCTCGCCGCCGGGGCGACCGCGCTGGTCAGCGCCCTGGCACTCGGCCACGACGAGCTGGTCCGGGTCGGCGCGCTGCTGCTCCTGCTGCCCCTCGCCACCGCCTTCTTCCTCGGCCGGAGCCGCTACCGGCTCGGCCTCGTCCGCTCCGTCTCGCCCACCCTCGTCAGTGCCGGCCAGCAGGCCCGTGTCCAGCTCGACCTCAGCAACGACGGCCGGATGCCCACCGGCGTGCTGCTGCTCGAGGACCAGGTGCCCTACGTGCTCGGCACCCACCCGCGGTTCCTGGTCGACCGGATGGGGCCGGGATGGCGCCGGGAGGTTGAGTACGCCGTCCGGTCCGACGTCCGCGGGCGGTTCCCCCTCGGGCCGATGAAGGTGCGGCTCACCGACCCGTTCGGGCTGCTCGAGCTCGAGCGCACGTTCACCAGCACCAGCACGATCGTCGTCACCCCGCGGGTAGTCCCGCTGCCCGTCGTACCCCTGTCGGGGGTGTGGACCGGGTCCGGGGACAACCGCCCCCGCGCGTTCGCCAGCGGCAGCGCGGAGGACGTGACGGTGCGGGAGTACCGACGCGGCGACGACCTGCGCCGGGTGCACTGGCGCAGCAGCGCGCACGCCGGGGAGCTGATGGTGCGGCGCGAGGAGCAGCCGTGGCAGTCGCGGGCCACGCTGCTGCTGGACAACCGCCGCTACGCCCACCGTGGCCAGGGCCCGGCCTCCTCGCTGGAGCACGCGGTCACGATCGCCTCCTCGGTCGCGGTGCACCTGGTGCAGCGGGGGTTCAGCGTGCGGCTGGTGACGGCTCGCGGAGAGCGCACCGGCGACGGATCAGGCGCCCCGGGCGGCACGTGGCACGAGCACGGCGCGCTCAGCGCGGAGACCGCGCCGCTCCTGGAGTCGCTGGCGGTGCTGACCGAGTCCGACGACGTGCGGCTGGACACCAGGTGGCTCGCAGACGGCGGTCACTCCGGGCTCCTGGTGGCGGTCCTCGGCGAGGTCGACGAGCGGGACCGGTCGGCACTGACCCGGATCCGGCACTCGGCCGCCGGCGCGATGGCCTTCGTCCTCGACGTGCCGCAGTGGACGCGCGGGACGGCCGGTCGCAGCACGAGCACCGCCACGGCGATGCCGTGGCTCGCCGCCAACGGCTGGCGCGCGGTGCCCGCCACGCCGTACGACCCGCTGCCCGCGCTCTGGCAGGAGCTCGCGGTGCCGGGCCGCACCGCGACCAGCCGTCCGCGGGTCGTCGGCGGGGTGCCCGCCGACGAGATCGCCGGCGGAGGCCTGGGATGAGCACCCGGACCATCACCTCGGCCGACGCGTGGCGGGACTGGCGCTCGAGCCGCCCCGACACCCTTCCGGTCTCGTTGCTGGCGGGGCTGACCACCTGGGTCACGATGCTGGCCTGGACGAAGTTCGCCGAGCGGCCGGCCGGTTACATGGTGCCGCTCGCCTCAGCCTGCCTGCTGGTGGCCGTGCTCGGGGCCGTGCTCCGTGCCGTGCGGGTGCCTGCCCTGCTGGTGGCGCTCGTCCAGGTGGTCGTGCTGCTGCTGTGGCTGGAGCACCGGCTGGCTCCACCGACCGCGGTGCTGGGCGGGTGGTTCCCCGACGGTGACACGCTGCGCGCGTTCGGCGTCGGCCTGCACGAGGCCGCGTCGGCGGCTCAGATCTACGCCTCACCGGTGCCCGAGTCGGTGCCGCAGTTCTACCCGCTGCTGATCCTGACCGGGTCGATCACCGCGGTGCTGGTGGACTTCCTGGCCGTCGGCCTCGGCAGGGCTCCACTGGCCGGACTGCCGCTGCTGGCCGCCTACACCGCGCCGGTCAGCATCCTCGACGGTGGCGTCTCCGCGGTGAAGTTCGCCGCCGCCGCGATGTGCTTCCTGTTCCTGATCGCCGCCCAGGAGGGCCACCGCCTGGCCCGCTGGGGCCAGCACCTCACCCCCGGGGGCGGGCTGTTCGACCCACGGAACAAGAACGGTCGCGGGCACGCGGTCTGGGCGGCCACCCGGAAGATCGGGGTGGTCTCGACCGGTCTGGCGGTGGTCGCGCCGATCCTCGTGCCGAGCGTGTCGCTGACCCTCTTCGGTGGCGGCCCGGGCAACGGCAACGGCACCGGCAACGCCGTCTCGATCTCCAACCCCATGGTCGACCTCAAGCGCGACCTGGTCCGGGGCGCCGACATCGACCTGGTCACCGTGCGTACGACGGACCCGGACCCGTCGTACCTCCGGATCTCGGTGCTGAACTCCTACGACGGCAACGCCTGGCGACCGTCCGGCCGCGACATCCCCGTGGGGCAGCGGGCGCAGGGCGCGATCGCGGCTCCGCCGGGGCTGGACGGCGGGATCGCCAAGCGGACGGTGCGCTCCCGGTTCTCGATCAGCGAGTCCTTCGACTCGCGGTGGCTCCCGACGCCGTACCCCGCGACGTTCGTGCAGGCGCCCGGTGACTGGCGCTACGACCGGAGCACCCTGGACTTCATCAGCGCCAGCGACGGGCAGACCGCGGCCGGCCTGGACTACCGGGTCCGGTCCCTGGAGCTCGACCCGACCGCGAAGCAGCTGGCGGACGCCGCGGCCGCGCCCCTGGCGGTCTACAACCCGAACACCCGCCTGCCACGCGGCTTCCCCGAGTACGTCCGCCGGCTCGCCGAGAAGGTCACGAAGGGCAAGCAGACCCGGTTCGAGGAGGCCGTGGCACTGCAGGACTGGTTCCGGGTGGGCGGCGGCTTCCGCTACTCCCTGCGCCGAGCCACGGGAAACGGCACCAACCAGCTGGTCGCCTTCCTCCGGCCCGACCGGGGAGGACGGGTCGGCTACTGCGAGCAGTTCGCCGCGGCGATGGCCGTGATGGGCCGGGCCCTCGGCATCCCGTCGAGGGTGGCGGTCGGCTTCCTGCACCCGCAGCAGACCGGACCGGACACGTACGTCTTCAGCAGCCACGACCTGCACGCCTGGCCGGAGATGTACTTCGGGAGCATCGGCTGGGTGCGGTTCGAGCCGACCCCTGCGGCCCACACCGGCGAGGACGTGCCCGCCTACACCAGCGAGCAGCTCCCGTCGGCCCAGCCGACCAGCAGCAGCACCGCCCCGAGCGCCGCGGCCTCCGCCAACGACGCCAAGCGCAGCGCCGACGCGGCGGCTGCGCAGCATGGGGGGTCGGGGCCCTCCGGTCCGGCAGCGGGCCGGCTGGTCGGCTGGCTGGTCGCGCTGCTGCTGGTGGCGGCGTTGCTGGCCTCCCCGCGCGCTCTGCGCAGCCTGGTGCGCCGCCGCCGGTGGGGCGCCGACGGACCGGGCGGGTGGGCCGAGGCCGGCTGGAGCGAGCTTCGCGACTCCGCGCGCGACCTCGGCGTCGAGTGGGACGACGGCCTCACCCTGCGCGGCACCGCAGCCGAGCTGGAGCGGTCGTTCGGGCGTCCCGGGGACGTCGAGGACGCCCTCGGTCGGGGGTCGCGGCGCGGACCGGCCGCGAACCCCGACGTGCACGACGCCCTGGAGCGGCTGGTGAGGCTGCTGGAGCGGGCCCGCTATGCGCGGAGCATCCCGCCGGACGCGACGACCGTGCAGGAGGTCCGTGCCGACGTCGAGACGTGCGTGGCGGCGCTGGCGGCCGGTGCCGGGCCGCGTCGCCGGGCCCGCGCGGACTGGCTGCCCGCCTCCGTGCTCGGCACCGGGCTCACCGCCGGCAGGTCCGGCCGGCGTCGGCGCCGTACGGCGGTGCTCGGTGGGCCGGGGATCGACCGCGCGGTGTGACTCAGCGGTGTGACTCAGCGGTGTGACTCGGCGGTGAGCCGCCGCGTCGTGACGGCTGGGCTCAGAAGCCGTTCTGGTCGCGGCGGCGCCGCCAGCGCTCCTCGAGCCGGTCCATCATCGAGCCGTGCGACTGGCTGCGGTTGCGCGCCGGGCGGGCAGGGCGAGGAGCGCGAGGCTTCTTGGCGCGACCTCCGTCGATCACGCCGAAGCCGTGCTGGGAGCGGATCTTGGCGGCAGCCTGCTCGGGGGTGCGGTTCTGCCCGCGCCAGGAGTTGAGGGCGACGTACGCCGAGGCCAGCATCACCACGAACCCGGTCACGGCGACCCAGATCTGCTGGAAGACGGCGCCGGTCATCAGCATGCAGACACCGGCCAGGAACACCACACCGGCGACCAGGGCGCGTCGTCTCGCCTTCGCGCGCAGCGTGGTCCCTCGCAACGTGGAGGCCAGCTTGGGATCTTCGGCGACCAGCGCACGTTCCATCTGCTCGAGCAGACGCAACTCTTCTTCCGAGAGCGGCACCATGTCCTCCCGCCTACAAGTCCTGTTGTCCAGTCTAGGCAGCACTTGTCGCTACTGGTACCCGCGCGTAGAAATCGCAACCAGAATTGCCGTGCCGGGGCCTTCCACGCCTGGCGAGGTCAGACCGACTCGAGGTCCAGCAGCTTCTCGCGAAGAGTGATCGTGGCCCGGCGGTGCACCTGGCTCACCCTGGACTCGGTCACCCCGAGGACCTGGCCGATCTCGGCGAGGGTGAGTCCCTCGAAGTAGTACAGGGCGATGATCACCTGGTCGCGCTCGACGAGCTCGTCGATCACCCGCATCAGCGAGGCGTTCACGTCGCCCTGCTCGACGATGTGGTCCGCCGCCGTCGAGAGCTCGTCGGCGAGGTCGAAGTCGTCCAGGCTCGCGTGGTTGGAGTGGGCCTGCCGGGACAGGTCCCGCAGCTGCTGCAGCGGGAAGCCGGTCTCCTGGGCCAGCTCGCGGTCCTCAGGGGCCCGGCCGAGGCGTTCCTCGAGGCGCACCTGGGCGCGCTGCACCACGCGGAGCTTGTCGCGCACCGAACGCGGGACGAAGTCCATCGAGCGCATCCCGTCGATGATCGCGCCCCGGATCCTAGGCACCGCGAAGGTCTGGAAGGACAGGCCGCGCTGCGGCTCGAACCGCTCGACGGCGTCCATCAGGCCCAGCACGCCGTCGGAGACCAGGTCGTCCTGGTCGACCGTGTCCGGCATCCGGGTCCGCAGCCGGCCGGCGACGTACTTGACCAGGGGGGCGTACTGCAGGACGAGACGGTTGCGCAGTCCGGCGTCGCCGGTGCTGCGGTACTCGCGCCAGATCTGCTCCAGGTCCTCGCTCGGGGTCATGACAGGCCTCCCCGGCTGAGGCCGCTGTGCGGGGCGGCGAAGGCGACCAGCGCGCTGCGCGGCTCGGCGCGGTAGCGCGCGATCAGCTCGGCGGTCGCCTGGTCCAGTCGCTGGTGCAGGGCGCGCCGGTAGTCGGTGAGCTGCGCCTCGGCCGAGCGCAGCCGGCCGATCGCCTCGGAGACCGCGGCACCGTCGTTCGGGTCCAGCTCGGTGACCCACATCTCGTGCAGCACCGGCAGCTCGGGGAGCTCGTCCGCGGCGCGGACCCGGACCAGAGCGGTCCGGGAGCGACCGGTGCCGGTGTCGCCGAGCACCCGGATCAGCTCGTCCACGGTCAGCGACCGCTCGTGGTGCGCCTCCGCCTCGAGCACGTCGATGCGAGCGTGCACCAGCCTGCGCCAGTAGGAGACCTTCTCCTCCTCGTCGGCCAGCTGGCGGCGGTAGCGCCGGAGCTCCGGGAGCGAGAGCTGGGCCCAGTCGTCGGGCGGCGTCGCGATCTCCGCGAGGGGCGTCCCGTCGTCTGCCAGCGAGCTCATCGGGGTGTCGGAGTCTTTCCTGTGGTCGGAGGTGGCTGCCTGCGATCGGCCGGCTCTGCCGGTGCGGTTCGTGCCGGGTCCCATCATCATCGCTCCCTTGACCACCACATGGCGAGATCGGGTTTCTTCCTCACCGCGGGCGGGTGAATCGGCTGAAAGGTTTTCGGCAAATAGTCCGTTCGGACTATCAAGGTGCCCCAGAACCCGGCCGAAACTCCCCATGACTGCTCACACCGCCCTCCGTTCCTGGGAGACGGAGCCGGTGAAGGCAAGACCATCCGCGGACGGCAAGCCCCCCTGCCACCTGCGGCGCCGGAACATCTGCCCCCCGATGCCCCGGCCACGGCGGCCCCGGTCCTCTGGACTCGGGGCCGCTGCTATCTTCCGGGTCCGGTCGGTCCGGCCACCCGCGGTCACGCCCGGTCGCCCTCCAGGAGGCTGGCCGGCCGGACCGCCGCGTCGCCGAACCGGTGCACCGCACGGTCGACGGCCAGGTCCGCGTCGGACCAGCCGCGGTCCCGCTCGCCGAGCACCAGCTGGCGCTGCACGGTCCGGCGCGGGACCAGGCCCTCCACCCGCACGCCGACCAGCCGGATCCGCGCCCGCTGCAGACCGAGCGCGAGGAACAGGTCGCTCGCCGTCCGGTAGATCTCCTGGGTCACGTCGGTGGCCTCCCCCCTGGTCCGGGACCGGGTCAGCGTGGTGAAGTCGGCGAAGCGGACCTTCACCGTCACGGTCCGGCCCGCCAGCTGCGCGGCGCGCATCCGTCGCGCCACCTTGGCCGACAGCCGGAGGATCTCGCGGAGCACGACCGACCGGTCGTCGGTGTCGCGGCCGAACGTCTCGTCGGCGCCGATGCTCTTGTCCGGCTCGTCGGCCCCTCGCCGGGCGGTGACCACCCGCCGGTCCTCGCCCCAGGCGAGCTGGTGCAGCTGGGCGGCCATCCCGGGTCCGACCGCACGCCGCAGCGTGGTCAGCGGGGTGTGCGCGACGTCGCCGACGGTCCGCAGGCCGAACCGGTGCAGCAGCTCGGCGGTCTTCTCCCCCACCCCCCACAGCTCGCCCACGTCGAGGGGGTGCAGGAAGGTGGTCACCGCCGACGGCGGGACGACGACGACGCCGTCGGGCTTGGCACGCCGGCTGGCGAGCTTCGCGACGGCGACCGTGCGGGCCAGTCCCACCGAGCAGGTGATCGCCTGCTCGTCGTACACCTGGGCGCGCAGCCGTTCGGCGATGGCGTACGGCGAGCCGAGCCGGCGCATCGCTCCGGACACGTCGAGGAACGCCTCGTCCAGGGAGACCACCTCGACGAGCGGGGTGACCCGGCGGAAGGTCTCCATCACCGAGGTCGACACCGTGGCGAAGCTGTCGTAGGTGTCGTGGCCCGGCGAGACCACCACGAGCCGGGGGCATAGCCGCCGGGCCCGGGTCATCGGCATCGCGGAGTGGATGCCGTACGCGCGTGCGTGGTAGTTCGCCGACAGCACCACGCCGCGGTAGCCGCCCCCGACCACGACCGGGACGGACTGCAACTCCGGCCGGTTCCGCACCGCCACGGAGGCGTAGAACGCGTCCATGTCGACGTGCAGGATCGGGCACTGCCACGACGCCTGCTCCGGGGTCATCCCCGCCTCCTGGACCCGCTCGTCGCCGCAGGTGCGGGGGTGTCGCCCACTTCCCATGGAGGTTTCACGCCTCCCATGGCATGCATGCCATGGGAGGCGTGAAACATCCTGCATACCTTGGTAAACGCTGGGAGGGAGCCCCTAGCGGCGGGTGGCCAGGGTGTGCAGCTGGGTGGCGAGGGGGAGGTACTCCGGGCGGGCCGACACCGCGTGCTCGAGGTCGACCAGCGCCTGGGCGGCACCGGGCTCGAGGTCGACCAGCGAGCTGGGCACCAGGTCGGCGAACACCCGGACCGCGTGCATCGTGCGCAGGTCGAAGCCGGCGTCGTCGAGCACCGCGGTGATCTCGTCGGCGGTGAACCGGCGGGGACCGGTGGGGTCGGTGCCGGGGGTGCCGGGCTTCGTGGCGGGAGCGTCCAGCAGCGCGCGGGCCTGGCCGAAGTGGCCGGCCATGGCCCTCGCCACGACCGCTGCGTGCCGCTGGTTGACCAGCAGGCTGAGGGTGCCACCGGGACGGAGCACCTGCGCGAGCACGGCCAGGGCCGCGGCCGGGTCCTCGACGATCTCCAGGACGCCGTGGCAGAGCACCACGTCCACCTCTCCGGCCGGCACCAGACCGGGCAGGCTGGCCAGGTCCCCCTGCCGGGCGGTGATCCCGGTGACGCCGCTCTCCTCCGCGCGCCGGGCCAGGATCGCCAGGGCGTCGGGGCTGGGGTCGACGACCACCACGCGATGACCGAGCTCGGCCACCCGGACGGCGAACCCGCCGGTGCCGCCGCCGACGTCGACCACGAGCGCGGACGGTCCGGCGCCGGAGGTCCCAGCGGCGTCGCGGCCGTCGAGCACCTCGCGCAGGGCCTCCCACACCACGGCGGTGCGGGCCGCGCTGCGCCGGTGCAGCTGCCCCGGCGACTGTGCGCCCCGCTGGTCGCCCCGCTGGTCGCCCCGCTGGTCGGCTGGCATGGCGCCCACCCTAGAGCGTCCCGCGGCGGCCGCCCGGGACCGTTCGGACGTGCAGTGCCAGGGCACGTGCACGGGTCGCCCGCGGCTCGGGAGGTCTCCACCGCCCTGACTGCACGTCCGAGTGGTCGCGTCGAGGGCTGCGTCGAGGGCTGCGTCGAGGGCTGCGTCGAGGGCTGCTCAGCCACCGGAGCTCCCCGGCGAGGAGTGCCACAGCTTGCGCGGAGCGCCCGAGACCTTGCGGCCGGCGTTCTTGGTGTCCTCACCGGGCGGCTTGACGTCGGCGTACGGCGACATCGCGAACCCGCTGGAGTGCACCAGCACCCGGCGCCGGCCCATCCCGCCGGCGCGGGTGCCGCCGCTGCCACCGGGCCGCTCGCTGCCGGCCCGGTCGCCGCCGTTGCCGCCGTCGCTGCCGACGGGAGGCCGGGCCATCACCGGCCGGGTCGAGCGGCTCTCGGCGGCGCCGCGCACCGCGTCCTCGCTCGTCGCGTCGGCACCGAACCCGAGCGGCACGGCGGCCATCGCCTCCCGCACCGCGTCGAGGCCGCCGTCCTGCCAGGTGGCGTGCAGGCCGGGGAGCTCCCAGCACCCGGTCGCCCGCAGCGAGACGCCGTGCCGCCCGGTGCGCCGCAGCTCTCCCCGCACCACCAGCAGCCAGGAGTGGAACACGGTCGCGGCGTAGGGGCCCTGCACGTCCTCGAAGAACGTCGCGTCCACCGGCCCGGTCGCGTCGTCGAGGGTGAGGAACACGACCCGGCGGCCGGACCGGATCGGGGGTGTCTGGGTGGCCACCTTGACCCCGGCGACGAGCAGCTCGGACCGGCTACGCCGCCGGAGCAGGTCGACGGACCGGGTCACCCCGAGCGCGTCGAGGAACGGGTCGTAGAACTCCACGACGTG
>Ga0308175_100004074_pt1 | contig 10211 bp, 11 predicted proteins | sample PhyCR1_3_FD_203893 | JGI IMG/M metagenome (GOLD analysis project Ga0308175, IMG submission 203893) | Soil microbial communities from UC Gill Tract Community Farm, Albany, California, United States - DLSLS.C.R1 | ecosystem: Environmental > Terrestrial > Soil > Agricultural land | place: USA...
CAGCTGATCGGCATGCCGGAAGCGCAACTCACGCTGGCGCACGCCACCATTCACCTGGCCACCGCGCCAAAGTCCAACGCCGTGATCTCGGCGCTGGGTGCGGCGATGAGCGACGTCAGGGAGGGCAAGGCCGGCATGGTTCCTGCGCATCTGCGCGACGGGCACTACTCCGGCGCCGAGGCGCTCGGCAACGCGATCGGCTACAAGTACTCGCACGACGACCCGGACGGGGTTGTGCCGCAACAGTATCCACCCGACGAGCTCGTCGGCGTGGACTACTACCAGCCGACTACTCATGGAGCCGAACGAGAGATCGCGGGCCGGCTCGACAAGCTGCGCGCCATCATCCGCAAGAAACGCTGAGCGCGTCTCCCTCGCCGAGACTGCTCACCGCTCGCGATTCGCGCCGATTTCGCGATCTCCCCGCAGTTTCGGCGTAGGGGTTGACAGCCGTCGAACCCGCTCCTAACTTTGTAGTCAACTAGTTCATTGATCAAATGTGGGGTTGATAATTGGGGAGCGATGGAGATGCAGACGTGCGGATGGATCGCGCCTTCATGGCGCTCGCCGACCCGGTTCGGCGGGCCATCGTTGCGCGACTGTCCCGCGGTCCTGCCACGGTCAACGAATTGGCCGCACCGTTCGACATCACCAAACAGGCGGTGTCCAAGCACATTCAGGTGCTCGAGCATGCGGGGCTGGTCACCCGGACCCGCGATGCGCAACGCAGGCCGGTTCATCTCGACGCGGCGGCGCTCGAGGGGCTGACCGCATGGATCGACCGGTATCGACTTGACGCCGAACGCAACTACCGCCGGCTGGACGCCCTGCTGGCGGAGATAACCGACACATCCACAGAAGGGAACGAACAATGACGAACGCACTCAACCTGCAGGCTCCGGTCGATACGTTGGCCATGGAGTTCACCCGCGAGTTCGATGCTCCGGTGCAAGCGCTCTTCCGCGCGCACGCCGATCCGGATCTCGTCAAGCAGTGGCTGGGCCCGCACGGTCTGAAGATGCAGATCGAGGAGTGGGACTTCACCAGCCACGGTGGTTACCGCTACGTGCACTCGACCGAGCAAGGCGAGTTCCGATTCAACGGCACGTTTCATACCGTGCGGGAGAACGAGTTCGTCATCCAGACCTTCGAATTCGAGGGTGCGCCCGACATGGTGAACATCGAGTTCATGTGGTTCGAGGACCTTGGCAACGGCCGCAGCCGGCTGCGCGGCCGGTCAATCTGCCCCACCACCGAAGCCCGTGACGCGCTGCTGTCGTCCGGTATGGAGGGTGGGATGACCGAGGGCTACGAGAAGCTCGACGTGCTCTTGAAGTCGCTCTGATACAACGGCTTTGACGTCCAGCATGCCCGGCGGCCAGGGGTGCCGCCGGGCTCGCTACCGGGATTGGATTACCTCATAAGGCCGGAGCGCCTGCGTCCCATCATGCCGGTGCGCCTGCGTCCCATCAGTGCCGAGACAAGCGCGACACCGATCGCGGCGACGATGACCTGAACCAGAAGTTCCAGCCAGTCGATGCCGCTGGTCGCGGTCGGTATTCCGAGTGCCCGGGCGATGGCCGTGCCGATCAACGCTGACACGATGCCGACGAGGATCGTGACGAGCATCCCGATGGGCTGCTTGCCAGGGACCAACAGCCGGCCAAGCACACCGACGACGATGCCGATGAGAATGGCGGTGATGATGCCGGTGATTGTCATTTTTTCCTCCAGGGGCAGTAGTGGGGTGCAAATGCAATACCCTCGGCGTTCACGAAATAAACGCCCGCGTCAATCGGCTGGTAGCTGGCTCAGTTCACGCCATCTCCGGTAACCGCAGATGGGCGAGCACCAGGTCGAACTCACCCACGTCCACAATGTCTGCGCCAAGTTCACGGGTCCGCGCGTTGCGCAGTTCTCTGGCGTTCTCCTGGTTGCGGTCCATGGCTTCGCGGCTGTCGAACGTCGCCGACGACACACCTCTGCCGGTGGCGCGGTTGACCAAAAAGCTGGCGCTGCAGAAGCCGTCGAGATCCTGGAGTGACGGCAATACGGAGCTTCGGTAGAACTCGATGGATCGGTCGACCTGATCACGTGGCATCTTGATCCACGTCGCCCGCACACAGGCGCCGTCACCGGAGCGGTGGTCGCGGTGCATCGCCCCGATTTCCCACTGATCGACCGTGACGTCGCCGCCGCCGAAGCGCATGCCGGCTTGGTCGCGGAGCGGGGCCGCCTGGTCCGTGCTGGTGCGCACGGCATCCTCTGTTTCCCAGGCGCTAGTGGCAATGCATTGCCCGGACTCCCGGTTCACCAGCAGAGACAGGCCGACATAGCCGTCCATGGCCGTCAGCGCAGGCATGACCTCGTCGCGGACGTACGTGATCCCGTCGTCGATGGACGAGGGTTGCGCCTGGATAGTGGTAGAGCGTGCGTACACGGTCGACCCCCTCTCCTCAGGGACGGCGCCCCGGTGGCACCACCCACCGTGAATTAGCTTCCTCCCGGCGAGCGGACGTTTCAATGGTCCGTACCCTGGAGTTATGGACTTCGACGTGCTCGAAATCGACTCATCGCGGCGACAGATCGTCGACCTCACGGAGAGGGTACGGAAGTTCTGTGCCGCCCACGAGGACGGCTTGTGCAGCGTCTTCGTGCCACATGCCACCGCAGGCGTGGCGATCATCGAGACCGGCGCGGGCTCCGACGACGACCTCGTCGACACGCTGGAAAGGCTGCTGCCTCGTGACGACCGCTATAGCCACGCGCACGGCTCGCCGGGCCACGGCGCTGACCACGTCCTGCCCGCGTTGGTGGCACCTTCGATCACCGTGCCGGTGGAGGACGGCAAGCCGCTGTTGGGAACATGGCAGAGTGTCGTGCTGGTCGACCTGAACCGAGACAACCCGCGGCGATCGGTGCGTTTGAGCTTCATAAACGGGTGATGACGGTGCGACAAGCACGACCGGTAATGTTATGCGGTCGATGAATCCGCGGGTGTCACCGAAAACAATAAGGACAGCAGGAAGTGCAGACACACGAGATCAGGAAGCGATTCCTCGATCACTTCGTGAAGGCGGGCCACACGGAGGTGCCCAGCGCCTCGGTGATCCTCGACGACCCCAACCTGTTGTTCGTCAACGCCGGCATGGTGCAGTTCGTGCCGTACTTCCTCGGTCAGCGCACGCCGCCGTGGAACCGTGCGACCAGCATCCAGAAGTGCGTCCGGACACCGGACATCGATGAGGTCGGCATCACCACCCGGCACAACACGTTCTTCCAGATGGCAGGCAACTTCTCGTTCGGCGACTACTTCAAACGCGAAGCCATCCAGTTCGCCTGGATGCTGCTGACCAATCCTGTCGCCGAGGGCGGCTACGGGTTCGATCCCGAAAGAATCTGGGCCACAGTCTATCTGGATGACGACGAAGCGGCCGGGCTGTGGCGGGAGGTCACCGGCATACCGCCCGAGCGGATCCAGCGCCGCGGCATGGCCGACAACTACTGGTCGATGGGTATCCCCGGTCCGTGCGGGCCGTCCTCGGAGATCTACTACGACCGCGGCCCGGAGTACGGCGCCGAGGGTGGCCCGATCGTCAACGAGGACCGCTACATCGAGATCTGGAACCTCGTGTTCATGCAGAACGAGCGGGGTGAGGGCACCTCCAAGGAGGATTTCGAGATCCTCGGCCCGCTGCCGCGCAAGAACATCGACACCGGCATGGGTGTCGAGCGCGTCGCCTGCCTGCTGCAGGGCGTCGACAACGTCTACGAGACGGACCTTTTGCGCCCGGTCATCGACACCGTCGCCGCCATCGCCCCGCGCGGCTACGGCAACGGCAACCACGAGGACGACGTCCGGTACCGGATCATCACCGACCACAGCCGCACCGCGGCGATTCTCATCGGCGACGGTGTCAGCCCCGGCAACGACGGCCGCGGCTATGTGCTGCGCCGACTGCTGCGTCGAGTCATCCGGTCGGCGAAGCTGTTGGGAATCAACGAACCGATTGTCGGTGCATTGATGACCACGGTGCGCGACGCGATGGGGCCGTCATATCCGGAGTTGGTCAACGATTTCGACCGAATCAATCGCATCGCGGTGGCAGAGGAGACAGCGTTCAACCGCACGCTGGCTTCGGGCTCACGGCTGTTCGAGGAGGCCGCCCACGCGACGAAACAGTCGGGTGCCTCTGTGCTGTCCGGAACCGATGCGTTCACCCTGCATGACACCTACGGCTTCCCGCTCGAACTGACTCTCGAGATGGCCGCTGAAGCCGGCCTGAGCGTCGACGAAGAGGGCTTCCGCGGCCTGATGGCCGAGCAACGGCGAAGGGCGAAGGCCGACGCGGCGGCCCGCAAGCAGGCCCACACCGATCTGTCGGCGTACCGTGAACTGGTCGACGCGGGCCCGACCCAGTTCACCGGCTTCGACGAATTATCCACCGAGGCAAAGATTCTCGGCATTTTCATCGACGGCAAGCGTGTCCCCGTTGCGGCGCATGCTGCTCAGCAGGCCGAGCGCGTCGAGCTGATCCTGGACCGCACGCCGTTCTACGCCGAGTCCGGCGGTCAGATCGCCGACGAGGGCAGCATCACGGGAACGGCCGCATCGGCAACGGCGAAGGCGGCCGTCACCGATGTCCAGAAGATCGCCAAAACACTCTGGGCGCATCGCGTCAACGTGGAATCCGGCGAGTTCGTCGAGGGCGACACCGTCGTCGCGTCCGTTGATCCGCGGTGGCGCCACGGTGCCACCCAGGGTCACTCCGGCACGCATATGGTGCATGCGGCGCTGCGACAAGTGCTGGGCCCCAACGCCGTTCAGGCAGGTTCGCTGAACCGCCCTGGTTATCTGCGATTCGACTTCAACTGGCAGGGTTCGTTGACCGAAGAACAGCGGACGCAAATCGAAGAGGTCACCAACGAGGCCGTCGAGGCCGACTACGAAGTGCACAGCTTCACCACCGAACTCGAGAAGGCCAAGGCGATGGGCGCAATGGCGCTGTTCGGCGAGGCCTATCCCGAGGAGGTGCGGGTGGTCGAAATTGGCGGTCCGTTCTCGCTGGAGCTGTGCGGCGGGACGCACGTGCCCAACTCGGCGCAGATCGGCCCGGTCACGATCCTCGGCGAATCCTCCATCGGCTCGGGCGTGCGCCGTGTCGAGGCCTACGTCGGCCTTGACTCGTTCCGCCACCTGGCGAGGGAACGCGCACTGATGGCAGGGCTGGCGTCGTCGCTGAAGGTTCCGTCGGAGGAGGTTCCTGCACGGGTGGCGCAGCTGGTGAACCGGTTGAAGACCGCTGAGAAGGAACTCGACCGGATGCGGTTGGCCAATGCGCGGGCCGCCGCGGTGAACGCCGCCGCAGGTGCGGAGCAGATCGGTAAGGTCCGTGTCGTGGCGCAGCGGATGGCTGGTGGGACATCGGCTGCGGACCTTCGTAGCCTTGTCGGCGATATCCGCGGCAAGGTCGGCTCCGATCCGGCGGTGATCGCGTTGATCGCCGAGGGGGAGAACGACACTGTCCCATTCGTGGTTGCGGTCAACCCGGCCGCCCAGGATCTCGGCCTGAAGGCCAGTGAGCTGATCAAGCAGCTGGGTGCGGCGGTGAATGGCCGCGGCGGAGGCAAGGCGGACCTCGCGCAGGGCTCCGGCAACGGTGTCGCGGGCATCGACGCGGCACTGGCCGCCCTTCGCGCGGAGATAGGCCGGAGCTAGGCACGTGGCCCACCCAGAACACCGTCTGCCGGATCGGCCCGGAGGCGACGATCCCGGACGGGGACGTCGGCTGGGCGTCGACGTGGGAAGCGTCCGCATCGGCGTCGCGGTGAGCGACCCGGACGGCATCCTCGCAACGCCGGTGGAGACCGTGCGCCGCGACCGAACGGACCGTCACCTGCGACGGCTGACCCTGCTCGTCACCGAACTGGAGACGGTGGAGGTCGTGGTCGGGCTGCCACGCACACTGGCCGACCGGACCGGTCCCGCCGCGGAGGATGCCATCGGACTCGCCGAGGATCTGGCGCGGCGCGTCGCGCCGATTCCGGTGCGGTTGGCCGACGAGCGCCTGACCACCGTCACGGCGCAGCGCTCGCTGCGGGAAGCCGGTGTGCGCGCCAGGGGACAGCGGGCCATGATCGATCAGGCCGCGGCCGTCGGGATCCTGCAGAGCTGGCTGGATCAGCGGCGGGACATCGTCGGCCCGCGCAACGAGGGCGACGATGCCTGACGCGTGGGGTCGCGATCGGCCGCCGCCGGTAGCGGTGGGGCCGCCGCGGCACCGGATGAGCCGCGCCGATCGCATGCGCGAAGTGCGTCGGCGTCGCAGGCACCGGGTTGTCCGCGGGATCACCGTCAGCGTGTTCATCGTCATCGTGGTCGGCGCGGTCTTTCTCGGCTCCAGGCTGTGGCACACCGTGTTCGGCACGGGCCCGGACTACTCCGGCGACGGGGTGTTGGATGTGGTCATACAGATCCACGACGGCGACTCCACCACGGCGATCGGCAAGACGCTGGAAGAGCACAAGGTCGTCGCGACGGTGAGGGCCTTCGTCGCCGCCGCCGAAGACAACTCCGCGATGTCGTCGATCCAGCCTGGCTTCTACAAGCTGCGCACGGAGATCCCGGCGTCGAATGCCGTTGCGCGGCTGACTGATACGCAAAACCGGGTGGGCAAGCTTGTCATTCCCGAAGGCCGCCAGCTCGACGACATCCAGGACGTCAAGACCAACGGGGTCACCGACGGCATCTTCACCCTGATTTCCAACGCCACCTGTGTGGACCTCGACGGCGAGCGACGCTGCGTGTCGAAAGACGACCTCCGTGACGTGGCAGCCACCGCGTCTTCATCATCGCTTTCGGTGCCCGACTGGGCGGCTAAAGAGGTCGCCGCCATGGGCCGCGACCACCGCAGGCTCGAGGGTCTCATCGCGCCAGGGTCATTCGATATCGATCCTTCGGCGTCCGCGCAAGACATCTTGTCCGAGCTCATCGGCGTCAGCGCCTATCAATACGCCCAGGGCGGGCTGTTGGACACCGCAAAGTCGTTGAGCATGACCCCGTATCAAATCTTGACGGTGGCGTCGCTGGTACAGCGTGAGGCCAAACCGCAGGACTTCGACAAGGTGGCCCGGGTCATCTACAACCGACTGCACGAACACCGCACGCTGGAATTCGACTCGACGGTGAACTATTCACTGGACCGTCAGGAGGTAGCCACCACCGACGCCGATCGCGGTCAACAGACGCCGTGGAATACCTATGTGCGTCAGGGGCTTCCGGCTACGCCGATCTGTTCACCGGGTGCGCCGGCGCTCGCGGCCGCCGAACACCCCGCCGACGGCGATTGGCTGTACTTCGTCACCATCGACACGCAGGGCACGACGCTCTTCACTCGCGACTACCCTCAGCACTTGGCGAACATCGAACTCGCGAAGCGAAACGGTGTCCTCGACAGCGCCCGGTAACGCACGAAAGGCGGCGGTGCTGGGTTCGCCGATCGCGCACTCCCGCTCACCGCAGTTGCATCTTGCGGCCTATCGGGCATTGGGCCTCGGTGACTGGACATATGACCGCATCGAGTGTGCCGCAGACGAATTGCCCTCCGTGATCGGCGGTTTCGGTCCGGAATGGGTGGGTGTTTCGGTGACGATGCCGGGCAAGTTCGTCGCGTTGCGATTCGCCGACGAGCGCACCAGACGCGCGGAATTGGTGGGCGCGGCCAACACTCTGGTGCGGACGTCGACGGGCTGGCGTGCCGACAACACCGACATCGACGGCGTGACCGGTGCGCTGGGTGAGCCGTTGGGTCACGCGGTCGTCGTCGGGTCCGGCGGAACCGCACCTGCGGTGGTGGTTGGACTGGTCGAGCTCGGCGTGCAACGCATCACGGTGGTCGCCCGCAACCATGAAAAGGCCGCGCCCGTGGTGGATCTCGCGGCCAAGGTCGAGGTCGAGGCCCGTTGGTGCGACGTCAACGGACCGGATCTGGCACAGGTGGTGGCTACTGCTGACGCGGTGGTGAACACCGTCCCGGCCGATGCAGCGGCAAATTACGCATCGGTGCTGGCAACCACGCCGGTGCTGCTCGACGCGATCTATTACCCGTGGCCCACGCCGTTGGCGTCGGCGGTCGAAGCTGCGGGTGGCCGGGTGATCAGCGGCCTGCAGATGCTGCTGCACCAGGCCTACGCACAGGTGGAGCAGTTCACCGGGTTGCCGGCGCCCAAAGAGGCGATGAGGGCAGCGCTGCTGGGCGATTAGCCTCGGTACATGGGGGCGGGGGTTGCCGGCGTATTCGTGCTGGCGTGGCTCGCGGTGCTGAGCGTGTTCGACATCCGAGAGCGGCGACTCCCGAATTGGTTGACCGTTCCGGGCGCGGTGGTGATTCTCGCGGCGGGCGCGCTGACGGGCCGCGGAGTTCCGGCCGTGTTGGGCGCCATCGGGCTGGCGGCCATCTATGTCGTCGTCCACTTGATCGCGCCGTCGGCGATGGGTGCCGGTGATGTGAAGCTCGCAGTGGGCGTCGGCGGGCTGACGGGTGCGTTCGGCTTCGACGTATGGGCGTTGGCTGCGGTCGCCGCACCGCTGCTGACCACTGTCTGGGCATCCGTCGCAGTTATTCGAGGGTCGGATTCGACTGTGCCGCATGGCCCGTCGATGTGCCTGGCAACGGTGGCCGCGACGGCGCTCGTCGTCGTCTAGTCGTTTTCGTCGCCTTCGTCGTCTTCGCAGAGTTCGGCGAGCAGTTCGTCGGGGTGGTGGGCTCGGTTGGTCTCGGGTGGGCCGGTGCCGTCGCTCCAGGCGAGCCTGCCGGTGTCGGTGACTTTGGTCTCGAGGATGCCCTTGCTGACCAGCGTGTGGTCGGGTCCGCAGCCGAAGAACAGGCAGTCGGCGTCGGTGAGGCCGTCGTTGGCCCAGTCGGGTTCGTGGTGGACTTCGCAGTGGTAGCCGGCTTGTAGGCAATTCGGGCGGGTGCAGCCGCGGTCGCGCGCGTAGCAGATGATGCGTTGGTCGGCCGAGGCGACGCGTTTGGTACGGCCAAGATACAGCGGGCGGTCGGTGTGATCGTCGAACACCGCCAGGTAATGGATGGCGTCGGCGGCCATTCGGATCAGATCGCGCATCGGAAGAGCGGAGCCGCCGCCGGTGCGGGCGGGTGGCGGCATCGCGATCCTGGGGTCGTTGACCGCGTGGGCGGCCTGGTTGAGCTCGGCCAGGGTGGTGGTGACGATGACGGTGACCGGCAGCCCGCGGTGCTGGCCGAACTCGCCTGATGCGATGCCGGCCCTCAGGCCGAGCTTGACGGCGTCGTGCAGCCGCTGCGGGCCGCTGCGGGTGTCCGGTTGCACCTCGTCAACCCCGTCGCCGTCGGGCTGGTGGCGGCCGGGCTTCACCGCCGCGTTGACCGCCTCCAGGTAGGCGCGGGCTTCCGGGTCGAGCCACCCGGAGAGTCGGCTCATGCCGTCGGGGCCTTGCGGCGCCAGGTGCAGCCCGCGGCGGCGGGCGCGGTCGTTTTCGTCGAACAGGCCGTCAGGGTTGAGGTGATCGGCGATGCGGCGCCCGATCACGACGACGAACTTGGCGTCCTGACATCCTGCGTGGCGCACCAAGATTCGTTCGGCCTTATCCCGTTTGTCGTCGGGCACAGCGGAGGGCAGCACGTCGAGTGCGTGGCAGACGGCAGCGATGTGATCGTCGCCGATGTCGCCGTTCTCGACGGCTATCGCCAGGTGTGGCAGTTCGGGCGGCAATACAGGTCCGGTCAACGAACGGCGCGGGCGAATTCGTGTGGCGATGCGCATCCGGCGTCGGACCTCGCCGGGCGTGATGCGCAGTCGCTGCCACAGCAGCTTGCTCATCACGGTGCCCGCGGGCAGGGCGGGATCGTCGGGTCCGTCCGGCGGTTCCATGATCTCGCCGACGAACCGGTACATCAGCCCTCGGTTGACCCTGTCCTGCGCTTCCAGTCGTTCGGTCACCTCGACCCGGAACGCATTGCCCACCATGTCAGAGCACGTCGCTCGTAGCCGGGCGTGAGCCGCGTCGACCCCATCCAGCGCGGCGCAGATCTCGTCCTGCCCGGAACTCATGCCTCCACGCTATCGAACGTACGTGCGAATGTCCGGCTACTCTCTGCCGCCTGTGGATGAAACCGCAACGGTGGATAACTTGCGGATTTCCGCAGGAAAAGAGCGCCATGGGAAGATGG
>Ga0308175_100004076_pt1 | contig 10209 bp, 11 predicted proteins | sample PhyCR1_3_FD_203893 | JGI IMG/M metagenome (GOLD analysis project Ga0308175, IMG submission 203893) | Soil microbial communities from UC Gill Tract Community Farm, Albany, California, United States - DLSLS.C.R1 | ecosystem: Environmental > Terrestrial > Soil > Agricultural land | place: USA...
GACGTCGAGCGCGAGCTGGGCCGCGACCTCGAGGGCGGCATCCGCCACGGCCCGCGCCCGATCGACGTCGACCTGCTGCTGCTCGGCGACACCGAGCACTCGTCCGATCGCCTGACGCTGCCCCACCAGCAGGTGCTCGCGCGGCGCTTCGTGCTGATCCCGCTGCTCGAGCTCGACATGGGCCTCGCCGTGCCGAGCGGCCAGGGCCTCGCCGATGCGCTCGCGCAGCTGCCGGTCGAGGAGGGCGTGCGCCGCGAGGGACCGCCGCTGGACGTCAGCGCAGGCCGGCGATGAGCCGCTCGAGCACGCCGGTCATCTCGGCTCGGGCGCTCGCGCGGTCCTCGGCCCGCGCCACGTAGAGCGCCGCCTCGTCGAGCGCGCCGACCACGACGTGGGCCAGCGGGCGGACGGGCTGGCGTGCCAGGTCGCCGGCATCCATCGCGGCCTCCAGCAGCGCCATCGTCTCCCCCAGCGCGTAACGATGCCCGATCTCGCGCCATTCCTCCCAGCCCAGGACGCCCGGGGCGTCGAGCAGCATGATCCGCTGGACGTCGGGCTCCTCGCAGACGTCCAGCCACGCGCTCATCGTCGTCTCGAGCGCCTCGGCGGCGCTCGCCGCCTTCGCCACCACCTGCACGCCCAGGCGCGCGATCACCTCCTCCTCCAGGGCCTCGAGCACGGCGCGGAAGAGGTCGCGCTTGTCGGCGAACTGGTGGTAGAGCGCCCCGCGGGTCACACCGGCGCGGGCGACGATCTCCTCGGTGCCGACGTTCCCGTAGCCGCGCTCGCCGAACAGCTCGCGGCCCGCGCGCACGAGCGCGGCGCGTGTGGCCTCGGACCGTTCGACCTGGGTTCGCTTGACATTCATGCAGTGTGTATGAAAGATGCGTGCAGCCTGTATGTCAATCCATCTGGAGCCAACGATGCCACAGACCCTGGACCTCACCGCGGGGAAGATCGACTACGAGGACACGGGAGGCAGCGGCCCGGTCGTCCTCTTCGTCCACGGGCTGCTCGTCAGCGGAACGCTGTGGCGCAAGGTCGTCGCGGAGCTCGACGGCTTTCGCTGCGTCGTGCCAACGCTGCCGCTGGGCTCGCACCGACTGCCGATGGTCGACCGCAGCGCGCTGACGCCGGTGGGCGTGGCCGACCTGCTCGCCGAGTTCATGGAGCGCCTGGAGCTGACCGAGGTGACGATCGTCGCCAACGACACCGGCGGCGCGATCACGCAGCTGCTGCTGACCCGCCGGCCCGAGCGGATCGCCCGCGTGGTGCTGACGCCGTGCGACGCGTTCGAGAACTTCCTGCCGCCCGCGTTCGAGCCCCTGCGGTATCTCGCAAAGGCCCGGCTCCTCGCGCCGTTCCTGCAGGGCATGCGCATCCCCGCGTTGCGCCCCACGCCGCTGGCCTACGGGATGCTGACCAAGCGCCCGGTCCCGGCCGAGGTCCTCGAGGGCTGGGTGCGCCCGGCGCTGTCCAGCCGCGGCGTCCGCGGCGACGTGCAGTACTTCACGCGCCACATCGACAAGAACCTGACGCTCGACGCCGCGGCGAAGCTCGGCGGCTTCGAGCGCCCGGTGCTGCTCGCGTGGTCCGAGGAGGACCGCTTCTTCAAGATCGAGTTCGCCGAGCGGCTCGCCGCCGTCTTCCCCGACGCCCGCCTCGAGCCGATCGCCGACGCCGCGACGTTCCTGCCCGAGGATCAGCCGGGCGTGCTGGCCGGGCTCATCGCGGAGTTCGCCGGCAGCCCGTCGGCCGGCAGGACACCGGCGGGCACCGCGCCCGTCACGGGCCGGCCCGCCCGGTAGAGCGCGGGCTCGACGGCGGCACATGGGTGGGAGCCGGGATCACGTAGAGCTTGTTGGCCACGAAGCGACCATAATCGCCCGCGCGATGCTGCTCGCCGTCGACGTCGGAAACACGCAGACCCACTTCGGCACGTTCGACGGCCAGCGGCTGGTCGAGCACTGGCGCTTTGCCACGGTTCGCAGCTCGACCGCCGACGAGCTCGGTGCGGCGCTGCGCAACCTGCTGGAGCTGCGCGGCGTCGGACTGGCCGACCTGACGACCTCGATCGTGTCGAGCACCGTGCCGCAGCTCGCGCCCGAGTGGGAGGCGATGGCCCAGCGCTACCTCGGCCACGACGCGCTGATCGTCGGCCCAGGGATCAAGACCGGCATGCCGCTGCGCTACGACAACCCGCGCGAGATCGGTGCCGACCGGCTCGTCAACGCCGTAGCCGCCTACGACCGCGTCAAGGGCGCGTGCATCGTCGTGGACTTCGGCACCGCCCTGACCTACGACCCGGTCAGCGCCGACGGCGAGTACCTCGGCGGCATCATCTCGCCGGGGGTCGAGATCTCGATGGAGGCGCTGTACTCGCGCGCTGCGAAGCTCCCGCGCGTGGATCTCGCCCCACCGCGCACGCTGATCGGCAAGTCCACGATCGACGCGATCCGCAGCGGGATCGTCTACGGCTTCGCCGGCCAGGTCGACACGATCCTGCGCCGCATGCGCGAGGAGATGGGCGAGTGCGAGACGATCGCCACCGGCGGCCTGTCCGAGCACATCGTCCCGTTCTGCGAGGAGGTCGACATCGTCGACGACCTGCTGACGCTGAACGGGCTGCGGCTGCTGCACGAGCTCAACCGGCATTAGGCCCTCTACCCTGGGGGGCGTGCTGAACACGCCGTTCAGGATCGGGCCGGTCGAGGTGCCCAACCGCGTGCTGCTGGCCCCGCTCGCCGGGATCGGCAACTGGTTCGTGCGCCTGCAGGCGCGTCGCCACGGCGCGGGCCTTGCCGTGAGCGAGATGGTCTCGAGCTTCGCGATCCACCATCGCAACGAGAAGACCATGAACGAGCTGCTGCGCATCCACCCCGACGAGGGCCCGGTGTCGATCCAGCTGTTCGGCCAGGACCCGGACGTCATGCGTAGCGCCGCCGAGACCGTCGCCCAGCGCGGCGCCGCGATCATCGACCTCAACATGGGCTGCCCGGTGCCGAAGGTCTGCAAGACCGGCGCGGGCGCCGCGCTGATCAAGGACCCGGACACGGCGGTCGCCGTCGCGCGGGCCGCGGTGCAGGGCAGCGGCCTGCCGGTCACCGTCAAGCTGCGCAGCGGCCAGCGCCCGGGCGAGACCGACGGCTACGAGCTCGCGCACCGGCTCGTGGCGGAGGCGGGCGTGTCGGCGATCGGCTTCCATCCGCGCAGCGCCGCGGTGCACCACAAGGGCGTGCCCGACTACGACCTCGCCGCGAGGCTCGTCGAGTCGCTGCCGGCGCCCGTGATCCTCACCGGCGGGCTGCGCGACCGCGCCAGCGTGCTCGCCGCCCACGAGCGCACGGGTGCGGCCGCGGTCATGCTCGCGCGCGGCTCGCTGGGCAACCCGTGGCTCTTCGAGGAGCTGCTCGGCGGGCGTTCGCAGGAGCCCTCCGCCGAGGAGATCCTTGCCGAGCTCGACTGGATGATGGACGCCGCAGCCGAGCACTTCGGCCCCGTCCGGGCGGCCCGCTGGATGCGCAAGGCCTACCCCTGGTACATGGATCGCCTCGGGGCCTCCAAGCAGGTCCAGGCGAGCCTGCAGGCGACCGATTCCCTGCAAGCTGCGCGTGCGGTCCTGAGTGAGTTGCGGCCGTTGCTACACTGCGCCGCCGTCCCCGCCTGAGCGCGGGGTTTTTCCTCGCTCCCACCACCGGTTCCACGCCTATGCCCAAGGACGTCATCCTCACCCCAGAAGGCCTGCAGAAGCTCAAGGACGAGCTCGAGGAGCTGTCTGGGAACCGCCGCCGCGACGTTGCCCAGCGCATCAAGGAGGCGCGCGAGTTCGGCGACATCTCCGAGAACGCCGAGTACGACGACGCCAAGAACGAGCAGGCGATGCTCGAGCAGCGCATCATGCAGCTGCAGGACCGCCTGCGCGCCGCGCAGGTCGTCGACGCCAAGAGCGTCACCACCGACGCCGTGGGCGTCGGCTCGGTCGTCAACATCAAGGACGAGAAGGGCGGCTCGCTGAAGTTCACGATCGTGGGCTCGGCCGAGGCCAACCCGGCGGAGAACAAGCTCTCCAACGAGTCCCCCGTGGGCAAGGCGCTGATGGGCCGCAAGCGCGGCGAAGAGGTCAGCGTCTCCCTGCCCAACGGCAAGAAGCGCAAGTTCAAGATCACGAAGATCGACGTCGGGCTCTAGGGTCTCCGCCCTGATGGCGGACGACCTGCTCGCCCAGCGCAGGGCCAAGCTGGACCGCCTGCGCGAGCAGGGGATCGACCCGTTCCCGCATTCGTTCGAGGGCGTCGAGCCGATCGCGGACGTGCGTGCCGCGCACGCGGGGCTCGAGCCTGGCGCGGAGACCGAGTCGCGCCACCGGCTCGGCGGCCGCCTGCACGCGCGCCGCGGGCAGGGCGGCATGGCGTTCCTGGACCTCGACGACCGCTCGGGGCGCATCCAGCTGCAGGCCAAGCGCGACCTGCTGGGCGAGGAGCGCATGGATCTGCTGCTCGAGCTGGACCTCGGCGACATCGTCGGGATCGACGGCGTCGCGTTCATGTCGCGCCGCGGCGAGCTGACGGTCCGCGTCGAGGACTTCACGGTGCTGGCCAAGTCGCTGCGCCCGCCGCCCGACAAGCACCATGGCCTCGCCGATGTGGAGACGCGCTACCGCCGGCGCGAGCTGGACCTGATCGCCAACGAGGAGGCGCGCGAGCTGTTCGTCGCGCGCGCGAAGATCATCAGCGCCGTGCGGCGCTACCTCGACGACAACGGCTTCGTCGAGGTCGAGACGCCGGTGCTGCAGCCGCTCTACGGCGGCGCGCTGGCGACGCCGTTCACGACCCACTTCAACGCGCTCGACCAGACGATGTACCTGCGGATCGCGACCGAGCTGTATCTCAAGCGCTGCATCGTCGGCGGCCTGGAGCGCGTCTACGAGCTGGGCAAGGACTTCCGCAACGAGGGCCTGTCGCCCAAGCACAACCCCGAGTTCACGATGGTCGAGTGGTACGAGGCCTACTCGGACTACAACGACCAGATGCGCCGGCTGGAGGAGGTCGTGCACGCCGCGGCGCAGGCGGTCGGCTACGGCGGCGAGGTGGATCTCACGCCGCCGTGGCGCCGCGTCACGCTGCGCGACGCGATCCGCGAGGAGGCGGGCATCGACGTGCTCGCCCACCGCGACCGCGACGCGCTCGTCGCCGAGATCCGGTCGCGCGGCCTCGAGCTCCCCGACCTGGACGAGCGGACCTGGCCGCAGCTCGTCGACGACCTCCTGTCGAAGTTCGTCGAGCCCAAGCTGCAGTCGCCGACGTTCATCTGCGACTACCCCGTCGAGCTGTCGCCGTTCGCCAAGACGCACCGCTCCGAGGAGGGCCTGGTCGAGCGCTTCGAGGCGTTCGTGTTCGGGATGGAGATCTCCAACGCGTTCACGGAGCTCAACGACCCAGACGACCAGCGCGCCCGCTTCGAGGCGCAGGTCCGATATGGCGACTCCGGCGACGAGGAGGCCCAGCCCTACGACGAGGTCTACGTCCAGGCGCTCGAGCAGGGCATGCCGCCGACCGGCGGCCTCGGGCTGGGCATCGATCGCCTCACGATGGCGCTCACCGGAAAGCGCACGATCCGCGAGGTCGTGCTGTTTCCGGCGATGCGCGACACGGACTGAGGCCTCAGTCCAGGCCCTGCTCCATCGCCCAGCGGCTCAGCTCGTGGCGGTTGGTGAACTGCAGCTTGCGCAGCACGGAGGTGACGTGGGCCTCGACGGTCTTGGCGCTGATGCCGAGGTTGTGGGCGACCTCCTTGTAGAGGTAGCCGCGGGCGATCAGGCGCAGCACCTCCTGCTCGCGCGGGGTGAGCTGGTCGACGTCCGACGCGTCGGACCGCGCGTCGCCGCGGAACGCGTCGAGCACGAACCCGGCGAGCCGCGGCGAGAACACCGCGTCGCCCTCCGCGACCCGCTCGATCGCGTCGGCGAGGCGCTCGGCGTCGATCGTCTTGGTCACGTAGCCGCGCGCGCCCGCGCGGATCACGGAGATCACGTCCTCTGGGGCATCGGAGACCGAGAGCGCGAGGAAGCGGACATCATCCCGCCCGCCCCAGCGCCGGGCCACCGCGACGCCGCCGCCGTCGGGCATGTGGACGTCGAGCAGCACGACGTCGGGCTTCGTGCGCTCGATCAGCGCGACGGCCTCGTCGACCGTCCCTGCCTCGCCGACGATCTCGACGCGGCCCTCGAGCTCGCTGCGGACGCCCGCGCGGAACAGGGCGTGGTCGTCGACGAGGACGACGCGCTTCAAAGCGACAGCTCCACTTCGGTTCCGCCGCCCGGCTGCGAGCGGACCTCGGCGCGCCCGCCGTGGCGCGCCATCCGCCCGACGATCGACTCGCGCACGCCGCGCCGGTCGGCCGGCACGGCCGCCGGGTCGAAGCCCGCGCCGCGGTCGCGGACGAAGACCTCCGCGCGCTCCGCCGACGCCTCGGCGTAGACGTCGATGCGCCCGGCGCCGGCGAACTTCGCGGCGTTCAGGATCGCCTCGCGGGCCGCGGCGCCCAGCGCCGCCGTGTCGTCGTCCAGCGGCCGGTCGCCGACGCAGACGACCTCGACCTCCACGCCGTGGCCCTCCTCGATCTCGGTGGCGGCGCGCACGAGCGCGCCGTGCAGCGTGTCGGCCGCGGCGGTCTCGTCCGCGTTCAGCCAGGCGCGCAGGTCGCGCTCCTGGCGGCGGGCGAGCTGCGCCACCTCGGCCGGATCGTCGGCGCGGCGCTGGATCAGCGCCAGCGTCTGCAGCACCGAGTCGTGCAGGTGCGCGGCGACCTCGGCGCGCTCCTGGGCGCGGATGCGCGCGGTGCGCTCGGCGGTCAGCGCCCGCGCCATCCCGAGCCACCACGGCCCGAAGAGCAGCACGCTGCCGGCCAGCAGCACGATCACGGCGAACGCGAAGGACTGCAGGTCGCCGAGGCGCGGGGCGGCCGAACCGACCAGGACAGCCCCCACGACCATGAGCGCGGCGCCGATGCGCCCGCGGTGCGTGATCCCGAGCCCGCTGCGCCAGAGCACCATCGCCGTTCCGGCACCCGCGGCCACCGGCAGCAGCACGCTCCAGCCGCCTCCGGCCGCCACGACGACGGCGGCGGCGACGACGCCCGCGCCGAGTCCCTCGCGCCAGCTCGCGGCGGCCTCGCGCAGCACCTCGGTTGGGTCGCCGATCGCGGGCTCGGTCGTCGTCGAGCGCATCACGACGAAGCACAGGCCGTAGAGCGCGACGCCGACGCCGCCCGCGAGCGCGAGCACGACGAACGCGATGCGGACGACCTTCGCGCTCACATCGAAATGACGCGCGATCCCGGCGCACACGCCGGCGAGCTTGCGGCCCTTGCTGTCGAGCACTCCGATCCCGTCGGCCGCGGTGGCCATCGGAGCCGACACTAGCGCCGCCTCCTCGCCAGCCCGCTCGTCAGCAGCACGAGCCCGAGGCCGCCGAGCAGCGCGGGGAACAGCGCGTCGAAGGTGACCCCGCCGGCGAGAAACCACGCGCCGAAGGCGACGAGCACGAGGCCCGCCGCCAGCGACGCGGGGGAGAAGCCGCCCTCGCGGCTCACAGGGTCCTGTCCCAGCCGAGCTTCGGCACCGCGGCCATCGGCTCGGGATCGCGGACGACGACGATGCGGCCGAAGCCGACGTCGGCGTCGAGGTGCAGGGTGCCCTCCGTGCTGCTCCCGAGGTCGTGGACGGAGTTGCGCTCCACGTCCAGGCCGTCGGACTGGCGGCCGAACAGCTCGACCTCGCCGGCTCCGCTGCGCGCGTCGGCGTCGACGGTGACGTCCTGCGGCACGCGGATGACGAGGTCGCCCATGCCCACGCGGGCGCGGACGCTTCGCTGCTCGCCGTCGGCGAGGTCCAGGTCGCGCAGGTCCAGCCGCAGGCGGCCCGCGGACAGGTCGTAGCGGTCGTGCAGGTCGGCGACGCTCGCCACGGCGACGTCGCGGTCGCCCCAACCGCCGCGCAGATGCACGTCGGCCGCCTTGAAGAACCCGACGACGCCGGCCAGCAGCAGCCCGGGGACGATCAGCCAGCGCGCGCCGCCGGCGAACGACGCGGCGATCAGGACCGCGCCGATGCCGACGATGCCGATCGCTGCCGCCGTGTCCCAGTGCACGGACGTGATCACACCGACGAGGGACGCTGCCGCGAGCACCAGCAGCGTGGCACCGATGACGACGCGCCCGGCGCCCGAGCGCCACGGCAGTCGCAGCGACTTGATCATCGGGGCTTCACCACCCTCTCCGGGGAGCAGGAGGGTTGCGGCGAGGTAGGCGAGGATGCCGCCGCCGCCCACGAACGTCAGCACGACGAATCCGATCCGGACGAGGTTGGCGTCGATGCCGAAGTAGCGGCCGATGCCGGCGGCCACGCCGGTGAACATGCGGCCGTCGCGGGCGCGCTCGAGGCGCTTGGGCGATGGGCCGGGGGTGGTGGTGTCAGTGGTCGTTGTCATGACTGCAAGGGTGGACTCGCGCCACCTCTCGCACCATTCGGAATTGCCCTTAGGGGATGATCCTGACCATGTTCGAGCGCTACACGCCGTCGGCTCGCCAGGTCATCGTGTTCGCACAGGAGGAGGCGCGCGGCCTGCGCCACAACACGATCGGCTCCGAGCACGTCCTGATCGGGCTGCTGCGCGACGAGCTGGGCAACGGCGGCCGCGCGCTGCGGGCGCTCGGTCTCGACGCGCCGGCGGTGCAGGAGCGTGTCGGCGCGCTGCTGCCGGCGGGCAGCGCGATGACCGCCGGGCAGATCCCCTTCACGCCGCGCGCGCAGCGGATCCTCGGCCGAGCCGACGCGGAATCGCTGAGCCTCGGCCACGAGGGAGTGGGGACCGAGCACCTGCTGCTCGCGCTCGCGCGGGAGACCGATGGCATCGCGATGCGCGTCCTCGGCGAGCAGGGCATCGGCCCCGACGCGCTGCGCGACGCCGTTCGGCGCACGCTCGACGAGCCGGTCCCCGATGCCGTCGCCGACCGCCCCGCGGCGGCGCCGCCGGCGTCCGCGGGCCTGCGCCGCGCGCAGCCGTTCGCCGCGCCGCCGGACCAGCTGGGGGTGCCGCTGGCGCCCGATGCGCGCCGCGCGATCGGCCGCGCGCTGGCGGCCGCGCTGGCGGCCGGCCGCGACGAGCTGACGGCCGACGATCTGCGCGCTGCATTGAGCTCGGACTGAAGCGCGGGAGCACCGGGAAGCCCGTTGGTAGACTGAGCCATGTCCCTCTACAGGACCCGACCCCTCACAGAAGCCGTCGTCGCGGCCGATGAGTGAGGAGTCGGGTGCTTTTTCGTCCCCACAACCGTCCTGGACCACGCCGCAACCGCTTTTCGTAAGGGAGTCGAATGTTCGAGCGATTCACAGAACGAGCCCGGCAGGTGGTCGTTCTCGCGCAGGAGGAAGCGCGAACGCTCAAGCACAACTACATCGGGACCGAGCACATCCTGCTCGGCCTGCTCCGTGAGGAGGAGGGGCTCGCCGCGCGTGTCCTCGAGTCGCTCGACATCACCGTCGAGCGCGTCCGCGCGCAGGTGGTCCGGATCGTCGGATCCGGCGAGGAGGTCACCTCCGGCCAGATCCCGTTCACGCCGAGGGCCAAGAAGGTCCTCGAGCTCGCGCTGCGCGAGGCGCTGAGCCTCGGCCACAACTACATCGGGACCGAGCACATCCTGCTCGGGCTCGTGCGCGAGAACGAGGGTGTCGCTGCTCGCATCCTGCTCGACTTCGACGCGGACTCCGAGAAGATCCGCAACGAGGTCATCCGCATGCTGTCCGGCCCGGGCGGTCGCCGCCAGGGTGGCGGCGGCCAGGGAGCCGGAGCTGCCGGCGGCGCGCAGGGTGAGGGCAAGAAGTCCTCGAAACTGCTCGACCAGTTCGGCCGCAACCTCACCAAGCTCGCCGCCGAGGGCAAGCTCGACCCCGTCGTCGGGCGCGAGACCGAGATCGAGCGGATCATGCAGATCCTCTCGCGGCGCACCAAGAACAACCCGGTGCTGATCGGCGAACCGGGCGTCGGCAAGACCGCCGTCGTGGAGGGCCTCGCCCAGCGCATCACGAACGCCGACGTGCCCGAGTTGCTGAAGGGCAAGCAGATCTACACGCTGGATCTGGCTGCCCTCGTCGCCGGCTCGAAGTACCGCGGTGAGTTCGAGGAGCGCCTCAAGAAGGTGATGAAGGAGATC
>Ga0308175_100004077_pt1 | contig 10209 bp, 7 predicted proteins | sample PhyCR1_3_FD_203893 | JGI IMG/M metagenome (GOLD analysis project Ga0308175, IMG submission 203893) | Soil microbial communities from UC Gill Tract Community Farm, Albany, California, United States - DLSLS.C.R1 | ecosystem: Environmental > Terrestrial > Soil > Agricultural land | place: USA...
GATCACGATGAAGAACTGACTGCCCGCCGTGCCGGCTGCCTCGGTCTGCGTCTTCGCCATCGCGACGACGCCCTCCGTGTACTTCGTCGACGCCGGCGGCGCCTCGACCGTCTCGTATCCCGGCCCGTCGTTCCCGGTGCCGGTCGGGTCGCCGCCCTGGATCACGAAGCCCGGGATGATGCGGTGGAAGATCGTTCCGACGAAGAAGCGACGACGGACGAGGCTGACGAAGGACGCCGTCGTCTTCGGGGAGTCGGTCACGTCGAGCTCGATCGTGATGCTGCCGCAGTTCGTGACGAGCTTGACGTTGTAGGTCTTCTTCGGATCGAGCGTGAGCGTCGGCTTCGCCACGTGACGCTGCTCGGGATCCGGCGTCTTGATCGCATGGCATGGGTCGGTGCCGACCGTGGCCGTGTCCTTCTTGCTGCCGCAGGCGGTCAGCGCGAGGACGGCGAGGAGGAGGAGAAGGCTGCGCTTCATGCGCCGATCGTCGCACGTGCGCGCTTCACGAGTGCACGTGCGACGTCGACCTTGTACGCGTTTCGCGGCAAGGGGGTGGCGCTGTCGAGCTCGCCGCTCAGAAGCCACGGGACCGGCGCGACTCCCGCGAGCGCCACGCGCGTCTCCCCGCCGCGCCGCACCGCCGCGACGCCGACGAGCGGGAACGCCCAGCGCTTCCGCTCCATCGCCTTCAGGTAGACGCTCTGGTCGCACTCGTCGAACGTCACCTCAAGGATCACTTCCCCGGGCTCGAGCGTGGTCGTACGCCGGTCGCCCTCGGTCGGCAGGCCGTAGAGCTCTGCGAGCGGAAACTCGCGGGCCGTCGTGCGCAGGCGGGCGTCCAGCGCGAGCAGCGCGGCAGCGACGTCCGACGGATGGGCGGACGCGCAGTAGTCGTTCGCGAAGATCGCGTGCTCGCGGTGCTCGCCCTCGCGGGCGAAGCACTCGTCACCCCCGTGGAGACGGCAGGGCCAGTTGAGGCGCCAGTACCAGCAACGCGTCGACTGCAGGAGGTTGCCGGCGAGCGAGCCCATGTTCCGGAGCTGCGGGCTCGCCGCGAGCCGGCATGCCTCCCGCAGCACGTCCGGGATACCCGGGTCGCACTCGAGTTGCGCGAGCGTTGCACCCGCGCCGATCCGCCCGGGTGAGATGTCGCGTGGAACGACCCCGCGGATGTCGACGAGCGTGTCCGCGCGGAGCAGGCCGGCGCGCAACAGCGGCACGACCTCGGTGCCGCCGTGCACGGGAAGGCCGTCGAAGGTCGTGCTAGACGCCCGCCGGAGCTCCAACCTTCTCCTTCTGCCGCGCCTCGGCCTCGTGCAGCGCGCGCAGCATCTCTTCGCGCGAGATCGGCAACCGGCGGACGTCGGCGCCCGTCGCGTCGCGAATCGCGTTCGCGATCGCGGCCGCGGTCGGGATGATCGGCGGCTCTCCGAGCCCCTTCGACCCGAGGTTCGTCAGGTGCGCGTCCGGCTCGTCGATCAGCTCGCTGACGATCTCCGGCACGTCGGCGATCGTCGGCAGCTTGTAGGCGTCGAGCGTGGTCGTCAGCAGCCGGCCCGTCGCCGGGTCGTGCAGCCGCTCCTCCGAGAGCGTGTGGCCGATGCCCTGGATGATCCCGCCCTCGATCTGGCTCGACGCGCCGAGCGGGTTGATCACGCGGCCGACGTCGTGCACGGCCGCGATCCGCTCGACCCACACCTCGCCCGTCTCGATGTCGACGGCGACCTCGGCGACCTGCACACCGAACGTGAGCACCTGCATGCCGGTCGGGTTCGGGCCGCGCGCGCCCTTGCCGAGGATCTGCGAGTCCTCGAGCACGTCGACGACCTCGTGAACCGGCGCGCCCTTCAGCCCGCGCTGCTCGGCGATGTCCTCGATCTGCCGGCGCGCGTCCGCCGCGGCGGCACGAACGGCAGGCCCCATCGACGGCGTCGTCGACGAGCCCGCGCTGATCGCGGCGTACGGGCCCCGGTCCGAGTCGCCGAGGGTGACGGTCACGTGCTCCAGCGGGATGCCGAGCTCCTCGGCGGCGATCTGCGCCATCGCGGTCTTCGTCCCCGTGCCGATGTCCTGCATCGCCGTCACGACGGTCGCGCGGCCGTCGGAGCCGACACGGATCCACGCGTAGCTGGGCGGGCCGCCGCCGCCGTACCAGATCTGCGACGCCATCCCGACGCCGCGCTTGACGGTCTTGGTCGACCGCGCGCGCACTTCGTGGCGGCGCTCCCAATGCGGCTCGGCGCGCCGGTAGCACTCGAGCAGGTTCTTGCCGCTGTACTCGCTGCCGTCGGGTGTCGCGTCCGTGTGGTTGCGTCGACGCAGCTCGAGTGGGTCGAGGTCGAGCTTCGTCGCGAGCTCGTCGAGCAGCGCCTCGAGGCCGAACGTCCCCTCGACGAACCCGGGCGCGCGGAACGCCTTCATCGGCGGGAGGTTCAGCTTCGCGCCGTACGTCGTCGTCTTCACGTTCGGGCACGCGTAGAGCATCTGCATCGGGCCCTCCGTGCCGGACGACCAGCCGTCCCACCCAACCGCGTTCACGAACTCGCCGCCGAGCGCGGTCAGCGTTCCGTCGCTGCGCGCGCCGACGGTCAGCCGCTGGATCGTCGCGTTGCGGTTCCCCGCGGCGGTGTTCTCCTCGCGCCGCGTGAGCGCGCATTTCACCGGCCGGTTCGTCCGCTTCGCGAGCTCGGCGGCGATGAACGTGTAGTCGTCCGGGCCGTTCTTCGAGCCGAAACCTCCGCCCATGTAGTGGCACACGATGCGCACCTTGTCCGGCGGCAGCGCGAGACCCTGCGCGACGGCATCGCGGATGCCCCAGATGTACTGCGTCGAGATGTGAACCTCGACGCCGTCTGCGATCCATTCCACGACCGCTTGATGTGTCTCCATCGAGTTGTGCAGGACGACTTGTGTGCGAAACTCCGCCTCCACGACGACGTCGGCTTCGGCGAGGCCGCGTTCGTAGTCGCCGCGAGACCGCTCGCGCGCCGCGCCCAGCAGCGATCCCTGGCGCACCGCCTCGTCGGGGTCGAGCAGCGGCTCGAGCACGTCGAAGTCGCACACGATCGCGCGCAACGCGGTGCGGGCGTGCGCCAGTGTGTCGGCGCACACCGCTGCGACGGCCTCGCCCTGGAACGAGCAGTCGGAGGTCAGCTGCTCGATGTCGCCCGGCCCGATCGCCGCATGGACCCCGGGCATCGCCAGCGCGGGGGCCAGGTCGATGCTCGCGACCCGCGCGCGCGGGTGTGGTGAGCGCAGCACCGCGGTATGGAGCATCCCGGGTTTCGCGAGGTCGGCGGTGTAGACCGCCTGCCCCGTCGCGCGCTCGCGCCCGTCGACGCGCACTGCGTCGCGGCCGACGACCTCCCGCGGGCCGGCGGGCCACTGGTCGAGCGAGTCCTCCTCGACGACGAGCCAGACCTCCTCGTACCGGCCCTCGACCTCTTTCTCGGTGCGGATCAGCCTTGCCACGTGCGAATCGCCTCCTCGATCTTCGGGTACGCGCCGCAACGGCACAGGTTCCCCGCCATGGCGTGTCGAATCTGCTCGGTCGTCGGCGCCGGCTCCGACTCGACGAGCGCGACTGCGCTCACGATCTGGCCCGGTGTGCAGAACCCGCACTGCAGCGCGTCGCTGCGCACGAATGCGTCGATCATCGGATGGTCGCGGAGGCCTTCGATCGTCGTCACGCGCGCGCCGTCGACGGCATGCACGAGCGTGATGCACGACAGCACCGGCTCGTCGTCGACGAGGACGGTGCACGCGCCGCAGTGGCCCTCGCCGCACGCGATCTTCGTGCCGGTGAGCGACAGCTCCTCGCGAAGCGCCTCGGCGAGTGTCGTTCCGACCTCGCCGTGCACCTCGTACTGATGCCCGTTGACAGTCAGTTGCATGTGATCGCCTCGATCTGCGCCATGTGCACGAGACGATGCGTGAGCCGCATGGTCTGCCGTGCCTCCACTTCTTCCTCGATCTCCGGAACCGTTGCCCACAAATCACGTGCTGCCTCGAGCAATTCGCGGATCTTGTCCACCTCGTCGCCGTGGCCGTTGCGCTCCGCGCAGGTGTTGATCGCGAGGCCGAGCACGCCGACCTGGTCGGGCTGGCGCGACCAGAGCAGCGGCGTCGCCATCGAGAGGTACTGCGAGATGCGTGCGAGCTGCAGCGGCATCGCGATCGTGTCCGTGCCCATCGGCTCGGTCGGCTCCGCGAGCTGCGTCCCGTCGGCGAGCGCGTTCGCGTTTCCGGCGAGCATCAGCCGCAGTTGGTCGTCGTCGTAGCCGGCGCGGATCGCGGTTTTCACGGCGAGCAGCAGTGACGACGGCTGCTGACCATACGGGTAGTCGCTCGCGTACACCACCTGCTCCGGCGGGATCTGGCGATAGAAGTCGAGCAGGTCGACCGGGCTCCACGTCGACGTGTCGAAGAAGACGCCCTGCCGCCCGCGCATGCACGCCGCGAGTGCCTGCATGTCCGCGATCCCTGCGTGGGCAAGGATCAGCTTCGTGCCCGGGTTGCGCTCGACGAGGCTGCGCAGCCCGTCGGCGATCGGCGGTAGCCCGCGGCCCGCGTGGATGAGGATCGGGACGCGCCGCTCGGCGGCGAGCTCGAAGACCGGCCCGAGCCGCTCGTCGGTCGCGGTGAACTTCTGTGCGCGCGGGTGGAGCTTGATCCCCTGCGCGCCGGCGTCGAGGCAGCGTCGTGCCTCGTCGATCGGCGACTCGTTGAGGTCGAGGCGCACGAACGGGATCAGCCGTCCGTTCGACCGTGCCGCAAACGCAAGCGTGCGGTCGTTCGCCGCGGTGAACGACGGGTGCCGGTCGGGCTCGTCCAGGCAGAACATGAAGGCGCGCGAGATCGCGTAGGCGTCCATCAGCTCGAGCAGCTGGTCGTAGTCGCCGACGATGCCGTCGATGTCGTGCCCGAGGTGAAGGTGCGCGTCGAAGATGTCGGCTCCGGCAGGCAAGAGCTCCCGGAGCTCCCGGTTCCACTGGTCGACGAGCTCGAGCGCCCTGGCGCGCGCGTTCACGCAGGGCACTCTAGATAAGGTCCGGCGCATGCCCGACGCCCTGATCTACGCCGACACCTTCCGCTCGCCGGAGCTGCGCCACGAGGTGCCGCTCGGCGTGCCCGATTCGATCCTGTACGCCGAGAAGGACGGGACGAAGCACATCGTCACCCACTCGATGGAGGCCGTGCGGCTCGCGGAGCTCGATCTCTACGAGCTGCACCTGATGGACGAGCTAGGGATCGACCAGCTGCGCAAGTCGGGGCTCGGGATGCCCGCGATTCGGGCCGAGCTCGCCCTGCGCGGGGCGAAGGCGATCGGCATCGAGCAGGCGGTCGTCCCCGAGACATTCCCGCTCTGGCTTGCCGACCACCTGCGGGCGAACGGGATCGACCTGACCGTCGACAAGGACTTCTTCGACGATCGCCGCCGTGTGAAGAACGACGCGGAGCTTGCCGGCATGCGACGGGCGCAACGCGCCGCCGAGGCGGCGATGGACGCAGCGCGCGGGCTGCTGCGCACGCGTGTCTCGAACGGCGGCCTCACGGTCGAGGAGGTGAAGTCCGCGATGAGCGTGGTCTTCGCCGAGCACTCGACGAGCTGCGACGACTTCATCGTCGCGCCGGGCGCGCAGGGCGCCGTCGGCCACGACATGGGCTCCGGCCCGATCACCGCCGGCGTCCCGGTCGTCATCGACATCTGGCCGCGCGACAACTCCGCATACGTCTACTGCGACATGACGCGCACGTTCGTCGTCGGCGACGTGCCGGACAATGTCGCCACCTGGCATCGCCTCTGCAAGGAGGCGCTCGACCGCGCGATCTCCGAGATCAAGGACGGCGCGAGCGGACGCGAGATCTTCGACGGCACGTGCGAGATCTTCGAAGCCGCGGGCGAGCGGACGCCGCGCACGAAAGAGGACGGCGTGCCGCTCGCCGACGGCTTCTTCCACGGCCTCGGTCACGGGGTGGGCCTCGAGGTGCACGAGGAGCCGGGGCTCGGGCTGATCGCCGAGTCGCCGCTCCGCGCCGGCGACGTCGTCACGGTCGAGCCCGGGCTCTACCGCGCAGGCTATGGGGGCGTACGGCTCGAGGATCTCGTGCTCGTCACGTCCAACGGGGCCGAGAACCTCACTGACTACCCCTACGACCTAGCGCCCTGACGCTTAATCTGCGGTCATGACGACCGAGCAGACGATCGACACGCTTTTTCTCGAAGAGCGGCGCTATCCGCCGTCGACGGAATTCGCAGCGCAGGCCAATGCCACATCCGCGATCTACGACGAGGACTTCGAGTCGTTCTGGACGCGGAACGCGACCGAACGCGTTTCGTGGCTCGAGCCGTTCTCGACGCTGTACGAGTGGGATCCGCCGTACACGAAGTGGTTCCTCGGCGGGAAGCTGAACGTCTCGTACAACTGTGTCGACCGTCACGTCGAGCAGGGTCGCGGTGCGAAGGTCGCCTTTCACTGGGAAGGTGAGCCCGACGGCGACCTTCGCGCGATCACGTACCAGGATCTCCAGCACGAGGTGGTCGCGTTCGCGAACACCCTCAAGGAGCTCGGCGTCGAGAAGGGAACGCCGGTCGCGATCTACATGGGGATGGTTCCGGAGCTCCCGATCGCGATGCTTGCGTGCACCCGGCTCGGTGCGCCGCACACCGTCGTGTTCGGCGGCTTCTCGGCCGACTCTCTCTCGGACCGGATGAACGACATGGGCTGCGAGGTGCTCGTGACGCAGGACGAGGCGTGGCGCCGCGGCACGACCGTCCCGCTGAAGCGGATTGCCGACGACGCGATGTCGGATGCGCCCGGGGTGAAGGCGTGCATCGTCGTTCGGCGGACCGGCAACGAGGTGCCGATGACCGAGGGGCGCGACCACTGGTACCACGACGTTCGCGGCTCAGACAATCCGGCGTCGTGCCCGCCGGAGCCAATGGACGCCGAGGATCTGCTGTTCCTCATGTACACGAGCGGCACGACGGCCAAGCCGAAAGGGATCGCGCACACGACCGGCGGCTACCTCGTCGGCGCGGCGGCGACGCACTACTACGTGTTCGACCTGAAACCGGACACAGACGTGTACTGGTGCGCGGCCGACGTCGGCTGGATCACCGGCCACAGCTACATCGTCTATGGGCCGCTCTGCAACGGCGCGATTTCGGTCATGTACGAGGGAACACCCGACTTCCCGGACAAGGACCGGTGGTGGTCGATCATCGAGCGCTACGGCGTGACGATCCTGTACACGGCGCCGACCGCGATTCGCTCGCACATGAAGTGGGGGCCGGAGCACGCGGCCAAGCACGACCTCACGTCGCTGCGGCTGCTCGGCTCGGTGGGCGAGCCGATCAATCCAGAGGCGTGGGTCTGGTACCACGAAAACATCGGCAGCGAACGCTGTCCGATCGTCGACACGTGGTGGCAGACGGAGACGGGGATGGTCCTGATCACGCCGTTGCCGGGGGTCACGACGACGAAGCCCGGCTCGGCGACGCAGCCGTTCCCCGGCGTGGACGCCGCGGTGTACAGCGAGTCGGGCGATGAGGTCGGCCCGGGCGGCGGCGGTTACCTCGTCCTGAAGCGGCCGTGGCCCGCGATGTTGCGTGGGATCTTCGGCGATGACGCGCGGTACCGCGAGACGTACTGGTCGAAATACGATGGCGTCTACTTCGCCGGCGACGGCGCGCGCGTCGACGAGGACGGCGACTTCTGGCTGCTCGGCCGCGTCGACGACGTGATGAACGTCTCCGGGCACCGCATCTCGACGATCGAGGTCGAATCGGCGCTCGTCGATCACCCCGAGGTCGCGGAGGCGGCAGTCGCGGCACGCAACGACGCGACGACGGGGCAGGCGATCGTCGCGTTCGTGACGCTGAAAGGCGGTGCCGAAGGATCGGTTGCGAAGCTCGAAGAGCTGCGCAACCACGTCGCGCAGAAGATCGGCCCGATCGCGAAGCCCGCGAACATCGTGTTCACGCCCGAGCTGCCGAAGACGCGAAGCGGGAAGATCATGCGCCGCCTGCTCCGTGACGTCGCGGAGAACCGCCCGCTCGGCGACACGACGACGCTCGCCGATCCGACCGTGGTCGAGGAGATTCGCGACCGGGGTCAGGCCGAGGCGGGCAAGGAAGACTGATCGCGGGTGGTCGGTGCGCTCGCCGCGGCGCTCCTCCTCGCCTCGCCTGCGCAGACGGCGACCGTTCGCGTGCCGGTCGCGAACGTCTGGGAGGCGCCGGATGCGGGGCATCTGCCGCTCGATCCGCACGTCTGGCCGACGACTGCGGTTTCGTACTCGCAACGCCTGGCTCTCGTCGGGCACATGCCGACCCAGGTGCTGTACGGCGAGCGCGTCCGCGTGCTTGCGCGGCAAGGCGGGTGGGCGAAGATCGTCGTGCCGGACCAGCCGTCGCCGCTCGATGCGCGCGGCTACCCGGGCTGGGTCAGGTCATGGCAACTCGGCGCGGCGTTCTCCGCGCCCCTCGTCGTCACGGCGAAGGTGGCGAGGCTGCCGAACGGCATGCAGATCGGCTTCGGCTCGCAGGCCCCGGCCGGCGTGCTTCCGGCGGCGGCGACGCGGAGGCTGCCGGTGACGCGCGCGGACCTTGTCGAGACGGCGAAGCACTTCCTCGGCCTGCACTACCTCTGGGGTGGGCTCTCGCGCTGGGGGTACGACTGCTCCGGGCTCACGTGGGCCGCGTACCGCGCGCACGGGATCACGATCCCGCGCGACGCCGACGCACAGTTCGCCGCCGGCCGCCCGGTCTCGCTGACGCAGATGCTCCCGGGCGACCTGCTCTTCTACGAGCACCCGGTCGTCGGCCACGTCGCGATGTACATCGGCGGCGGGAAGATGATCGAAGCGCCGAACTCGCGAAGCGAAGTCCGGATCGTCCCGGTGCGAACCACGGACTTCCGCGGCGTGCGGAGATTCCTGGGTGTCTGACACCTGAGGTGTCAGACACCTCTTCGTCGGTCTAGAGCAACGCGGCGAACGCGGCTTCGTCGTCGAAGGGGCCGATCACCGCGCAGCGGAGCCCCGAGCCGCCGATCACATCCTGCGCGACACGCTGGACGTCCTCGGCGGTGACCGCGTCGAGGCCGGCCAGGATCTCCGTCGGCTCCGCCGCCTGGCCCTCCAGCACCTCGCGGCGAAGGCCCGAGACGAGCAGCCCGTTCGGGCTCTCCGTCTGCAGGACGAACCGGCCCTTCGCGAGCGCCCGCGCCTTCTCGAGCTCGACAGAGGGCACCTGCTCGTCGGCGAGCTTCTTGAACTCGTCTGCGATCACCTTGACGGCTTCCTCGGTGCGCTTCAGGTCGACGCCGGCCTGCGCGTAGAGCGTGCCCGCATCGGTGAACGAGTTGTTGAACGCGAACACGTAGTACGCAAGTCCCCGGCGCTCGCGCACCTCGAGGAAGAGCCGCGACGACATTCCCGTGCCGAGCACGGTGCCGAGCAGCTGCAGCGCGTACCGGTCGGGATGGCCGACCGGGTAGGAAGGCACGCCGAGCGCGACGTTGGCCTGGTCGGAGTCCTTGCGGTGGATGCGCACGCGCGGCTCGGTCGTCTCCTCGATCGACGCCGCCGTGGGCGCCCCGGTCGCGCCGTCGGGGATGTCGCCGACGAGCCCTTCGAGCATCGACATCAGGTCGTCACCGACCGCGCCGGCGCAGCCGACGACCATGCGCGACGGCCGGTACCACTCGCCGAGGTAGTCGAGGAACGTCTCCCGCGACGCCCCCTCGATGGTCGCCTTCGTCCCGAGCGTCTCCCAGCCGAGCGGGTTCGACCCGAACAGGAGCTCCTCGTAGACCGAGCCGATGTAGTCGCGCGGCGTGTCGACGTACATGTTCATCTCCTCGATGATCACGCCCTTCTCGCGCTCGAGCTCCTCGGAGTCGAACTTCGAGTTGCGCAACATGTCGACGAGCACGTCGAACGCCTGGTCGCGGCGCTCGCCCGCGCAGCGAATGTAGTACCCCGTGTACTCCTTCGAGGTGAACGCGTTGAACTCGCCTCCGATCGAGTCGACCTCCATCGCGATGTCGCGAGCAGTCGGCCGCCGCTCGGTCCCCTTGAAGAACATGTGCTCGGCGAAGTGCGCGATCCCGCGGTTCGACGCGTTCTCGTACCGCGACCCCGCGGCGAGCATCACGTAGCACGCGACCGACTGCGCGTGACCGAGTGGCGCGGTCAGGA
>Ga0308175_100004078_pt1 | contig 10209 bp, 10 predicted proteins | sample PhyCR1_3_FD_203893 | JGI IMG/M metagenome (GOLD analysis project Ga0308175, IMG submission 203893) | Soil microbial communities from UC Gill Tract Community Farm, Albany, California, United States - DLSLS.C.R1 | ecosystem: Environmental > Terrestrial > Soil > Agricultural land | place: USA...
GCGGCGGCGCTAGAGACCGCCGAGGAGGCCGAGCGCCATCAGCGTGAGGCCGAACGCGTCGATCCGGATCGCTGACATGCCCGACTTCGACCTCGACACCATCCTCGGCTGGCGCGGGCGGACCGTCCGCGACCGCAAGGACGAGGAGATCGGCAAGATCGGCGACCTCTACCTCGACGAGGCGACCGACCGGCCGGCCTACGCCGGCGTCCGCACCGGGCTCTTCGGCCGGCATGAGTCGATCCTGCCGCTCGACGGTCTCGTCGAGCGCGACGGCGACCTCATCGCGCCCTACGACGCCGAGCTGGTGCGCGACGCGCCCGCCGTCGATCCGGACGAGGCGCTCGACGAGTCCGAGCAGGAGCGGCTCGCCCGCCACTACCGGACGCCGGGCGGTTCGGCCGGCGCTGGGGCAGGCGGCGGCGCGATCGCCGGCGACGCCGAGACCGACGCGCGCGCCGGCGACGGCGGCGGCGCGATCGCCCAGGGTCGCGATCGCGACGGGGACGTCGACCGCGACGTCGACGTCGACCGCGACCGCGACCGGGACGACGACCGCGAAGGGGCCGTCGGCCGCGGCGCCGACCGCGACCGCGACGACGACGGCGCCATGGTCCGCTCCGAGGAGGAGGTCGTGACCGGCACGACCGAGATGCGCCCCACGGAGCGGGTGCGGCTGCGCAAGGTCCTGGTCAACGATCAGGTGACGCGCACCGTCCCGGTGCGCCGCGAGGAGATCCGCCTGGAGACCGATCCGCCGCCGGAGGGCGATGTCGAACAGGTCGAGGACTCCCGGCGGGACGCGTCGTGAACCCTGAACGCCTGGTCACGCTGCGACCGCGCAACATCGTCTCCGTGGCGCTGATCCTCGTGGGCCTGGCCATCGCCCTGTGGGTCGTCTACACCGCGCGCCACGTGCTGACGTGGGTGTTCGTCGCGCTGTTCCTGGCGCTGGCGCTCGACCCGGCGGTCGCGGCGCTGCAGCGCCGCACGCCGATCAGCCGCCGCCTCAGCGCGGCGGCGGTCATCTACCTGGTGGCCCTGGCCGTGCTGGTCGGGCTCGGCTTCCTGCTCGTGCCGCCGATCGTCGACCAGACGAGCGGCCTGGCCGCCGCCACGCCGGGCTACGTGCACGACCTGACGGCGGGCCGCGGGCCGCTCGGCTTCCTGCAGTCCAAGTACCACATCGTCGACAAGGTGCGCGAGGCCACCAAGGGCGGCGGCACCGACCTCGCCGGCGGCGCCACGACGGCGCTGGCGATCACCAAGGGCGTGCTGACCGCGGTCGCCGGCGTGGTGACCGTCGCGTTCATGACGTTCTTCATGATCTTGGAAGGCCCGACGTGGATGGACCGCATCTACAGCCTGGCGCCGGCCGAGAGCCGCCCGCGCTGGGAGGACGTCGGCCGGCGCATCGGGGCGACGGTCAGCGGCTACGTCACGGGCAACCTGCTGATCAGCTTCATCGCCGGTGCCGCCTGCGCGCTCGTCCTCTTCATCGCCGGCGTGCCCTACGCGCTCGCGCTGGGCCTGCTCGTCGCGATCCTCGACCTGATCCCACTGGCCGGCGCGACGCTCGCCGGCATCATCATCGTCACCGTCGCCTTCCTGACGTCGACGACGGCGGGCATCGTCGTCGCCGTGTTCTTCGTGCTCTACCAGCAGCTGGAGAACCACCTCCTGCAGCCGCTGGTCTACGGGCGCACGGTCGAGCTCTCGCCGCTGGCCGTGCTCATCGCCGTGCTGGTCGGCGCCGAGGTGGCCGGTGTGCTCGGCGCCCTGGCCGCGATCCCGGTGGCCGGCACGATCCAGATCCTGCTGGTGGACTGGCGCCGGCACCGCAGGCCGGCACCCACCGGCGGCAGCGCCACGGCCGGCCGGCTGGCGACCGAGGGCGACGGCGCCCGGTTCTCCTCCCACCCGGCCTGAGCCACCTGAAGGGGACAGTCCTCTTCAAGTGGGTCACGGGTTCGCGCGGGGGTGTGTCAGAACCGCCAGCGGCTGGCGCCGTGCGGCGGGCGCAGGCCGACGCCGAAGGCGGTGGTGATCGGCAGGCGGTACAGGTGCCACGGCGGTGGCCCGGCGCTCTGCGCGGAGTAGCGGGCGGTGATGGCGTCGCCGTCGACCTCGGCGGGCCAGCCGCCGTCGCGATACAGCGCCACGACGCGCTCCAGCGTCTCGGCGTCGGTCACCCGCCGCGCCTCGCCCTCGAGCACGAGGTCGATGCCGTCCAGGCGCAACGACAGCGTGCACGCCGGGTTGGCCGCGAGGTTGCGCGCCTTGCGGGTCGCCGGGCCGCTGGTGAAGTACAGGTCGCCGTCGAGCTCGACGGCCCCGACGCCGGCGGCGTGCGGGCGGCCGTCCGGGCGCACGGTGCCCAGGAAGCAGGGCGTCTCGGGGCCGAACGACCCCGTGCCGAGCGCGTCGCGCGCACGGCTCCACGGCATCTCGGGCTCGTCGTAGAGCTCGGCGAGGTTGACGGTCTCGGTCGGGGTGCGTGGGCTCATGTCCCACAGACGGCGCCGCGGCGCCGAACTCATCGCCCGCTAGGGCGCCGTCGCGGCCGACGCGGGGTCGATCAGCACCTTGGCCTGCGCCTCGGGGTCGGCGAGCGCGCGGAACGCCCGGTCAACGCCGTCGAGGCCCACGGTCCCGGTCACGAGCGGCCGCGGGTCGAGCTTGCCCTCGGCGAGCATGTGCAGGGTGTCGCGGAACTCGAGCGGCGTGTAGCCGAGCACGAACCGCAGGTCGATCTCCTTGTTGATGGCCATGGCCGGCGTGAAGCGATCCTCGCCCACGCACACGCCGACGACGACGACGCGCGAGAACAGCGGCGCCTCGCCGACGATGCTCTCGATCACGCCCGGGACGCCGACGCACTCGAAGATCACGGGCCGCTTCGGCTTGGCCCCGAGCCGCTCGCCCAGCCGCCACAGGTGCCACCACCCGACCGGCAGCCGGTCCAGCTTCTCGCGCGTGCCGACCGCGAGCTCGAACGCGTCCGGCGCGTTGGTCAGGTGCCCGCGCTGCTCGCCGCCGGCGAACGGCGACTCCTGCGCGGGATCGACGACCACGTCGGCGCCGCAGCGGGCGGCCAGCGCGCGGCGGCCGGCCGAGTAGTCGCTGGCGACCACCGTCCGGACGCCCTTGGCCTTCAGGCACAGGATCACGCCGAGCCCGACGGGTCCGCAGCCGATGACGATCGCCACGTCGCGCGCCCGGACCTCGCCGCGCTGGACGGCGTGCCACGCCACCGCCATCGGCTCCGTGAGCGCCGCGGCGTCGGGCGCCAGCCCGTTGGGCACCTCCATCATCATCGACTCCTGGACCAGCAGCTGCTCGGCGTAGGCGCCGGGCGCCGCGGTCGAGAGCCCGACGGTGTCGATGCCCTGCGCCGTGCGCAGCAGCGGCAGCGCGACCACCGGCGTCCCGGTGGGCAGCGGCCGCCGCGTCCCCGGGCCGTACTCGGCGACCGTGCCGGAGAACTCGTGGCCGAAGACCACCGCCTCGTGCGAGCGGCCGAACCGGTCGTAGCCGAGGCGGGCGGTCAGGTCGGCCCACGCGTCGATGCCGTGGCGCGCGTGCAGGTCGGACCCGCAGATCCCGCAGCGCACGACCTGCAGCCGGACCTGACCGCGGATCGGCGTCGGCTCGGGGATGTCGGTGACGGCCAGCTCGGCCTCCTGGCAGACCACGGCTCTCATCGGTGTGCTCCTTGCTTGGTTGCCGTCGCGACCCACGCGCGGGCGGTCAGTTGGAAGGGCGCGCGGCCGCCACCGACCGGCAGGCGCCGGCGCAGCTCGGTGGCCAGCGCCGCCCGGGTGCCCTCGTCCAGTGCGGCGACGTAGGCGCCGGCCGGGCCGACGCCGAGCTGCAGCGTCTCCCACAGGTCGTCGAAGTCGCCATAGCCGGCGGCGACCACGGCGGGGCAGACCTCGACGCCGGTCAGGCCGGCGCCGGTCCACAGCGTGCGCAGCGACGCCGGGTCGGCGTAGGGCATGGACCGGCCCTCGTCGCCGGCCGCGGCCGCGGGGTCCAGCGCGGCGGCCGCGCCCCAGAACGCGCGCAGCAGCGTCATAGCGCCGGCGTAGTCCCACACGGCGGCCGCCACCGTGCCGCCCGGCCGCGCCACGCGCGCCATCTCACGCGCCGCGGCCGGCGGATCGGCCATGAAGTTCACCGACAACTGCGCGAGCACCCGGTCGAACGTGCCGTCGGCGAAGGGCAGCGCCTCGCCCGGCGCGACCCGGACGTCGACGCCCGGCAGCCGCGCGGCGCAGGCCGCGGCGAACGACGCCGACGGGTCGACGGCCGCCACGCGGCCGGCACCGACAACACCAACAAGCGCGGCGGTCAGCGCACCGGGCCCGCAGCCGACGTCCAGCGCCCGGTCGCCGGCACGGACGCTCGCCGCGCGCACCAGCGCCGGGGCGAGCTCGCGCGCGTAGCGGCCCATGAAGCGGTCGTACGCCGCCGCCGGCGTCCCGAACATCGCGGCTGCCTGCGGTTCGCCGGCCATCCCGGCGAGCCTCGCGCCGCGCGGGGGCGGCGTCAAGGCCGCCGGCACGCGGCCCTCAGCGGACCTGCAGCACCATCAGCGCGATGTCGTCCTCGACCCGGCCGCCGAGCTCGCCGATGACGTGGTCGCAGAGCGCCTCGGCGTCCAGCGCCTGGCGGCCTTCGAGGATGCCGGTGAGCCAGCGCACGGAAACAGGCAGCGGAACGCCGCGGCGCTCGACCAGGCCGTCGGTGTAGAAGACCACGCTGGAGCCGGGGGCCAGCGCCACCGTGTGGTCGGCGCGCGAGGGCGCGGCGAACCCGAGCAGCGGGTCGGGCCGGGGGCCGCTCAGCAGCCGGGTGGCGCCGTCGGGCTGGAGCAGGACCGGGACGGGGTGGCCCGCGTTGGACCAGCACATGGTCCATCCGTCGCCGTCGGGCGCGATCTGGGCGAGCACCGCCGTCGCGAACACGTCGACGCGGAGGTCCCGCAGCGCTCGGTCGAGGCCCGAGAGCACCCGGGCCGGCGGGCCGACGAGCGTCGCGCAGACACCGCGCAGCAGGTTGCGGACCTGGGCCATGGCCGCGGCGGCGTGGCGGTCGTGGCCGGCGACGTCGCCCACGACCAGCGTCAGCGACCCGTCCGGCAGCGTGAACGAGTCGTACCAGTCGCCGCCGATCTGCGCCTGGCGGGCGGCCGCCTGGTAGCGGACGCCGACGTGCAGCGCCTCGGTCTGCAGCGGCTCGGTCAGCAGGCTGCGCTGCAATGCCTCCGACAGGCTGCGCTCGGCGGCGGCCACCGCGCGCTCGGCCGCGCGGACCGCCACGCGGTCCAGCGCCTGCGTCAGCGAGGCGGCGATGAGCCGCAGGAACTCGAGGTAGGCGGCGTCGGCGGCGAGGCGGTCGCTGAGCAGGACGGCCAGATGCGGGTCGTCGTGCCCGTCGCGGCGCGCGGCCAGCGGCAGCCACGCCACGCGTCCCGCGGGCGCCTGCTCGACGACGACCGGCGCGCCGCCCAGCGGCGCCGCCGGTGCCCCGGGCAGCCGCGGATCGCGGCCGGCGGCCGGCGCGTCGGCGACGCTGATCGCGACCGCCGGCAGGTCGCCCGGGGCGGACGCGAGCACGGGCAGCGCCCGGAGGACGACGTCGGCGGCGTCCTCGACGTCGGCCAGCCGCTCGCCGAGGCGGCCCAGCAGCTCGATCCTGCGGCGGTCGACGACCTGCTGGGTCGTCTCGGTCGCGATGTCCATGCATCCCTCGATCGTGCCGTCGGGGGCGAGGACCGGCGAGTAGGAGAACGTGAAGTAGCACTCCTCCAGGAAGCCGCGCCGCGCCAGCGGGATGGGCTCGTCCTCGACCCAGGTCGGGCCGTGCCCGGCGAGGACCGAGGTCATCATCGGCCCGATCACGTCCCACGCCTCGGGGAACACCTCGCGCGCCGGCGCGCCCAGCGCCGCCGGATGCTTGCCCCCGATGAGCGCCGCGTAGGCCTCGTTGTAGACCAGCACGAACTCCGGGCCCCAGAACAGGGTGATGGGAAACCGCGAGTGCAGCGCGAGGCCGACGGCGTTGCGCAGCGTCAGCGTCCAGAACCCGACCGGGCCCAGCGGCGTCGCCGCCCAGTCGACGGCTGCGTAGGAGCCGCGCAGCGAGCCCGCGGGGTCGAAGAGGGCTTCCCTGCGCATCTCGCACCAGCCTAGGGGGCGGCGCACCGACATCCGTTCTTGACACATACCGATATAGGCATATGATTCTCGCGACATGGCACGAGCGGCGACCACGACCGACGCGTTCAACGCCATCGCCGAGCCCCGCCGGCGCCAGATCCTCGACGCGCTCGGCGCAGCCGAGCGTCCGGTCAACGACCTGGTGGACTTGCTGGGCATGGCGCAGCCGCAGGTGTCCAAGCATCTACGGGTCCTGCGCGAGGCGGGGGTGGTGGACGTGCGCGACCACGGCCGGCAGCGGTTCTACCGGCTCAACGGCCAGGCGCTCAAGCCGATCCACGACTGGGTCAAGGGCTACGAGCAGCTGTGGAGCGAGCGCTACGAGCGGCTCGACGACGTGCTGGAAGACCTCAAGTCCCAAGAGCAAGGAGTTGATGACGGTGATCAGCAGTAAGTCCGCGACGGTGACGCTCCCGACCGACGAGCAGATCCTCATCACGCGCGAGTTCGACGCGCCCCCGCACCTGCTGTGGCGGGCGATGACCACGCCCGAGCTCGTCAAGCGCTGGTGGGGCGGGGAGCGCGGCGAGGTGACGATCGCCGAGATCGACCTGCGCGTCGGCGGCACCTGGCGCTACGTCCTGGCCGCCCACGGCGGGTTCGAGGTCGCCTTCCACGGCGAGTACCTCGAGCTCGAGCCGCATGCGCGGATCGTCTCGACCGAGGTCTTCGAGGGCATGCCCGACGCCCATTCGGTCAACACCATGACCTTGACCGAGGCCGGCGGGCGGACGACGCTGACGACGCTCGTGCAGCACACCAGCAAGGAGCACCGTGACGGGCACGTCAACTCCGGCATGGAGTCCGGGATGCAGGAGGCGTTCGACGCGCTGGAGCGCGTCGCCGTCTCGCTCGCCTAGGACGCTTGTCGAATCCTGACCGAAGGTGCTGACCGACGGTCACCGCAGCGGTTACGGTGCGCCCATGCGCGCACCGTCCGTCGCGGCTCTGCTCCGGACCGCCGGCCTGGCCGGCACGGTGACCGGGTGCGTGCTGGCCGTCGCGTCACTGTCCTCGCCGTGGGCGGTGGACGGTCCCCGTGCCGGGCGGGCGCCCGCGGAGACGGGCTGGGCGTATCTGACCTACGGCGACCTGCTGCTCGTCGCGGCCTGCGCGCTGGTCGTCGTCCTGGCCGTCGCGCTGTGCGTGGGCCCCCGCTCGCGCAAGGTCTCGCGCACGGCCGGCGCCGCGGCGCTGTCGCTGCTGCTGCTCGCGCTCGCGGGCGTGGCGTTGCTGTGGTGGATGACCGGGCTGGACGTCAGCCTCTTCGTCAGCGACGACGAGGTGCGCAAGTTCAACGCCGGCCCCGGCTTCGAGCGCGCCACGACCGGGCTGCTGATCGCCGTCACCGGCACCGTCGTCCTGCTCGCCGGGCGCTGGGAGGCCCGGTCGCGCCGGGCCCTGCGCCGCGAGGCGGCCTCCGGGCCGAGCCGGCTCTCGCCGAGCTGAGCACGTCGGCGGCCGCGCGGTCGCCCGAACGGGTCGGTGCCGGCCCACGGCGGGTGCATCCGGCGACGGGTCGGGCATACGGTCGGCGCATGCCCTTCATCACCACTGCCGACGGCACCGAGATCTACTACAAGGACTGGGGCCAGGGCGCCCCTGTGGTGCTCAGCCACGGCTGGCCGCTGAGCTCGGACAGCTGGGAGGCCCAGCAGCTGTTCCTCGCCCAGAACGGGCTGCGCGTCGTCGCCCACGACCGCCGCGGTCACGGCCGTTCGACGCAGACCTGGGACGGCAACGAGATGGACACCTACGCCGACGACCTGGCCGCGGTGATCGACGCGCTGGACCTCCACGACGTCACGCTCGTCGGGTTCTCGACCGGCGGCGGCGAGGTCGCGCGCTACATCGGCCGCCACGGGACGGCGCGCGTCGCCAAGCTCATCCTCGTCTCGTCGGTCCCGCCGTTCATGCTCAAGACCGACGACAACCCGGGCGGCGTCCCGATCGAGATCTTCGACGGGCTGCGCGCCGATTCGCTGGCCGACCGGTCGCAGCAGTACCAGGACCTCGCCGGCGGGCCGTTCTTCGGCAAGAACCACGGCATGGACGTCTCGCAGGGCATGCAGGACGCCTTCTGGCGCCAGGGGTTGCAGGCCGGCCATCGCAACGCGTTCGAGTCGATCGCCGCGTTCTCGGCGACCGACTTCCGTCCCGACCTCGCCAAGGTCGACGTGCCGACGCTCGTCATCCACGGCGACGACGACCAGGTGGTGCCCTACGAGGTCGGCGGCAAGGCGTCGGCGGCGCTCGTCGAGGGGGCGCAGCTGATCACCTACGAGGGCGCACCGCACGGCGTGACGGACACGCACAAGGACCGCCTCAACCAGGATCTGCTGGACTTCATCACGTCCTAGATCGACCGCACGTCGAGAGTCCGGGGCCGGCTTCGACCTCGGGGCATGACCACCACGCGACGGACGGGCGCCGATGAGTTGCGAGCGCCCGATCCGTCCTCTCCAGCGAGCACGATGACCGACCCCCGACTCCCCGAAGCAGGAGCTCCCCGCATGACCTCCCAGCAGCACACCGCACCCGAGCTGGACGACCGCACCCGTTGGACGGCGCTGGTCGTCCTGTGCGTGGGCATGTTGATGATCGTCCTCGACACGACGGTCGTGAACGTCGCCCTGCCCTCGATCCAGGAGGACCTGGAGTTCTCCAACTCCGGACTGGCCTGGGTCGTCAACGCCTACCTGATCGCCTTCGGCGGGCTCCTGCTGCTCGCCGGACGGCTCGGCGACCTCATCTCGCGCCGCGGGGTCTTCCTCGCCGGCCTCGCGGTGTTCACCGCGTCCTCGATCGTGTGCGGCATGTCCAGCAGCCAGGGCATGCTGGTCGTCGCGCGTTTCGTGCAGGGCGTGGGCGGCGCCATGACCTCCGCCGTCATCCTCGGGATGATCGTGACGATGTTCCCCAAGCCGGCCGAGCAGGCCAAGGCGATCGGCGTCTTCGCGTTCGTGGCGTCGGCGGGCGGCTCGATCGGCCTGCTGGCCGGCGGCGTGTTGACCGACCTCATCAACTGGCACTGGATCTTCTTCATCAACGTGCCGATCGGCATCGTCACCGCGGCGCTGGCGACGCGCCTGCTCCCGCACGACCGCGGTGCCGGCCTGTCGGCGGGCGCCGACGTCGCCGGCGCCGTGCTGATCACCAGCGCGCTGATGCTGCTCGTCTACACGCTGGTCAAGCCGGCCGCCGACGACGGCTGGGGCGCGACGACGACGCTGGGCCTCGGCGCGGTCGCGATCGCCCTGCTCGCCGCGTTCGTGGTCCGCGAGGCCACGGCCCGGACGCCGCTGGTGCCGCTCGGCATCTTCCGGTCGCGCAACATCACCGGCTCCAACCTGGTGCAGATCCTGTCGGTGGCCGGGATGTTCGGCATGTTCTTCATGGGCACGCTGTACCTGGAGCGCGTCCTGCACTACAGCCCGCTGGAGATCGGCTTCGCGTTCCTGCCGGCCACGGTGACGATGGGCGCGCTGTCGATCGGCTACACCGACAAGCTGATCATGCGCTTCGGCGCGCGCAACGTGCTCGTGCCGGGCATGGTCCTGATCTGCGCCGGGCTCGCGTGGTTCACGCAGATCTCGGTCGACGGCACGTACTTCGTCGACGTCTTCCCGGCGATGGCCGTGTTCGGCATCGGCGCGGGCACCGCGTTCCCGGCGCTGATGACGCTGGCGATGTCGGGCGTCGAGCCGCAGCAGGCGGGGCTGGCCTCCGGCCTGGTCAACACGACCGCGCAGGTCGGCGGCGCCCTCGGCCTCGCGGTGCTCGCCACGCTGTCGGCCACCCGAAGCGAGACGCTGACCGCCGAGGGCAAGCCGCTGGCCGAGGCGCTGGTCGGCGGCTACCAGCTCGCGTTCGTCGTCGGCCTCGGGCTGGCGCTTGCCGCGCTGGTCGTGGCGCTGACGGTGATCAAGCCCACGCCGCCGATGCAGCATCACGGCGCCCCCGCGGACGACCCCGAGCACGCCGG
>Ga0308175_100004079_pt1 | contig 10208 bp, 11 predicted proteins | sample PhyCR1_3_FD_203893 | JGI IMG/M metagenome (GOLD analysis project Ga0308175, IMG submission 203893) | Soil microbial communities from UC Gill Tract Community Farm, Albany, California, United States - DLSLS.C.R1 | ecosystem: Environmental > Terrestrial > Soil > Agricultural land | place: USA...
TGCGCGACGCGGCGCGCGCGAGCGGCAACTACCGGCTTCCCGGCTGCGAGCTCTACGTGACCATCGAGCCATGCCCCATGTGCGCGGGTGCCATCCTGCATGCGCGCATCGCGCGGGTCGTGTTCGGCGCCCGCGACCCCAAGACGGGGGCGTGCGGATCCGTCATCGACCTCTTCGCCGAGCCGCGGCTCAATCACCACGCGGAGGTCGTCGCGGGCATGCGCAGCGAGGCATGCGGCGCGCTGCTGTCCGCGTTCTTCGCCGCGCGGCGCGCATCGTGAATTTCGGCTTCTACGCCGCCGCCGGCTTCACGACCGACCCCGCCGCCGTCGACCGCGCCGAGCGCAGGCTCGCAAGCCTCGGCCACGGCGTCGTGCGCGATCCCACGGTCGACACCCGGCTGCAGCGCTTCGCCGGATCCGACGACGAGCGGCTTGCCGCCATCGAGCGCATGACGGTCAATCCGCACATCGACGTCGCCTGCGCGGTGCGCGGTGGATACGGCTGGACGCGGCTGCTCGACCGCATCGATTATGCCCAGGTCGCGCGCGCGAAGACGCGGTGGCTCGGGCATTCCGATTTCACCGGCTTCCAGCTCGCCGCGCTGGCGAAAGCGCGGCTCGTCACGTTCGGCGGACCCATGGCCGCATACGACTTCGGCGCCGAGCATCCGTCCGCCTTCACGTTCGAGCAATGCTTCGGTGTGCTGGGGTCCCCGACGTGGGAAGTCGAAGTACCGCTCGATGGTCCGGAGCCGGCGTCGCACGCCGGCGTGCTGTGGGGCGGGAACCTCGCGCTCGTCGCACATTTGTGCGGCACGCCCTTCATGCCCGACATCGCCGGCGGCATCCTCGTGCTCGAAGACGTCGGCGAGCACCCGTATCGGGTCGAGCGCATGCTCTACCAGCTCGTCCACGCGGGCATCTTCGCGCGCCAGCGCGCGGTGCTGCTCGGCGCGTTCACCGAATACGCGCTCACGCCGAACGACGACGGTTACGACCTCGCGGCGGCCGTGGGCCATCTGCGGCAGCGGCTCAGCGTGCCCATCTATACCGGGCTGCCGTTCGGGCACGTGCGCGACAAGCTCACGCTGCCGATCGGCGGCCGCTGCGCGATGCAGGTGGCGGCCGGTCGCGCGTGCTTCACGTTCTCCGATTACTCGTGAGCGGCGCGCACTACGCGATCCGTCTGACGACATGGCGGGCGGATGCTCCGGCGCTCCAGGCGGTGCGCCGCGCGGTGTTCATCGACGAGCAGCGCGTGCCGGAAAACCTGGAATGGGACGCCGCCGACGCCCGGTGCGTGCATGCGCTGGCTGAAGACGACGACGCCCGCGCCATCGGCTGCGCGCGGCTGTTGCCGGATGGGCACATCGGGCGCGTGGCCGTGCTCGCGGCGTGGCGTGGGCGGGGCGTGGGCGCTACGCTGCTGCTGCGCTTGATCGACGTGGCGCGGGCGCATGGTCACCTGCGCGTCATGCTGAACGCGCAGTTGCACGCGATGGCGTTCTACGCGCGCTACGGCTTCGTCGCCGAAGGCGCGCCATTCGACGAAGCGGGCATTGCGCACCAGGTCATGGCACGCGTGCTGCGCTGACCGCCGCGTCGAGCGGCTCGGCGGCGAAGCGATATTCCACTTCGCCGCTCGCAACCCCGTGAGCGTCGAACGACCGCTCCACGAAGTGGACGTTTGCCGCATGGTCGATCAGCACGATGGTCGAGCAACGCGTGCCGTACTGTGGCGCGACGATGAAGGGTGACGACAGCATGCGCTCCCATTGCGCGGTCACGCCGGTGTGCGGCATCTCGTCGGGTGTGGCCGGCGTACGGTCGGCCAGCAGCGCGAAGAGCGACTCGATGCCGGCATCGCCGCGCGCCGCCCATGCGCCGAGCGCTGCGCGCGTGCGCACGAGCTTGGGCCATGGCGTGTCCAGTGCCGCATTCGATACGCCGTAGACGCCTGCGCCGAGCTCGCGGATCGCATCGACGCGGTTGGAGCCCCACGCGGCGTGCAGCCCTTCACCAGCCAGCAGGTTGAAGCCGTTGTAGCGCGCGCTGTCGCCAATCGCGGCCGATACCGCGTCCTCGATGGGCCTGGTGTCTTCCAGCACGCGCGGCACGAGCGCGCCACGGCTCGGCGCCGCAGGATCGTGGCGCCCCGGCTCGCGCACGTTCGTCACGAAGGCATAGCGGCCGCGCTGGTCGACGCCGAGCCACGTGCCGCCCGCGACGCGGTCGCGCCCGGCGAGGATCGGTGCGCCGCGGGTCGGAGCCCACCAGTGCGCAGCCTCGGTTGCGCGCGCGTGGAACTCGTCGCGATTGGCGGCCAGCACCACCGCGTAGCGCGGATGCGCGTCCACCGCCAGGACGGCGAGGCACACGTCTTCAGAGCGGCGCGGCGATCCGGCCGCGCGGGGCGACCGGCTCGGGCAACGCGTACGGCAGCGTGCGGCGGGTGAGCGCGGGGCCGTCCGGGGCGCCGAGGCGCAGCGTGTCGGCTTCGACGGCGCTGCGCTGTGCAACCGCGAGCAAGTCACTCGCTGCAGGATCCGGCGAAGGCGCCGACACGATCACGGTGCCGCACGGCTGTTCGCCGAACGAAGCGGCAAACAGGCGCGTGCCGGGCGGAGGCATGGCGCCCGCTGCACGAAACGCGTACAGGCGTTCCTTCAGCCGGCCGAGGTATTGCGTGCGGGCGACGATCTCCTGGCCCGGGTAGCAGCCTTTCTGGAAGCTGACGCCGCCCAGCGCATCGAAGTTGAGCGCCTGCGCGACGAACTGGTCGCTGGTGGCTGCGGTGACGAGCGGCACGCCGGCACGCACCCGGGTGGCGTGCCACAGGACGGGGTCGACGCTCCTCGCGCGCTGCGCCAGCGCCTCGAGAAGGCCGCTGGCAATGTCCGCGACGACCACGAAGCCGCCCTCGGGAAGCGCTGCAACGGTTGCTTGCTCATGGACCGCCGCGGTCGCCACTGCGGGCGCGCTGCCCACAACGGCGGAGATCACCGCCGACGCCGCGGGACCTGCGACACCGATCCGCACGCAGGCCTGCGTGTCGTCGCGCAACTTCACCTTGGCGCGCAGCACGAACATGGCCAGGCGCTTGGCGATCGGCCCGGTGAGATCGGCTGCCATCAGCGCGTCGAAGCGATGCTCGTCCTGCCCGTTGCGCCAAAGTACGAGATCGGCGAGCACCCGGCCCTTGGGCGAGTTGTAGGTCGACCGCTGCAGGGCCCCCGGTCGCAGGCCGGCCACGTCGCTCGACAGCTGCCCGTGCAGGAAACTGGCGGCGTCGGGTCCTTCGATGCGCAGGCTGCCGAGGTCGGGCAGGCGGCACACGATGGCGGCCGCGTCGAGCGCGGCGAAGTCTTCCGGGGTGGGAGCAGGTGGCATAAGGCGGGCCGAGCCTTGGGTTGGGGCTTGATTACATGCTAGAATAACAAGTTAGCTGCATCGCCCGTGCGTTGGCGTCCAATGCACAGGCAGGCCGCTATCCGTCAGATGCCGCTGGGTCGGTGGGGTTGCAAGCCCTGCGTCCAGCCGTCGACGCTGTCGCGGGACGGCGCGCCCACTCCAATGGGCTCGCGCGCCCGCAATCCGCACACCGGCGCTTTCAGGGTGTCCGAAGCCCCCAGGGGCAGGACCGCAGGCCGCCGGTGGAGGTCCAACCCTGATAGGAGCACCACGCATGTCCGTCACGATGCGCCAGATGCTGGAGGCCGGCGTCCATTTCGGCCACCAGACCCGCTACTGGAATCCCAAGATGGCCGAGTACATCTTCGGCCAGCGCAACAAGATCCACATCGTCAACCTCGAGAAGACGCTCGCGCTCTACAACGACGCGATGAAGTATGTCCGCCAGCTGGCGGCCAACCGGGGCACGATCCTGTTCGTCGGCACCAAGCGCCAGGCGCGCGACATCATCGCCGAGGAAGCACAGCGCGCCGGCATGCCGTTCGTCGACCATCGCTGGCTCGGCGGCATGCTGTCGAACTTCAAGACCGTCAAGGGGTCGATCAAGCGGCTCAAGGACCTCGAGACGATGAAGACCGACGGCACGTTCGACCGCATGTCCAAGCGCGAAGCGCTGTCGCTCACCCGCGAGCTCGACAAGCTGAACAAGAGCCTGGGCGGCATCAAGGACATGAACGCGCTGCCCGACGCCATCTTCGTCGTCGACGTGGGCTATCACAAGATCGCGGTCACCGAGGCCAAGAAGCTCGGCATCCCGATCGTCGCGGTGGTGGACACCAACCACAATCCGGACGGCATCGCGCACGTCATCCCGGGCAACGACGACTCGAGCCGCGCGATCCGCCTGTATGCGCGCGGTGTGGCCGACGCCGTGCTGGAGGGCAAGAGCACGTCCATCCAGGAGATCGTCCAGACGGGCGACGAATTCGTCGAAGAAAAGCAGACGGCCTGATGCGTCGTCGACCCGCGCCGCGAGCCGGGTCACGGTAACGGGCGAGGGCCGTGCACGGCCGGTTCTTCTGAACGGCCGAAGTTGAATTCAGGCAGAGCGCGCGCGTCGCGCGCTGCCGCATGATCGGAGCACGACATGGCGGACATTTCCGCGAGCAAGGTGATGGAGCTGCGCCAGCGCACCGGGCTGGGCATGATGGAATGCAAGAAGGCCCTGACCGAATCGCAGGGCGACATGACGCAGGCCGAGGAGCTGCTGCGCATCAAGAGCGGCGCCAAGGCGAGCAAGGCGGCGGATCGCATCGCGGCCGAAGGCGTCATCGGGCTGCACGTCGCCGCGGGCGGCACGAGCGGCGCCATCGTCGAGGTCAATTGCGAGACGGATTTCGTCGCCAAGAACGACGACTTCCGCGCGTTTGCGAGCGCGCTCGCCAAGGTCGTCGCCGAGCAGAACCCGGCCGACGTCGCAGCGTTGGGCAGCGCCAGCATGCCGTCCGGCGAAACGGTCGAGGCGCGTCGCGTCACGCTGGTGCAGAAGATCGGCGAGAACGTCGTCATCCGTCGCTTCGCGCGCCTGGCTGCGCAGGGGCGCCTGGCGTCGTACGTGCACGGGACGCGCATCGGCGTGCTCGTGGATTACACCGGCGGCGACGAGACGCTCGGCAAGGACCTCGCGATGCACATCGCCGCGAGCAAGCCGGTGGCGGTGAGCCGCGATCAGGTACCCGCAGCGTCCGTGCAACAGGAGCGCCGCATCGCCGCGGCCAAAGCGGCCGAATCAGGCAAGCCGGCCAACATCGTCGAGAAGATGGTCGAAGGCGCCGTGGCGAAGTATCTCTCCGAGGTCACGCTGGTCGCGCAGCCATTCGTCAAGGGCGACGGCAAGCAGACCGTCGACCAGCTGCTCAAGGGGCAGGGCGCCAGCGTCAACGCGTTCGTGCTGTATGTCGTTGGGGAGGGGATCGAGAAGAAGAGCGACGATTTCGCCGCCGAAGTGGCGGCGATGTCCAAGCCGCGCGAAGGCAGCGGCCCGGCCAAGGCCGCGTGAGCGAGCGATCCGCGGTGATGCCGTGATCCGGAAGGGGCGAGCCGCGGAGCGCGCAGCGTGGGGAGCACTGCAATGAGCCTCGTGATCGCAGACAACCGTCGTCCCACGAGCAGGGAGTCGTGATGAGTCCACCCGACAGCGCCGCCGCCACTGCCGAGCCCCTTGCGAGCGTTGCCCCGCTGCCCGGCGCTGCACGCGCGCCCGCGTATCGCCGCATCCTCCTCAAGCTCTCCGGCGAAGCCCTGATGGGGGACGCCAGCTACGGCATCGAGCGCGCGACCATCGATCGCATCGTGGCCGAGATCGGCGAAGTCGTGCGCCTGGGCGTCGAGGTCGCCGTCGTCATCGGTGGCGGCAACATCTTTCGCGGCGTCGCGCCGGGTGCGGCGGGCATGGACCGCGCCACGGCCGACTACATGGGCATGCTCGCCACGCTCATGAATGCGCTCGCGCTGCAGGATGCGCTGCGCCGCGCCGGCGTCGAGTCGCGCGTGCAGTCGGCGCTGCGCATCGACCAGGTCGCGGAGCCCTACATCCGCGGCCGCGCGCTGCGCCATCTCGAGGAGCGCAAGGTCGTGATCTTCGCGGCCGGCACGGGCAATCCGTTCTTCACCACCGACACCGCCGCCGCGCTGCGCGGCCGCGAGATGGGCGTCGACATCGTGCTGAAGGCCACCAAGGTCGACGGCGTGTACACCGCCGATCCGCTGAAGGACGCGAGCGCCAAGCGCTACACCAAGTTGACGTTCGACGAAGCCATCGTCAAGAACCTGAAGGTCATGGACGCGACCGCGCTCGCGCTGTGCCGCGACCAGAACATGCTGCTGAAGGTGTTCTCGATCTTCGTGCCGGGCGCCCTCAAGAAGGTCGTCATGGGCGAGGACGAGGGCACGCTCGTTCACTGCTAGGAGGACCGCATGATCGCCGACGTCAAGAAGAGCGCCGAGCAGAAGATGCAGAAGTCCGTGGAGACGCTCAAGCACGACCTGTCGAAGGTGCGCACAGGGCGCGCGCATCCGGGCCTGCTCGATCACATCCACGTCGACTACTACGGCACGCAGATGCCGATCAACCAGGTCGCCAACGTGACGCTCGCCGATCCGCGCACGATCGGCGTCCAGCCGTTCGAGAAGAAGATGGTCGCGGTGGTCGAGAAGGCCATTCGCGATTCCGACCTGGGCCTCAATCCCGCCACCAGCGGCGACATGATCCGCGTGCCCATGCCCGCGCTCACCGAGGAGCGACGCCGCGAGCTGATCAAGGTCGTGCACAAGGAAGCCGAAGCCGCCAAGATCGCCATTCGCAACGTGCGCCGCGACGCCAACGAGCACCTGAAGAAGCTGCTCAAGGACAAGCAGTGCTCCGAGGACGACGAGCGGCACGCACAGACGGACGTGCAGAAGCTCACCGACCGCTACATCGCTGAAATCGACAAGGTCCTCCACGCCAAAGAGGCGGACCTCATGGCGATCTGATGCGCGGCGGGATGCCTCGTGCCTGATACCAAGCGACGGATCTTCGCGAGCTCCACGCGCGAGGTGCCCGAGGTGCCCGACGTGCCGCGCCACGTCGCCATCATCATGGACGGCAACGGGCGCTGGGCGAAGCAGCGGCTGCTCCCGCGCGTGGCGGGGCATCGCAAGGGCGTCGAAGCCGTCCGCGCCACGGTGCGCGCGTCCATCGAGCGCGGCGTCCAATACCTCACGCTGTTCGCGTTCTCGAGCGAGAACTGGCGCCGCCCCGCGGACGAAGTGACCATCCTCATGGAGCTGTTCCTGCGCGCGCTCGAGCAGGAAGTGGCCAAGCTGCACAACAACGCGATCCGCTTCCGTGTCGTCGGCGACCTGTCGCGCTTCGACAAGCGCATCCGCGACCTGGTCACCGCCGGCGAGGTGCTCACCGCGCGCAACACCAAGCTCACGCTCACCGTCGCGGCGAACTACGGCGGCCGCTGGGACATCGCGCAGGCTGCGCGCGCGTACTTCGCCGCGCATCCCGGCGCGCTCGACCCGGCGCGGCCGGTCGAGCCGGAGGCGCTCGAGCCGTACCTCGCCATGGCGTATGCGCCGGAGCCCGACCTGTTCATCCGCACCGGGGGCGAGGAGCGCATCTCCAACTTCCTGTTGTGGCAGCTCGCGTACACGGAGCTGTACTTCACGGACATGCTGTGGCCGGACTTCGACGGCGCGGCACTCGACCGGGCGATCGCGTCGTACCGCACGCGCGAGCGCCGTTTCGGCCGGACCAGCGAGCAGCTCCAGGCCGCGCAGGCAACCGAGGACGCGTGACGCGTCCGCGTCGGGCACGCGTTCCATAAGCCCATGCTGTCCACCCGCATCGTCACTGCGCTGATCGCCGTGGCCGTCGTGCTGTCGGCGCTGTTCCTGCTGCCGCCGCGCGGGTTCGCGGTTGCGTTGCTCGTCGTCGTCGGCGCCGCGGCGCGCGAATGGAGCGCGCTGGCGCGCCTGGGCGCCGCCGGCAGCATCGTGTTCGTCGGCGTCGTGCTGCTCGCGGGTGGCGGCCTCATCTTGGCCGGCGCGGGCAGCGGCGCTGCGTCGTTCACGCGCATCGCGCTCGCGGTGTGCAGCGTTGCGACGCTGTTCTGGGTGCTCGTCGCGACGCCATGGGTGGTGCGGCGCTGGCCGCCGCGGTCCGGGATCGCGCTGGCGCTGTCCGGCTGGATCGTGCTGCTCGGCGCATTCGTCGCGCTCGTCGAGCTCGATGCCCGCTCGCCGTGGCTCGTGCTCGCCGCCATGGCGATCGTCTGGATCGCCGACATCGCCGCGTATTTCAGCGGGCGCGCGTTCGGGCGCCACAAGCTGGCGCCCCTCGTGAGCCCGGGCAAGACGTGGGAGGGCGTGTACGGCGCGCTCGCTGCGGTGGGGCTCTATTCGCTTTGCCTCGTGCCGCTTGCCCATGGCGTCGGCTATGCCGGCGCGGTCGAGCCGCGCACCGTCGCCGCCTGGCTCGCGTTTGCGGTCGCCGTCGCGGCGCTGTCGGTCGTCGGCGACCTGTTCGAGTCGTGGCTCAAGCGCAACGCGGGCGTCAAGGACAGCGGTCGCTTGTTGCCCGGACATGGCGGCGTCCTCGATCGCATCGACGCGTTGCTCGCCGCCATGCCGCCCGTGGCGCTGGCGGCGCTGCTGGCGCTTCCGCCGGCGTGATGGGCACGCGCGCGATCGCCCTGCTCGGGGCCACCGGCTCGATCGGCGAGTCGACGCTCGACGTCGTCGGGCGTCACCCCGATCGATACCGCGTCGTCGCGATCACGGCGCATCGCAACGTCGACCGGCTGCTCGCGTTGTGCCGCCGCTTCCGGCCCTCGCTGGCCGCGCTGCTCGATCCTGCCGCGGCACGCATGCTGCGCGATGCGGTCGCGCGCGAGCGACTGCCCACGCGCGTCGTGGCCGGGGTCGACGGGCTGCTTGAAGCGGCGACCCACCCGCACGCCGATACCGTGCTCGCGGCCATCGTCGGTGCGGCGGGTTTGATGCCGACGCTCGCGGCCGCGCGGGCGGGCAAGCGGATCCTCGTCGCCAACAAGGAAGCGCTCGTGATCGGTGGCGCGCTGTTCATGGCCGCCGCGGCACAGGGTGGAGCGACCCTGCTGCCCATCGACAGCGAGCACAACGCGATGTTCCAGTGCCTGCCGCCTGCTTATGCGCGCGATCCGCAGGCGGCGGGCGTGCGGCGCCTTCTGCTCACGGCGTCGGGCGGACCGTTTCGCACGCGTGCGCCGGACACGTTGCATGCGGTCACGCCAGACGAAGCGTGCGCGCATCCGAACTGGCGCATGGGCCGCAAGGTGTCGGTCGACTCGGCGACGATGATGAACAAGGCGCTCGAGGTCATCGAAGCGGAGCGGCTGTTCGGCGTCGGCCCGGCCGCCATCGAGGTGGTCGTGCATCCCCAAAGCGTCGTGCACTCGCTGGTCGAGTATGCCGACGGCTCCGTGCTGGCACAGCTCGGTCATCCGGACATGCGCACCCCGATCGCGCAGGCGCTCGCCCATCCCGACCGCATCGACGCCGGCGTGGCGTCGCTCGACCTCGTGGCCCGTGGCGCGCTCACTTTCGAAGCGGTCGATCATGCGCGGTTTCCCGCCGTGCGCCTCGCGTACGATGCGCTTGCGGCGGGCGACTACGCCCCCATCGCACTGAACGCGGCCAACGAGGTGGCCGTCGCGGAATTCCTGGCGGGTGAAGCGCCGTTCACGGCGATCGCGGCAACGGCCGCGGCCGTGCTCGACGCCACGCCTGCGACGCCCATCAACTCGCTCGACGATGCGCTCGCATGCGATGCCGCGGCGCGCCGCATGGCACGAACCGCGTTACGCTCGCGCCTCGAGCTTCCACCACCGGCCCTCGTCGCATGATCGATTTCCTCTACAAGATCGCCGCCTTCGCAGTCACCCTCGGTGTGCTCGTGGTCATCCACGAGCTCGGCCACTACGCGGTCGCGCGACTGGCGGGCGTCAAGGTGCTGCGCTTCTCCGTCGGGTTCGGCCGGGTGCTCTGGTCACGGCTCGTCGGCCGTGACCGCACCGAATGGGCGTTGTCCGCGATACCGCTGGGCGGGTACGTCAAGATGGCCGACGAGCGCGAGGGGACCGTCGCAGCGGCGGATCTGCCGCGCGCCTTCAACCGGCAGGGCGTGGGCAAGCGCATCGCGATCGTCGCCGCGGGGCCGGTCGCGAACCTGCTGCTGGCCATGGTGCTGTTCGCCTCGACGTTCAT
>Ga0308175_100004081_pt1 | contig 10207 bp, 10 predicted proteins | sample PhyCR1_3_FD_203893 | JGI IMG/M metagenome (GOLD analysis project Ga0308175, IMG submission 203893) | Soil microbial communities from UC Gill Tract Community Farm, Albany, California, United States - DLSLS.C.R1 | ecosystem: Environmental > Terrestrial > Soil > Agricultural land | place: USA...
GGGTTTCGCTTAACTTTTTCGAGGGGCGGGTGCGGCCGTCCGAGATTCGCGGCGGCGAAAAAGTACAAGACGCTTCACCCCTGCCGGCCCCGGCTGCGGAAAGCTACCGATAGGCCCCAGGCGGAGACGATGGCCCAGACGCCCTCTAGGAGGACGAAGCCCCATTGGGAGGCGAGGACCGCTAGGACGGCGAGGATGGCGGAGCCGATGAGGTTGAGCGCGAGGTAGAGCCGGGAGTCGGGGGTCATGCGGTCGAACTGGACGGCGGCGAAGGCGGCGAGGATGAGGAGGGCGCCGACGATTTGGATGACCTGGTCCACGGGGCGAGCCTATGGGTGACCGGGCCTCCACCACCCGGCGGAGAGGGTGGCGGTAGCTTCGGCGGGTGGATCGGAGCTCGATGCCCCTGCTCGACCACGGGCAGCTGCGCAAGCGCTGGCGCTACGTCGCCCTCTTCGACGAGGAGCTGATGCTCTGCGCGGCGCGCGCCGAGGTGGGGCCGCTGAGCCAGTCCTTCTGGATCCTGCTGGATCGCGAGTCGGGGCGGCAGTGGGAGCACGCCTCCCTGCGCCCCGGCAGCCGCGAGGTGGTTTTCGCGGGGCGGCGGCTGGAGCTGGATGCCGAGGGGCTGCGGGCGCGCCTGGAGCTGGGCGACGCCGCCCCGATCGAGACGAGGTGCCCCAGCGGGCGCAGCTGGGCCTGGACCCGCAAGCGCGCCGGCCTGTCGATCGCGGGCACGATCGAGGTGCCGGGACGGCACTGGCGCGTCGAGGGGCGCGGCGTCGAGGACGAGTCGGCCGGCCACCACCAGCGCCACACGAGCTGGCGCTGGTCGGCCGGCGTCGGGCGCTCGGTCGACGGCCGCGACCTGGCCTGGAACCTGGTCGAGGGGATCAACGACCCGCCGCGGGGAAGCGAGCGGGCGATCTGGGTCGACGGCGAGCCACAGGAGCCCGCGCCGGTCGCCTTCGGCGAGCTGGCCGCGATCGCCCTCGGCGACGGCGCCCGGCTCGATTTCAGCCCGGAGTCAGAGCACGCCCGCGACGAGAACTTCCTCCTGCTGCGCTCCCGCTACCGCCACCGCTTCGGAACCTTCAAAGGCACCCTCGCCGGGCACCGCCTCGCCGAGGGCCTCGGCGTGATGGAGGAACACGACGCCCTCTGGTGAGCCCGGCGGGTCAGGCCCGGTGCTCCGGGTTCGGGAAGTCGAAGCGGCAGCCGGCGTCCCACTCGGTCCGCTGGTTGCCGTGAGCGGGGATGCCGCCGGCGTCCTTCAGCATCCGCGCCAGGTGCAGCATGTTCCACGTGGCGAAGGTCGTGTTGCGGTTGGTGAAGTCGTTCTCCGGGCCCCCGGACCCCTCGTCCAAGTACGAGGGCCCCGGCCCCGCTTCGCCGATCCAGCCGGCGTCGGCCTGGGGCGGAATCGTGTAGCCGAGGTGCTGCAGCGAGTAGAGCGTGTTCATCGCGCAGTGCTTGACGCCGTCCTCGTTGCCGGTGACCAGGCAGCCGCCGACCCGTCCGTAGTAGGCATACTGGCCGCGGTCGTTCAGCAGGTGCGAGTTGCCGTAGAGCCGCTCGATCACGTGGGTGGCGACGGAGGACTTCTCGCCCAGCCAGATCGGCATCCCGAGCACGAGGATGTCGGCGCCAAGCACTCGCTCGAAGAGCTGCGGCCACTCGTCGCGCTCCCAGCCGTGCTCGGTCATGTCGGGCCAAACGCCGGTCGCGATGTCGTGGTCGATCGCCCGCACGCACTCGACGGCCACCCCGTTGCGGCGCATGATCTCGATCGAGACGTCCATCAGCCCCTGCGTGTTCGAGGTCTCCGGACTGCGCTTGAGGGTGCAGTTGACGAACAGCGCCCGCAGGTCGGAGTAGTCGGTCTCGCTGCGCTCGCACAGCTCCGCCTGCATCTCGGTCAGCTCGGCCACGTTCCCTCCTTGGTCGGTTGGGCTACCACGTGTCGACGAAGCGACTCCCCGCGGCCGGGGGCGGCGCCCCCGCCGCGGTCAGCGTCGAGGCGATCAACTCCCGCGTCTGCGCCGGGTCGACGACGTCGTCGAGCTCGAACAGCGCCGCCGCGTTCAGCGCCTTCGCGTTCTCTTCGGCGGCGGCGGTCAGCTCCCGCACCCGCCGCTCGCGCTCGGCCTCCTCGGCGATCGCCTCCAGCTCCCGGCGGAGCGCCAGCCGCACCGCCCCCTCCAGCCCCATCGGCCCGAGGTGGGCGCTCGGCCAGGCCACGGTCAGCAGCGGCTCGTGCAGGCTGCCGCCGACCATCGCCTGGGCGCCGAGGCCGTAGCCGCGCCGCAGCACGACCGCGATCAGCGGCACCCGCAGCGCCGCCCCGGCGACCAACAGCCGCGAGGCGTGGCGCACCAGCCCGGTCGCCTCGGCCTCGGGACCGACCATGTAGCCGGGCGTGTCGACCAGCGAGATCACCGGCAGGCCGAAGGCGTCGCAGAGCTGCAGCAGCCGGGCGGCCTTGTCCGCGGCCTCGCTGGTGATCGCCCCGGCCATGTGGCGGGTGTCGTTGGCGATCAGGCCGAGCGGCCGGCCCTCGATCCGCCCCAGCGCCGTCACCATCTCCGGGGCGAAGCGCTCGCGCAGGAAGGTGACCGACCCCTCGTCGGCCAGCGTCTCGACGATCGGCCGGGGGTCGTACGCGCGCCGCCGGCGGTCGGGGACGAGGTCCCGCAGGCGCGCCTGGTCGGGCTCGCGGCCCGGCGCGGTGGCGCCCTGGAAGTAGCCGAGGATTCGCTTGGCCAGGGCGGTCGCGGCAGCCTCGTCGGCAACGACGGCGTCGAGGACCCCGTTCGGCGCCTGCACGTCGACCGGGCCGACGTCGTCCGGCGCCACGTCGCCGAGGCCGCCGCCGGCAATCATCGCCGGCCCTCCCATGCCCAGGGAGCTGGCCTCGGTGGCGACGATCAGGTCGGCGCAGCCGGCGATCACGGCGTTTCCGGCGAAGCAGCGGCCGTGGACGACCGCGATCCGTGGCACCAGGCCCGAGAGGCGCGCCCAGAGGGCGAAGGCGCGCGTGTCGAGCGCCGAGACCACCGGGTAGTCGGTGTCGCCGGGGCGCCCGCCGCCTCCCTCGGCGAAGAAGACCACGGGGAGCCGCATCCGCTCGATCAGCTCGAAGAGGCGGTCCTTCTTGCGGTGCCCGAGCGCCCCCTGGGTGCCGGCGAGCACCGTGTAGTCGTAGGAGAGGACGGCGCAGGCGGCCGCCTCGGCGCCGAAGAGGTCGCCGTTTACCCGCGCGGTGCCGGCGAGGAGGCCGTCGGCCGGCGTGCGGGCGATCAGCTCCTCCAGCTCGCGCCGCCCCCGCTGCGCGGCGAGCGCGTAGCGGCCGTACTCGACGAAGGATCCGGGGTCGACGAGGTCGGCGACGTTCTCGCGCGCGGTGCGCCCGCCGGCCGCGTGGCGCCTCTGCACCGCGTCGGGCCGGGCCGCGTCCTCGGTCAGCGCCCGCCGCGCACGCAGCTCGGCCAGATCCTCACGCTCGCTCTCCGCCACCGCGGGATCTTCCCACGGCGGCAGCGTGCGACGATGTCGGCCGCGATGAGCCGCGCCGCCTACATCTACGACGCCGTGCGGACGCCGTTCGGGCGCTACGGAGGCGCCCTTGCCCGCACCCGCCCCGACGACCTCGCCGCCCACGTCGTCAGGACCCTGGTCGAGCGCGCACCGGCCCTGGACCCAGCGCGAATCGACGACGTCTTCTTCGGCGACGCCAATGGCGCAGGCGAGGACAACCGCGACGTCGCCCGGATGGCCGTCCTTCTCGCCGGGCTGCCGACCAGCGTTCCCGGCACCACGGTCAACCGCCTCTGCGGCTCCTCGCTCGACGCGACGATGCAGGCGAGCCGGGCGGTCGAGACCGGCGACGCGGCCCTGGCCCTGGTCGGCGGGGTCGAGTCGATGTCCCGCGCGCCCTGGGTGATGCTGAAGCCCGAGCGCGGCTTCCCCGCCGCCGCCGGAGAGATGGCCTCCACCACCTTGGGCTGGCGGTTCGTCAACCCCGAGATGCCCGAGCAGTGGACGATCTCGCTCGGCGCCAGCACCGAGAAACTGGCGGGGATCTACGGGATCGGGCGCGAGGAGCAGGACGAGTTCGCGCTGCGCAGCCACCGGCTGGCGGCCGCCGCCTGGGAGGCCGGCTTCTATGACGAGTGGGCGGTCGCGCCGCCGGGGGTCGAGCTGGAGCGCGACGAGAACGTCCGCCCCGACACCAGCCTCGAGAAGCTCGCGGCGCTGAAGCCGGCATTCGAGGCGGGCGGCACCGTCACCGCGGGCAACGCGTCGCCCCTCAACGACGGCGCCGCCGCGCTCTGGGTCGGCGAGGAGGGCGCCGCCGAGACCCTCGGCCGGGAGCCGCTGGCGCGAATCGCCGGGCGCGGCGTCCATGCCGTCGATCCCGACGTCTTCGGCATCGGCCCGGTCGAGGCGGCCAACCGCGCCCTGGCCCGGGCAGGAATCGGCTGGGGCGAGGTGGCGGCGGTCGAGCTGAACGAGGCCTTCGCCGCGCAGTCGCTCGCCTGCCTCGCCGAGTGGAAGGAGCTCGACCCCGAGATCGTCAACGTCAACGGCGGCGCGATCGCGATCGGCCATCCCCTCGGCGCCTCCGGCGCGCGCATCCTCGGCACGCTCGCCCACGAGCTGCGCCGGCGCGGCGGCGGCTACGGCGTCGCGGCGATCTGCATCGGCGTCGGCCAAGGCCTGGCGGTCGTGCTCGAGGCCTGACACCCGCCCCTCCCAGCATCGTTTCCAGCATTTAGGCCCTCATAGGGGCGCGAATGCTGGAAACGACGAGGCCTCAGCCGCGGATCGCCTTGCCGGCGATGTTCTTCATCCGCGTGCGGTCGCGCTGAGAGAGGTTCGCGGGCTTGCCCTTCGACTTCCTGATCAGGTTCCAGAACTCGGTCTGCTCGGCCTGGGTGAGGTTCGCCTGGACGCGCTCCCGTCCCTTGTTGGCGAGCCAGAGCGAGGCGCTCCAGACCATCTTCCAGGGGACCCGGCGCCAGATGAACGGCGCGGCGCGGCGGGCGAGCCAGGTCGGCACACCCGCTCCTATTCGACCACTTCGACGGTTCCGTGCATGGTCGGATGGACCTTGCAGAAGTAGGTGAAGGTCCCTGCTTCCTTGAACGTCTCCGACTTCAGCTTGCCGCGCTCGATCGTGCCCGTGTCGAAGCTGCCGTCGTCGGCCGTGGCGGTGTGCGGGGCGGTGTCCTCGTTCCGCCAGGTCACCTTGCCGCCAACCTGGACGACGACGGGATCGGGTTCGTAGGTGAATTCGACGATCTGGACCTTTTCGGACTTGGAGGCCTCGCCGCTCGGCGCCGGCTGGCTCTCCTGCGTCCCGGCTTCCGCGCCGGCCGCGCCTTCGGCGGCGCCACCGGTTTCCGGACTCGGTTCGGTGGTGGTCTCGGTCTCCGTCGAGGTGGTCTCGGAGTCGCCGCTCCCGCAGGCGACCAGGCCGAGGGAGAAGGCGACCAGGGCAGCGAGGAGCAGCGGCTTCGAACTCATCCCGGCGCCCTATACCCCCGCCCCCATGGGCCAATCACGTAGTCAGTAACCGGGGCTGCGCTTGGCTTTGTGGCGCTCGCGCGGGTGAGCGCCGCCCTTCTTCTCGAGCGTCTCGCAGGCCTGATGGAGGTCGCCGGCGAGGCGGTCGACCTGCTCGCGGCTGAGCGTCTGCTTGACCAGCGCGCGCATGATCTTCACCTGCTGGGCGTCGGGCGGCATCGTGTAGGCGGGGAGCATCCAGCCGCGCTCGGCGGAGAGCTGCCAGGAGACGTCGAACTCGTCGTAGGCCCTCTCGCCGGCGAGCTTGAAGGCGACCAACGGCAGCTGCTCCCGCTCGGCGCCGATCAGCTCGAACTCGCCGCCGGACTCCAGCTGCGTTGCCAAGGCCCGGGCGTTCTCCTCCATCGCCTTCATCACGTAGGCGTAGCCGTCGCGCCCGTAGCGGACGAAGTTGTAGTACTGGGCCAGCACCATCCCGGCGCCGGTCGAGAAGTTGAGCGTGAAGGTGGCGTCCGTCTTGCCCAGGTAGTTCTCGTAGAAGACGAGCTGCTCGGCGAGGTCGGCCTTCTCGCGGAAGACGAGCCAGCCGATGCCGGGGTAGACGAGCCCGAACTTGTGGCCGGAGACGTTGATCGAGCGCACCTGCTCGAGCCGGAAGTCCCAGGCGGAGTCGGGATAGAGGAAGGGCCAGACGAAGCCGCCGCTAGCGGCATCGACGTGCAGCGGCACGTCGATCCCCCGCTCCTGTTTCAGCCGCACCAACAGCTGGTCGATGCCGCCGATGTCGTCGGCGTGGCCGGTGAAGGTGGTGCCGAGGACGGCGGCGACGCCGATCGTGTTCTCGTCGAGGTGCGGCTCGACGTCCTCGGGCCCGATCACGTAGCGGTCCTCCCGCAGGGGGACGATGCGCGGCTCGACGTCGAAGTAGCGGCAGAACTTCTCCCAGACGACGTGGACGTCGCCGCCGAAGACGAGGTTGGGCCGCTCGGCGGGCTTGGATTCGGCCTCGCGCCGCTGCCGCCATTTCCACTTCAGCGACAGCGCCCCCAGCATGATCGCCTCCGAGGAGCCCTGGGTGCGGCAGCCGGTCGTCTCGCCGGGCGCGTTGAAGAGGTCGGCGAGCATGCGGACGCAGCGCTGCTCGATCTCGGCCGAGATCGGGTACTCGGCGTGGTCGATGAAGTTCCGGTAGAGGTTCTCGCCGACGATCCGCTGGGCCTCCGGCTCCATCCAGGTGGTGACGAACGTCGCGAGGTTGCGCTGCGGATCCCCCTCCAGCGCCAGTTCCTCTTCGACCAGCCGCTTCGCGTCGGTCGCAGTCATCCCGGCCTGGGGGAACTCGCTGTCGGGCACCTCCTCGGTGAGGAAGCGGTTGCCGTATAGCGCCGCGGCCTGGTCGGAGCTGAGCGGCTCGCGCATGCGGGCGAGACTACGAGACCGGCAAGACGCCGCTCAGCGCTTCACCGCGTAGAAGAGGTGGGCCACGCCGGGCGCCTCGAGGACCCGGGTCTGCTCCAGCTCCACGCCACCGACGTCCTCCAGCAGCCGCGTCCCGGAGCCGAGCAGGATCGGCACCTGGTTCAGCAGCAGCTCGTCGAACAGACCGCCGCGCAGGCACTGCTGGACCGTCTGCCCACCGCCGCCGACCGACACGTCTTCGCCGCCCGCCGCCTCTAGCGCCAGCTCGACCGCCCGCTCGGCGCCGTCGGTGACGAAGTGGAAGGTGGTCTCGCCGAGTTGCAGCGGCTCGCGGGCGTGGTGGGTGAGGACGAAGACGGGGACCCGGAAGGGGGGTTCCTCTCCCCACCACCCCTGCCACGGATCGTCCCCCCAGGGCCCGGGGCCGCCGCCGAACATGTTCCTCCCCATCACGACGGCGCCGGTGCCGGTGAGGCCCTCCTCGATGATCGGCGTCGACTCGTTGACCTCGCCGCCCTCCAGCCCGTGCGCCTGGCGCCAGGCGGCGAGCTTGACGACCCAGTCGTGCAGCTGCTCCCCGCCCTCGCCGAGCGGCTGCTGCTCGCTCGGGTCGGGGCCGGCGACGAAACCGTCCGCGGAGACCGAGATCTGGCACTTCACCTTCGCCATCAGCCGCGGTGCTCTGCCTCCTCGACCGTCAGCTCGGCGGACGGGTTTGCCTCCAGGCGGGCGTCCGGGATCGGCTCGCCGCTGCGGACCGACAGCCCGTAGGTGCCGGCGGCGAGCCGCTCTTCGGCCCGCTCGAGCGCCTCGAGGCGACGCTTCAGGTCCTGCGCGAGGCCGGAGTCGAGCTCGTCCTGGTAGAGGCTCTCGGAGTGGAATTCGCCCGGCTGCTCGCGCTCGTCGGACTGCTCGGGCCCGCCGCGCCGGCCAGCGGCGATGTCGGCTTCGATCTGTCGCCGCTCCTCGGCCAGCAGCTCTTTGGCGCGCGCGGAATCCACCCGTCAACCGTAGCGCCCCGCCCCGAAAGCGCGGCCGATCTCGGCGTGTCTGAGTTTTCCGGTCGCTATCGACCGAAAAACTCAGACACGCCATGGGGCGGGGCTTGAGGCTCGCCTGCGGCCGCGCTATCCTGGTTTAGGACTAACTACAGAAACTGGACTTGAACATGAGCTATCTCCTGATTCCGCTGGACGAGGCGATCGTCTTTCCCACCGTCACCGCCACCCTGCCGATCGACGTCGGCGAGGAGGAGCGCGTCTTCCTGATCCCGCGCCGCGACGGCGAGTACGGCCGGATCGGCGTGGTCGCCGAGGTGATCGAGACCGGCCAATCGCGCCGCGGGCGCCCGATCGCGACGGTCGTCGGCCTGCACCGCGGCCTCGCGGGCGCCGCGCAGGCCGGCGAGGGCGACTCGCTGCGCGTCGAGGTGCAGGAGATCCGCGACGGGCACCCCGACGACGAGCAGACCCGCGAGCTGGCGCGCGAATACCGCGCCGTGGTCGAGGAGATCCTCGAGCTGCGCGGCGACGACGGCCGCGTCGCCGCCTTCCTGCGCTCGGTCGAGGAGCCCGGCGCCCTCGCCGACACCTCGGGCCTCTCGCCCGACATCTCCAACGAGGGCAAGCTGCGCCTGCTGGAGACGGTCGACGTCAGCGAGCGGCTGCGGATCGCGGTCGAGCTGCAGCGCGAGCGGCTGGCCGAGCTGCAGGTGCGCAGCAAGATTCGCGAGGACGTCGAGTCCGGCGCCCAGAAGCAGCAGCGGGAGTACTTCCTGCGCAAACAGATGGAGTCGATCCGCAAGGAGCTCGGCGAGGACGAGGGCGACCTGATCGCCGAGTACGAGCGCCGGATCGCCGAGGCGGGGATGCCGGAGGCGGTCGCCGAGCAGGCCGAGAAGGAGCTGCGCAGGCTCGAGCGCCAGGGCGAGCAGTCGCCGGAGTCCTCGATGATCCGCAGCTACCTCGACTGGCTGATCGCGGTCCCCTGGTCCAAGCGCTCCGAGGAGCGGCTCGACCCGGTCCACACCCGTGAGGTGCTCGACGCCGACCACGCCGGCCTCGACGACGTGAAGAGGCGGATCACCGAGTTCATCGCGGTGCGCAAGCTGCGCGAGGAGCGCGGGGTCGAGGACGAGGGCCGCGCCGGCGGCGCGATCCTCACCCTGGTCGGCCCCCCCGGCACCGGCAAGACCTCGATCGGCGAGTCGATCGCGCGGGCGCTGGGGCGGGAGTTCGTTCGGATCAGCCTGGGCGGCGTCCACGACGAGGCGGAGATCCGCGGCCACCGCCGCACCTACATCGGCGCCCTCCCGGGCCGGATCGTCCGCGCCCTGCGCGACGCCGGCACGATGAATCCGGTGATCCTCCTCGACGAGGTCGACAAGGTCGGTGCCGATTGGCGCGGCGACCCCTCGGCGGCCCTGCTCGAGGTGCTCGACCCCGCCCAGAACGACACCTTCCGCGACCACTACCTGGACGTCGAGGTCGACCTCTCCGAGGTCGTCTTCATCGCCACGGCGAACCTCGCCGACACGATCCCGGCGCCGCTGCTGGACCGGATGGAGATCATCGGCTTCGACGGCTACACGACCGAGGAGAAGCTGGCGATCGCCCGCGGCTACCTGCTGCCGAGGCAGCTGAAGCGCAACGGCCTGGTGGCCGAGGAGGTCGAGATCGGCGACGAGGTCCTGCGGGCGGTGGTCTCCGAGTACACCCGCGAGGCGGGCGTCCGCCAGCTCGAGCGCGAGCTCGGCAAGCTGCTGCGCGGGGCGGCGACGAAGATCGCCGCCGGCGAGGCGGCGGGCACCGTGGTTCTCGACGCCGAGGCGCTGCGCGAGGCGCTGGGCCGCCAGAAGTTCTTCCAGGAGTCGGTGGAGCGCACGGCGATCCCGGGCGTCTCCACCGGGCTGGCCGTCACCGGCACCGGCGGCGACATCCTCTTCATCGAGGCGACGGCGATGGACGGCGACAAAGGTCTCGTCCTGACCGGGCAGCTCGGCGACGTGATGAAGGAGTCGGCGCGGATCGCCCTCTCCTACGTGCGGGCCCACCGCGAGGAGCTGGGGATCGACCCGCAGCGATTCCAGCGTGAGTTCCACCTCCACGTTCCCGCCGGGGCGATCCCCAAGGACGGGCCCAGCGCCGGCACGGCGATGACGACGGCGCTGGTCTCGCTGCTCACCGACCGGCCCGTCAAGCACACGGTCGGGATGACCGGCGAGGTGACCCTGCAGGGCAGGGTGCTGCCGATCGGCGGG
>Ga0308175_100004082_pt1 | contig 10207 bp, 8 predicted proteins | sample PhyCR1_3_FD_203893 | JGI IMG/M metagenome (GOLD analysis project Ga0308175, IMG submission 203893) | Soil microbial communities from UC Gill Tract Community Farm, Albany, California, United States - DLSLS.C.R1 | ecosystem: Environmental > Terrestrial > Soil > Agricultural land | place: USA...
GGGGAGGCGCTCAGCGCCACCTGGCTGCACGCCACGCGCGAGGGCATGTCCGCGGTCCCGCTGAGCCAGGTCACCGAGGTCGACGAGACCCGGCGGGTGCTCCAGGGCGACGTCCTCGGCGACCTCGCGTTCCCGCAGGTCCTGGTCCGGGTCGGCTGGCTGCCGCTCAGCAGCCCCGGTCTGCCGCGGAGCCCGCGGCGGCGCCTCGACGAGGTCCGGACGCTGGGCTGACCGGCCCGGCGCGTGGCGGGACCCTTCGTGGGTAGCACTGGAGGGCACCCGCCGCACCCACGCCCCGGAGGACCCGTGCCCGATCCGTCAGCCGACCCGTCCCGGGTGGTCCTGGTCACCGGGGCGAGCTCCGGGATCGGCCGCGCCGTCGCCCACCTGCTCGCCGAGGAGGGCGCCGGACTGGTACTGGCCGCGCGGTCCCCGCAGACCTTGGAGCAGGCACGCGAGGAGTGCCTGTCGCGAGGCGCGAGCGACGTGCTGTGCGTCCAGGCGGACGTGCGGGAGCGGCCGCAGGTCGAGGAGCTCTTCGACGCCGCGCACCGCCGCTTCGGACGGCTCGACGGCGTCGTGCACGCCGCGGCCGTCATCGGCTACGGGAGGTTCACCGACCTGCCGGCCGAGGTCTTCGACCACGTCGTCGAGACCGACATCCTCGGCACCGCCAACGTCGCGCGCTGCGCACTGGCGGCGTTCGAGCCCCGGGGCAAGGGGTCCCTGGTCGTGCTGGGGTCCGTGCTGAGCAAGATGACCGCACCCACGATGAGCGCCTACGCGGCGGGCAAGTGGGCGGTGCACGGCCTGGTGCGGACCCTCCAGGTGGAGAACCGCGACCGCTCCGGCATCCGCGTCAGCCTGGTCTCGCCGGGCTCGGTGAACACGCCGATCTACCGGCTCGCCGGCACGTACACCGGGCACCCGGGCAAGCCGCCGCCCCCCGTCGGGTCCGCGGAGAAGGCCGCGCGTGCCGTCGTCGACGCGCTCGCCCGGCCCCGGCGTGACGTGAACGTCGGTCCCGCCAACGTCGTGATGGTGCTGGGCTTCCGGCTCCTGCCCGGGCTCTTCGACGCGCTCGTCGGGCCGCTGATGGGCGTCCTGGGGCAGGGCCGGGAGGACCAGCCACCCGGTCCGGGGAACGTCTTCGAGCCGACCCCCGATCGCGAGGCGGTCACCGGCCCGTGGCGCTGGTGGGGCGGCTCCGGACGCTAGGCTGGAGACGACGTCCGGGCGGCGTCCGACGGGACGTCCGGAGGAAGGGAAGACCTGCGCGGTGACGTTGAGGCTCGGCCGTCACGCATTCCCGGACGACGCCACGCTCATGATGGCCATCGTCAACCGGACCCCCGACTCCTTCTACGACCGGGGCGCGACCTGGGCGGAGGACCGGGCGTCGGACCGGGTCGCCCGGGTCGTCGCCGAGGGCGCCGAGATCGTCGACATCGGCGGCGTCAAGGCGGGGCAGGGCCCCGCGGTGGACGTCGAGGAGGAGCAGAGACGCGTCGTCGCCTTCGTGCGGCGGGTGCGTGCGGCCCACCCGGGCGTCGTGATCAGCGTCGACACGTGGCGCGCGGAGGTGGCGCGCGCCGTGTGCGAGGAGGGCGCCGACCTGCTCAACGACGCCTGGGGCGGGTACGACCCGCGGCTCGCCGAGGTCGCCGCGTCGTACGGCGCCGCACTGGTGTGCACGCACACCGGCGGGATGACGCCGCGCAGCGTCCCGCACCGGGTCGCGTACGACGACGTGGTGCACGCCGCGGTCCGCGCGACCGTCGCCGAGGCCGAGCGGGCCGTCGCCCTCGGCGTGGGCCGCGACTCGGTGCTCATCGACCCCGCCCACGACTTCGGCAAGACCACCTTCCACTCGCTGGAGCTGACCCGGCGGCTCGGCGAGCTCACCGGGACGGGCTGGCCGGTGCTGGTGTCCCTGTCGAACAAGGACTTCGTCGGGGAGACCCTCGACCTGCCCGTCGGGGAGCGCCTGCACGGCACGCTCGCGGTGACGGCGCTGTGCGCGCAGGCCGGGGCCCGGGTCTACCGGGTCCACGACGTGGTGGCGACCCGTCAGGTGGTCGACATGGTCCGCTCCGTGACCGGGCACCGGCCGCCCGCCCGCGCGGTCCGGGGGCTCGCGTGAGCGACCTCGCGGTCGTCCCCTCCACGCCCCTGCTGCTGTCCGAGCACGCGTCCCTGGTCGACCCGGTGCCGCAGGTCCGGACCGCTGCCCTGCGCGCCGCCGCGTGGCTGGTGGCGCGGGCCACCGGCCCGGTCCTGCTGGTCTGCGCCGAGCCGCTCGGGGCACGTGTGGGCCGAGACCTGCTGGCCGCCGCAGGCTGGGCAGGCCCGGTCGACGACCTGGTCGCGACGGCTGCCGCCGCAGACGCCGGGGACGCAGACCCCCTCCCGGGAGCGGTGCTGGCGGTCGCGGACGGCACCGCCCGCCGCGGCCCGGACGCTCCCGGCGGCCACGACCCGCGCGCCGCCGGCTTCGACGAGCGGGTCGAGCAGGCACTGCGCGACGGCGATCCCGGAGCGCTGTCGCGGCTGGACCAGGCCCTGGCCCGTGAGCTGCTCTGCGCCGGCGCCCCGGTGCTGCGGCTGGTGGGCCGTGTCGTCCCGGCACCCGCCTCGTCGTGGCTCGACCTGGCCGAGGACCCCTTCGGCGTCCGGTACTGGGTGGCCCGGTGGCAGGGCGGCGCGGCCGGGCGCATGCGCGCGCCGACCCGCGGGTAGCAGACCCGATGATCGAGAACACCCGCGTCATCGATGCTCCGCCCGAGCAGGTCTGGAAGGTGCTCGCCGACGGCTGGCTCTACCCGCTCTGGGTGGTGGGGGCCACGCGGATGCGCGGCGTGGACGAGACCTGGCCCGACGTCGACGCCAAGCTGCACCACTCCGTGGGCGTGTGGCCGCTGGTCATCGACGACGACACGCTGGTACTCGACTCCGAGCCCGGGCGCCTGCTGCGGCTGCGTGCGGCCGGCTGGCCGCTCGGCGAGGCGGTCGTCGAGATCCATCTCGAGCCGGACGGGTCGCGGACCCGGGTGCTGCTGCGGGAGGACGCCACCCAGGGCCCGGGACGACTGGCCCCGAGGTTCGTGCGCCGCCCGATGATCAAATGGCGCAACACCGAGACGCTGACCCGCCTGGCGCTGGTCGCCGAAGGCCGGGGGCCGCTGTGACGGAGCGGTACGACGCCGTCGTCGTCGGGGCCGGCCCCAACGGGCTGGTGGCCGCCAACCACCTCCTCGACCGGGGCTGGTCGGTGCTCGTCCTCGAGGCCCAGCCGGAGGTGGGCGGGGCCGTCCGCAGCGACCGCGAGGTGCACCCGGACTTCGTCCACGACACCTTCAGCGCGTTCTACCCGCTGGCGGCGGCCTCGCCGACGGTGCGCTCGTTCGGCCTCGAGGCGCACGGACTGACCTGGCGGCACGCACCCGCCGTCCTCGGTCACGCGCGCCCGGACCAGCCGTGGGCGATCCTGCACCGCGACCGCGAGGTCACCGCCGGCCTGATGGAGGAGCAGCACGCCGGCGACGGCGACGCGTGGCTGGAGCTGTGCGGGGAGTGGGACCGGATCGGCGACCACCTCGTCGGGGCTCTCCTCTCGCCGTTCCCGCCGGTGCGGGCGGGCCTGGCGACGGCCGCCCGGCTGCCGTCGGTCGGCGGGCTCGGGTTCGTCAAGACGCTGCTGATGCCGGCGGTCGGGCTCGGCCGGTACCGGTTCGGCGGCCAGGCGGCCCGGCTGCTGATGACCGGCAACGCGGGCCACGCCGACATCCCGCTCGACGCGGTCGGCTCGGGCCTGATGGGCCTGCTGCTGTCCATGCTCGCCCAGACCGTCGGCTACCCGGTGCCCGAGGGAGGGGCCGGTGAGCTGGCCGGGTCGCTGGCCCGCCGGGCCCGCTCGCTGGGCGCGGTCGTGCACTGCTCCACCGAGGTGACCCGCATCGAGGTCACGGACGGCCGTGCGACCGCGGTGCGGACCGCGGCCGGGGACCGGTACGTCGCCGAGCGGGCCGTGCTGGCCGACGTCGTGGCCCCGCACCTGTTCGGCGGCCTGGTCGCCGAGGAGGACCTGCCCGACCGGGTCCGCAAGGGGATGCGCCGCTTCGAGCTCGACCCCGGCACGGTGAAGGTCGACTGGGCGCTGAGCGGACCGGTGCCGTGGGCGGTGGAGCCTCCCTACGCGCCGGGGACCGTGCACGTCGCGGACTCGCTGACCCAGATGGCCGAGGCCACCAGCCAGGTCGCGGCGGGGATCATCCCGGCGGACCCGTTCCTGCTCACCGGGCAGATGACCACCTCCGACCCGTCCCGCTCGCCGGCCGGCACCGAGTCGATGTGGGCCTACACGCACGTGCCGCAGCAGGTCTCCCGCGACGGCGGCGAGGACCGGCTCACCGGGTCGTGGGACCACGACGAGCTCGAGCGGTTCGGGGACCGCGTCCAGGCCCGGCTCGAGCGGCTGGCCCCGGGCTTCGGCAGCCGCGTGATCGGCCGCCGGGTGCTCGGGCCGCGGGAGCTCGAGGCCCGCGACGCGAACCTGGTGGGCGGGGCGATCAACGGCGGGACCTCCCAGCTGCACCAGGAGCTGGTGTTCCGACCCGTTCCAGGGCTCGGCCGGGCCGAGACGGGCCTGGGGAACCTCTACCTCGCCTCGGCCTCCGCCCACCCGGGCGGCGGCGTGCACGGTGCGCCGGGGATGAACGCCGCCCGCGCGGCGCTCGCCCACGACCGGATCCCGGATCGGCTGCGCCGCCGGTAGCCGAGCCGGCTCAGGCGGGGAACCGCTGCCAGGCCCGGTGCGACCCGAGCAGTCCCATCACCTCGGCGAGCACCGTCTCGCCGTCGTTCCCGACGACGACGCCGGCGTCGCCCTCGGTGGCGCCCCCCGCGGTGAGCGCCTCCACGCCGGGCCCCCACGCGCCGATCGCCTTGGCGTGCCGGAAGCACTCCTCGACGAGCAGCCGGACGCGCGGATCGACGCCGAGCGACGCCGCGCCGGCCTTGACGTCCCGGGAGGGGATCGCGTCGGCCGCCGGCCCCGGCGCACCCGCCAGCAGCAGGGCGTCGAGCTCGACCGAGCGGCCGGTGGCGAAGGTGCGCTGCACGGCGACGCCGTCCCCGACCAGGCCGCCGTGCCCGGCGACGACGAGCGGCACACCGCCGGCCGCGAACACCGCGGAGCGCAGTGTCGGGAGGCCCTCGAGCGAGCCGGGGTCGTCCGCGTCGACGACGATGCCGACCATCCTGCCCTCGGTCGGCCACTCGCCGCCGACCTGCGAGAGGGCGGGACTGGGCGCGACGTCGGCCTGCGGCTCGCTGGCCTCCGGGGCCGGCAGGCCCAGGCCCGCCGCCACCCGGTCGCACAGCTCCGCGTCGATGTTCGCCAGCGCCCGCAGCTGCCGCTCCTTGATCGCCTGCTCGTAGCACTTGCCCAGCTCGAAGGTGTAGGCGAGCACGATGTGCTGCTGCTCGACGGGGCTCATGCTCCGCCAGAACAGCCGCGCCTGGCTGAAGTGGTCCGCGAAGGACGCCGGGGCCTCCCGGACCTTCGCCGAGTCCGGGATCCGCACCGGTGCCTCGACGAACGCGTGCTCGTCCGCGCCGGCGACGAACGGGCAGCCGCCGTCCAGCGAGTTCGGCCGGTACGGCGCGACGCCACCGGGCACGGCGTCGTAGTGGAACCCGTCGCGCAGCATGTCGTTGACGGGGGCGTGCGGGCGGTTGATCGGGATCTGCTTGAAGTTCGGGCCGCCGAGGCGGGTCAGCTGCGTGTCCAGGTAGGAGAACAGCCGCGCCTGCAGCAGCGGGTCGTCGGTCACGTCGACGCCGGGCACCAGGTGGCCGACGTGGAAGGCGACCTGCTCGGTCTCCGCGAAGAAGTTGGTGGGGTTGTGGGTCAGCGTCATCCGCCCGATCGGCTGCACCGGCGCGAGCTCCTCCGGGACGATCTTGGTCGGGTCGAGCAGGTCGATGCCCTCGAAGGTCTGCGCAGGCGTGTCCGGGAAGACCTGGATGCCCAGCTCCCACTCCGGCCGGGCCCCGGCCTCGATGGCGTCGGCGAGGTCACGGCGGTGGAAGTCGGGGTCGATGCCCCCGAGCAGCTGCGCCTCCTCCCAGGTCAGCGAGTGCACCCCGAGCCTCGGCTTCCAGTGGAACTTCACCAGCGACGTCCCGCCGTCGGCGTCGGTGAGCCGGAACGTGTGCACCCCGAAGCCCTCCATCATCCGGAAGGAGCGGGGGATGCCCCGGTCGGACATGTTCCACAGGGTGTGGTGCTGGGCCTCGGTGTGCAGCGACACGAAGTCCCAGAAGGTGTCGTGGGCGCTCTGCGCCTGGGGGATCTCGCGGTCCGGGTGCGGCTTGGCCGCGTGGACCACGTCGGGGAACTTGATCCCGTCCTGGATGAAGAACACCGGGATGTTGTTTCCGACGAGGTCGAACGTCCCCTCCTCGGTGTAGAACTTCGTGGCGAAGCCGCGGGTGTCGCGCACCGTGTCAGCGGAGCCCCGCGAGCCGAGCACCGTGGAGAAGCGCACGAAGACCGGCGTCTCCACGCCCTCGGCGAGGAAGCCGGCACGGCAGACCGGCGTCGCGGTCCCGTATCCGACGAAGACCCCGTGCGCGGCCGAGCCGCGCGCGTGCACGACCCGCTCGGGGATCCGCTCGTGGTCGAAGTGGGTGATCTTCTCCCGCAGGTGGTGGTCCTGCATCAGCGTCGGCCCGCGCGGCCCCGCCTTGAGGGAGTGGTCGGTGTCGCGCAGGCGCAGGCCGTCGGCGGTGGTCAGGTGCGCACCCTGCGGGCCGACCGCCGTCTTCGGCGCGCCCGTCTCCGCGCCGGTGGCGGTGCGGGTCTGCGGTCCGTCCTGGTCCGGCTTCGGCGGCAGCGGGCCGCGCGGCTGCGTCGGCTCCTCCAGCGACGGCGGCTCGGGGGCCGGGACGCCCGGGACCGTCGGCTCCAGCAGGCTCGCCGCCTTCGACACGACGGCGCCGGCCGCCTCCTTGATGGCCTCGGCGGGCTTCTTCGGGTCCATGCTGCCTCCACGGGTGCGGGTCGGGGACGGGTCCGCTCGGCGTACCCACGGACCGGCCCCGCTACTCCGGTCCGCCGCCGTCGTTAGCGACCGCGCCGGGTGGGTACGTCGGACCGTCCGAGACGAGCCGGAGGGTGAGGACGCGTGGAACGACCGGGGGCCCGATGGTGGGTTCCGGAGCGTCGTACGCCGGAGACGCTGCGCGACGGCGTGAACGCGTGCCAGGGCTGCGAGCTCTACGAGGACGCGACCCAGGGCGTCAGCGGGCGGGGGCCGGAGCGGGCCGCGCTGATGGTGGTGGGCGAGCAGCCCGGGGACCAGGAGGACCGGCAGGGCCTGCCGTTCGTCGGACCCGCCGGGACGCTGCTGACCAAGGCGCTCGCGGAGGGCGGCGTCGACCCGGACGACGTCTACGTCACCAACGTGGTCAAGCACTTCCGGTTCTCCGGGACCCGCGGGAAGCAGCGGATCCACCGCTCGCCCGGCCGGGTCCACGTCGCCGCGTGCGGCCCGTGGCTGGTCGCCGAGCTGGAGATGGTCCGGCCCACCGGCGTGCTCCTGCTCGGGGGGACCGCCGGCAAGGCGCTCTACGGGACGTCGTTCCGGGTCGGCGAGTCGCGGGGCCACCTGCTGCCGTGGCCCGAGGACGTCGGCGGCTCGGTCCGCAGCCGGCACGACCCGGAGTGGGTGGTGACGACGGCGCACCCGGCCGCCGTGCTGCGCAGCCGCGACCGCGAGCGCGACTACGCCCAGCTCGTGCGCGACGTCGCGGTGGCCGCCGAGGCCCTCGCCGGCACCGGCTGACCCGACGACACCCGCCGTGGAGCCACCCGTGGAGTCAGCTCAGGCCGGGCGCCGTCGGCGTCCCGTGCAGGCTGTCCCGCAGGTCGGCCAGGATCCTGCTGAGCAGGCGGGACACCTGCATCTGGGTGACGCCGATGTCCTCGGCGATCTCCTGCTGCGTCCAGCCCCGGAAGAACCGCAGCATGAGGATGCGCCGGTCGCGGGCACCCAGCGCGCGGACCGCGGGCGCGAGCAGGACCCGCGCCTCGGCGGCGTTGTGGGACGTGTCCTCGGCACCCAGCGCGTCACCGAGGCTGACGGACCCGCTGTCACCGAGCGGCCGGTCCAGCGAGGCGGGGGTGAAGCAGCCGTCGCTCGACAGCGCCTCGGTGACGTCCTCGAGGGACTCGCCCAGGTGGACCGCCAGCTCGGACGGTCGCGGCGAGCGGCCCAGGGCGTAGGTGAGCTCGGCCTCGGCCGCGGAGATCCGGGCCTGGAGCTCCTGGATCCGGCGCGGCGGGCGGACCATCCAGCCGTGGTCGCGGAAGTAGCGCTTGATCTCGCCCCGGATCGTGGGCACGCAGTAGGACAGGAACGGGTGCCCCGCCGCCGGGTCGAAGCCGTGGGCCGCCTTGACGAGGGCGAGTCCGGCCACCTGCTCGAGGTCGTCCTGGTCGATGCCGCGCGACCGGTAGCGAGCCGCCACGGCGTGCGCGACGCCGATGTTGAGCCGGACCACCTCCTCGAGCACCCGTTGTCGCTCGGACCGCGGGGCGTCGACGCTGCGCTGCAGCAGGGCCTCGGTCTGCTCGGCGCGGTAGGCGCGGGTCCCGGGAGCCGGCCGGTCCGCCCGGCCCTCGGCCGGGCTGTCGGCTCCGACCTCGAGCCGGACGTGCTCGTGCATGGTCGTGCTGGACATGGTCACCGCCACGCATGGTCCCCGGACGGGGAGACGCACCCGCCGTCTTTTCCAGCGGGATGAGCGGGCTGTTCGCCGGCGTCGTCAGCGGAGCACCCGAGCTGCACCGGTCGCCCGACGAGCAGCGACCTGTGACGGATGCTACCCGGGCACGGTGACGGTCACACCATCTCGGCGCCCACTTCTCGGTCAGTGGTCGGATCGGTCCCGGACGGTGCGCCGGTCGTCGGGCAGCCGTCGGGTGCGGCCGGTGCGGTCGAGGTGGGCCAGCAGCGGCAGCACCACCCGCCTGGTGGAGCCGAGCGCCTCCCGGGCCGCGGCGGCCGGGAACGGCTGTGGCAGGCCGCGCAGGACCTCGACGGCCCGCTCGTCGGCGCCCGGCAGCAGCACCACGGTGTCGGCCACCCGCAGCAGGTGGCCGGCGCGGGCGAGCACCGCGAGGTCTCGCGCGGTCAGGCCCAGCGCGGCGAGCCGGTCCGCGTCCGGGGCGGCGAACGGCCGCGCCCCGAGGTCCTGGCGCAGCGCGGACAACGGCGCGCGCAGCTCCGGTGGCAGCCCCACCTGCCGCTCGTCGTGGACCCGGCCGCCGGACAGGTGCAGCGGCGGCGCCACCAGCGCCGCCACGAGCCGCGCGTCGGGCAGGCCGAGCTCGTGGGCGGCCCGCGCCACCGGCACCCCGGGCCGGGCGGGGGTCGAGGCGGTGCGCACCAGGCGCCCCAGCCGGTCCCGCAGCTCGGCGGCCCGCTCCCGCGACAGCACCCAGCCGCCCGCCTCGACAGCCCCTGCCGGCAGGTCGCCGGCCGCTCCGACACGGTCCAGGAGGGACCGGGGCACCAGGCCGCGCCGGTCCACCTCGGACACGGCGGTGCCGTCGGCCCCGGAGAGCTCCTTGGCGCGCAGCTGCGCCGCGCCCCGCCGGGCCAGTGGCGGCGGCGCGGGATCGAGGACCTGGACGCCCCACAGCGCCCGGCTGCCCGGGTCGCGCAGGATGGCCCGGTCGCCGATCCGCAGCGGCAGGGGATGGTCGAGGGTGAGCCGCACCAGCCCGTCCGCCAGCGGCCGGGCGTGCACGGCGACCGAGGCCGCGCCGGCGTGCAGCAGCGGCCGGTCCGGGACCCTGCCCTCGCCCCGCACGCGCACGTCGACGAGACCGGCCGGCTCGAACGCGCCGGGCGTCACCAGCACGCGGCCGCGGGCCACCTCCTCGGACGCGCGGCCACCGAGGTCGAGCGCCACGCGGGCGACCCCGGACGCGGACCCCACCGCGGTGCCGAGGCACTCCACGCCCCGGACCCGCACCTCCACGCCGTCGTGGCCGTGCAGCGCGAGCACGTCCCCCACGGCGACGGTCCCGGCCGGCAGCGTGCCGGTGACGACCGTGCCGGCTCCCTTGACGTGGAAGCGGCGGTCGACCCACAGCCGCACCGGCGCCCCCGGGTCCTGTGGCGGCAGCGCGCCA
>Ga0308175_100004083_pt1 | contig 10206 bp, 10 predicted proteins | sample PhyCR1_3_FD_203893 | JGI IMG/M metagenome (GOLD analysis project Ga0308175, IMG submission 203893) | Soil microbial communities from UC Gill Tract Community Farm, Albany, California, United States - DLSLS.C.R1 | ecosystem: Environmental > Terrestrial > Soil > Agricultural land | place: USA...
CGACGAGCTCGTCGCGTCGTGGGCACGCGGGCTCGAGGAGGAGGTCGAGGCCCGCGTGCGGGTGCCGGTCGGGAAGGGCTTCGCCGGCCGCGTGGCCGCCACGCGCTCGCCGGTCTTCATCCCGGATGTCCAGCGCGCGGAGCTCGTCAACCCGCTGCTGACCAAGCGCGGGCTGAAGTCGCTGCTCGGGGTGCCGCTGATGGTCGAGGGCCGGCTCCTGGGCGTTCTGCACGTCGGTTCGGTCACGCCTCGCGTCTTCACGAACGACGACGAGCGGACCCTGCAGCTGCTGGCCGACCGGATCGCGCTGGCGATCGAGCAGTCGAGCCTGTACGAGAGCGCACGCGCAGCCGGCCGGAGGCTCGAGTTCCTCGCCGAGGCGAGCGAGCTGCTCGGCTCGACGCTCGACTACGCGGCTGCGCTCGAGCGCCTGAGCGAGCTGGCGGTGCCGTACCTCGGCGACTGGTGCATCGTCGACATGATGCGGGGCGAGCAGCTCGAGCGCGTCGCGGTCGCGCACGCCGACCCCGAGGCGCAAGCCGCCGCCTACGAGTTCCTGAAGCGCTTCCCGATCACACCGGATGCGCAACACGGTCCCGGGCTCGTGATCGCGACCGGCCGCGCAGAGCTGATCTCCGAGGTGACCGACGAGCACCTGCAGCGCGCGAGCGGGGGCGATCCGGTGTACCTCGAGGCGCTGCGCACGATCGGGATGACCTCCTTGATGTGCGCGCCGCTGATCGCGCGCGGCCGCGTGTTGGGGACGATCACGATGCTCTCGGAACAGTCCGAGCGCCTCTACGGGCCTGCCGATCTCGTCACCACGCAGGAGCTGGCGCGGCGCGCTGCGACTGCGGTCGACAACGCGCTGCTGTTCCGCGAGGCCGAGCGCCGCGCCGACGCCGCGCGCGTGCTCGAGCACATCGGCGACGGCGTCTTCATGCTCGATCGCGACGGCATCGTCCGCCTCTGGAACCGGGCCGCCGAGTCGGTCACGCGGCTGCCGGCCGACGCGGTCGTGGGGCGGCCGGCGGTGGAGGCGATCCCAGGCTGGGCCGCGATCGCCGGCAGCGTGCCCGTCGCGGCGACGCCGGCGACCGGGTCCAGCGCCGAGACGCTGCCGCTCGAGCTGCCGGGGCGCGAGCTCTGGCTCTCGATCGCCGCGGTCGAGTTCAACGAGGGCACTGTCTACGCGTTCCGCGATCTGACCGCCGACCGCGTGCTCGAGGAGCTGCGCAGCGACTTCGTCTCGACCGTCTCGCACGAGCTGCGCACCCCGCTGGCTGCGATCTACGGGGCGGCGCTGACGCTCCAGCGTGAGGACCTGCAGCTCGACGAGACGCAGAGCAGCAGCCTGCTCTCCGTGATCGCGACCGAGTCCGACCGGCTCGCGCGGACCGTGAACGACATTCTCTGGGCGAGCAGGCTCGACGCCGAACGCGTCCACCTCGACGTCGGCACGCACGACCCGCGCGAGCTCGCGCGCACGGTCGTCGAGGCGGCGCAGGTGCACCTGCCCGCAGGCATCGAGCTCTCGTTCTCGTGCGAGCCGGACCTGCCGCCGATCCTCGGCGACCCCGACAAGGTCCGGCAGGTGCTGACGAACTTCGTCGACAACGCGGTCAAGTACTCGCCCGACGGCGGCGTGGTGGAACTCCAGATCGCGCGCCGCGATCACGCGGTCCGCTTCAGCGTCGCCGATGCTGGTCTCGGCATCCCGACGAGCGAGCAGCGCCGGATCTTCGACAAGTTCTACCGCGTCGATCCGAACCTGACCCGCGGCGTTGGCGGCACCGGGCTCGGTCTCTACATCTCCCGCGAGCTCGTACGGCGCATGAACGGAACGATCTGGGTCGAGTCGCGGGAGGGCGAAGGCTCGCGCTTCAGCTTCGAGCTGCCGGTAGCGACAGCGTGAAGCGCGCGCCGCGCGGCTGCGCCGGCTCGTAGGCAAGCTCGCCGCCGAGCGCGTTCGCGTAGGCCGAGGCGATCGAGAGCCCGAGACCGGCGCCGGGCGCGGTCGAACGGCGGCTCTCGTCGCTGCGGCTGAAGCGCTCGAACAGGCGCGGCACGAACTCGGGCGCCACGCCCGGCCCCCGGTCCTCGACGCTCAGACGGGACTGCTCGACCCGGACCTCGACGGGTGGTGCGCCGTAGCGGAGAGCGTTCAGGATCAGGTTCGCGGCGATCCGGTCGAAGGCGACCGGGTCGATTTCCATCACCTGGCCGGGCTCGGCCACCAGGCGCACATCCGCGGTGCGGTCGCCCACGATCCTCGGAAGGAGTTCTTCGATCCGCTCGAGCGGATCGAAGCGCTCCGGCGGGCCGGCCGCGCTGCCCGACTCGATGTGCGAGAGGTCGAGCAGCTGGTCGGCGAGGTCGCGCAGGCGGTCGGTCTGGACGACGAGGTGGCGGAGCAGCGCGTGCACCTGCTCGTCCGGCAGCTCGTCCACACGCGCGTCGAGCGTGGCCGCGATTCCATGCACGACCGCGATTGGCGCCCGCAGCTCGTGCGAGGCGGTCGAGACGAACTCGTAGGTGAGCCGATCGGCGGTCCGCGGCCCCGCAGTGCCCATGCCTGCCCTGTGACCTACCGAGTGTGGTTCCAAACGCACCAGAGCGGCCTTGCGGCCGCCCTGGGTGAATCAGATTCCGCTCGGTCTAGTAGCCGGGCGGGGGTGCGTCCTCGACGTAGCCGCCGCGGCGGCGCCCGGACCAGTAGCCGGGGCCGGCCCAGGTCGACCAGAAGATCATCGACAGGACGGCGCCCACGATCCCCACGATCAGCAGAATCCAGCCGATCGTCTGGATGTCGACGCCCGAGACGGTCGCGTTGACGGCGAAGGCGAGGATCGCGCCTGCCGCGATCAAGAGAATGCTTACTCCGAGTCCCATTACCTTCCTCCTTAAGGGTTGTGGCCACTCAGTACCCGCTGAGCCGTTCCCTGAACCCCCTTCGTTGCAGGAGTTTCTAAGGTCGGTCAGGCACGGATCGCTTCCCTCACGGCGCGCCGCCGCGTCGAGTAGTCTCGGCCCCGGTGCGCAGGGGATCGATCGTCCAGCTGGTCGTCCTGGGAGTCCTGTTCGGCGCGGGCGCCGCGGCGGTGGCGCTGCTGATCCCGTGGCTACCCGACCCGGCGAGCGAGCAGGCCGACCGCATCGACTTCGTCTTCTGGTTCGTGACCGCGATCTGCATCGCGATCTTCGCGCTCGTCGCGGCGGTGATCGTCTATGCAGTCTTCAACTTCCGCGCCCGGCCCGACGACGACGAGGACGGCCCGCCGGTCCACGGCAACACGGGCCTCGAGATCGTCTGGACGGCGGTGCCGGCCGCGCTCGTGACCGCGATCGCGATCGTCAGCGCGGTCGTGCTGGCGAAGAACGAGCAGCTCCCAAGCGCGCCCTCGGCGTCCGCTGCCAGGTCCGCCCAGAAATCCACCGTCAACGGTCTGTGCAAGTCGAAGGGCAACGATCCCCTGAAGCCGCTTGTCGTCTGCGTCACCGCGCAGCAGTTCGCCTGGCTCTTCAAGTACCCCGACTACGGCAACGCGACCTCCTCGACCTTGCGGTTGCCGATTCACACGACCGTCCAGCTGCAGCTTCAAGCGCTCGACGTGATCCACTCCTTCTGGGTGCCGCAATTCGGTCAGAAGCAGGACGCCGTCCCCGGCCTGCTGACGAAGCTCGTGATCACGCCCAAGCGGCTCGGCACCTTCCCGGTGATCTGCACCGAGCTCTGCGGGCTCGGGCACGCGCTGATGCGCTCGGAGGCGATCGTGATGGACGAGAACAAGTTCGTCTCCTGGACGAAGAGCCAGCAGGGCGGCGCGACCGGCGCCACCGGTGGCGGCGGCGTGGCGCCCCAGGCGGGCAAGGCGCTCTTCATCTCGAACGGCTGCGACGGCTGCCACACCTTCAAGCCTGCCGGCGCCGAGGGAACGGTCGGGCCGGACCTGGATAAGCTGGCCGACTTCGCTCGGCAGGCAGGGCAGCCGCTCGAGCCGTTCATCCGGGAGTCGATCGTCAACCCGGACGCCTACGTCGAGCCGGGCTACCAGAAGGGCGTGATGCCCGGCACCTTCGCGAGCCTGCCGCAGGCACAGCTCGAGGCGCTCGTCAAGTACCTGGAGGGCTCGAAGTGAGCGGCGCCGTGATCGGCTTCCACGCCGACGAGGCGCAGGCCGAGCATCCGCCGCCCGCGGCACCGCCGCACGGCTTCCACCGCCTGCTCGCGCCGGGCTGGCTGCGCGCCGCCTGGTTCGTGCCGCTCTTCTTCGGGATCGGCGCGGGCCTCGTTGTGCTCATCCGCTGGCTCGAGGGCTGGCACCCGATCTGGAACGGCTCGGTGATCACGACCGTCGAGCTGACCACGGTGCCGCTCGGCTTCCTGGCCGGGATCGGCGGCTTCGACTACTGGGTGCGCTACGCGACCGGCGCGCCGACGCAGGCCGAGGACCACTCTGGCCACGGCGCCCGCAGCTGGCGCGACTACTTCCGGATCAACACCGACCACAAGGTGATCGGGATCCAGTACCTGGTCACGACGATCGTCTTCTTCGTGATCGCCGGCCTGCTCGCGATGTTCATGCGAGCCGAGCTCGCACGGCCGGGGATGCAGTTCGTCGACAACCAGACCTTCAACGGCCTCTTCTCGGTGCACGCGGCGCTGATGATCTTCCTATTCGTGATCCCGGCCTTCGCCGGCATCGGCAACTACGTGATCCCGCTGATGATCGGGGCGCCGGACATGGCGTTCCCGCGCCTGAACGCGCTCTCCTTCTGGCTGCTGCCGATCGCCGGGATCATGATGGTCTCGAGCTTCCTCGTCCCCGGCGGCGCGTTCGCGGCCGGCTGGACCGGCTACGCGCCGCTCTCCGTCCACCAGCCGCTCGGGACGGTCTTCTTCAACATGGGCGTCCAGTGGGCCGGCGCGAGCTCGATCATGACCGCGCTCAACTTCCTGGTCACGATCATCACCATGCGCGCGCCCGGGATGACCTTCTGGCGCATGCCGCTGCTGGTGTGGGCGAACTTCACCACCTCGCTGCTGGTCGTGATCGCGACGCCGTTCATCGCCGGTTCGCAGTTCTTCGTCATGTTCGACCGGGTGATGCACACCCACTTCTTCGACTTCACCGCGGGCGGCTATCCGCTCGGCTACCAGCACATCTTCTGGTTCTACTCGCATCCGGCGGTCTACATCATGATGCTGCCCGGCTTCGGCATCGCCTCGGAGGTGATCTCCGTGATGGCGCGGAAGCCGATCTTCGGCTACCGCCTGATGGCGCTCTCGCTGATGGCGATCCTCGTGCTCGGGTTCTCGGTCTGGGCGCACCACATGTTCGTGGCCGGGATGGCACCCTGGCTCCGCGTGCCGATGATGGTCACGTCGTTGGTGATCGCCGTTCCGACGGGGATCAAGGTCTTCTCCTGGCTGGCGACGCTGTGGGAGGGGCGGATCCACTTCGAGACGCCGATGCTGTTCGCGCTCGGCTTCGTCTCGATGTTCGTGATCGGCGGGCTCTCCGGGATCTACCTCGCCGCCGTCCCGATCGACATCCACACCTCGGACACGTACTTCGTGGTCGCGCACATCCACTACGTGCTCTTCGGCGGCTCGCTCTTCACGATCTTCGCCGGGATCTACTTCTGGTTCCCGAAGATGACCGGCCGGATGTACAACGAGGCGCTCGGCAAGCTGCACTTCTGGCTGACCTTCGTCGGCTTCAACCTGACCTTCTTCCCGATGCACTACCTCGGGATCCAGGGGATGCCGCGCCGCGTCGCCGACTACGCGCCGCGCTTCGCCGACCTGAACCTGTTCATCTCGATCGCGTCCTTCGGGCTCGGCGCCTCGACGGTCGTCTTCCTCTACAACATGATCACGAGCTGGCGCTTCGGGGCGAAGGCACCCGCTAACCCGTGGCGTTCGCTGACGCTCGAGTGGCAGGTGAGCTCGCCGCCACCGGTGTTCAACTTCGACGAGGTCCCGCAGGTAGTCGGCAACCCGTATGAGTACGGCGTGCCGGGCGCGCGGCACGGCGTCTTCAACGGCGACCGCGTAACCGAAGGCGAGGAGGTGCACGCGTGAGCTCGCACGAGCGGCACGTGCTCGTGATCGCCAACGAGACCGTCGCCGGGCGGAGCCTGATCGAGGCGATCGAGCGGCGGCGCAGGGACGGTCCCGTGCGCGTGACGGTGATCACCCCGGTCAACCAGCCCAGCGAGGGCTACGTCGTCTACGAGGACACCCGCCGCGCCGCGGCCGGCCGCCGGCTGGCGAAGACGCTCGAGGCATTACGCGCCGCCGGGATCCCAGCCTCCGGCCACGTGGTCGACACCGACCCGGTCGCCGCCACCCGCGACGCCCTAGCCACGCTCGAGCCGCGGCCGGACGAGATCGTCGTCTCGACCCATCCGAAGCAGCGCTCGGGCTGGCTGCGCAAGAACGTGGTCGAGCGGATCGAGGACGCCGCCCACGGCCTGCCGGTCGAGCACGTGGTCGTCGACCTGGCCGAAGAGCGGTCCGATCCCGAGCAGAACGTGCTCGTGGTCGCGAACGAGACGGTCGTCGGTGAGCCGCTGCTGCAGAAGATCCGCGAGCGTGCGGCCAAGGGGCGGGTGTCGTTTCTGATCATCTCGCCGCAGAGCGACGACGCGCGCGAGCACCCCGAGGCCGAGCGTCGCCTGCGCCGGGCGCTGACGATCCTGCGCGGCGAGGGCATCGACGCGCACGCCCAGGTCGCGCACCCGGACCCGTTCACGGCGGCCGCCCAGGCGGTTCGGGATGAGCGCGTGGACGAGATCATCGTCTCGACCTTCCCCGGCCAGAAGACCTCCAGCTGGCTGCGCGGCGACCTGGTCAACCGGCTGCGCAAGGAGACCGGCCTGCCGGTCGAGCACGTCGAGGTCGAGCCCGAGGGGGCCATCGTCTGATGGCCGCCGTCGACCACGCGCATCCTCCGATTGCCAACCAGAGCTCGCGGGTCGACGCGCGCACGCTCGGGATGTTCCTCTTCATCGCGTCGGAGATCATGCTCTTCGGCTCGTTCTTCACGGTCTACTTCTTCGTGCGGGTCTCGGCCGGAACTCCCTGGCCGACGCCGCCCTACGAGCTGCCGGTCTTCGTCGCCGGGATGAACACGATCATCCTGGTCACTTCGAGCTTCACCATGCACTGGGCGCTGCAGTCGATCAAGCGCGGCAACCGCTCGGGCCTCAAGGCGGGGCTCGTGCTGACCTTCCTGCTCGGGCTGACGTTCCTGCTCACGCAGGTCCTCGAATACTCCCGCATCGGCTTTGCGCCCTACACGAATGCGTTCGGATCGGTCTTCTTCGGCCTCACCGGCCTGCACGGGGCGCACGTCTTCGTCGGCCTGACGCTGTTGGCGTTCGCGACGATCCGCGCCTTCCGCGGCCACTACACCGAAGAGGAGCATCACGGCGTCGAGATCCCGGGCATCTACTGGCATTTCGTCGACGTGATGTGGATCGTCGTCTACACGACCGTCTACATCCTCTAGCGATGCAAAACCCGCTCAGTAGCGAGGGCGAGGCGTTCCGGTTCCTGCTCGGTACTGTCGTCTACTTCGCGCTGATCGCGGTCGCCGGCGTGATCAACGCCTGGGCCGGCCTGGTGGTCTTCATCGTGTTGAGCGTCGCTGTCGTCTGGTGGTGGTGGCGCTCGCGTGAGCCGGCGGGACCCGTGGAGGCATCGCCGGTACGCGGCGGCCCCGAAGGCGAGCGGCGGATCCTGGTGGTGGCGAACGAGACTGTCGGCGGCGAGCCGCTGCTCGAGCAGATCAAGCAGCTCGCCTCGCAGGGCAATACCCGCGTGCTCGTCGTCAGCCCGGCGCTGAACACACCGCTGCGCCACCTCGCCTCCGACGAGGACCCCGCGCGGGCGCAGGCACGCGAGCGGCTCGATCGCAGCCTGGCCGAGCTCGAGCGCAACGGCGTGCAGGCGAGCGGCGAGGTCGGAGACGGCGACCCGCTGCAGGCGATGGAGGACGCGCTCCGCACCTTCGGCGCCGACGAGATCGTGATCTCCACGCATCCCGAGGGCCGTTCGAACTGGCTCGAGCGAGGCGTCGTCTCGAGCGCCCGAGAGCGCTACGCGGTCCCGATCCACCACGTCGTAGTGGATCTCGGCGACCGACCTTTCTAGCCGCCGGCGACCGAGGAGACGTACTTGGCGACGGCCATGATCTGCGCCGCCGTCAGCGTGCCCTTGAAGGCCGGCATCCCGCCGCCGCCGTTGGTCACCTGCTTCTGCGCGATCTCGAGGCTCGGCTTTAGCTGGTCGAGGTTCGGCCCGACGTTTCCGCTCGTGCCCGCGTCCTTGAGCGTGTGGCAGCTGCCGCAGTTGGCGGTGAAGATGTCCTTCCCGCTGGTCGAGCCCTTCATGGTGCCCGGCCGGCCAGCGACGAGCGCGACGTACGTCGCGACGTCCTGCGCGTCGCCACCGGTCACGAGGTTCGCCGGCATCGGCGGCTCGGCGAGCTCGATCTGGTCTCGGACGACCTGCTCGATCGTTTCCTGCTTGAAGCCCTGTCGCCGGTCGTAGGCGAAGGCATCGTCGAGGTTTGGCCCCTGGGTGCCGTGCGAGCCGGCGGCGGCGAGCGTGTGACAGCCGGAGCATTTCGCCAGGAAGAGCTTCTTCCCGTTGTCGGGGTCGCCGGCCTTGGAGATGCCGCCGGTGCCGCAGCCGGCCGCGAGCAGGGCGGTGGCGAGTGCGAGGAGCGCGCCGCCGCGCCGCACTAGCTCGGCGTGGGCTCCGACGGGTTCAGCGCCGCGACGGCCTCGTCACGCGTGGCGTGGATCGTGAAGACGCGGTCGAGGCCGGTGATCTCGAAGATCTTCGTGATGTTGCGGTCGCTGCAGACCAGCGAGAGCTGCCCCTCGTTCGCGCGCAGCCGCTTGACCCCGCCGACGAGCACGCCGAGCGTCGTCGAGTCGATGAACGTCGTGTTCGAGAAGTCGACAATGACGCTCTTGGCGCCCTTGCCGATCACGTCGAGCAGCTGCTGCTTGAACTCCGGGGCGGTATAGAGGTCGACCTCGCCGGAGAGCGAGATGACGTAGGCGTCGTCGGAGAGCTGCTCGGTGGTGATGTCGAAGTTCATGGGCGCGGCAGTTTAACCCTGCGGCTGCCCGAGGGACGCCTGCAGCTGAGCGAGCGTTTGCCGGACCGCCGGGGCGTTCGCGTTGTCGGGCGCCACCTTGAGGAACCGCTGGTAGGCGGTGATCGCGGTGGTGACGTCGTTCGCGCTCTGGGCGGCGGAGGCCCACTGCAGCAGCGCGTTGGGCTCGTCGGAGGTGCCCTTCGCCACCTGGGCGGCCTGCTTGTAGACGCCCGCGACCTTCTGGTAGGCGGTCGTCACCTTCGTGTAGGCATCGTTGAGCTGGGTCTGCAGGGCCTGCGAGTACGGGTCCGAGGTCAGCGCCTGGCCGAGCGGCGAGCTCGTGTCGAGCCCGGGCGAGTTCACGACGTTCTGGCTGTAGCCGGCGAAGACGGCGCGGTAGTTGTCGGCCGCGCGGCCCGCCTGGCCCCCGTAGATGCTCGCGATCCGGTTGATCACGTCGAGGTTCGTCGGGGCCACCTGCCGCGCCTTCTGCAGCGTGGCGAGCGCCTTTGCCTCCTGGTTGTCGCTCTGGTAGAGGCCCGCGAGGTCGAGGTAGAGGTTGACGTTCTGCGGCGACCGCGCGACCGCGTCCTGCTTGTCGTGGATCTGCGAGCCGACCGAGCTCCCGCTGTTCTGGCCGAAGAAGCTCTGCAGCGCGTCGCTGATCCCGTTCGAGCCCGAGCCGACGCCGAGCAGGACGAAGCTGAACACGAAGACCAGCGCGAGCAGGACGTAGACGATCTTCGCGTGGCGCCGCAGGCGCGAGAAGAAGAGCTGTTCCTCCCAGGCGGGCGCGCTCTTCGAGCGCTTCGGATCGGGCTTGGGGCGCTCCTTGCGGTGCGCCGATGCGGCTCCTCGGGCCATAGCCGGCCTAGGGTACCTGCCACTCGTGAGCATCGCCTAGGTCGCGCAGGCGGGCCTTCGCGGCCTCGTCGCAGAGGGCGCCCTCGAGCCCGGCCTCGTAGGCGTCGCGCGGGTTGAGCCCGAGCTCGGCGGCCGCTTCGTAGTCGCGGCTCAGGTCGGTGCCGAACATCGCCGGGTCGTCGGTCGAGATCGAGCAGCGCGCTCCGGCCGCGAGCAGCTT
>Ga0308175_100004084_pt1 | contig 10205 bp, 9 predicted proteins | sample PhyCR1_3_FD_203893 | JGI IMG/M metagenome (GOLD analysis project Ga0308175, IMG submission 203893) | Soil microbial communities from UC Gill Tract Community Farm, Albany, California, United States - DLSLS.C.R1 | ecosystem: Environmental > Terrestrial > Soil > Agricultural land | place: USA...
CGCCTTGGCGAACGCGTCGGCGAGCTCGTCCGGGTGCTCCAGGAAACGTCGCGAGATCGGCTCGTAGACCGGGTCCAAGCGCAGCGCGAGGTCCGTCGTCAGCATCGTCGGGGCGTGCCTGACCGCGCGGTCGTGCGCGTCGGGCACGGTGTCCGACCCGGCGCCGCCCTTCGGCTTCCACTGCTTCGCCCCGGCGGGGCTCTCGGCGAGCTCCCACTCGTAGCCGAACAGCGTCTCGAAGAACGTGTTGTCCCACTTCGTCGGGGTGGGTGTCCAGGCGCCTTCGAGCCCGCTGGTGGTCGCGTCCTTGCCGGCGCCGGTGCCGTAGGTGTTCTTCCAGCCGAGGCCCTGCGCCTCGAGGGGGGCAGCCTCGGGCTCGGGGCCGATGTACTCGGCGGGGGCGGCACCGTGGGTCTTGCCGAACGTGTGGCCACCCGCGATGAGAGCCACCGTCTCCTCGTCGTTCATCGCCATCCGGCGGAACGTCTCCCGGATGTCCCGGGCGGCAGCCAGCGGGTCCGGCGTGCCGTTGGGCCCTTCCGGGTTCACGTAGATCAGGCCCATCTGCACGGCGCCGAGCGGACCGGAGAGCTGCCGGTCGCCGCTGTAGCGCTCGTCCCCGAGCCAGGTGTCCTCGGGCCCCCAGAAGACCTCCTCGGGCTCCCAGATGTCCTCGCGCCCGAAGCCGAAGCCGAAGGTCTTGAAGCCCATCGACTCCAGGGCGCACTGGCCGGCGAACACCAGCAGGTCGGCCCACGAGATCTTGCGGCCGTACTTCTGCTTGACCGGCCAGAGCAGCCGGCGCGCCTTGTCCAGGCTCGCGTTGTCGGGCCAGCTGTTGAGGGGGGCGAACCGCTGCGCGCCGTCGCCGGCACCGCCGCGGCCGTCCTCGATGCGGTACGTGCCCGCGGAGTGCCAGCTCATCCGGATGAAGAGCGGCCCGTAGTGCCCGTAGTCGGCCGGCCACCAGTCCTGCGAGGTCGTCATCACCTCGAAGACGTCCCGCTTCAGCGCGTCGACGTCGAGGGTCTTGAACTCCTCCGCGTAGTCGAAGTCCTCGCCCATCGGGTTGGCCCGCGGCGAGTGCTGGTGGAGCACCTGCAGGTTCAGCTGGTTCGGCCACCAGTCCTGGATCGTCCTGGGCCGGGTCTCCGCCGGTGTGGGGGAGGGGATGACCGGGTTCTCGCTCTCGCTACCTCGTTCAGACACGTTGGTGCTTCTCCTGTCCTGGGTCGAGCTTGTTGATGTCTTGTTCGGTCAGCTGGTCGCCTGTGCCGCGACACAGTCGGGACAGACGCCCCAGTAGGTGACCTCGGCCTCGTCGATCGCGAACGCCTGGTCGTCGGACGCGGTGAGGCAGGGCGCCTCGCCGACGGCGCAGTCGACGTCGGCGATCGCGCCGCACCGCCGACACACCACGTGGTGGTGGTTGTCGTCGACGCGCGCCTCGTAGCGGGCCACCGAGCCGGAGGGCTGGATGCGCCGCACCAGCCCCGCGGCGGTGAGAGCACGCAGCACGTCGTACACCGCCTGGTGGGACACCAGGGGGAGCTCGCCGCGCACGGCACCGATGATCGAGTCGGTGTCCGCGTGCGGGTGTGCCTGCACCGCGGCCAGCACCGCCAGCCGCGGACGGGTCACGCGCAGCGCCGCCCCGCGCAGCAGGCTCTCGCACTCCGAGCTGGTCAGCACGTGGGCAGTATCCTGCACATTCTGGAATGCATCAAGAAGCGCGATGAGGGTCCCACCCGCGAGCCCTCCGGTTCCGGACGTGGAAAGTCCGGATTGCGGTCTACCGTCGGGGCCGAGCACCCGGCTCGGGTGCGCGACCGCACAAGATCCGATGACAGGAGTTCAGAGATGGCCGAAGTCGTGCTGTTCCACCACGTGCAAGGACTCACCGACGGGATGCTGGAGTTCGCCGAGGAGCTGCGTGCAGGCGGGCACACCGTGCACACGCCGGACATCTTCGAGGGCGAGCGACCGGCGAGCATCGAGGCCGGCGTCGCGCACGTCCAGAGCGTCGGGGACGACGTCCTCGAGGAGCGGGTGGCCCGGGCGGTGGCCGACCTGTCCGAGGGCCTCGTGTACGCCGGTTTCTCCTGGGGTGCCGCCGCGGCGCAGCGACTCGCCCAGACCCGGCCCGGCGCCCGCGGCGCGCTGCTCTACGAGTCCTGCATCCCGCTCACCGGCGACTGGACCTTCGGGCCCTGGCCGGACGGAGTCCCGGTGCAGGTCCACGGCATGGACAGGGACCCGATCTTCGCCCTGGAGGGCGACCTCGACGCCGCCCGCGAGCTCGTGGAGACGGTCGGGCCCGAGCTGGCCGAGCTGTTCGTCTACCCGGGCGACCGGCACCTGTTCGCCGACAGCACGCTGCCCGGCTACGACGCGAACGCGGCGGCGCTGGTGGTCAAGCGCTCGCGCGAGCTCCTCGACCGGGTGGGCTGACCCGGGGAGCGCACTCCTCGGCGTGCCGGAGCCCTCCGCCGGCCGGGGCGACGACCGGTGGACCGGTCGGCGCCCCGGTCGTACGGTGGCCGAGGGAGGCGCGATGTCCCGTGAGTGAGCACTTCACCTGTGTGGTCGTCGGAGGCGGACCGGCCGGGATGGTCCTGGGGCTGCTGCTCGCCCGCGCGGGTGTCGAGGTCGTCGTCCTGGAGAAGCACGGGGACTTCCTGCGGGACTTCCGAGGCGACACCGTGCACCCGTCGACCTTGCAGCTGCTCGACGAGCTCGGCCTCGGCGAGCGGTTCGCCGGGCTCGCGTACACCCGGCTCGACCGCGTCGCCTTCCCGGTCGACGTCGACCGCACTGTCGTGGTGGCCGACTTCCGCACGCTGCACGTGCCCCACCCCTACGTCGCGATGGTGCCGCAGTGGGACCTGCTGAACCTGCTGGCCGAGGCGGCGGCCGAGGAACCCTCCTTCACCCTGCGGATGCGGACCGAGGTCACGGATCTGCTCGTGGGTCGCAGGCGCGTCAGCGGGGTGCGCTACCGCACCGCCGAGGGCCTCACCGGGGAGATCCGGGCCGACCTCGTCGTCGCCTGCGACGGCCGGACGTCCATCGCGCGCAGGCAGCACGACCTGCGCATCAAGGAGTACCGCGTGCCCATCGACGCCTGGTGGTTCCGGTTGCCGCGCAGGCCGGAGGACAACCCGTCCGGGCTCACGCCGCGTGCCGCACCGGGCCGGTTCGCGGTGGTGATCCCACGCGTGGACTTCCTCCAGATCGCCTACATCGGGCGGAAGGGCACGGACGAGGCGCTTCGCGCCCGGGGCCTCGAGAGCTTCCGCCGCGACGTCGCAGAGCTGATGCCGGAGGCCGCGGACCGGCTGCAGGACCTGCGGTCGCTGGACGACGTCAAGCATCTCGACGTACGGCTGAACCGGCTCACCCGCTGGCATCTCGACGGCCTGCTCTGCATCGGGGACGCCGCGCACGCCATGTCTCCCGTGGGCGGTGTGGGCATCAACCTGGCCGTCCAGGACGCCGTCGCCGCGGCGAGGCTGCTCGCGGACCCGCTGCTGCACCGCGACGTCACACCGGGACGGCTGCGCGGGGTGCGCCGCCGCAGGCTCGCCGCGACGGTCCTGATCCAGTCGCTCCAGCGGGTGCTCCACCGTGCAGTGGTGGTGCCCATCCTCGAAGGCCGACGGCAGGGTCCGCCACGCCCGCTGCTCGCCCTCCTCCAGCGGGTGCCACGCGTGACCACCGCGACCGCCTACCTCATCGGGGTCGGCCCCCGACCCGAGCACGCTCCGGACTTCGCCGTCCGTGCCGCGCGCGAGCCGCGGCGACACCAGTCCTGACCACGCCGTCGCGGCGCGCTCGCCCGTGCCGTGGCCTGCCTGAGGCAGCGAGACGCGCTCGCCGCCGACGACCGCCGTGGGTTCGACCGGGACTTCTCCGTCGTGCTGCGCCGGGCGTTGCGCGCGATCGACGCGCACTGACCCCCGGATGCTCAGCCGTGGCGTCCGTGTCACCCGCGGACGACGGTGGTCAGCGTTCCGATCCTCCGAGGAGCCCGGTCACGAGTCGCTTCTGCAGCACGATGGCAGCCGCGATCATCGGCACCATCGAGATCAGCGAGATGGCGCAGATGTTCCACCACGACGTCCCGAGCTGGCCCTGCTGCTGGGCGATGGCGATCGGCAGGGTCGTCGCCCTGGTCTGGGTCAGCATCACGGCGAACAGGAAGTCGTTCCAGGAGAAGGAGAAGGCCAGCAGGAACGTCGCGATCAGGCCCGGCGTCGTCAGCGGGAGGGCGATCCTCCAGAAGATCATGAACCGACTTGCGCCGTCGGTGAGCGCGGCCTCCTCGAGCGAGATCGGCACCTGCCGGAAGTAGTTCTGCATGAACCACACCACCAGCGGGAGGGCGAAGCCGGTGTAGACGATCGTCATGCCGGCCAGCGTGTCCAGGAGGCGGATCTGCCGGAACAGGATGAAGAAGGCCATCACGACGACGATGGGCGGCATCATCCGCTGCGAGATGATGAAGAACGAGATGTCCCGCGACTGCCAGAACGACAGCTTCAGGTCGTACCTCGCCAGGCCGTACGCCGCGAGCGTGCCGACGAACATGGCGATGACCGTGCTCAGCGTGACCGCGACGAGGCTGTGCCACAGCTCGGCCAGGATCGAGTTGTCGCCGCCCAAGATGCTCTGCCAGGCGCCCAGCGTGGGCGTGAAGTCGACGAACGGGATGAACTTCGCGCCGTTGTAGATCGACTGGGTGTCCTTGAACGCCGTGATCAGCACCCAGTACAGCGGGAAGAGCACGAACACCGCCCAGATGGTGAGCGGGACGTAGCGCCAACGGCCCTTCCCGGTCATGTCTCCACCCTCTGCAGCAGTCGTCGGGACACGGACAGGAAGACCGTCGACACCACGATCACCAGGACCAGCAGGGCGAGCGCGATCGCGGCGCCGTACCCGAGGTCGAAGGACTGGAACCCCTGGAAGAACCCGAACAGGGTGGTGCTGGTCGTGGCGGTGCCGGGTCCGCCGCCGGTCAGCAGGAAGATCTGCCCGAACACCTGGAACGAGTCGATCATCCGCAGGAACACGGCCATCACGGACACCGGCGCCAGCATCGGCAGGATCACCCTGGTGATCACCTGCAGGCCGCTGGCGCCGTCGATCCGGGCGGCGTCGATGATCTCGTCCGGCACCGCCTGGAGACCGGCGAGCATCAGCAGGAACACCAGTGGGGTCCACTCCCACACGTCCATGATCACCACGGACACGACCGCGAGGTGGCTGCTGGCCAGCCACGGCGGCGTGGGGAGGTGGAGCGCGCCCAGGACCGCGTTGATCGGGCCGTTGCTCTGGTCGTAGAGCATCCGCCACATGAAGCCGATGGCCACCGGAGCGAGCATCATCGGGATCGCGAACAGCACCCTGAAGAACCCGCCGCCGGCGAGCTTCTCCCGCAGGAGCAGCGCGAGGGTCAGGCCGAGGGTGTACTCCACGATCAGCGCGATCACGGTGAAGATCACGGTGAACCAGACGGAGCCCCAGAACTGGCCGTCCTGGAGCAGGCTCTTCCAGTTGCCGAGCGTGAACTCACCGACCTCGAGCCCGGTGCTGGTGTCGACCCTCGAGAAGCTCAGCAGGATCGAGTAGACGAGCGGGAACGTGTTCAGGAGCAGCAGCACCGCGAGGGTCGGGAACACGAACCCCCAGCCGGCTGTCCGCTCACGTTTGGCGGCGCGACGCCGCTCGGTGTCCCCGGTGTCGGGCCCACGCCCGGCGCCAGCACCGCGTGCTGACCGGTCGGCATGGGCTTCTGCACCTGCGCGCGCCGTCACCACAGCTCCTCAGCCCGTCAGCCGGACGTGACCTTGGCGTTCAGCGACTCCTGGTACGCCTTGAGCTGCTTGTCCTTGCCCTTGCGCTCGTTGAGCTGGGCCCACTGCTTGGCGAGGCCGTTGAGGGCGTCCTGGGCACTCTTCTGCCCGGAGACCACCTGCTGGGCCGCGACCTCGGTGGTGTCCTGGAAGCTGGCCGCGCCGGGGAGTCGCAGGTCGGTCGCGGCGCCCGGGTCGGTGTCGCTCTTGCGCATCGAGTCGAGGTACTCCGTCAGGTCCTGCGCGGGGTAGCCGACCTGCTTCCACGCGGCCACGTTGTCCAGCTGCGAGGAGCGGAACGGGTTCATGCCGCTGTTCGCGCGGGTGACCATCTTCATCGAGAACTCGGGCCCGGCGAGGAACGAGAGGTACTTGTAGGAGGTGTCCACGTCCGTCGCCGACTTGGGAACCACTCCCACCCAGCCACCGAAGGCGAGCCAGCCGGGGCGGTTGGGCGTGGACTGCTTGACCCAGGCCTCCTTCTTGTAGTCGTAGACCTCGTTGGAGCCGGGCAGCAGCTGCGAGCCGATCTTGCCCTTGACCTTGCTGGCCTTCTGGAGCTCACCGATGATCGGGGTGTCGTCCCAGTCGATGCCCAGCACCGCCTCGCCGTTCGCGAAGCGCTGACGGACCTCGTTGCTGTCGAAGTTGATCATCCCGGGCGGGCCGTACTTGACCGCCTCCGCGTAGTTCTCCATGCCCTTGACGTGCCCGGGGTTGTTGACGAGCGGGTTGAGCGTGTCCGGGTCGAACCACATCGCGCCGGGCAGGTCCGGCTTCGCGCAGTACGACACGCAGTTCGACGCGTAGTACCAGAACGCCTGGCCCCCGTGCCGGTACGCCTCGACGACGCCGTGCACGCCGTACTTCCCGTCCCCGAAGAACCGGGCGATGTTCATGAAGTCGTCCCAGGTCTCCGGCGGGGCCAGGGGTTTGCCGAACTCCTTCTGGTACTTCGCGCTCAGTCCCTTGTCGGAGAGGATGTCGCGCCGGTAGTAGCAGAGCTGGTTGTCACCGTCGATCGGTATGGCGACCTGTCGGCCGTCCCACTGGGCGTTGCCCTGGTAGATGACGTCGCTCCAGTTCATGCTCTTGTCGGCCTTGACCCGGTCGGTGAGGTCCTCGACGAACGAGTGCAGGTCGCCCAGCCAGCTCGACGCCGCCAGCACCACGTCGTACGAGCCGCCGCCGGTCTGGAAGTCCGCGAGCGTCTTGGTGTAGAGCTGGCCGAACGGTGCCGTGATGAGCTCCACCTTGACGCCGGTCTTCTTCTTGAACTCTGCGGCCGAGGCGGCGACGGCGCTCGCGATCGGAGGGCCGGTCTGGGTGAAGACGCGGAGGGTGTTCTTGTCACCGCTGCCACTGGAGCTGCACGCGTCCAGGAGCGGGAAGCCGGCGCCGGCCGCTACGACGGCCGCGGCTCCTTTCAGGAAGCTCCGTCGGCCGATGTCATCGTGTAGCAGTTCGCGCCTGGTCATCTGTCGGACCACCTCGCACTCACCTATCATTACAGGACGCCAACAGAATTCCACGACAGTCACCCGATGTGAAGGGCTTCATACGGGTTTACGGTTGAAGTGACCGAGTGATGTGGAGGGCGGCGCGATGCGTGTGCCGCCCGCGTAGGGAGGTGCTCGTGGTCCAGGCCGTCAAGGTCATTGCCCTGCTGAAGGCTCGACCCGGGATGAGCCGGGAGGACTTCGCCAAGCGATGGGTCGACGAGCATGCGCCGCTCACCCTGCGCATGAAGCGACTCCGTGGCTACCGCATCAACGTCGCCATCCAGCAGCAGGAGATCGAGGGCGAGCTTCCCTACGACGGGACAGCCGAGCTGTGGTGGGACTCGCTCGAGGACATGCAGGCGGACTTCGACTCCGACGAGGGCGTGCTCGCCGGGGAGGACGCCGACACCTTCGCGGTGGTCCGGCAGCACATCTACACCGACGAACATGTGCTGCGGTGACCGCCGCGGGGACGCCCGCGCCACCGACGTGAGCAGGCCATGACCCGGCCGCACGTGTGTGTCGTCGGCGCGGCCAACATCGACCTGATCAGCTACGTCCCCCGCCTGCCCGAGATGGGGGAGACCCTGCACGGCACGGAGTTCCGGATGGGGTACGGCGGCAAGGGGGCCAACCAGGCGGTGATGGCGGCCAAGCTCGGCGCCGACGTGACGATGGTGACGAAGCTCGGCAAGGACGTGTTCGGCGACGGGACGCTGGAGAACTTCCGCACCATGGGCATCGACACGCGCTTCGTGACCGTCACCGAGGAGGCCTCGTCCGGGGTGGCGCCGATCTTCGTCGACCCTTCCGGCAACAACGCCATCGTCATCGTCACCGGTGCCAACGACCTGATCACCGAGGCCGAGATCGAGGACGCCCGAGCGGCGATGGCTGCCTCCGGCGTCGTCGTCTGCCAGCTGGAGGTCCCGGTCGAGACGACCCGCCTCGCGCTGCGCGCTGCGCGGGCGGAGGGGGTGACCACCGTGCTCAACCCGGCACCCGCGCGCTCCGACCTGCCCGACGAGCTGCTCGCGCTCAGCGACGTGTTCTGCCCCAACCAGAGCGAGGCGGCGCTCCTCACCGGGCGGCGCGTCGACACCGTCGACGAGGCAGCGGCCGTCGCCGAGGTGTTGCGTGCTCGGGGGCCGGGTGCCGTCGTGATCACCCTCGGTGAGGCCGGCTGCCTGGTCGCGGACGGCGACGGTGTCGAGCACGTCGAGGGGGTGGCGGTCGACGCGGTCGACAGCACCGGCGCCGGGGACGCGTTCGTGGGCGCGCTCGCCTACTTCCTCGCGCGAGGCGACGCGTTGCGGGACGGTGCCCGGTGGGCGAACCGGGTCGCGGCGCTGAGCGTCCTCGGCCAGGGCACCCAGACGAGCTTCCCGGACCGTGCGGACCTTCCCGAGGACCTGCTCTCCGCCTTGTCTGCTGACGGCGGGACCTAGCGGCGGGACCAGGCGAGCAGTCGCGCAGGGTTCTCCTCGAGCAGCGTGGTCAGCAGCCCGGGGTGTCCGAGTCGCTCCAGTCGCGGGAGGAACCGGCAGGGGAGGTACGCCAGGCCCGGCATGCCGCCGTACGCGACGTACCTGCTCCGGCGAGCGACGTCCCCACCGACCAGGACCCGGTCGGCCTGCCCCGCCCGGACGACCCGGTCGATGCAGTCGATGATGACCGAGTCCGGCCACTCGCGGGTGCGCGCCATCCCGTCGTACCCCAGGTACGCGCCCGACTGGGCCACCTCGACGTGCAGCCCGGGGTCGGGGTTGCGGTCGACGTGTGCGAGCACCAGCCGCGTGGCGGCGACCCCCATCCGCCCGAGCAGGTCGACGACCTCGAGGGCCGCGCTCCCGTGCTCCAGGTGCACCATGACGGGCGCTCCGGTAGCGCTGTGCGCTGCGGCGACCGCCTCGAGGACCCGGTGCTCGAAGGGGCTGATCGACCAGTAGCCGATCCCCGCCTTGAGCAACCCCGCCCTGACCGGTTGCCCGTCGGTCGACCGGGCGACCGGGACGTCTCCGGGCTCGTCGTGGACGGGTAGCCCGCGCTGCAGCTCCTGGACGAACCGGTCGGCCAGCTGCTCAGTAGAGCGCTGCCGCAACCAGTGCCCCTCGGCGTAGTGGGCCTCGCGGTGGACCCCCGTCGCCAGGACCACCCCCAGGCCCACCTGGGCGCTGATCCGGGCGGCCGCCTCCGGGTCCCGGCCCAGACCGATGGGAGTGGCGTCGACCATGGCCGCGATGCCGGCGGCCCGCAGGAGCCGCGCCTCCTCCTGGCTGGCGTCCTCGTCGTCCAGCTCGTCGCCGGGCAGCAGCGGGGAGACCTGGAAGAGGTGCTCGTGGTAGTCGGTGCGGCCGAGGCGGCCCGGGACCACGTCGCCCAACGCGCAGCGGACGAGGCCGATCACCGGAGGTCCCGCGCCAGACGGGCCAGCTCTTCCACGGTCTCGCCGTCGAGCTCGAGGTCGAAGACCTCCGCGATCACCCGGGTCCAGCCGTGGATGAAGTAGCGCCACCCGTCGACGACGGTGAGCCGCCGGGCGCTCTCCTGGGCCCGTCCCTGGTGGAGGAACTCGAGCGTCCCGCGGTAGTTCAGCTCCCACACCAGGCCGTCTTGGGGGAACGTGACGCGGTCGGAGATCGGCGAGCCCGGTCGGTCCTTGCCGAGCCCGGTCGCGTTGATCACGAGACTGGCGGCGGGTGCTCGACCGATCAGCGCGTCGCTGTCGCTGGGCTCGTCCACCAGCACGTACCGGAACAGGGAGGGGTCCAGCCCGCCGCCCTCGTGCACGTGCCGCACGTGGGCCAGACGCTCCGGGTCGGCGTCGGTGCAGGTGATCCGGCTC
>Ga0308175_100004085_pt1 | contig 10205 bp, 10 predicted proteins | sample PhyCR1_3_FD_203893 | JGI IMG/M metagenome (GOLD analysis project Ga0308175, IMG submission 203893) | Soil microbial communities from UC Gill Tract Community Farm, Albany, California, United States - DLSLS.C.R1 | ecosystem: Environmental > Terrestrial > Soil > Agricultural land | place: USA...
ACCTGGACCTCAGGTAATGGGAATGCATGACTTTGAATCATCCGATCTTCATACACATGGAGCAGCAGGGCAAATGCCATATATGCCGACAGCACCAGCACAAGGGCTGCCAGTAGGAACCGGAGCTCTAAATGACTGTGGCTGTGGCGGAGGCGGAATGCAGCCTGCCGGAATGGTTCCAACAAGCCCGCCGCCAGCCAGCTTTGTACCGCCAACACCGCCAATTTACAGTGCCCCGTATACAGGGCCAATGAATGTCGCCCACCCGCCTTATATGAACCCATACGGTGTGGGTCCAGCTGGAACAAATCCTTACGGTATGCCAGGTTACCGTGATGAGAGCAATTAATAAACCTGGTAAACAAAAGGGAGACGATGATTACTTGAATCGTCTCCTCTCTTATTTTCAATCACAGTTTTATGAGAAAATTATTCAGCTGGTGATGGTCCGAAAGTCTGTCTTTTTATTAAAAACTGAAAATAATACCTATATTTTAAAGGGATATCATTCCAATAACAGACTGAAACTTCAAGAAGCCTTTACCGCCACCTTAAGAACAGAAGGATTTTTGAAAACATACCAATACTTATCCGGTCCGATCAAAGAACAGCTCTTTTTTGAGGGAACCTATTATGGCTGTATCGAGTACATTACTCCACATAACACGCCCTTTTCTTATTCAACACAGCGAAACCGCCAAGAAGGTCTTGATCTGCTGAAACAATTTCACCAAACCACCGCTTCAGTAGAAAGTCGATACCGGACTTTACTTTCTAGTAGTGATCTAATTGCAAAATGGACAGAAAGGCTCCGAGTTTTTTCAGGCAATCTTCCTTTTATAAAATACTTTTTAGATGATTACATGATTTCTGAACTGATCGTATGGGCCAATTGGTCATTGGCTGGGATGATCAAACACCGCCGCTTTTTTCAAAGAGAACAGGTTGTGATTCTCCATGGTGATGTAGCTCATCACAATTTCCTTCGCGACAAGAAGGGACAGTTGAATTTAATTGATTTTGACTTAATTAGTATCGGCCCGCCTTCATTTGATTATTTACAGTATGCCAATCGAATTCTGCCCAATCTAGATTGGTCATTGGGGAAATTGGGAAGTTTAAAGCCAATTGGAAAATATTTAGATGAAAAAGCTTTTTTGTATGCCTTAGCCTTCCCAGCAGATATTTTTCGAGAATGGAATCGGCTGATTCGGGAAAAAGCCTATAATGACCAAGAAAAAATAAGGATGGTTATGGATTTAACTGTCGATCAATTTCACCTAAGAAAAAAATTTATCAGCCAATTACAGGAAAAAGTGAAATGATTTTATCAGAATGAATTACAGCAGAAGATAACACCCTATAGATGAGCAGAATTCTATGCTCAGAATGTACTCTAGGGGGTTTATCGCTTGAACAAAAGACAGTGGATGATTCCTCTTTCCTTCTCTTTATTAGTAGGTGCTGCAGGATGTGCAAATGATAATAATCGTACGGGTACTGGAAATAACGTAGCTCGGCCGATGGGTTATTATTCGAATGAAAACCATGCCAATAATGATTATGGAATACTAAGGGATAATGATGGCGCCTTGACAGAAATAATGGACCATAACCTTGGCGTGGAAGATCAAGCCATTAATGAAAAAAACAGCAGGCAGATGCAAACTAGAGACGAAAACGGGAATCCCCCAAATCCAACCGTCCCTAGAGCCAAAACAGACCGGAACTTCTTTCAGCGAGATAATCGTTTTAGTACAAGTGATTTGAACTATCATGGTCACTTGAGTGCTAAAAACGGTAACAACGGAGTGGTCACGAATCCGGAGTTCCAAGATCGTTTTACAGCGAAAATAAGAAACAAAGTGGAAAATATCGATAATGTTAGAAATGTAAGGTCTGTTGCATATGGTAATACTGTCATTGTTTCCGTTTCATTACATGACAATGATCGGGCAGCTGAAACCAAACGATCCATTCAGAAAGTGGTTCAGCCTTACGCAAAAGGAAAATCCGTCCAGGTTATTACGGACGAGGGCACAATGGGCCGGGATCGTAATATTCATAACGACTCCCAGCGGAATAAGGGCGGCCGCTAATCCACTCCAAAACAAGAGGCAAAGCTTTCGGGCTTGCCTCTTTATTTATGGCTGTGTTAAAGGATTGTTGAGTTTTAGCATGTTGATTGGAGCGGAAGGCGGCGAAGACTCCTGCGGGAGTACGGGGCAGGGGAGACCCCACAGGCGCAAGTGCGCCGAGGAGGCTCCCCGACACGCCCGCGGAAAGCGAAGCCGCCTGGAGCGGAAATGAATATTCAAGTTTAACACAGCCTCTTTATAAATAAACCGCTATTATTTTGTCGGATAAAAAGGGAAATTAAGGCTAAACTAGTACTGTAAACTTTTGTTCATTATTAAGATTAAGAGGTGAGTGACATGAGGGTCATCTGGATAGCAATGTACCGGTACACATTAGCCGTATTTGCTGTTATTCTCTTCATGTTTATTGGTAGAGTTCCTGGGCTAATCCCAACAAGCTCGGCAGCCCCACAAGATAACCAAATACAGAAGACAGAGCCGCTAAACTTAACGGTTATCTTAGAAAGAGTCTATCTTGACGGGGAAATAAGTCAGGAATTGTTGCACGAGACATGTTGGAAAATGGAGAATTTCTGGGCTAAATATGACCAATGGCAGCTTACCGAAATCAACGAGTCAACCTATGTTTTCCGCAAACAAGTTGATGATATCTCGCCATTATTAAAAGCAAATGGTTTTTTTGGTGTCACAGATGATGGTGTTTTGACCATTTTTAATGGCCGGCCGGGACAATCACACATTATCCAATCATTCTTTCAAATAGATATCAAGAAACTTGAGAGCAAGAAACAAGAGGAATTAATTCAAGGCATCCCAATTAAATCGAAGGACCATTATGTAGAAGTCCTAGAAACATTCGAACCGTATTCCGTAAAAAAACAGTAGACTTTTTATGAATTCAGACTGATTGCCTCAGGATCAGCCTGTTTTTTTATGTTGATCGATTCTCTCGTTAGTATCCAGTTTTATAAGAAGGGTTAAGGGAACTGAATTATTAGACTTTTTGATAGGATACGAATTTCTTCAATATCCCCCTGGACTTATGTTAAAATGAAAGACAGCTTATTTTTCAAGAGAAAAACCTTTTAGGTTTATTTGGGGAGAGAAAACGTGTGTATGAATTTATCAAAGGGATGGTAGAATTTGTCGGCCCAGAATACATCGTCATCGAAAATAATGGGATTGGCTATCAAATCTCCACACCTAATCCGTTTATTTTCGCTGGTAAAATGGAAACAATGGTAACGGTTTATACCTATCATTATGTCCGCGAAGATGTCATCGCCCTATACGGATTTGAAACAAGAGAGGAAAAAAGACTTTTTACCAAACTATTAAACGTTTCGGGGATTGGCCCTAAGGGTGCACTGGCCATTTTGGCTTCAGGTGAAGTCCAGCAGGTGGTAAATGCCATTGAAAATGAAGATGAAAGCTTTCTTGTTAAATTCCCTGGTGTTGGTAAAAAAACTGCCCGGCAAATGATCCTTGATCTAAAAGGGAAATTACAAGATATTGTACCGGATTACTTTCCTAACCTATTCAATGCTGATCAATTCCCACTTCCACAGCAAGCGGCCAATTCGGCTTTTGAAGAAGCTGTCCTCGCCTTGAAAGCTCTTGGCTATTCCGATAAAGAAATTAAAAAAATCTCATCTGAATTACAGAAAGAACAGCTTTCAACCGATCAATATATTAAAAAAGCCCTCCAGCGGCTTTTAAAATAGGTGATAAACCATGGAAGAGCGGATCATATCTAGTGAAGTGAATGAAAGCGAGGTCAGTCTTGAACAAAGCCTGAGACCGCAAACTTTACAGCAATACATTGGGCAAACTCAAGTAAAAGAAAATCTTGAGATATTTATAAAAGCGGCAAAGATGCGGAAGGAGACACTTGATCATGTTCTCCTTTATGGTCCTCCAGGATTAGGCAAGACAACACTAGCGGTCATTATTGCCAATGAAATGGGGGTGAATATCCGGACAACCTCAGGGCCTGCTATTGAACGGCCAGGAGATCTAGCGGCTATTCTAACCTCTCTTGAGCCTGGAGACGTGTTATTTATCGATGAAATTCACCGGCTGCCACGGACGATTGAAGAAGTACTTTATCCAGCAATGGAGGATTTTTGTTTGGATATTGTCATCGGAAAGGGGCCCAGTGCGAGGTCGGTCCGACTCGACCTGCCTCCGTTTACACTGGTCGGTGCAACTACCAGGGCAGGTTCCTTATCAGCTCCCTTACGCGACCGATTTGGAGTTTTGTGCAGGCTCGAGTATTATAAGGAAGATCAGTTAAAAAATATTGTTGTCAGAACTTCGGATTTATTTGAAACGGAAATCGATGAACCCTCTGCAGTTGAAATTGCCAGGAGGGCGAGGGGAACCCCAAGAATTGCCAATCGGCTCCTCCGCCGGGTCAGGGATTTTGCACAAGTAAAGGGAAATGGTACAATTAACCTGGCCCTTGCGAGAGAAGCTCTGGAGTTACTGCAGGTTGACCGGTTAGGACTTGACCATATCGATCACAAGCTATTAAAAGGAATTATCGAAAAATTCCGCGGTGGTCCGGTCGGTCTTGATACGATTGCGGCCTCGATTGGGGAAGAGGCTGAAACAATTGAAGATGTTTATGAGCCATACCTGTTACAAATTGGCTTCTTGCAGCGTACCCCGCGCGGCAGGGTAGTAACTGGAGCAGTTTATCACCATTTTGGCATGGAAGTGCCGATGGATTGATCTTTTTATAAAAAATAGTAAGGTGTGTTAGTGATGAAAGTAGATATATTTGATTTTCATTTACCTGAGGAACTAATTGCTCAGGTCCCATTAAAAAACCGGACAGACAGCCGGTTAATGGTCCTAAATAAGCAAACAGGCGAAATAAAGCATGAAGTGTTTAAAAATATTACGGAATATTTGCGTGAAGGGGACTGCCTTGTCTTAAATGATACCAAGGTATTGCCGGCACGCCTTTTTGGCGTAAAAGATGATACGGGGGCAAAAATTGAAGTCCTCCTCTTAAAACAACTTGAGGATGATCAGTGGGAAACACTTGTGAAACCGGCAAAACGAGTAAAGATCGGGACAGAAATCACCTTTGGCGATGGAATGCTTACAGCTGTTTGCACCGAGGAATCCGACCATGGCGGAAGAGTATTAAAGTTTAAATACACGGGAATTTTCTACGAGGTACTTGATCAGTTAGGGGAAATGCCGCTGCCTCCATATATTAAAGAACAGCTTGATGACCGTGATCGTTATCAGACGGTTTATGCCCGCGAACCGGGATCGGCCGCTGCTCCAACCGCAGGTCTGCACTTTACGGAGTCCCTCTTGAAGGAAATTAAAGCAAAAGGAGTACATATAGCCTTTATTACGCTTCATGTAGGTCTTGGGACATTCCGCCCTGTGAGTGTGGACGATGTATTGGAACACGACATGCACGCTGAATTTTATATGGTTACAGAAGGTACTGCCCAACTGCTAAATGAAGTAAGACAGAGCGGAGGCAGAATCATAACTGTTGGCACCACATCGACAAGGACTTTAGAAACGATTGCGTCCGCAAACAATGGACAATTTACCGCGGGAAGCGGCTGGACAAGTATATTTATTTATCCTGGTTATGAATTTAAGGCGATTGATGGAATGATTACGAATTTCCACTTGCCTAAGTCAACGCTGATTATGCTTGTCAGTGCTTTAGCCGGCAGAGAGAATATTTTGCATGCCTACAACACAGCGGTTGCTGAACGGTATCGTTTTTTCAGCTTTGGTGATGCAATGTTCATCATCTAAGTTAAGCAGTAGGAAGGAGATAACAATTTGACTGCGATTCGTTATGAATTAATTAAAACATGTAAACAAACGGGGGCCAGGCTTGGCAGAGTCCATACACCGCATGGTTCGTTTGACACACCTGCATTTATGCCAGTTGGAACACTGGCGACCGTAAAAACGATGTCACCTGAAGATTTAAAAGAAATGGGTGCAGGGATTATTTTAAGCAATACCTACCATTTATGGCTCAGACCAGGACATGAAATTATTAAAGAGGCTGGCGGTCTTCATAAATTTATGAATTGGGACCGTGCCATCTTAACAGATTCTGGTGGTTTTCAGGTATTTAGTTTAAGTGAATTCCGTAAAATTGAAGAAGAAGGAGTTCATTTCCGCAATCACATGAGCGGGGAGAAACTATTTTTATCACCGGAAAAGGCAATGGAAATTCAAAATGCTCTTGGATCCGATATCATGATGGCATTTGATGAGTGTCCGCCATTTCCTGCTACTTTTGAATATATGAAAAAATCCGTTGAGAGAACTTCAAGATGGGCTGAGCGCTGTTTAAACGCTCATCAGCGTCCAGAAGACCAAGGATTATTTGGAATCGTCCAAGGCGGCGAATATGAAGAACTTCGCAGACAAAGTGCAAACGACCTTGTCTCGCTTGACTTCCCTGGTTATGCAGTAGGCGGGTTATCCGTGGGAGAGCCGAAGGATGTCATGAACCGTGTCCTTGAGTTTACAACCCCAATGTTACCGTCAAATAAACCACGTTATTTAATGGGAGTTGGCTCACCCGATTCATTAATTGACGGAGCGATTCGAGGCATCGATATGTTTGATTGCGTATTGCCAACCCGAATTGCCCGAAATGGGACATTAATGACAAGCTCAGGACGCCTTGTGGTGAAAAATGCGCAATATGCCCGTGATTTTGGGCCGCTAGATCCAGAATGTGATTGCTATACATGCCGTAACTATAGCAGAGCCTATATCCGTCATTTAATTAAATGTGATGAAACCTTTGGAATTCGTTTAACGTCTTACCATAATCTTTATTTTCTGTTAAGATTAATGGAGAAGGTCAGACAAGCTATTATGGAAGACAGGCTTGGAGATTTCCGTGAAGAGTTTTTTGAACGTTATGGTTTTAATAAACCAAACGCGAAAAATTTCTAATAGAATTTTTTTTGAAAGGAGGGAAACAAGATGCAAGGTATCGGTACAATCATTCCATTAATATTAATGTTTGTGTTATTTTATTTCCTATTAATTCGCCCACAGCAAAAGCGTCAAAAAAATGTTGCGAATATGCAAAACCAATTGAAAAAAGGGGATAAAATCGTCACGATTGGTGGTCTGCATGGCTTTATTGATTCGATTGATGATAATAAAGTGGTCATTAAATGTGGTGACGGCAGCCGTCTTACATATGATCGTAATGCCATCCGTGAGGTAACTGAATCCGCAGCGGGTTCAAGTGAAGGAAGCGTAAATCTAACTAAATAATGAATAGTAAAAAGGAAGCCACATGTATTAATATGGCTTCCTTTTTATATTATGCAGCTCTACGTGAATTGTTGGAAGAAATATTGACTCCCAAGATTCCACCCATCATTGCAATTAAAGTATAGCAGGTGTGATAAATGACTTGTTCCGCATCAAACAAGCGGTCATAGCCAAGGTATTGAAACAAAAAGACAACAACTGAATAAATGAGCCCTGTAAATCCTCCAATTAGCCAGCCTTTTTCTTTTCGCTTTCCCCCTGAAAGAAAACCGCCGCCAAACAGCCCTATGAAAGACAAGGCTGTAATTACATATTGAAGTGATCCTTCTTGAGCGGATGTAAATCGAAGGATAAAGGCAAATATAAGACTGCAAATTAAAGCAAAGGCAAAAATAAAAATTAATCCATACAGTATGGATACTCCAAAGCTTTTCGATTCGATATTAACTCTCTCCCTTCGTTCCAAGACTATACCTTCCTGTTTTTTTAGCCGGCAAGTCCTAGACAGTTATTCTTCCTAGTACAAGCGTATTCAGGCTAAGCACAAAGTAGAATAAATATTTCCGCTTGATTATTTGATTTTTTGGAACTAACTTCCTTTCATAAATGCTTATCAAATACGCGATACTATTCTTTGATTTAAAAAAAGGGGCGACAATTGTGGAATATGTATCGATCGTGTTTCGGACCATCTTATTTTATATCCTCATCCTAATCATTTTTCGGATGATGGGTAAACGCGAAATTGGTGAATTAAGTATTCTGGATCTAGTCGTATTTATTATGATAGGTGAGATGGCGGTCGTTTCCATCGAGAATCATCATTCTCCGTTACTTCACACAATGGTTCCAATGTTAGTTTTAATGGCTATACAAATTGTCATGGCAATTTTATCCTTAAAGAGTAAAAGGTTTCGTGATCTGATTGATGGGAAACCGATTATTATTATAAACAGAGGAAAAATTGATGAAAAAGCCATGCGGAAGCAGCGCTATAATTTTGATGATTTAATGGTGCAATTAAGAGAAAAGGACATCCGCAGTATTGCTGACGTAGAATTTGCTATTTTAGAACCGTCTGGAAGTTTATCTGTCATTGAGAAATTAAAAAATCCTGAAGAACCCAATAAGCAAGGTGATATTACAATTCCTGTAATAATGGATGGACAAATTGATGAAGAAAACCTAAAGCGGATTAATAAAACCAACCTATGGCTGCGCCAGGAATTGAAGAAGAAGGGATATCGCGATATTAAAGATATTTCTTTTTGCAGTTTTGAAAATGGAAATTTCTATATCGATATAAAGGACACCGATTAAAAAGACACGCCATAAGGCATGTCTTCTTTTCGCGTAATATGGGTGATTCCGCTTTTCTTATTAAGATGGGATCAAATTTCCAAACCATGGAATTCGCTTTAGTTCCTCTTTTTTAATGAGGCGGAATAAAACGAGCATCACCATATAGGAAACGATCATAGCAAGTGCAGAAGCGATGACACGGAGGATTAAGTTCTCCTGTAACAGAAAATGTTCAAAAAGATAATAGCCCAGCCAGCCTGAAAGCCCCATCACGAGGAAACCCTTTAAATATTCCCATGCATAGAAGGAAAAGGAAACCTTTTTTAAGACGGTTGCAAAATGTAATCCGGTTACCAGGACAAAACCCACAACAATGCCTAAGGCAGCTCCGGTAATACCGAATGTAGCTTGTGAAGCAAGTAAGAAAATAACAGCGGTTTTAACAACAGAACCAATTAGACTATTAAGCATCGCTGCTCGAGCAAGATTTAAGGCCTGTAATACTGCCTGCAGGGGACCTTGATAGTAATAAACCAACATAAAGGGAGACATCAAGCGGATAAAATAAGCACCCTTTGCTGAGCCGTACATTAGCTCCATGAGCGGGTCTGCTAATACATAGAGAATAATTACGGCAAGACCGCCTGTTAAAAAAACAAACCGCAAGGCTTGCTGCAGCCGATATTCAATTAATTTATGATTATTTTTTGAATTGGCTTCGCTGATGGCAGGAACAAGGGAGGTTGCCAGCGAAAACGTAACAAACGAAGGCAGCATTAACAGCGGCATTGCATAGCCGGTTAGGGAGCCATATTGTTTGGTGGCATTGACAGCCAGAACACCTGCAAGGGCGAGACTGTGGGCCACAACAATCGGTTCAAAAAACCAGGAGATCGAGCCAATCATTCTGCTGCCCATCGTTGGCAGCGCAATCTCCATTAATTCTTTAAACGTGCGTTTCCCTTTGTGAACAAATTGGAAAAAGTTTTTTCGCAGCTTAAATCGTTTTTTTAATTTAAAAGTTGTCAGTAAGTAGATAAGCGAAAGCAGTTCACCTAAAACGGAAGCCACCATAGCTGCTGCTGCTGCATATTCCACTCCATAAGGGAGGAATGTTTTAGTAGCAGTTGCGATTAATGTAATTCGGACAAATTGTTCGAGTATTTGCGAAATGGCTGATGGCCGCATATTTTGCCGGCCTTGAAAGTATCCGCGTAAAACAGAAGCCACGGCGATAATAGGCATGGCTGGAGCAATCGCGATCAGCGGATAGTAGGTTCTTTGGTCGGTAAAGAGAGTGGTTGATAGAGTGGGTGCCAGTAAAATCAATGCTGGTGTCAGGACTATGGATAAACCCACCGTTATCGCCAAGGATACGACGAGAATTTTTTTGATTTCGGCATAATTCCCTTTAGCTTCTGCCTCTGCAATGTTTTTCGAGATGGCAACTGGAAGGCCTAACTGAATGATCGTTACCACAAGAATGAACGTAGGATAGGCCATCATATA
>Ga0308175_100004086_pt1 | contig 10204 bp, 8 predicted proteins | sample PhyCR1_3_FD_203893 | JGI IMG/M metagenome (GOLD analysis project Ga0308175, IMG submission 203893) | Soil microbial communities from UC Gill Tract Community Farm, Albany, California, United States - DLSLS.C.R1 | ecosystem: Environmental > Terrestrial > Soil > Agricultural land | place: USA...
TCGCCGAGCTTCAATCGTCCGGCTCACGGATCGCGGAGCGGTTGCCGAGGTCGATCTGGGATCGTTTTCCATCGGCGGCCGCAGACCCGCTCTCGCTCGAGATCCGTCGAGCGTTCGATCCGCTTCTCCTGCTCAACCCTGGAATCCTCGGCGAGCTCGCGTGACCGCGCCAAGTCGTGCCGACGCACCGTGCGCCATCCCTGGCACTCCGCTCGCGAACGCGAGCGCGGGGATCGACGCATGCGTGCACTGCGGCTTCTGTCTCCAGTCGTGCCCCACGTATCTGACGCTCGAGGACGAGAACGACAGTCCGCGCGGACGCATCGTGCTCATGCACGCGCTCGTCGAAGGCTCCCTCGCGCTCGACGATCGCGACGTACGCACGCATATCGACCGCTGCCTCGGATGTCGCGCGTGCGAGACGGCCTGCCCGTCCGGCGTGCCCTACGGCCGCCTGCTCGAGGCGACTCGCGATACGCTGACCGCGGTGCGCCCGAATCCGCCGATCGCGCGGGCCATCCTCTTCGTCTTCGCGCATCGTGCCCTGCTCTCGCTCGCGATGCTCGGCGGACGCATCGCCCGGGCGCTCGGCCTCTCGCGACTGCTCGCGCGCCTTCCCGGACGTCTCGGCTTCGCGATGGCGATGCTCGAGTCGACGCGTTCGGCGGGTCGCCGCACGTACCAACCGCACGGGGACGGCAGTCGAGGGAAGGCGACATTGCTCACCGGCTGCGTGATGGAAGGCATCTTCACCGAGACCAATCGGGCCACCGAGCGGACCCTCACGGTGAACGACTTCGCGGTGACACCCACCGGCGACCAGGTGTGTTGCGGCGCGCTCCACGCTCACGCTGGCGACGCGGAGACGGCACGCGCCCTTGCTCGACGCAACATCGAGGCGTTCGAGCGATCGGGTGCGGACTACATCGTCGTCAATGCGGCCGGCTGTGGCGCCATGATGAAGGAGTACCACCATCTCCTCGAGCACGACGCCGAGTGGCACGAGCGCGCGGTCGCCGTCTCCGGGCGTGTGCGCGACGTGAGCGAGCTTCTCGCCGAGGCAGGGCCGAAGCCCGGTGGCACGCTGGATCTCACCGTCACGTATGATGCGCCCTGCCACCTCCTGCACGCGCAGCGCGTCGCGGCGCCGCCCCTCCGTGTGCTGAGCGCGATACCGGGGCTCACGCTCGTGCCACTCGATGGGAGCGAGCACTGCTGCGGCAGCGCGGGGATCTACAACCTCGTCGAGCCCGAGGTGAGCGACACCGTGCTCGCTCCCAAGCTCGCGCACATCGCCGAGACCCATGCGCCGCTCGTCGCGACGGGAAATCCCGGCTGCCTGATGCAGATCGGCGCGGGACTGCTCCGGGCGGGAGGAGGTGTGCGCGCGCTGCATCCCGTCGATCTGCTCGATGCCTCTTACGCCGCGGCGTCGCATGAGAGGCCGGCCGGAGATTGACGTGCAGGGGACGCGCGCCCCGTAGCGCGTGCCGCGGTGTCCGATTTGATTTCCGGCATGGTAGATGGCGTGCTCCTGGACTGGGAAGGAGTGCTCGCCGACACCGGTCGAGCGCGCAGGGACTCGATGTTGAGCGCGCTGGCCGCCGAAGGCGTTCGCTTCGATGCTGCGGCGTACGACGAGAGCTGTCTCGGCCTCTCCGTTTCGGAGGCCGCCGCGGTGGCCGTCGGCGCGATGGCCGATTCGACGCTGCTGGAGCTCGTGACGCTGCGCGCTCAGCGCGATTTCGCGACGCGAATAGCTCAGGGTGTCGCACTGCAACCGGGCGCCGCCGACTTCGTGGAGCGGGTGCAGCTTCGCACAGCGGTAGCGATCGTCACGGCGGCGCGGCGCCGGGAAACCGAGTTCGCGCTCCGCCTGTCCGGGTTGTTCGACGCATGCGCCGCGATCGTCACCGCCGACGAGACGCGCGACGATGCACCCGCGCCGCGGCAGTACGAGCTGGCGTTGCAGCATCTGTCGCGACGCCGGCCCGTGCGCCGAGAGCACGTCGTCGCGCTCCTCACCACTCGCGCGGCGATCCGGGCGGCGCGGGCGGCGGGAGTGCGCAGCATCGCGGTTGGCGCTCCGGCCCATGTCTCGCTCGAGGCTGATGGCTCCATCGGCTCGCTCGCCGGCGTCACGCTGGACGATCTGATCGCGCTGGCTGGTGTCTCGTCGGAGCGGCTCGCGTGAGCGCGCACTCGATGCCGCAGTCCGGTACCACGACGATCGGCGACGTTGGCGGACGGAGCGTGGTGCTCGCGTACGGCAGCGTCGCGGCCGAGTACGAGGCGCTCCACGCACGGGCCGCGGTGTTCGACCGGAGTCACCGCGGGCGCTTGCGCGTGAAGGGTCCCCGCGCGGCGGAGATGGTCACCGGCATGGTCACGAACGACGTCGCCGCCCTGCTTCCCGGGCAGGGATGCTACGCGGCGGCGCTCACCGCCAAGGGGAAGATCGTCGCGGACGTTCGCGTGCTGGTCGAAGAGGGGGGAATCCTCGTCGATGCGCCGCCGCGCTCGGCGGCGGCGTGGGCCGCGATGGTGAAGAAGTTCGTCAACCCGCGCATCGCGCCGCATGAGGACGAGAGCGCGGCGCTACGCGACATCGGCATCTTCGGTGTCGCGGCGAGGCACGTCGTCAGCGAGCTCACGGGCGTGCAGTCTCCGGCGCTGACGGCGCTCGCGCCGTACTCGCACGTGAGCGTGCTGGTTCGCGGAGTGTCGCTGCAGATCGTGCGCGTGCCCGACCTGGAGATGGAGGGTTTCGAGCTCATCCTCCCGGCGGACTCGTTCACGGACTTCTGGTCTCGCGCCGTCGCTGCGGGTGCGACGCCGGCCGGACTCGAAGCGTGGGACATCGCGCGAGTGGAGGCGGGACGGCCCGAGTGGGGGGTCGACATCGACGATACGACCATCCCGCAGGAGGCGAACTTCGACGCGCTCCATGCCATCTCCTACACGAAGGGATGTTACGTCGGACAGGAGACGGTGGCCCGCGTGCATTTCCGTGGTCACGTGAACAAGCACCTCCGCGGAATCCGCGCGGCCGGCGTGGATCCGCTGCCGACGGGAGCGACGCTTCACGATGAATCGGGCGCGCTGGTGGGCGACGTGCGCAGCACGGTGCGGTCACCGAGGCTCGGCGCGATCGCCCTCGCGATGATCCGTCGGGAGATCGAGCCCGGTGCGTCGCTCACGGCGCGCTGGGGAGCGGGCGCCGAAGGTGACTCCGTCCGCGAGCGTCTGGTGGACGTGGCTGCCCTGCCCTTCTCGGCATAGCGATGCCGACGGCCCTCGTCACCGGCGCGACGGGCCTCGTGGGGATGCATCTGGTGCAGCGGCTCCAGCGCGATGGTTGGCAGGTCCGCGCGCTGGTGCGTGATGCAGCGCGCGCTGGCTCACTCAGTCGCGCCGACGTGACGCTCGCGACTGGAGACATCCTCGAGCCCACCGGGTTCGCGCGCGCCGCGCGGAAGTGCGACGTGGTGTTCCACACCGCCGCGGTGATCACTCCGCGCGGCGGGTGGGAGGCCTACCGCCGTCCGAACGTCGAAGGCACGCGCAACGCCATCGCCGCGGCGGTCTCGGCGAAGGCGAAGCTCGTGCACGTGAGCAGCGTCGCGGTCTATGGCGCCGACGATCGGTATTCGGCAGACGGTCGTCCCACCGACGAGAGCGTGGCGCCGGGGCACATTCCCGAGAGCTCGTACTACGCGCGCTCGAAGCGCGAGTCGGAAGACCTCGTGTTCGAGGCGCAGCGAAGCGGCGCATTGTGGGCAACGGCGGTGCGCCCCTGCGTGGTGTACGGCCCACACGATCGGCAGTTCGTGCCGCGACTCGCGCGAATGCTGCGTCGAGGGATCGGACCAGTCGTCGCGGGGGGTCACACGATCGTGCCCATCGTGCACGCGGCGAACGTCGCCGATGGCCTGGTCCGCGCCGCCGCTCACGATGACGCGAACGGAAAGGCGTTCAACCTGGCGAACGATTTCCCCCTGTCGGTGGCGTCGTTCTACCGGTGCGCCGCCGAGGGCATGGGGACGAACGTGCGGATCGTGTCGGTGCCGATGTTCCTCGCACGGATCGCGGTCGGGGTGTTTCAGCGCGTCGTGCCGATGGTGGTGGGCGATCGCTTCAACTCGGTCACGAAGGCGTCGCTCGACTTCATTGCGCGCGACAATCCGTTCAGCTCCGAGCGCGCGCGCCGCGAGCTGGGGTGGGATCCTCCCATGCCGGCCGAAGAGGGCGTGACCGACGCGTTCCGTTGGTGGGCGGCGCACCACTGAACCGGCACACGCCGTCGCGCGAAAAAGAAACGGGGCGGCACACCAGTGGTGTGCCGCCCCGCTGCCTGCTGTGGAGCGAGAAGCTTACGGCTTCTTCGCTGCGTCCTTCATCGCGCCCTTGGCCTCGTCCATCTTCTTCATGGCCGTGTCGGTCTTCTTCATCGCCGTGTCCATCTTGGCGGCGGCCGACGTGTCCTTGTGGGTCGAATCCATCTTCATGCCGGTGTCGGCGGCCGCAGCGGCCGGAGCCGGAGCCATCGCCGGGGCGGCGGTGTCAGCCTTGGGGGTTTCCTTCGTGCTACAGGCGGCGACGAGCACAGCAGCGGCGACAAGGGCCAGGCGCTTCATGTGTATCTCCTGAGATTGGGCTTGGGAAAATGACGCGTTGGTCCGCGCACGCAGTAGAGTGCCCGGTTAGCGGCGTGAAACTTAGATTTCTGTGAGGCGGTGTCAAGAGTAAGTTTTCGCGCCAAGTGAAAGGGATTCAACGGCTTTCGTCGGTTCGGCCGATGAGAATCCAGCGCCTTCTCACATGCCGATACGTGCGCGGTTCGCTACAAATGTTTTGCAATCGGGCGTAACGCGCGCTTGAATAACGAGTTACCTGACTCGGGTGTCGTGCGTCAGACGACCCGCCTCGGCACCGGCGCGCCGGACCGGCATCCCGGTGGGCGAGGATCCCCTTCGCTTCGCTCGGAAGAGCGCCTATACATAGCTGGGCCATCACCCGACATCACGCATGTCCGCCTCCGTACCGATCACACCAGAGCACCTCTCGTTGCCACGCGACGGCGTGGTGCGAGGCGCATGTCCGCACGACTGTCCGGACACGTGCGCGATGCTCGTCACGGTCGAGCACGGACGCGCGGTTCGCGTGGCCGGCGATCCCGATCATCCGGTGACGCGCGGTTTCCTCTGCGCCAAAGTCAATCGGTACATCGAGCGCACCTATCACGAAGACCGGCTGCAGACGCCGTTGCGGCGCGTCGGTCCGAAAGGGGCTGGCCGCTTCGAGGCGATCTCGTGGGACGACGCGCTGGGCGAGATCGCCAATCGCCTCGCCGCCATCGCCGCATCGGCCGATGGGCCACAGGCCATCCTGCCCTACTCGTACGCCGGCACGATGGGTCTCGTGCAGGGCTCGTCGATGGACCGTCGCTTCTTCCACGCGCTCGGCGCGTCGCGACTCGATCGCACGATCTGTTCGATGGCCGGAACGGTCGGCATGCGCATGACCGTCGGGGCGAACGTGGGGGCCGATGGAGAAGGCCTTCCACTGAGCGACCTGGTGCTGCTCTGGGGAACCAACACGCTCACGGCCAACCCCCATCTCTGGCCATTCGTGCTCGAAGCACGCCGAAACGGCGCCCCGATCATCTGCATCGACCCGATCAGGACGCGCACCGCCGAGCAGTGCGACGAGTGGATCCCGATCAGACCGGGAACGGACGCTGCGCTGGCGCTCGGAATGATGCACGTGCTCTTTTCGCGAGAGCTCGAAGATCGAGACTACCTCGAGCGTTACACCGTGGGACACGAGGAGCTGCGCAGTCGCGCCGCGGAATGGACACCCGAGCGCACGGGGGAGGTGACCGGGCTCGCGCCCGAGGCGATCGTCTCTCTCGGTGAGCGGTACGGCCGCGCGCGCGCGGCGTTCATTCGCGTGAACTACGGGTTGCAGCGGCACGCCGGCGGCGGGATGGCCGTTCGCAACATCGCCTGCCTCCCGGCGATCACCGGGCACTGGCGTCGCGCAGGAGGTGGCGTGCAGCTCTCGACGTCGGCGAACTTCACCTTCGACCGCGCCACCGTGGAACGGCCGGATGCCGGGCCACCGGCGAGAACGATCAACATGATCCGGCTCGGCGACGCGCTGACGCTGCCCGACGCCGGTGTGGGCGGCCCTCCGGTGAAGGCGCTCGTCGTCTACAACAGCAACCCGGCGGCGGTCGCGCCCGATCGCAACGTCGTGAGCCGCGGCTTCGCGCGCGAGGACCTCTTCACGGTGGTGCTCGAGCACTTTCTCACGGACACGGCGGAGTGGGCGGACATCGTGCTGCCGGCCACGACTCAGCTCGAGCACTGGGATCTGCATCTCGCGTACGGGCACCACTACATCTCGCTGAATCGTCCCTCGATCGCGCCCGTCGGCGAGTCGCTGCCGAACAGCGAGATCTTCCGCCGTCTCGCCGCGCGGATGGGACTGCGCGATCCGATGTTCCTCGACGACGATCTCACCCTCATGCAGCAGGGGCTGTCGGCACAGTCGCCGAAGCTGTGCGGCGTGACGCTCGCAGAGCTGATGGAGCGCGGTTGGATGCGGCTCAACCTGCCGACGCCATATCTGCCGTACGCGCAGGGCGGATTCAGCACGCCGAGCGGCAAGTGCGAGCTCGTCTCACCACGCATGGCGGAGATGGGGCTGGATCCGCTGCCGGCCTACATCCCTCCATACGAGTCGGTGGAGCGCGATCCGGAGCTGGTGACGCGCTACCCGCTGACATTGATCTCCTCGCCCGCGCACACGTTCCTCAACTCGACGTTCGTCAATCTGACGTCGCTGCGCCGCGCGGCCCGGGAGCCGGAAGTGTTGTTGCACCCGGCCGACGCGGAGCGACGCGCGATCTCGCCCGGGATGCGCGTGACGGTGCGCAACGATCGCGGCGCGTTCGCCGCGACGGCGCGGGTCGAGCCGAGCATCCGCGAGGGGGTGGTGTGGGCGCCGTCGATCTGGTGGGGCAAGCTGACGGGCGATGGGGCGAACGCGAATCAAACCACGTCGCAGCGCGAGACCGATCTCGGACACGGCCCGGTGTTCTACGACAATCAGGTCGAGGTTGAGATCGGCTGAGTTCTCGCAGTCGAGTTCCTCGCGCCAGTTCGGGCTCGGGCACTCCTTCGGTTTCCGTCCACCGCAGGTGCGCTCGGAACCTGCTCCGCGCGCACCTCGTGCTGATCGTCGCGCGCGTCGCGCACGTGGAGATCGGCCCTTCCGGTCGCGATCTGATCGTGAAGACACAATCGGACAGCGCGCGAAAATAGAACACGATCCGCGAACAGGGCCGTGGTGTCCCCTTACACGCCTCGCATGAAGTTCGTGGGAGGGAGCGCGAGGGTGTGGAGGCGGCCCCATCGGGCGTAGCAAGAGACTCGCGGCCGTCTCGCGAGGCTCGCAGCGTGTAAGCCCGCACGAGCTGCCGGAATACCCTCGCGCGACCGACCGGTGCGACGAATCGAACGGCGCCCGAAAGGCGTGAACCATACATCGCGATCAAGCGTTGATCACGACGCGCGCTACTTGCGGCGATCTGCGACACATCGCTTTGTACACTCGTGGGGCCGACAATCGCCCCGTTTCCGCCGTGGAGGCTCAGTGCCGTCGTATCCAGAGACCCTTGGCGCTCTCAAGCGCTCTCCCTTCGGCGCCTCCGACCGCGCGACTCGCTCGGTGAAGGACGAGATGCGCCAGAACCTGCTCACGCGTCTCGCAGCGGGCGGGCCGCTCTTCGCCGGTGTGATCGGCTACGAAGAGACGGTCATGCCGCAGATCGTCAACGCGCTGCTCTCGCGTCACAACTTCATCCTGCTCGGGCTGCGCGGCCAGGCGAAGTCGCGGATCCTGCGCGCCCTCGTCGGGCTGCTCGACGACGCGATGCCGATCGTCGCCGGCAGCGAGGTGAACGACAACCCCTTCGCGCCGATCTCGCGCTACGCGCGCAACCTGCTGCACGAGGCGGGCGACGACACGCCCGTCGCGTGGGTCGGGCGCGACGCGCGCTTCATCGAGAAACTCGCCACCCCCGACGTGACCATCGCCGACATGATCGGTGACCTCGATCCGATCAAGGCGGCGCGCGGCGGGCACATTCTCTCCGACGAGCTGACGATCCACTACGGCATGCTGCCACGCGCCAATCGTGGCATCTTCGCCCTGAACGAGCTGCCCGATCTCGCCGGCAAGGTGCAGGTGGGATTGTTCAACGTGATGCAGGAAGGCGACGTCCAGATCAAAGGCTATCCGGTCCGTCTCTCGCTGGACGTGCAGCTCTGCTTCACGGCGAACCCCGAGGACTACACGGCGCGCGGCAAGATCATCACGCCGCTCAAGGACCGCATCGGCAGCGAGATCATCACCCACTATCCCGAGACGGTCGAGCTCGGGATGGCGATCACCGAGCAGGAAGCGTGGACGACGCGCGACGCGAAGCCGGTGCGCGTTCCGGATTTCATCGCCGAGGTCGTCGAGCGCGTGGCCTTCGAAGCGCGAACCGACAAGCGGATCGACAAGCGCTCCGGCGTCTCGCAGCGGATGCCGATCAGCGTGATGGAGAACGTGGTGTCGAACGCGGAGCGACGCGCGATCGTGACCGGCGAGAAGGAGATCGTTCCACGCATCTCCGACGTCTACGCGGCACAGCCGGCGATCACGGGCAAGATCGAGCTCGAGTACGAGGGTGAGCTGGTGGGCGGTCACGCCATCGCGCGCGAGCTGATCCGCCGCGCGGCGGACACCACCTTCCAGGAGCGCGCCGGCGGCGTGAACACGGACGATGTGGTGATCTGGTTCGATGAAGGCGGCGCGCTGCAGGTGACCGACGACGAGCGCGCCGAGGCGATCGCCATGGGGTTCGAAGCTGTTCCCGGTCTGCTCGATCTGGTGCATCGCGTCGGGCTCGCGCCGTCCGGAGATGCGCCGCTTACGGTCGCCGCGTGCGAGCTGGTGCTCGAAGCGCTCGTCGCACGGAAGAAGATCTCGCGCTCCGACGCCGGATTGTACGGGCGCGCGGAGCCCGAGCGACGCCGGCGCCCCAAGCAGGATTTCTTCGGCGACGGGCTTTCGGCATAGGCAATGGCCATCGGGCGAATGGCCGAGCGCGAGACGACCGAGGCAACGAATGCCTCGGCGCCCCGCGTGCGGTCCGCCCGGATGCGTGACCTCGACTCGGTCGTCGCGCTTCGCCTCGCGCTACTGCGCGAGCATCCGGACCATCCCATCTACGGCCGTCTCCGCCCGGGGATCGACCGGCGTGCGCGTGAGCTCTTCGCCAACCAGCTTCGCGCCCCGAACGAAACGATCCTCCTCGCCGAGCTCCTGCACGAGGTCGTCGGCATCCTCCGATGCGTCGACTCGATGGGCTCTCCGCTCCTCGAGCCATCGCGCTACGCGTACGTGTCCTCGGTGTACGTGCGCCCCGAAGCGCGTCGTCGGGGCGTGATGCGCGCCCTCCTCGCTGAAGCGGAGCGCTGGTGCCGCGCACGTGGGCTGAGCGAGATGCGGCTGCACAACGTCATCGGCAGCACAGCCGCCGAGCGCGCGTGGGATGCGACGGGCTTCGCGATCGTCGAGCAGGTACGACTTCGTCACCTCGAACCGGAGCGCTGATGCCGATCATCACCGTATCACGCCAGTACGGCAGCGGCGGGTCGGAGGTGGCAGCGAGGGTCGCGCGAGCGCTGGAGTGGCATCTGTACGACAACGAAGTGGTGAACGAGGTGGCGCGCCGGCTCGGCATGACGACCGAAGACGTCTCCGCGCGTGAGGAGCGCGTGCCGACCCTCCCCGAGCGCATCGCGTCGGCGATGGCGCTGGGCATGCCCGAGGTGATGCCGACGGTCGCGGACCTCGCGATGCAGCCGAGCGACGACCGCATCCTCGTCATGACGCAGCGCGTGATGGAGGAGGCGATCCTCGCCGGTCCCGCGGTGCTCGTCGGGCGCGGCGCGCAGGGGTTGCTCGCGACACGTACGGATGCGCTCCACGTCTACTGCTATGCGCCGTTCGATGCGCTCGTCAGCTACGCGATCACCAATCTCGGCGTCGCTCGCAGCGATGCACGTCGCGTCGTCGAAGAGACGAATCATCACCGCGAGCAGTATGTGAAACGGCACTGGAAGCGGAACTGGCGCGACCCGGC
>Ga0308175_100004087_pt1 | contig 10203 bp, 11 predicted proteins | sample PhyCR1_3_FD_203893 | JGI IMG/M metagenome (GOLD analysis project Ga0308175, IMG submission 203893) | Soil microbial communities from UC Gill Tract Community Farm, Albany, California, United States - DLSLS.C.R1 | ecosystem: Environmental > Terrestrial > Soil > Agricultural land | place: USA...
TCCGCCCGCGACCCGAGGGGCATGGGCCGGTGCAGCTCCTCGGCCGCGCCGCCGGGATGCATCCGGACGGCCTGCGGCTCGCGGGCCACGGTGTCGTCGGCGGGGTCGGTGCCGGTGCGGGGGACGGCCCGAGGTCCGGCGAGCACCGTCGTACGACGGGTCACCGACCCAACCTGCCGCGTGGCGTAGCGGTGCGCGCGCTTGACCAGCGGCCGGACCGGCTGCAACGACGAGGGCAGGCGGGACATCAACCCTCCAGCCAGGCGGTGCCCTGTCGCGGGGTGGCCTCCTCGACGGCGCTGACCCGCAGGCCGGCGCTGGCGAAGAACCGGACCAGCTCGGGGAAGGAGTGGCCGGGGACGTCGTGGTACTCCAGCACCACCCGTCGCACCCTGGCCCAGGTGGACGGAGCGGAGTCGAGGACGAGGGAGTACTCCGCGCCCTCGGTGTCGATCTTGACCAGGTCGACCCGGCCGCCCGCGGCGGCGAACGCGTCCGCCACGGTCACGCACGGCACGTCGATCGTGGCCGCGCCCGCGCCGTTCAGCGCGCTGCCGTTGGTGTTGTCGGCGAACGCCAGCGTGCCGCGGTGGTCGCAGACGGCCTGGGCGTGCGGCACCACCCGGTCGCCGATCGCGTTGAGCTCGAGGTTGCGCCGCAGCCAGCCGGCGGTCGACGGCGAGGCCTCCCACGCGTGCACGCGGGCGTGCGGCCGGGCCAGCACCAGCGCGACGGAGAAGCAGCCGATGTGCGCGCCGATGTCGAGGGCGACCAGGTCGTCGGGCAGCCCGGCGGTCAGCTCGCCGATCCGGTAGGTGTCCTCGGCGAACACCTCGTAGACCGGCACCCGCGCGTCGGGATGGTTCGGGCAGGCGATCGTGCCGTGGCCGCCGCGCAGCTGGAACTCCAGCGCCTCGCCCGGCCGGGCCAGGTCACCCAGCAGCTGGAACCCGTTGTCGAACGCGCGCAGCGTCTGGCCGACGCGGCGCACCGCGAGGGTCGGTGACCTCATCGTCCCCCTCCTCTCCGCCGGTGGAGCTCGTCGAGGCCCACGGACGGCGTCATGTCCAGGTCGAGCTTGTCGATGAGGTGGGCGTCGTTGCTGTCACTGACGTCGGTGGAGATGAAGACCCGGCTGGTGGAGTGGTGGACCGGCGTGACCGTGAAGGACCAGGCACCTGCGATCACCAGCGCGAGCACGAACATCGCCGCGATCGTCCGCCACGGCCTGCGGGCCAGTCGCAGGATGTCCCTGAAGTCCACGCCGGATCAACGCTGCGCGGACGGCGAGGTTATGGCGCGTCGAGGATCACCGTGACCGGCCCGTCGTTGACCAGCTCGAGCGCCATGTCTGCCCCGAAGACCCCGCGCTGCACCGGCGAGCCGAGCCGCTCGAGCTCCGCGCAGAATGCCTCGTAGACCGGCTCGCCCACCTCGGCCGGCGCCGCCCGGTGCCACGTCGGCCGCCGACCCTTGCGGGCGTCGCCGTAGACCGTGAACTGGCTGACCACCAGGATCGTCGCATCCTCGTCCGCGGCGGACCGCTCGTCGCGCATGATCCGCAGCTCGCGCACCTTGCGGGCCAGCCACACGGTCTGCTCCGGCCCGTCGTCGTGCGTCACGCCGAGGAGCACCACGAGTCCGGGCCCGTCGACCCGCCCGACGACCTCGCCGTCGACGGTCACGCTCGCCCTGGACACCCGCTGCACGACCGCTCGCATGGGCGTCATCATGCCGGTGCCGCCCGCGATAGGTTCGGCGGCATGGGAGACCTGCTGATCACCGTGGCCCCGACGGGCGCCGAGACGAGCAAGGCCGACTGCCCGCAGCTGCCGACGACGCTGGAGGAGCTCGTCGAGACGGCGCAGCGCTGCGAGGCGGCCGGTGCTGCCATGGTCCACGTGCACATCCGCGATGCCGAGCACCGGCCGACGCTCGACCAGCAGCGGCTCAAGGACACCGTGGCCGCGCTGCACGAGCAGACCGGCCTGGTCGTGCAGCTGTCCACGGGCGGCTCGGTGCACGACCCGCTCGACAAGCGGTTGCAGGTGCTCGACGCCCAGCCGGATTCGTGCTCGCTGACGATGGGCACCACGAACTTCGGCGACGACGTGTTCTCCAACCCGTGGCCGTTCATCTGCGAGCTGTACCAGCAGACCCAGGACCGCGGTGTCGTCCCGGAGTTCGAGCTGTTCGACCTCGGCCACGTGGCGGCGCTGCACCGGCTGCTGGACAAGTACGGCCTCCCCGCCACCGGCAAGGTGCACTGCGACCTGGTCATGGGGGTCCCTGGGGGAATGCCCGGCACGGCCGACGCGCTGGTCGCCGCGGTCGCCGCCCTCCCGGAGCAGACGACGAGCTGGTCGGCCACGGGCATCGGGCGCACGACGCTCCCCGTCGCCCTCGCGTCGCTCTCCAAGGGCGGCCACCTGCGCGTTGGCATGGAGGACGTGCTGACCCTGAAGAAGGGCGTGCCCGTCGAGCACAACGACCAGCTCGTGTCGCGGGCCGCCGAGCTCGGTCGCCTCGTCCAGCGCGAGCCGATGACCCCGGCCGACGCGCGGGCCCTCCTCGGGCTGGCTCCCTAGACTGACGGTCATGCCGTTCCAGATCCCGGACAACATCCACCCGAACTGCGCGCGGCTGGCCTGGCTGCTCGGCACGTGGGCGGGCAACGGGCACGGCGAGTACCCGACGATCGAGCCGTTCCAGTTCGGCCAGGAGCTGATCTTCCAGCAGGACGGCCGGCCGTTCATCCACTACCTGAGCCGCGCGTGGATCGTCGACGAGCAGGGCAACCACGTGCGCGAGGCGGCGCAGGAGACGGGGTTCATCCGCTGCCTGGACAACGGCCAGCTCGAGTGGGTGCTGTCGCACAACACGGGCTTCGTGGAGATCTGGTACGGCGACATCCACCCTGATCAGCCTCGTTTCGAGGTCACGACCGACGCCGTCGTCCGCACCGCGACCGCCAAGGAGTACGTCGGCGGCAAGCGGCTCTACGGCTACGTCGACGGTGACCTGCTCTACGCCTTCGACATGGCGGCGATGGGCCAGCCGCTGCAGCCGCACACGCACGCCCAGCTGACGAGGCAATGAACGACTGGCAGCAACGCCTCCGCGCCAGCGGCCACCGGCTCACCCCGCAGCGCGAGCTGGTGCTGACGGCGGTCGAGCGGCTCGGCCACGCGACGCCGGACGAGGTGTACGCCGAGGTCCGGACGCACTCGACGTCGATCAACCTGTCCACGGTCTACCGCACGCTCGAGCTGCTCGACGAGCTCGGCCTGATCCACCACGCCCACCTGAGCGACCGGGCGCCCACCTACCACTCCGCCTCCGGGCACGAGCACGCCCACCTGGTCTGCCGCAACTGCCGACGTGTGACCAGCGTGGGCAGGAGCGAGATGGAGGACGCGCTGGCCGCGCTCGCGGCGCGGCACGGCTTCGAGCCGGACTACGGGCACCTGACCGTCTTCGGCCTCTGCGCCGACTGCTCGGAAACAGTGGACGCAGAGGCCGAAGGCTCCCCGGGTCGGCCTGGCGATGAAAGGTGATGGTGGCGGGTCATGCGCTGAACGACTTCACGGCCAGGGCGACACCGCCCGCGCCGAGGCCGGTGAGCCGGCCGAGCCGGACGCGCTCGCGGTGGCTGAGGGTGCGCATCAGCGGATGGTCGGCGTGCGCGTCGAGAACCCGCCGCAGCTGGGGGGAGTGCAGCACGGTCGCGTCCCAGGCGATGCCCACGGCGAAGGCCGGGTCCTCCTCGTCGAGCGCGATGTCCAGGTTGCGCTCGAGCAGCGCGACCCAGTGCTCGTGCAGGGCGGTCAGCAGGTCACCGACGGTGCGGAACTCGGCCTGCAACCGGGCCCGCGCCGACGGGTCCGCGATCTCCGCGATCGACGAGCAGCCACTCTCGAGAAGCGTCTGGATCAGCTGCCGCCGGTGTTGGACCGGCGACCCAACCGTGGTGTCCCGGGCCGTTTCGCCCTGAACCGGTTCACTGTGGGTCGTTGTGCTCATGTCCGCCTCCCCAAGGGGACTGGATGCCCATGATGGGCCCGCAGCCGCCAGAGGGATACGTCGGCCGCGACGTGGAGCAGACCAGCTGGCGGGTTCAGCCCTGGCGGACCGCCAGCGCCGCCACGTCGTCCTCGCGGCTGTGGTCGCGCACCTCGTCGACCAGGGTGGCGAGCGCGTCGGAGAGCTGCTCGGACGCCAGGGCCGACACGTGCCCCAGCAGCCGGTCGAGCCCGGCGTCGATGTCCTCGCCACGACGTTCGACGAGCCCGTCGGTGAACGCGACGAGGGTGTCGCCGGGCCGGAACGGCACCGAGCTGGAGCGTCGTACCGCCGTGGCCGCGCCCAGCGGAGGGCCGTCGGCCAGCGGGAGTGCCGTGGCAGCGCCGTCCGCGCCCAGCAGCAGCGGCGGCGGGTGGCCGGCGTTGACGAAGGTGACCGAGTCGGGAGCGAGCACGAGGTAGACCAGGGTCACCAGCTGGGTCATCTCGTAGGTGGTGAACAGCGCGTCCATCTGGCTGATCACCGTCTCGGGTGTCGGGTCGACAGCGATGTGCGCGCGCAGGGCCGAGCGCATCTGCGCCATCGCGGCGGCCGCCTCGACACCGCGGCCCATCACGTCGCCGACGAAGATCGCCAGCCGGCCGTCGCCGAGCGGGATGGCGTCGTAGAAGTCGCCGCCGATCTCGGTGCGGCCGGCGGGGGAGTAGAAGCTGGCCAGCTGCCAGCCCGGCACGAGCGGCGGGAGGACCGGGAGCACGGCGTGCTGCAGCTGGTCGGCGGCCATCCGGATCTGGCTGTGCAGCTGGGAGTTGTCGATCGCGACCGCTGCGCGCCGGGCCAGCTCCTCGGCGAACTTCACGTCCTCCTCGGTGTAGGTGCGCCCCGACTCGGCCATCACCCAGCTGATCGCGCCCAGCACCCGGTCGCGCGCGACCAGCGGGACGACCAGCACGCTGCGCAGCTGGAGCATCCGGGCCAGCCGCAGGTGCTCCTCGTCCTTGGCGGCCTCGACCAGCAGCTCGTCGGGGATCTCCGGGATCAGCACGCTCTCGCCGGAGGCGATCACCGCCCAGGCACCCTCGCCGGTGTCGCGGTCGGAGGGGTAGCGCCGCTCGATGTCGAGGGCGAGCTGCACCTTCTCCGGGTCGAAGTGCTCCACCGCCAGCCGGTGGATCCGGCCGTCCTCGAGCAGGTCGACACCGCTCCAGTCGGCGAACTTCGGGATCGCCATCCGCGCAACGCTGGTCAGCGTCACCTCGTAGTCGAGGCTGTTGGCCAGCTCGGCGCTCGCGTCGGCGAGGAACCGGGCTCGCGAGGCCTGCACCGCGGCGTCGTCCTGCGCGCGGATGCGCTCCAGCGCTTGCGCGCACGAGTCGGCCAGGATGCTGAAGAACTCCAGCTCGGCGGTGTTCAGGGATCGCCTCCCCGGGAACGACAGGGTCACCACGCCGATGGTCCGGCCGACGACCTGCAGCGGCAGTGCGATCATGGAGCGGTCGCCCTCGGCGGCCTTCTCCAGGTCCGGGTAGTGCGCGTCGATCGCCTCGCGCCCGATCAGGAACAGTGGCTCGCCGTCGCGCACGACGTGCCCGGCCGGGGTGTGGGCGGAGATCGGGAAAGCCGTCCAGCGCTTGTCGGCGCCCGGGCTGGCGCCTCGCAGCCCGGCGAGCACCAGGTCGTCGCCCCGGACCAGGCTGAGCGAGGCGACGGTCGCACCCACCGCGTCGCACAGATGCGAGATCACCACGTCGGTGACCGTCTCGATGCCGTCGGCGGCGCCGAGCTCGGCGGCGACCCGGGCCAGCCTGGTGAGCCGGTCGTCGAGCCGGCGGGCGTCCTTGGCCGAGGCGTCGGGCTCGGTCGGGTCGTCGACCAGGCAGAGTACGCCGACGATCTCGCCGAGGTCCTTCAGCGGGGCGCAGGCCAGGTCGGTCTCGTGGGGCGTTCCGTCGGCGCCGACCACCTCGAGCCGGCCGCGCCACGTCTTTCCGCCGGCGGCCTGGCTGACGATCTCGACGAGTGCGCCGCGCACGTGCTCGGGGACCAGGTCGGCCAGGTTGACGTCCTTGGCCTCCTGCTCCACGAGAGGCGGGTGCATCCGGCAGGCCACGTCGTTGGCGTAGTACACCGTCCCCTCGGGGTCGGCCGCGAGGGCGGCCTCCTCGAGCGCGCCCAGGTGCGCGAGGTCGGCTGCCCAGCCGGGGGCGTCTGGGAGGAGCACGCCCCCATCATGGCAGCGCCGGGCCATGGAGTCCCTAGCTCCGTTGCACTAGTCATGCAGCCCACTCGACCTATGGACGGCCCCCGACGGGCGGCGCATGCTGGCGCGAAGGGGAGGAAGGACAGCGTGCTGATGGGTGCGTTCACGGTGCGGCCGATGGCCCACGGCGACCTGAAGGCTGCCGCCGAGGTGACCAACGGGGCGTTCGCGGCGCTGACGGAGCGCCCGGCCGAGCCGAGGTTCTCGCTGTCGTTCTTCGAGTTGCGCTTCGCAGCCGACCCGCGGGGCTGCTTCGTGGCCCTCGACGAGACCGGTTCCTTGCTGGGCTCGTTGTTCTCCGTGGCCCGCGGCCCGCTCGGCTGGTTCGGTCCGCTCGCGGTGCGCCCGGAGGTCCAGAAGACCGGCATCGGCGAGGCCCTGGTGGCGGAGTGCCTGACCGGGTGGACGAAGCGCGACATCACGCTCGCCGGGCTGGAGACCTTCGCCGACAGCTGCTTCCACGTGCAGTTCTACGGCCGCCTCGGGTTCCGGCCGGCGTGGACCGGCCTGACGTTCCGCGGCCCCGCGTGGGAGCGTTCGATGCCCGATGGCGTGGAGGTCGGCGGGTTGATGCCGGACCTGGACTTCGTGCTCCCCGGTCTCGACGTGTATGCCGAGGCGGCCGCCACCACCACCCTCGACGCCGGCCAGGTGCTGACCACCGACGACGGCGTCGCGATCGTGCACTGGACCAGCGCGTTCAGCTCCGACGCCGGGTTCGTGCCGTTCCTCGCCGCACGCACGCGGACCTCCTTCGACCGGCTGCTCGCCGCGGCGGAGCACCACGTCCGCGAACACGGCAAGGCCTTCCTCGTCGCCCGGGCGTCCGGCTCGGCGTGGCCGACCATCGACGCCCTCGGCGTCCGGGGCTACCGCACCCTCGGAGCGATGGTGCGGATGAAGTCCGGCGAGAACGTCGACTACGACCGCGGGGACAAGTTCTACCTGGACAGCTGGCTGTAGGCCTACCGGAAGGTGCTGTGCCGGTCCTGCCCGGTGGCGCTGACGTAGTGCCGTGCGCCGGAGTAGGTGGTGCCCCGCCAGCCGAACTCCAGCTGGGCCGGGCCGGCCCCGCGGGCGCGGAAGTGGTTGTGGTCGCTGTGGTTGCCCGGCCTGCCGGCGACGCCGCTGTCGCCCGGGACGGTGCCGTACACCGCGTGGGCCGTGTTGGTGGCGATCAGCGTGTTGTGCGTGAACGTGTTGCGGTAGGCGTAGTACTGCACCAGCAGCTCGGGGGAGTCGTCGTCGAGGCGGTTGTTGCCCCGCAGCCAGTTCCGGGTGAAGACGTTGTCGTGCGAGGAGCCGGTGCGCACGCCGCCACAGTCGTCGGCGCCGTTGCAGTAGCCGCCGGTCGTGATGCCGGTGAACAGGCTGCCGGTGACCCGGTTGCGGACGACGGTGACGTGGTCGGCGGTGCCGCGCGGGTTCTCCGCCGCGACCTCGATGCCGATGTCGCTGTCGGCGACGCGGTTGTGCGCGACCCGGATGTGCGAGCCGCCGTCGATGTAGATGCCGTCGGCGCAGTTGCACCAGGAGCCGTCCTCCCAGTACGCCGGGTTCCCGCGCGACCGGATCCGCAGCACGACGTTGCGGGCGATGACGCCTTCCCGGGCCCGGTTGCGCTGGGTGTAGCGCCACTTGCCGGTCAGCGTCTCCTCGTAGCCGATCGCGTCGATGCCGATGTTGTCGTTGTCGCGGATGTGGTTGCCGGAGATCCGCCAGCCCCGCACGTTGCCGTTGACGACGACGCTCTCGCTGGCCCCGAGGTGCAGGTTGTCGACCCGGTTCCGGGCGATCACCAGTCCGCGGATCGCCCGGCGGGGGTTGTCGCCGTACGCAGCGATGCCGTGGGCGTTGATGTCGAAGCTGCCCAGGGTGTTGTTGTCGTTGCCGAGGTCGTGGACGTGGTTGCCGAGGATGCGCACGTTGCGGTCGTGGCCGTGCACGTAGACACCGGCCGGGACGGTGTCGAGCTTCGTGGTGCGGTAGCCGGTGATCTCCAGGCCGCGCACCGTGATGTCGCGGCTGTTGGCGATCTGCACCATCGCGGTCAGCCTCCCCTTCGGGGGCGTCAGGCCGGCGCCCGAGAGCACCGGGTGCTCGTGCCGGAAGGGTCGCACCGTGATGTGCTGCTTGGCGGCCAGCCGCACCCGTTGGTGGTAGACGCCGCCGCGCAGCAGCACCGTGCCGCCGTCCGCGCCGAGCCGGTGCACCGCCGCGCGTACGGTGCGCATCGGGTGCGCCGCGGTGCCGGCCGCGGTGTCCGAGCCGTGCGGGCCGACCACGACCCGGCTCGGGGTCGTCGCGGCGGCCGAGGGACTGACCGTGACCGTCGCGAGTGGCGCGAGCACCACGAGGGTGGAGGCGGCGCAGGCGATCATGTGCTTGCTCATCTGACTTCCTCTCCGTTGTGCCGGCTCGCGTCCTGGTAGGCGCGGACGAGGCCCAGGTAGTTGTCGGCGATCTGCTGCACCGCCTCGTCCCGGGGCCCGCCGGCGGCGTAGGCCCGCAGCGGCTCCCACCAGACGGTGCGGCCGACCGCGAATCCGGTGAAGCCCGGGGTCCGGGCGGCGGTGGTCAGCCAGCGGTGGACCGCGGTCGCGTCGGCGCCGCGGCCGAGCACCAGGCAGCCGGCGGCGGGGTCGAGCGCGTGCACCGCCGCGCTGATCCGCTGCGCGTCCTCGGTGGACTCCGGGCCCTCGAGCTTCCAGAGCGCGGGTCGCAGCCCGTCGGCACCGATCTGCTGGATCGCCTCGGCGGTCAGCGCGGCGCGCAGCTCGCGGTCGTAGCGGCCCCGGTCACCGGCCAGCTCCTCGAGCTGCTCCGGCTCCGCGGGCACCAGCAGCTCGAGCATCAGCTGCTGCTCGCGCCCCTCGAGCCACGCCGCGAGCTCGCCGAGCCGCTCACGCTGCCGGGCGTTCATCGCCCTGTCGCCGCCCGGGTTGTAGCGGACCAGGACCTTGGCGTACGACGGCTCGAAGGGGCTGATCACTGCGGCGAAGTCGCCCTCGCGCTCGAAGCGCAGCTCGGCCTGCCCGCTGACCTCGACCGGCATCGCGATCGCCAGGCCCGCTGCCCGCGCCGCACCGACATGGTCGCCGCCGTACTCCGCGTCGATCAGCAGCGTCGGCGTCGCATCCACCACGGCGGGTGCCGCCTGCAGCAGCGCGTCGACGACGACCCGCTTGGCCTGGACCATCTGGGCGACCTGCTCGGCCGTCGGCGGGGCGGTGAGGCGCATGAACGAGGTCCGGAACGAGTTCCGGTGGTCGAAGGCCAGGGCAAACACCGGTTTCACAGCTTCCTGACCTCCACCTGCTCCAGCATCTCGGCAACGGTCCGGGTGTCGACCATCCCGGCGACCGGTGCGCTGACCGCGGCGGCCGCGGTCGCGGCGGCCCGGCGGAGCGTCTCCGGCCACGGACGGCCGGAGAGCTCGCTGTCGGCGACCACCGCGGTCACGGCGTCGCCGGCACCGGCAGGGTTCCCGTGGACCGTCGGGGTCACGGCATGCCAGGCGTGCCCGCCGAGCACCCCGACCAACCCGCGGGCACCGAGCGTGACCACGGCCCGGTCGGCGCCACCGGCAGTGAGTCGGCGCGCCGCTGCGACCGCGGCGTCGAGGGGGAGGGGACGGGCGAGCCCGGTCGCCTCGGCGAGCTCTGCCTCGTTCGGCGTGACCACCGAGGGCCCTGCGTCGAGGGCGTGCAGCAGCGGCTTGCCGTGGCCGTCGACGACCGCCGGGAGCCCCCGGGTGCGAGCCCCCGACGTCAGCTGCCGGTATGCGTCGTCCGGCACACCCGGCGGGAGACTTCCCGACAGCACGACGAGCCCGAAGGAGGGGACCAGGTCCTCGAAGGTCGCGCGGAAGGCGTTCCACTCGGCCGGCGAGATGTCCGGCCCCGCTTCGTAGAAACCGG
>Ga0308175_100004088_pt1 | contig 10200 bp, 9 predicted proteins | sample PhyCR1_3_FD_203893 | JGI IMG/M metagenome (GOLD analysis project Ga0308175, IMG submission 203893) | Soil microbial communities from UC Gill Tract Community Farm, Albany, California, United States - DLSLS.C.R1 | ecosystem: Environmental > Terrestrial > Soil > Agricultural land | place: USA...
CGTGGCGCGAGGAAGGTCACGAGGTCCCATTCGCCGTGGATGCTGAGAAGCAGCAGCGCCATCAGCGCGGCGGCGACGGCGCTCGCCGCCCAGGCCGCACTGATCAGCGCACCGACCGCCGCACTCGCCAGGCCGACATAAGCGAGCGCAGGAACGATGCCGTACCACCACGTGTCAAAATTGGCGTTCTCCGCTCCGCTGATGCGGGTGCGGGCGATTCCGACCGCATTGCGGCAGCACATCGCGATGCCGAGCAGCGCGGCGGCGCCGGCAATCGCTCCGAAAAATCGCGGGCCGATAGTCGGCGCGATCGCGCAGCCGCTCAGCAGCAGCACGACGCCGAGATGCCAGACTATGGGCGAGGTGTAGAGGTGCTTGCCGCGTTCCGTATCGCGCCGGTCGCTACCAGCCGTGAGCGTCACCACTACGAACATGAGGCCGATCAGCGCCGCGGCCGACGAGCCGATCATGAAGAAATATTCGTGCCAATCGTCGAACATCATTTCGGCCTCAGCTGAAGTCGAGCACGCGGTACAGACGGAAGATCCAGCCGATCAGATAGAGCAGATAAAGCAACGCGAAGGCGAGATGAAACAGGCGGTTGCGGGTCCAGGCGGCGACGCCGCAGAGCAGCATGACGACGCACAGGCGCAGCGGATATTCCAGCCCGAGTGAGTGAAAATAGGCCGGTCCCTTGGCCATCGTGTCGATCAGGTCGATCGGCACGGTCGCGGCGAACAGCCCGAAGAACCACACCCGCCGCGAGAAGTAGTAATCCTCCCAGCTCGCATATTCGTCGATGTTATCGGGGATGAGCACCGTGGCGAGCAGGAAATAAAGGAACGCATAGAGCAGGACGAAGACGAACAGCTCGAACGGCCACGGCTGGATGCGGGAGAGGTCCAGCTCCAGCCACCAGAAGTGGATCGCCGCGAGCAGGATGATCGCCAGCCACAGCAGGTGAGGCAAATAGAGCTTCTTGTGTCCGGGATGCTGCACGAACCGCGCGACGCCCGTCAGGACGCGGGTGATACCCAGCCCGAGCACAACGCCGACGAGTACGCGGACGTGGACGAAAATGTCGGGCACGCTGCTCTGCATTCATGTCCCCCGCGATCGCGTCGCGGTGAATTCATAGCACAACAACAATGCGGCGCTCACGCGCGGCGGCGCAGCGCCCAGATGAGCGCGGAAACGCTGGTGATCAGCGCGGCAACGGCGGTCAGCATGGCGGGATCGATGACGAGCATGGCGCGACTCCTGCTCGCATTGTTCCCTATATGTTCCCTAGATGCAATAGGAAACTGCCTATCATCGGCGTGTGGAGAACGTCGTAAGGAATATCTTCACCTGTGCCGGGTTAGGCACGGCGCTCAGAACCAGGAGCCGCGTAGGTGCAGAGCAACTCCCGCCGGATTGCCAGCAGCCATTGGATCATCACGTTCGCCACGGCAGCGGCCATCCTGCTGTTCGTCGGCCTCGGAAGCCAGGTGCTTAGCCATAGCTTCGGCGGCCACGGGCTGCCGAGCACCAGCCTGACCATCGCCTTCCTGCTCAACATCGCCATCATCCTGTTCGGCTGGCGGCGGTCGAAAGACCTCAAGGAAGCGCTCGACGCTTACGAGAAGGCCGAGCGCCTCGCCGAGCGCAATGCCAACACGGACACTGCGACCGGCCTGTCCAATCGGCGCGAGCTGCTGCGTTCGATCCGCGACGCACTCGATGCCAAGGGCAGCGGGGTGCTGCTCCTGCTCGACCTCGACCATTTCAAGCGGGTCAACGACCTCCACGGCCATTTCGCCGGCGACCAGCTGCTCAAGACCGTCGGCGAGATGCTGCAGCAGGCCGCACCGCAAGCCGCGTGCTGCGCCCGCACTGGCGGCGACGAGTTCGCGATGCTGCTTGAGGGCGAGACAGCCAAGAAGGCCGAGGAGGTCGCCAACGCGATCCTCGCCCGGCTACAGACGCCGATTTTCGCCGCCGGCGCGCAGGTCCAGGCCTCGGCGTCGATCGGCCTCGCCTCGATCAGCAAGCTGACCAAGGAAGAGGACGTGCTGCGCCAGAGCGACGTCGCGCTCTACGCCGCCAAGCGCGACGGCCGCAGCCAGTTCGCGTGGTTCGACAAGCAGCTCGACCGCGAGCTCGCCGAACGCCTGTCGTTCGAGGAGGACATGCGCGAAGGCATCCGCAAGGGCGAGTTCGTGCCGTTCTTTCAGCCCCTGATCGACCTCGGCAGCCGCGACCTCGTCGGCTTCGAGGCGCTCGCCCGCTGGCGCTCGCCAACCCGCGGTTTCCTCGAGGCCGAGCAGTTCATCGACGTGGCGGAAAACAGCGGGCTGGTCGGCGCGCTGACGATGAACGTGGTCGGGCAGGCGCTGAAGGAGGCGAGCACCTGGCCGCCGCACCTGAAGCTCGCGGTCAACATCTCGCCCGCGCAGTTCCGCGACGTGCGGCTGGCGACCACCATCATCAAGCTGCTGACAGAGACCGGCTTCCCGCCCAAGCGGCTGGAGATCGAGATCACCGAGAACTCGCTGCTCGAAGACCGCGACCAGGTGCTGAGCACCATCCACAGCCTCAAGAACCTCGGCGTCAGCGTCAGCCTCGACAATTTCGGCACCGGCTATGCGAGCCTCGCGCAGGTCAATTCGCTGCCGGTCGACCGGATCAAGATCGACCGCAGCTTCATCAGCACGATCGTCAAGAGCGAGCAGACTGCCGCCATCGTCGATACGATCGCTGCACTGGGTCACAAGCTCAATGTGCCGATTTCGGCCGAGGGCGTGGAATCCGAGCAAATCCGCAATGCGCTCGGCGGCCTGGGCTGCTCGGAAGCGCAGGGCTGGCTGTTCGGCCGCGCCGTGTCCGGCGAGAGCGTTCGCACCTTTCTCGGGCTCAAGAAGAAGGGCGCGGCAGGGGAGACGCCAGGTCCGGTCGAAGGCGACGGTTACCGCTTCACGCCGCGCATTCGCCGGAGTTGATCCCGGCGGGGATCGACGCGAACGCAGCGGCGACCTCGTCCAGCATCCGCTGCTCATCCCCTTCATATCGCGGCGAGAAATGGAACGCCTCAAGGCGTCGCACGCCCGCTGCTCGCGCGATCTCGCCGGCGGCGCAGGTGGTGAGATGCGCGCGCTGCACCGCCTGTTCGGCGTCCGCTGCGGCGAACCGGCTTTCGAGGAAGAACAGGTCGGCGTCCTGCGCGAGCGTAACGATCGCGGCACGATTGGCCGGCGTGTCGGCGACGTCGGTCACGTAGGCGATCTTCTGGCCTTGCGAGACGGTAATCAGGCCGCGCAGCTCGCCCAACGGCCGAAAATGGCCTTTGACATCGACCTCATGACAGTCGGGGAGTCCTGCAAGCACCGCGGCCTTCAGTTCCTGCAACCACTTGCCGGCAGCGAGCCCGCGCTGCTCCAGCCGGCTCTTCCAGACGTTGACGTGCGCCGGCTCGGATACGGCGAAGCCGAGGCACGGCCCGTGATGTTCGAGAAGCGCGGTTTCGAGCTTCAGGCCAACGACCTCGTTCCAGTCGGCCGGAATGTCCAGCGGATCGCGTTCGAACCGGCGCTTGAAGCGGAAGCGGGCGGCGGCTTCGGGGCCGTTCTCGCCCACCTCGACCACCTCGAAAATCAGATCCGTTTGGTAGCGTTCCGCGAGGTCCCAGTCGTAGCCCTGCAGCTTGTGTCCGGCCCGGTCGATGATGCCCGCCGGCCCGAGGACGCGCATCGCCTTCTCGCGCCCGACATGAACACGCAGCAGGGGGTCGAAGCCGATGAAATGATCCATGTGCATGTGGCTGACGAACAGGTGCGTGACGCGGAGCAGATCGCGCGTGCTGAGCGCCGAAAGGTCGCCGGCATCGAACAGCAAAGCCTCGCGCCGGTGCAGCATCTCGACGAATAGCGCAGGGTCGCCGAACCGCCCGTTGACCAGGCGCGGATGGAGCATGGGCGTCATCGCCGCCCCAACGCGGCTGGCTTCCGGAAAGTTCGGGAACAAGACCATCCGCCGGCCATTGGCGTATCGGAACCCGCGACCATGCCCTTGTGCGACCTCGATTATGTCCTCGCCAAGCTCGAATGGATGCGCTCGGAGCGGATCTGGCCCAACGGGTTGCGCTACCTGTGGACCGACGCCTTCGGGCTCGTGCTTTACGTCTCCCTTTTCCGCGAGACGGGCGACCGGAAGTGGCTCGACGACGCTCGTCAGCTGGTGGCGGAGGTCGACCAGGTGCTCGGCCGGAAGCGCGGCTACCGGATCGGCGAAGCGGCGGACCGCGACGGGCAATATTTCCACTATCTCGCCATGTGGCTGTTCGCGCTCGCCTGCCTCGGCGACCATGACCCGGCGTACCGGGAGAAGGGCGTCCGCATCGCCAAGGACATCCACGAGCCGTTCGTGCTTCCCGGCCGCGGGGTCATCTGGAAGATGGAGGAGGACCTGTCCGGGCCTTATCCCGGCTACGGCCTCGGGGCCATGGACGCGTTCGACGGCTACGTGTCCTACCGGCTGCTCGACGAGCGGGCGCTCGCCTCCGAGATTGCCGAGATGCGGGCGATCATGGAGCGGCAGTACGAGAGCTTGCACATCGACCAGGACCTCGGCCTTGGCATGATGCTCTGGCTCGCCCATTTTTTTCCGCACGAAGACTGGGCGGTGGTCCAGCGCGAACTCGGCCTTGCCGCGCTCGATGCCTTGTGGGTCGATCCGCCAGGCTATTTCGGCCGCGCCAGCTACGCCCGCGATGTCCGCATCGCCTTCGCCAATTACGGGGTCGCGCTCGGCCTGGAGAGCCAGGACATGTGGCCAGACCGCGTCGGAGCGCTGAACGCCTATTTCGAGCGCTACCGCTCCGGCGACCAGTACGACCGCGAGGCGATCACCTGGGTGATGGCCTGTACTGCGCACTTCCCCGGCGCGTTCGTGACGGAGGGGGTAGGGGCGGAAGCCGCGCCGGCGTGATCCGCAGCGCCTGATCCGACAAGAGCCGCGATACTATTCGCCCCAGTCGAACAGGTCGCGGTGGCGGCGGGGTTGCGAGCGGAGGTATTGCGGCGGCACCTTCACTTTGCCGCCGAGTTCGGCCGCGGCGTGCCACGGCCAGCGCGGGTCGTAGAGGATGCCGCGGGCCAGCGCGACGAGGTCCGCGTCGCCGGTGCCGACGATCGCCTCCGCCTGCTCGAACTCGGTGATGAGCCCCACGGCAATGACGGGAATGCCCACGGCTTGCTTCACCGCGCGGGCGAGCGGCACCTGGTAGCTCGGGCCGACGGGGATCTGCTGGCGCGGATCGAGCCCGCCGCTCGACACGTGAATCGCCGCGCAGCCGCGCTCCTCCAGCGCCCGGCCGAAGTGAATGGTCTGCTCGACGTCCCAGCCGCCGGCCACCCAGTCTGTCGCCGACACACGCATCGAAACCGGCCGGTCCGCAGGGAACACCGCCCGCACGGCGTCGAATACCTCGAGCGGGAAGCGCATGCGGTTCTGGAGGCTTCCGCCATATTCGTCCGTGCGCTTGTTCGACAGCGGCGAGAGGAACTGGTGCAGCAGGTAGCCGTGGGCGCCGTGCAGCTGGACCGCGGCAAGATCGAGCCGTGCCGCACGGGCCGCCGCATCGATGAACGCCTGGCGGATGCGGTCCAGCCCCGCGCGGTCGAGCTCCACCGGCGAATTTTCGCCGGCCTCGAACGGGAAGGGTGACGGCGCGACCGTCTGCCAACCGTTCTCCGTGTCCGGCGCAATCTGTTTGCCGCCGAACCACGGCTTGTCGGTTGACGCCTTGCGTCCGGCATGGCCGAGCTGGATCGCGATCGGCATGTCCGACCAGCGCCGCACGCTGGCGAGCACCCGCGCCATTGCCTGCTCATGGGCGTCGGACCACAGGCCCGTGTCGCCGTAGCTGATCCGCCCCTCGGGCGTGACCGCGGTCGCCTCGATCGTCAGCAGCGCCGCGCCGGACAAAGCGAGGTGCCCCAGGTGGATGGCGTGCCAGTCGGTCATGCACCCGTCCTCGGCCGAATATTGGCACATTGGCGCGATGACGATGCGGTTGCGGAGAAAAAGGCCGCCGACCTCGAGTGGGGTGAACAAAGCTGACACGGATACTCCTTAGACGAGGGCAGGAGAGGGCTGCGACGCGGCCTGCATCAGCAACTCGAACGACTTCAGCCGCGCCCGATGATCGTAGACTTGTGCGGTGACCATCAGCTCGTCGGCTTTGGTCCGCTCCACAAATCCGGCGAGCTGACGCGCCGCCGTTTCGGGGCTGCCGATCGCCGACGCTGACAGCACGGACCGCAGGATTGCGCGAGACTCCAGCGGCAGCGCGTCGGCATAGCCGGGCTTGGGCGGCGGCAGCTGGATCGGTTGGCCGGAGCGGAGCGACACGAACGCCTGCTGGACGGAGGTCGCGAGCAGCTCGGCTTCCTCGTCCGTGTCGGCGACGATCGCGTTGAAGCCGAGCATCACGTAAGGCTCCGCCAGCTGCTCCGACGGCTGGAACTGCCTGCGATAGAGATCGATCGCTTCCATCATCATTTGCGGCGCGAAGTGCGAAGCGAAGGCGTAGGGCAGCCCCAGCATCGCGGCGAGCTGCGCCCCGAACAGGCTCGACCCGAGGATCCACAGGGGGACGTTCAGCCCCTCGCCCGGAATGGCGCGCACGCGCCCGTTCTGTCCGCTGAAATAGCCCTTCAGCTCGACCACGTCGTCGGGGAACCGGTCGGCGTCGGACGAAAGATTGCGCCGCATCGCATAGGCCGCGGCCTGATCGGTGCCGGGCGCCCGGCCGAGTCCAAGGTCGACGCGGCCGGGGAAGAGCGACTCAAGCGTTCCGAACTGCTCGGCGACGATTAGCGGCGCGTGGTTGGGCAGCATGACCCCGCCCGCGCCGATGCGGATGGTCGAGGTCTGCGAGCCCACGAACGCCAGCGCGACCGCCGTCGCGGCACTCGCAATACCTGGCATCGAATGATGCTCGGCCATCCAGAAGCGCTTGTAGCCGAGCCGCTCGGCGTGGCGGGCGAGATCGGCGGAGTTGCGGAGCGAGGCTCCGGCGTCGCTTCCTTGGGTGATCGGCGAGAGGTCGAGGACGGAGAGCGGGAGTGGCGGCATGTGCCGCGATGTGGGAGAGGGGGCGGCGGATTCAACGCTTGCGCGGCGGCAGGCGATGGTCGGTTTGCAGCGCGGAAGTTTCCAAATTTGGCAGTGCAACGCGCCCGCGCACGCGAGAGGCGAGCGGGCGTCAACTTCGTCAATCGGATCCCACTTCGAGCGAAACGCTGCGTTGCGGTTTCGCACGCGTGCGGCGATACCGTTCGTATCCGCTCGGCGGGAGGGCGCGTGACCAATAAGCTGCGCGAGCAAATCGCCGACGAGCGTCGATCTGATCTACCTCGACCCGCATTCAATTCGAATGCCAGCCAGTCGAACCTCTGACTGTGGAGGAGGGGTTGAGCGCGACTTGAAAATTCAAGTTATGTCTACTATTTTGTCCGGTATCTGGACAGGATAATGGACATGACGACATTAGCGGATACTGCTCGCAGGCGCACAACGCGTCAGAATGCGTCTCAGGCACGTCAACGGCCGCAGGCGAGGACGGGCTCGAAATCGCTCGCGGCGCGGTTCATGGACACCGCCGGGATCATCAATGTCGGCGGGCTTGCGGACGCCCTGTTCGTCAGCCGCGACCAGCTGGCAAAGACGGTGGGCCTTGCGACGACGACGCTGCGCAAGAAGGACCGTAGCGTCGCTACCCGCCCGCAAGCCCGCTTGCGCGAAATGCTGGAGATTCTTGACCGAATCGACGACTGGGCAGGAGGTGAAGCTCAGGCACTGGCCTGGTACCGGTCGCAGCCCATTCCGGCGCTGAACGGCCGAACTGCGGAAGCTCTTGTTCAAACTGGCGATGCGGCGCTCGTCCGCAGCTACCTCGATCATGTGGCCCTTGGCGGGTTTGCTTGAAATTCCAGGACCGCTGCTTTCGCGGCCATGATCCCGGCTGGTCTTTCAGTCCTACGTCCGGCGAAGGAGCCCGGATTGCCGGCGGGCGTTTTAATCCGCCCGGAAAGGCGACGCTTTATCTGGCGACGAGTATCGAGACAGCGATCGGCGAATGCATGCAGGGCTTCGCCAATCGAATGCCTCCGCTCACGCTTTGCGAGTATGATGTCGATTGCGATCCGGTCGCTGATTTGAGCACTGAAGGCGGGCGAAAGCCGCACAAGGTCACCCTGAAGGCGCTGTCCTGCCCGTGGAAGGAGCTGATGGCGAAAGCCGCGGCCGTTCCGTCGTGGCAAGTCGCCGCAGATCTCGAAGCCGGGGGCTTCGCCGGGATGCTGGTTCCCAGCTTCTTCGTCGGTGCGACAGCAAAGCACATAAACCTTGTGCTTTGGCGTTGGAGCGATGCTCCGCCCACGATGGTCAAGGTCCATGATCCGTCCGCTCGGCTGCCGCGTGACAGGAAAAGCTGGGAACAGTGAGGGTGGTGCGCGCCAATAGCCGCCACCTTGCCCCGCACGCCTCTCTAGTCTAATGGCCCCTCCGTCCGGCGGGCGGTGATCCCCTCTGGGCAGCCCGTCTTTGGCGAGCGCGTGCGGCGGACCGGCTGATCCGGCGCCGGAACGCGCTTTTTCGTCATTGGCGCAACGCTGTCGAGGCTACTGCTTGAAGGACGCCGCTGCGGCATGGTGCCGCCGCGGCAGTGCATGCAACCAGGTCCGCATGTGGAAGGCTCGCCATGGTGGCGCGCCACGCGGCAGGCCCGATTGAAGAATACGAGAGACAACGACTTTATGGCGACCACGACATTCCCGACCCGCGACGATTTCGCGGCCCTCCTCAACGAAAGCCTCGGCGGCGAGAACGAAACCTTCGAAGGCAAGGTGGTGAAGGGCACCGTCACGGGAATCGAGAACGACATGGCCGTGATTGACGTCGGCCTGAAGAGCGAGGGCCGCGTGCCGCTGCGCGAGTTCGCGGCGCCGGGCCAGAAGGCCGAGATCAAGATCGGCGACGAGGTCGAAGTCTATGTCGACCGCGTCGAGAATTCGGCCGGCGAAGCGATGCTGTCGCGCGACCGCGCCCGCCGCGAAGCCGCATGGGACAAGCTCGAGGGCGAGTTCTCCGCCGGCAACCGGGTCGAAGGCGTGATCTTCGGCCGCGTGAAGGGCGGCTTCACCGTCGACCTCGGCGGCGCCGTCGCCTTCCTGCCGGGCAGCCAGGTGGACATCCGCCCGGTGCGCGACGTCGGGCCGTTGATGGACCTGCCGCAACCGTTCCAGATCCTCAAGATGGACCGGCGCCGCGGCAATATCGTCGTGTCGCGCCGCGCGATCCTCGAAGAGACCCGCGCCGAGCAGCGCAGCGGTCTGATCCAGAGCCTCGCCGAAGGGCAGGTCATCGAGGGCGTGGTCAAGAACATCACCGATTACGGCGCGTTCGTCGACCTGGGCGGCATCGACGGCCTGCTCCACGTCACCGACATTTCCTACAAGCGCGTCAATCACCCGTCGGAAGTGCTGGGCATTGGCGACACCGTGAAGGTGCAGATCATCCGCATCAACAAGGAAACGCAGCGCATCAGCCTCGGCATGAAGCAGCTCGAGAGCGACCCGTGGGAGGGCGCGGCGACCAAATATCCGGTCGGCGGCGTGTTCCGCGGCCGCGTGACCAACATCACCGAATATGGCGCGTTCGTCGAACTCGAGCCCGGCATCGAGGGCCTGGTCCACGTATCCGAGATGAGCTGGACCAAGAAGAACGTGCACCCGGGCAAGATCGTCTCGACCTCGCAGGAGGTGGACGTGAAGGTGCTCGAGGTGGATCAGGAGAAAAGGCGGATTTCGCTCGGCCTCAAGCAGGCGCAGGAAAATCCGTGGTCCGCGTTCGCCGAGGCGCATCCGGTCGGCTCCGTGGTCGAGGGCGAGGTCAAGAACGCGACCGAATTCGGCCTGTTCGTCGGCCTTGAGGGCGACGTCGACGGCATGGTCCACATGTCGGATATCGCCTGGGGCGTGTCGGGCGAGGAAGCGCTGCAGCTCCACCACAAGGGTGAGAGCGTCAAGGCGCAGGTGCTCGACGTCGACGTCGAGAAGGAGCGCATTTCGCTCGGCATGAAGCAGCTCGAGGGCGGCGGCGGCGCGGGTGCCGGCACGGCTGCCGCGGTCGGCGGCGTGCGCAAGGGCGAGACGCTCA
>Ga0308175_100004089_pt1 | contig 10199 bp, 7 predicted proteins | sample PhyCR1_3_FD_203893 | JGI IMG/M metagenome (GOLD analysis project Ga0308175, IMG submission 203893) | Soil microbial communities from UC Gill Tract Community Farm, Albany, California, United States - DLSLS.C.R1 | ecosystem: Environmental > Terrestrial > Soil > Agricultural land | place: USA...
GCTCTTCCGATTGGCCAGGACAAGGTCGCCGACATGGTCAGCGGCATCCAGCGGCTGACCGACGGAGTGGACTTCGCGGCGGTCGGCCACGTGCTGCTCGTCGTGCTCGTCGTCTACCTCGCGGCGGCGCTGCTCGCCTACCTGCAGGGCTACCTGCTCAACGACGTGGTCCAGAGCACCGTGCTGCGGATGCGCTCCGACGTCGAGGACAAGGTGAACCGGCTGCCGCTGTCCTACTTCGACAAGCAGCCGCGCGGCGAGCTGCTGTCCCGGGTGACCAACGACATCGACAACGTCAGCCAGACGCTGCAGCAGACGATGAGCCAGCTGCTCACCAGCCTGCTCACCGTCGTCGCGGTGCTGGCGATGATGTTCTGGATCTCGCCGCTGCTCGCCGTGGTCGCGCTGATCTCCGTGCCGGCCTCGATCGTCGTGACCAAGGTCGTGATGGGCCGCTCGCAGGGCATGTTCATCGACCAGTGGCGACGCACCGGCAAGCTCAACGCGCACATCGAGGAGGCCTTCACCGGCCACGCGCTGGTCAAGGTCTTCGGCCGTCAGCCCGAGTCCGAGGTCACCTTCGCGGAGCAGAACGACGCGCTCTACCGCGCCTCCTTCGGCGCCCAGTTCATCAGCGGCCTGATCATGCCGCTGATGATGTTCATCGGGAACGTCAACTACGTGCTGGTGGCGGTGATCGGCGGCCTGCGCGTCGCCAGCGGCGCGATCACGCTGGGCGACGTGCAGGCGTTCATCCAGTACTCCCGCCAGTTCACCCAGCCGCTCACCCAGGTCGCGTCGATGGCGAACCTCCTGCAGTCCGGGGTCGCCTCCGCCGAGCGCGTCTTCGAGCTGCTCGACGCCCCCGAGCAGACGGCCGAGGCGACCGCGAGCCTCGCTCCCGCAGCGGACCGGCACGGCGAGGTCCGCTTCGAGCACGTGTCGTTCAGCTACGACGCCGACCGGCCGCTGATCGAGGACCTCTCGCTGGTCGCCGAGCCCGGCCAGACCGTCGCGATCGTCGGTACGACCGGGGCCGGCAAGACCACGCTGGTGAACCTGGTGATGCGCTTCTACGAGATCGACGCCGGCCGGATCACCCTCGACGGCGTCGACATCGCCTCGGTGCCCCGCAACCAGGTGCGCAGCCAGATCGGCATGGTGCTGCAGGACACCTGGCTGTTCGCCGGCACCATCCGCGACAACATCGCCTACGGCGCCCCGGAGGCGACCGAGGAGCAGATCATGGCCGCGGCACGGGCGACCTTCGTGGACCGCTTCGTGCACTCGCTGCCGGACGGCTACGACACCCTCGTCGACGAGGACGGCTCGAACCTGTCGGCCGGCGAGCGGCAGCTGGTCACCATCGCCCGCGCGTTCCTCGCCGACCCGGCGCTGCTGATCCTCGACGAGGCGACCAGCTCGGTGGACACCCGCACCGAGCTGCTGGTGCAGCACGCGATGGCGGCGCTGCGCTCGGACCGCACGTCCTTCGTCATCGCGCACCGGCTCTCCACGATCCGCGACGCGGACCTGATCCTCGTGATGGAGGACGGTGCGATCGTCGAGCAGGGTGCGCACGAGGAGCTGCTCGCGGCGCGGGGCGCCTACGCGGCGCTGTACAACGCGCAGTTCGCGGCTGCCGTGGCCTAGGGCTCTCGGGAAGGCAGACGACCCGTGGGCGTGCGACGAGATGTCGCTCTCCGGTCGGATGAGGTCCGGAGCGCCCACGGGCCGGGTGACTGCCTGGATCTACCAGCGCGCAGCTGACGACGCAGCGGGGCTGGTCGGTGCGCCGCTAGCGAGCAGCCACCTCACGAATCCGATAGGAATGCATCTGTCGGACCACCTCCTTTCCCGTGTGCGACAACCGTACGTCCCGGCCCCGGGGCCGACAACCGCATTCGGGGCTGAGAACGTATGCCGGTGCCAGCCGAATCGCAGACGCGATCGCGCCGTACGACCTGGTGGCGCTCGGTCCTCACCGACGTCCGGCCCCTGCAGGTCTCCGCGCCTTACCGCCGGCTGCTCATCGGCAGCACCGTCTCCCAGCTCGGCCAGCAGATGACCAACGTCGCGGTGGCCGTGCAGGTCTACCAGCTGACGCACTCCTCGTTCTACGTCGGGTTGGTCGGCATCTTCGCGCTGGTGCCGCTGGTCGCGCTCGGGCTCTACGGCGGCGCGATCGCGGACGCGGCCGACCGTCGGACGCTGGCCCTCCTGGCGAGCGCCGGGCTGTGGGCGGTCTCGATGGGCCTGGCCGCCCAGGCGTTCCTGGGCAACCGGTCGGTGTGGGTGCTGTTCGGCTGCATCGCGGTGCAGTCGGCGTTCTACGCGGTGAACAACCCGGCGCGCAGTGCCATGGTGCCGCGGCTGATCGGCAACGACCTGATGCCGGCGGCCTCGGCGCTGAACATGGCCTCGTTCAACCTGGGCTTCACCTTCGGCCCCGTGATCGGCGCGCTGGCGATCAGCTGGCACGGCTTCGGCGCCGCGTACTCCATCGACGTCGTCACCTTCTCCGCCGCCTACTACGCCCTGCTCCGGCTGCCGCGGATGCCGCCGCTCGAGGACAGCCCGCGCGCCGGGCTCCGCTCGGTGGTCGACGGCCTGCGGTTCCTCGGCCGCTCGCCGAACCTGCGGATGACCTTCGTGGTCGACCTGTGCGCCATGGTGCTCGCCCAGCCGCGGGCGCTGTTCCCGGCGCTGGCCTACAAGGTGTACGGCGGTGGCGCGGCCGTGGTGGGCGTGCTGCAAGCCGCGCCGGCGGCCGGGGCCGTGGTCGCCTTCCTGTTCTCGGGCTGGGTCAGCAAGGTGCGGCTGCAGGGACTGGCGATCGTGATGGCGGTGCTCGTCTACGGCACGGCGATCGGCGGCGTCGGGCTGACCAGGCTGCTGTGGCTCGGCGTGGTGTTCCTGGCGCTGTCCGGGATGGCGGACATGGTGAGCGCGGCGTACCGCTCGACGATCCTGCAGGTCGCAGCGCCCGACCACCTGCGCGGGCGGCTGCAGGGGGTGTTCATCGTGGTGGTGGCCGGAGGGCCGCGCGCCGGCGACTTCCTGGCCGGCTCGGTGGCCAGCGGCGTGGGGGAGCGGGTTGCGCTGCTCGTGGGCGGTCTCGCCTGCGTCGTCGGCGTCCTGACCGCCTCGGCGCTGCAGCGGCGGTTCCTCGCGTACGACGCGCGCCACCCGGTCCCCTGACCGAACGGCTGTCAGGTCAGCAGCGGGAGAGATGCAGGGCCCGGTCGGCTGTCCGTCGTACCTCCACCGAGAGGCCGGGAGAGCAGCAGCCGACGCAGGCTCCGGCCGACAGGAGGTCCACGGCGTCCCCCTCGGCCAACGTGGCCGGGAGGTCAACGAGGTCGCCCGGAAGCCTGCCCGCGCCACGACCGGCGACCGTGGCCAGCGCACAGGGCCCGGTCGGCCCGTCGCGGTCGTCGGTCCGGATCCGCGTAGCGCGCAGGCACCGCATGCACAGCGCGCCGTCGAGGGTCACCCGCCGGTGGTCGCCGTGGCGCTCGACGGACACGACGGTCGTGGCCAGCGTGCCGGCGTCGGCGGCGATCGCCCGTCCCACGCTGAGCACCGTCCGGGGCCGCCGGTCGCGGAAGTGCCGGCGCAGCGCCAGCTCGACCGTTGCGGCGTACGCCGGCAGCGGCGGCCCGGGCTCCTCGAGGCGGGGAGGCAGGGCCCCGCCGAGGTCCAGCAGCCACGGGCTGACGCCGCGAGCGGCGAGCAGGTCGAACGTCCGGGCCGCGGCCTCGACGGACGCGTCCACGGCGAACTTGTCGCCGCGGCCGGTCAGCACCGAGACCCCCGCGACCTGCAAGCCCGCTTCCTGTGCCCCGAGCAGCACCCCCGCGGCGACGGTGGGGGGACAGCAGCCGACGGTCGGGTGCGGCTGCGCGGACGAGGCGCTCACCCGGCACAGCACCGCGGCGCCCGGTGCGAGGGCGGCGAGCTTGCGGGTCTGCATCGAGGAGCTCACCACGAAGAAGCGGACGCCGAGCTGCCACGCCGCCACGAGGTCGGCGCGGCGGTGGAGGTCGCCGCAGCACACCAGGTCCGTGGCCCGGTCGCCGGCCTCCATCACCGCCCGCAGCTCGTCGAGGCCCGAGACGGCGAACCGGCACCCCGCCGACGTCAGCGCCTGCAGGAGAACCGGGTCGGGGTTCGCAGCCACCGTGTAGTGCACCGGCGTGTGCGGCAGCGCCGCCGCGAGCCGGCGGTAGCGGAGCTGCGCGACCGCCGGGTCGAGCTCGAGGCGAGGTGTCCCGGTGCCGAGCATTGTCAGCCTCCTGGTGTCGTGGACGGATACGCCCTCGACACATCAAGAGCCTGCCCGTGCCCTCCTGATACGTCCACCCGGTTTTCGCCGGCGTGGGCTCAGCAGGCGCGGAACCAGGCGGCGGTGTCGGCAGCCAGCCGGCCGTTCACCGGGTCGGCGCCACTGCTGACCAGCAGCCCACCTGCCACCTCGGGCAACGGCGCCGGGCGGGAGCCGCAGTTGACCACGCAGAGCAGGTCCCCGCGCCGGAGGGCGAGCGTGTCCTTCGAGGACGCCAGGATCTCCACCTCGTCGGGCAGGCCCGTGGTGACCTCGCGACGCAGCCGGAGCATCCGGCGGAAGAACGACAGGGTCGAGCCCGGCTCCGCCTCCTGCGCCTCGACGGTCAGGTCCGCCCAGCCCGCCGGCATCGGCAGCCACGGCTGGCCGGCACCCGGACCGAAGCCGTACGGCGGACGCGTGCCCGACCACGGCATCGGCACCCGGGAGCCGTCGCGTCCCTCCTCGCCGGTGCGGAACCAGGACGGGTCCTGCCGCAGCTCGGGCGCCACGTCGACCTGCTCGAGGCCGAGCTCCTCCCCCTGGTACACGTAGGCCGAGCCGGGCAGCGCCATCATCGTCAGCGCCGCGGCCCGGGCCCGCGCGAGACCGGTCGGCCCTCCGCCGTACCTGGTCGTCTCGCGGACCACGTCGTGGTTGGACAGCACCCAGGTGGGAGTGCCCTGCACGGGGTCGACCGCCTCGAACGTCTCGACGACCACCCGGCGGAACGCCGCGGCGGACCAGTCCGCCTGGAGCCACGCGAAGTTGAACGTCTGCTGCAGCTCGTCGGGCCGGATGTAGCGCGCCATCGACTCCGGTGTGCCGCTCCAGGCCTCGGCGACGGCCATCCGGTCGCCGTCGTACTCCTCGAGGATCTTGCGCCACCGGCGGTACACCTCGTGCACCTCGGGCTGGTCCCACATCGGGTGCGGCGGCTCGTCGCCGGGCTTGCGCGGGGTGAGGTCGTACGGCTTGTAGAGGCCGTGCGCCACGTCGACGCGGAAGCCGTCCACGCCGCGGTCGAGCCAGAACCGGAGGATCGACTCGAACTCGTCGCCGACCTCGTCGTTCCACCAGTTCAGGTCCGGCTGCGAGACGTCGAACAGGTGGAGGTACCACTGACCGTCCTCGACGCGGCGCCACGCCGGGCCGCCGAAGATCGACAGCCAGTTGTTCGGCGGCGCGTCGCCGTGCGGGCCCTTGCCGTCGCGGAAGACGTAGCGGTCCCGCGCCGGATCCCCGGGCCGTGCCGCCAGCGCCTCGCGGAACCACGGGTGGTCGCTCGAGGTGTGGTTGGGTACGACGTCCACGATCACGCGCAGGCCGAGCCGATGGGCTCGGGCGAGCAGAGAGTCGACGTCGGCGAGCGAGCCGAACAGCGGATCGACGTCGCGGTAGTCGGCGACGTCGTAGCCGTGGTCGTGCTGCGGCGAGGGGTAGAACGGCGTTATCCAGAGCGCGTCGACGCCGAGATCGGCGAGATACGGCAGCCGCGCCTCGATGCCGGGCAGGTCACCGATGCCGTCGCCGTTGCCGTCGGCGAAGCTGCGGACGTACACCTGGTAGCACACGGCATGCTTCCACCAGGGGGCTGTCGGCGAGTTGATTTGCACGTTCCAATTGCAGTGCCACAAGCGAATCCCTGTCAAACCGCCCCGCCAGATGCGCCAAGTCGGTCGGTTCTGGCCGCCAGATGCGCCAAGTCGGCCGGTTCTGGCCGCCAGATGCGCCAAGTCGGCGGGTTCTGGCCGCCACACGCGCCAAGTCGGCGGGTCAGTTGAACAGGGAGGGGTCGACCTGCACCCAGGTGTGCCGGGCGGTGGCGACGATCCGCCCGTCGGAGTCGTACATCGTGCTCGCCGTGAACGAGCGCCGCCCCTCGGCGCCGAGGCGCCGGCCGACGAGCACGTGCGGCTCGCCGACCACGGGCAGCGCGTCGAGACGCGCCGCCATCCGGCCGAGGACGCACGGTCGCCCCTCCAGGTCCTCCGACCAGCCGCCGACGCAGTCCAGGGCGGCCCAGGTGGTCGCGACGCCGCACCGGTGCACGCCGTCGACCACGTCCCCGACCTCGGCGTGGCTCTCCTGCGGCAGCCAGGTCGAGGCCACCAGCGACCGGTCCACCGGGTTCACCGGGCCGGGGAAGATCCGCAGGCCGTCGCCCTCCGTGCGCTGCGTCCCGCAGGAGAAGCAGGTCGGGAACGGGTGGTCGCGCAGCCCGGGGTAGCGCTGCATGGCCTCGGCCGCCACGTGCGGCAGCACCTCGGCGACGGCGTTCAGCTCGCCGTCGACCAGCACGGCCTCGGCCACCAGCGCATCGCCGTCGAGCAGCACCGTCGCGCCGTCGAGGTCGTCGACCCGCAGAACCGTCTCCAGCGGCGGCGGCCGCCGCAGGGTCACCTCGACGGCCCGTCCCTGCGAGCCCGGCACGCGCTCGGCCAGCGAGCCCGCGGTGAACCCGCCGTTCGCCGAGCGCGCCGGGCCGTTGAACCGCGAGGCGATGATCAGGTCGCTCACTTCTTGATCCTCTCGTAGCGCGCCAGCGCCTCCGCGCGCTCCTGCTTGTGGTCGACGATCGGCTCGGGGTATCCGCCCGGCGGGCCGTCGGGCGCCGAGGACGGCTCGTGCACGAACCGGTCCTCCAGGTCCGCGAGCTCGGGCACCCAGCGGCGGACGTAGCTGCCGTCGGGGTCGAACTTCCGGCCCTGGCTGGTCGGGTTGAAGATCCGGAAGTACGGCGCCGGGTCGGTGCCGCTGCCGGCGGTCCACTGCCACCCGTGCTGGTTGGAGGCGAGGTCCCCGTCGACGAGCCACCGCATGAAGTGCCGCGCGCCGTGCTGCCACTCGACGTGCAGGTCCTTGACCAGGAAGCTGGCCACGATCATCCGCACCCGGTTGTGCATCCAGCCCGTCGCCCGCAGCTGGCGCATCCCGGCGTCGACGATCGGGAAGCCGGTCCGCCCCTCGCGCCAGGCGTCGAGACCGTCGGCCGGCTCGTCGTACTGCATCGCGGCGAGCTCGGGACGGAGGTACTCCCGCGCCGACGACGGCCGCTGGAACAGCACGTCGGCGTAGAACTCGCGCCAGGCGAGCTCGCGACGGTACGTCGTCGGGCCCTTCCCGCGACGCCCGTGGAGGTCGGCCAGCATCGTCCTCGGGTGGATCTCGCCCCACTTCAGGTGCACCGACATGCGGCTGGTCGCGTCGAGGTCCGGCCGGTCCCGGTCGCTGTCGTAGCCGGCCAGGTGCGCGTCGAGGAACGCCTGCCACCGCCGCCGCGCGGCCCGCTCACCGGCCTCCGGCAACCTCATCCCGTGCGGCAACCGCGGGTCGGGGAGCTCGACCGCGCCGTCGAGCGCCAGCCGGGCCGGGCCGGTGGGCGGCCCGACCGGGTCGCGCCAGCCGTGCTCGGACCAGGCCCGGTGGAACGGCGTGTAGACCTGGTACGGCGCACCGGAGCCGTTGCGCACCCGGTCCGGGGCGACGGCGTACGGCGACCCGGTCCGGACCAGCTCGACGCCCTCCTCGGCCAGCGCCTCCTCGACCTCGGCGTCGCGACGGTGCCCGTAGGGCCCGAAGTCGGCCGCCACGTGCACCCGGCTCGCGCCGACCTCCCTCGCCGCGCGCACCACCTCCACCACCGGGTCCCCGCGTACGACGGACAGCCCGGCGCCGTGCCCTCGATCCAGCCGCCGGAGCGAGTCGTCGAGGGCGGCCAGCGAGCGGCTGAGGTACCACCGTCGCGGCGGCCCGGCGGGCTCCCACAGCCCCGGGTCGAGCACGAACAGCGGCAGCACACCGCCCGGTGCGTCGCAGGCCTCGAGCAGTGCCGGGTTGTCCGCGAGCCGGAGGTCGCGGCGGAACCACATGACGGCTGTCTCGGGCACCCGCCCACTCTGCCAGGCGGCCCGGACGACCGGCGTCGGGGCGCCGCCGATGGGGGACAATGGTGAAGTGAGCGACCTGATCGACACGACCGAGATGTACCTCCGGACCATCTACGAGCTGGTCGAGGAGGGCATCGTGCCGCTGCGGGCGCGGATCGCCGAGCGGTTGCACCAGAGCGGCCCGACGGTCAGCCAGACGGTGGCCCGGATGGAGCGTGACGGCCTGCTCACCGTCGAGGGGGACCGCCACCTCCAGCTCACCGACGAGGGCGACCGGCTCGCCGTGCGCGTGATGCGCAAGCACCGCCTGGCCGAGCGTCTGCTCACCGACGTGATCGGCCTGGACTGGGAGCTGGTGCATGCCGAGGCGTGCCGCTGGGAGCACGTGATGTCCGAGACCGTCGAGCGGCGTCTGGTGGAGCTGCTCGACCACCCGACGCAGTCGCCGTACGGCAACCCCATTCCCGGGCTCGCCGAGCTCGGCGAGTCCGAGGACGACGGCTCCCGGGACGGCGCGACCTCCACCAAGGGGCTCGAACCGCTCGACGCGGTCGTCCCTGCCCAGGGCGAGGCCCGGGTGATGGTGCGCCGCATCGGCGAGGAGATGCAGAAGGACGAGACCGTCATGGCGGCGCTGCGCCGGGTCGGCGCGATGCCGGACAAGGTCGTCACCGTCACGACCGGCGCCGAGGGCGTGCTCGTCGGCAGCGCGGGAGAGACCGCGGAGATCGACCTCGACCTCGCGGCGCACCTGTTCGTCCGCCGGCTGTAGCCGGGGCACCGCCGAGGTGGCCGACGCCTACTCGGCGTCCAGGCGCGCCAGCTCCTCGTCGCTCAGGGACAGGTCCGCGGCGGCCGCGGAGTCGGTGACCGACTGCGGACGCTTCGCCCCCGGGATCGGTATGACGACCGGCGACTGGGCCAGCTCCCACGCCAATGCGACCTGCTGCGCGCTCACCCCGTGCTCGTCGGCGACCGCCTTGAACGCCGGGTGCCGTTCGGCGAGCTCCTTGGCGTTCGACAGGCCGCCGAGCGGGCCCCACGGGAGGAAGGCCAGGCCGAGCTCCTCGCACACGTCGATCTCGGGCCGGCTGCTCCGGAAGGCGGGCGAGAACTGGTTCTGGACGCTCACGAGTGCGTCACCGAGCACCTTGTGCGCCTGCCGGATCTGGTCCGGGTCCGCGTTGGACAGGCCCACCATGCGGACCTTGCCGGACTCGTAGATCTCCTGCAGCGTGCCGATCACGTCCGCGTAGTCGACGTCGGGGTCCGGCCGGTGGTGCTGCCACAGCGCGATCTGCTCGACACCGAGCCGCTGCAGGCTGTCGTCGACCGCCTTGCGGAGGTGGCCGGGACTGCTGTCGGTCGCCCAGCTGCCGCCCTCACCCCGCACGTGGCCGCCCTTGGTGGCCAGGAGCACCCGGTCGCGCAGGCCCAGCTCGTCGAGGAGGCCGGCGATCAGCCTCTCGTTCTCGCCCTGGGCGCCCGCTCCCTTCTCCTCCCCGGAGCCGTAGGCGTCCGCGGTGTCGAAGAGGGTGACGCCCGCCTCGACGGCTGCCCGGACCGTGGCGGCGAGCTGCTCGCGGGGCGCGGTGCCGGACTGGTCGAAGGTCATCAGGCCGAGCCCGACGGCGCCCACCTCGACGCGCCCGACCCGGTCGTTGCCGATCTGTCGTGTCTGCATGCCGATCCGTTCCCCATCCGGGGCGCCCGCATTCGGGCATTGCACGACATCGCCGGTCCGACGGCGCGGCGACGGGCAGTCGCCCCGTGGTCAGGCGGCGAGCTGGGCCCGCCTGGACGCCAGCCGAGCGCGCCCCCGACGGGTGGACCCGTTGGGCAGCGAGAGGCGGAGCACCTTGTGCCACGCGCTGGCGACCTGGTTGAGCAGCGGTGCGCTGTTGTACCTCAGGCCGTACCGGTCGAAGATCGCCCTCACCTTCGGCGCGATCTCCTGGTACCGGTTGCTGGGGAGGTCGGGG
>Ga0308175_100004090_pt1 | contig 10199 bp, 9 predicted proteins | sample PhyCR1_3_FD_203893 | JGI IMG/M metagenome (GOLD analysis project Ga0308175, IMG submission 203893) | Soil microbial communities from UC Gill Tract Community Farm, Albany, California, United States - DLSLS.C.R1 | ecosystem: Environmental > Terrestrial > Soil > Agricultural land | place: USA...
TAATTTCACCCTGCCTATCGCTACCCGGGCGCGGGAAGTGGTTGGCATCGAGGGCAGCGCGTCGTTGACGGATCGCGCACTGGAAAATGCGCGTCATAACGGCCTGGCGGAAAAGACCAGCTTCAGCACCCGCAACCTGTTCGAGATCAGCGCCGATGACCTGGCAGCGCTGGGCAAATTCGACCGCATGCTGATAGACCCGCCGCGCGACGGCGCCGCCGCGGTATGCGAAGCGCTGGCGACGTTGAAGGACAGCGCCCCGCAACTGCTGCCGAAGCGGATTGTCTATGTTTCCTGCAGTCCATCCACGCTTGCGCGCGACGCCGGCATCCTGGTCGGGCAGGCCGGCTATGCGCTGCGCAAAGCCGGCGTAATGAATATGTTCCCGCATACCGCGCACGTGGAGTCGATTGCGGTTTTTGATCTGCCGGAGCAGGTTGGCTGGAAGTAGTGGCAGCGGAGCAGGCTAGGCTGCCAAGCCCGGCCTACGCAAAGCCTGCAGTCAGGCGGCTCAATCGCGGCTGCCGCCGAAAATTCCCAGCAGCGACAGCAGGTTGGCGAAGATGTTGTACAGATCGAGATAAATGCTGAGCGTAGCCGAAATGTAATTGGTTTCACCGCCGTTGACGACCTGCTGCACGTCATACAGGATATAGGCCGAAAAAATCGCGATGGCCAGCACCGACACCACCAAGTACAGTGCCGGCACCTGCAGGAAAATATTCAGCACGGCGGCGGCCAGGATCACCAGCACGCCGGCGAACAGCCATTTTCCCATGCCGGAGAAGTCGCGCTTCGACACCGTGGCAACGGTTGCCATGACGCCGAAGATCGCTGCTGTGCCGCCGAACGCGGTCATGATCAGCGAACTGCCATTGCCGTAGCCTAGCGTATGCCCGATCAGCCTCGACAGCATCAGCCCCATGAAAAACGTGAAGGCCAGCAGCACGGCAACCCCGGCCGCCGAATCCTTGGTTTTCTCAATCGCGTAGAAGAAGCCGAAAGCAATTGCCATGAAGGCAATGAAGCCCATCAGCGGGCTGCCGGTGAACAGCGTGAAGTTCAGGCGCACGCCCAGCCATGCGCCAAGCACGGTGGGAACCATCGATAGCGCAAGCAGCCAGTAAGTATTGCGCAGAACGCGATGCCGCGTTACCAAGGCTTCGCTGGCGCTGCCGTAGGTCGATTGCAGTCTTGAGTTCATGCTGATTTCTCCGTGGAGTGGTGGAATTGGAAATACTTGAAAAGCATATCATGCGGCAGAGTGCCCGATGCTGATGCCTGCCCATTGTCGTCATAGGGCGTTTCTTCGTTGAACGAGGGCATTCGTGCTAGAATCGCAGGCTAACCGCATTCCTTCCCCTCATTCTTAACCCTTTCTTTTTATTGGAGTTTTTAAACATGGCAATCGAGCGCACCCTGTCGATCATCAAGCCGGACGCAGTCGCGAAGAACGTGATTGGTCAGATTTACACCCGTTTCGAGAACGCCGGCCTGAAAATCGTCGCCGCCCGCATGATGCATCTGTCACGCGCTGAAGCCGAAGGTTTCTATGCTGTGCACCGCGAGCGTCCTTTTTTCAAGGATCTGGTCGATTTCATGATTTCGGGCCCGGTCATGGTCCAGGCGCTGGAAGGCGAAGGTGCGATCGCCAAGAACCGCGAACTGATGGGCGCCACCGATCCGAAGAAAGCTGACAAGGGCACCATCCGCGCCGACTTCGCCGACTCCATCGACGCCAATGCCGTCCATGGTTCCGACGCCGCCGAGACCGCGCAGGTTGAAATCGCGTATTTCTTCCCCACCTTGAACGTTTACTCCCGCTAAATCGTTCAACCGGCATCGTCCCGGCCCCACGGGCGATGCCCCTCCTCTGGAATTCTCATAATGACGCAACTCACCAACCTGCTGGATAAAGATCCCGCGCAACTCGTCGCCTACTGCGCCGAGCTGGGTGAGAAGCCGTTTCGCGCCAAGCAACTGCTGCGCTGGATACACCAGTTTGGCGCCAGCGACTTCGATGCCATGACCGACCTTGCCAAGTCGCTGCGCGACAAGCTTGCGACCCGCGCCATGATCGCGGCGCCGGCCGTCATCAGCGACCATACCTCGAGCGACGGCACCCGCAAGTGGCTGCTGGACGTGGGGCAGGGGAATGCGGTGGAAACCGTGTTCATTCCGGAGGAAAACCGCGGCACGCTGTGCATTTCCACGCAGGCGGGCTGCGCGGTGAATTGCCGTTTCTGCTCGACCGGCAAGCAGGGTTTCAGCCGCAACCTGACCGTGGGAGAGATCATAGGCCAGCTATGGATGGCCGAGTTTGCGCTGCGCCAGGCCAAGGGCATGGAACCGGGCCCCAAGGGCGAGCGGCAGATCACCAATGTCGTAATGATGGGCATGGGCGAGCCGCTGCTCAATTTCGAGCCTACCGTCACTGCGTTGAAGCTGATGCTGGACGACAATGCCTATGGGCTTTCCAGGCGCCGCGTGACGGTGTCCACCAGCGGCGTCGTGCCGATGATGGACAAGCTGTCGCAGGAGTGCCCGGTAGCGCTCGCGGTTTCGCTGCATGCGTCCAATGACGGATTGCGCGACAGCCTTGTGCCGCTGAACAAAAAATATCCGCTGCGCGAGCTGATGGCCGCTTGCCGGCGCTACCTTGAATTCGCGCCGCGCGACTTCATCACTTTTGAATACTGCATGCTGGATGGCGTGAATGACAGCGACCAGCATGCGCGTGAACTGATTGCGCTGGTGCAGCAGGGCGACGCCCCGGTGCCGTGCAAGTTCAACCTGATTCCATTCAATCCCTTCCCGGAATCCGGCCTGAAGCGCTCCAACAATGCGCGCATCAAGGCCTTCGCCAAAGTGCTGATGGATGCCGGCATCGTGACCACCATACGCAAGACCCGCGGCGACGACATCGACGCCGCCTGCGGCCAGTTGGCCGGAGAAGTTCAGGACCGCACGCGTGTGCAGGAGCGGATGCAGAAAATGGCTGAATACCAGCAGAAATTCGGCAAGGATTTTGGTCGTATCGTGGAGATATCCTCGTGACGGGTGGCTTGCGCGCCTTGCTGGGCGTTGCGGTTTCCATAGTGCTGCTGGGCGGTTGCGCCGGCGTCGGACAGGGCCAGCCGCCGGAAGACTTGCGCACCAGCGTGGACCAGACCGAGGTGCAGAGGCGCGCCCAGATAAGGCTGCAGCTTGCGGTCGGCTATTATGGCGAGCGCCAGATGACGACCGCGCTGGATGAGGTCAAGCAGGCGCTGCAGATCGATCCTAATTTCGCCGACGCGTACAGCGTGCGCGGCCTGATCTACATGGACATGGGCGAAACCCAGCTGGCCGAGGACAGCTTCCAGCGCGCGATGAAGCTCGCGCCCGGGAATCCTGACTTTTCCAATAACTACGGTTGGTTCCTGTGCGAGAACGGCCGGGAGCGCGAGTCGATACGCTATTTTGAAGCGGCGCTGAAGAACCGGTCCTATGGCTCTCCGGCCAAGGCGCTCAACAACGCCGGCGTGTGCAGCCTGAAACTCAATGATGAGGCCGCTGCGGAGCGCTATTTCAACCAGGCGTTCCAGGCGGATCCCGGCAATGCCGACGCCAACATCAACCTGTCCCGGCTCTATTACAGCCGGGGTGATTACCAGCGAGCGCGGTTTTACGCAACCCGAGCCACCCGCTTCGAGAATGCGAGCGCCGCTGCGCTCTGGATGGCCATCAGGGTGGAACACAAGCTCGGCGACCGGGATGCGGAAACCTTGCTTTCGAACCAGTTGCGCCGCCGTTATCCGGATTCCCGTGAATATGCCGCCCTGACGCGCGGGGCGTTTGATGAGTGATATTTCAATGACTGAACCGACCGAGCACGCGGGGGACCAACACCCGTCGGAATACGGACAAGCAACGCCAGGCATGCAACTGGCGATGCGGCGCCAGCAATTCAACTGGACGGTGGAGCAGGTTGCCAGCCAGCTCAACCTTGCGCCGCGCCAGATCCTTGCAATGGAAAACGATAACTATGGCGCGCTGCCCGGCATGGCGGTGGCGCGCGGTTTCGTCCGCTCCTATGCCAAGCTGCTGCGGCTGGATGCCGCGCCCCTGCTGGCGCAGATCGGCGGCGAGCCCAATACCGCTGACCAGACCATGCCCTTGCGCCGGGCAATTCCAACCACCACGTTCACGCCGCAGCGCGCCGTGTTGCGCGGCAGGCAGCGCGGCCCGGGCAAGCTGCTGGTGCTCGGCAGCCTGGTGGTGGTGGTGGGGGCGGTGGCGGCGCTGATCAGCCAGCGCGACAAGCTGGGCCAGTTGGTGCCGCCATCCGTTTCGGCGCGATTGGGGGGCGCGGCCCCTTCGGCGGAAACGCCCAGCGCGCAAAAGCCGGGCCGGGTGCTTGAAACGGATGTGGCGCCGCCGCTCACGCAGTCGCAAACGCCACCCGCTGCCGCGCCCGCCGGCATGACGCCGGAATTGTCGTCACCGGCATCCGCTCCGCTGGCGGCGCCGGCGCCCACGACGCCAGCCGCGGTCGCGACGCCGCCGGTAGCCGCGCCTGCCTCATCCAATGCACTGGTGCTCAACCTCAAGCAGGATTCGTGGGTCGAGGTCAGGCGCGCGGATAACAGCGTCGTGATCTCGCGCGTGCTGCGCGCTGGCAGCAGCCAGACGTTTGAGCTTGCGGGCCCGCTGTCCCTTACCGTTGGAAATGCGCGCGGCGTCGAGGCCACGGTGCGCGGCGAACCATTCAATCTCGCTGCGGGCGCCCGCAACAATGTTGCCCGCGTAACCGTCAAATAGACTTGCCGCGCGGGCGCCGCGGCATGGACCGCTTGCGCGTTTGCCGGCGTTACAGACCAGATCAGATAGAGGAGTAAGCAGGCCATGTTAGAAGCAAGCCAGCCAGTGGCGTCCGGTCCGTTTCCGCGTCATGCAACCCGGAGCGCGGTGGTGCGCCACGGCAGCCGCGAAGTCGTCATTGGCGGCAATGCGCCGGTGGTGGTGCAGTCGATGACCAATACCGACACCGCGGATGCAATTGCCACCGCGATCCAGGTCAAGGAGCTGGCGCGTGCAGGGTCCGAGATGGTCCGCATCACGGTCAATAATCCAGAGGCCGCCGCCGCCGTGCCGGCGATCCGCGAGCAACTGGACCGGATGGGCGTGGATGTGCCGCTGGTCGGCGACTTTCACTATAACGGCCATACGCTGCTCAATGATTTTCCCGATTGCGCGCAGGCGCTGTCGAAGTACCGCATCAATCCGGGCAACGTCGGGCAGGGCGCAAAGCGCGACACCCAGTTCGCCCAAATGATCGAGGTCGCTTGCCGTTACGACAAACCGGTGCGCATAGGCGTCAACTGGGGCAGCCTGGACCAGTCGCTGCTGGCGCGCATCATGGACGAGAACGCGCGCCGCGCCGCGCCCTGGCCGGCGCAGGCCGTGATGTACGAGGCGCTGGTGACCTCGGCCATTGAAAACGCCCGTCGCGCCGAGGAGTTGGGCCTGGCCGGCGACCGCATCATCCTGTCGTGCAAGGTGTCCGGCGTGCAGGACCTGATCGCGGTGTACCGCGAGCTGGCCAGCCGCTGCGATTACCCACTGCACCTGGGCCTGACCGAGGCCGGCATGGGCAGCAAGGGCATCGTCGCCTCCACCGCCGCGCTGGCTGTGCTGCTGCAGCAGGGCATAGGCGACACCATCCGGATTTCGCTGACCCCGGAACCCGGCGGCGACCGCACCCGCGAAGTCATTGTCGGCCAGGAAATCTTGCAAACCATGGGGCTGCGCAAGTTCACGCCCATGGTGATCGCCTGCCCCGGATGCGGCCGCACCACGTCCACCGTATTCCAGGAACTGGCGGACGATATCCAGACTTTCCTGCGCGAGCAGATGCCGGTCTGGAAGTCGCAATATCCCGGCGTGGAGGAAATGAATGTCGCGGTCATGGGCTGCATCGTCAACGGACCCGGCGAGTCCAAGCATGCCAATATTGGCATCAGCCTGCCGGGCACCGGCGAGTCGCCGGCGGCGCCGGTCTTTGTTGATGGCAAGAAGACCGTCACCCTGCGCGGCGAACGCATCGCCGAAGAATTCCAGGCCATCGTGCTTGACTATGTGCGGACCCGTTACGGGCGCGCGCCGGTGGCCGCGCAAGCGGCCGGCCAAATTGAAAATCAGTCGTAGAAGCCATGTCAGAAAACAAGAAACCTGAAAAAATCGTCGGCGTCAAAGGGATGAACGATATCCTGCCGGCGGACGCGCCCCTGTGGGAATTGTTCGAGAACACGGTGCAGACCGTGCTCAAGAGCTACGGCTTCCAGCAGATCCGCACGCCTATCGTCGAGCCGACGCCGCTGTTTGCCCGTGGCCTGGGCGCCGTCACCGACATCGTGGAAAAGGAAATGTATTCCTTCACCGATTCGATGAATGGCGACCAGTTGACGCTGCGCCCGGAAAGCACTGCCGGCGTGGTGCGCGCCGCGCTCGAGCACAACCTGACCTACGACGGACCGAAGCGCCTCTGGTATGCCGGCCCGATGTTCCGCCATGAACGGCCGCAGCGTGGCCGCTATCGCCAGTTCCACCAGGTCGGCGCGGAAGCGATCGGCTTTGCCGGTCCCGACATCGATGCCGAACTCATCATGCTATGCCAGCGCCTGTGGGACGACCTGGGCCTCGACAGCATCCGGCTGGAACTCAATTCCATTGGCGACGCCGAGGAGCGCAGCCGGCATCGCCAGGACCTGATCGCTTATTTCGAGCAGCACCGCGACCAGCTCGACGCCGACGCGCTGCGCCGGCTGTATGCCAATCCGCTGCGCATTCTGGATACCAAGAACCCGGCAATGCAGGCGCTGGTGGATGCCGCGCCCAAGCTGCTTGATTACCTGGGTGAGGAATCGCAGGCGCATTTCGAGGGCGTGCAAAACATTCTGCGCCACAGCAATATCCCGTTCACCATCAACCCGCGACTGGTGCGCGGCATGGATTATTACAACCGCACGGTGTTTGAATGGGTGACCGACCAGCTCGGCTCGCAAGGCACCGTGTGCGGCGGCGGCCGGTATGATCCGCTGGTCGAGATGTTTGGCGGCAAACCGACGCCGGCCTGCGGCTTCGCGATTGGCGTTGAACGCCTGCTGGAGCTGATGAAGGAGTCCGGCGAGCAGTTCACGCCGAACCAGTGCGATGTCTACCTGGTGCACCAGGGCGACTCCGCCCAGTTGCAGGCCTTCGTGCTCGGCGAGCGCCTGCGCGATGCCGGGCTGGACGTGGTGCTGCACTGCGCATCCGCAGCCGGAGTCGGCAGTTTCAAATCGCAAATGAAGCGGGCCGACGCCAGCGGCGCCGCGTTTGCCGTCATCATTGGCGAAGACGAGGTTGCGAGCCATACTGCAAGCGTTAAAACCCTGCGCGGCGGAGAAGGCGACAACCAGCAACGTACGGTGGACTTCGATTCCGTGACCGACTACCTGGTTGGCGAAATCATCAGCGGCGGCCATGACCACGCGCATGAGCACGGCGACCATATCCATTACAAACACTAGAACGGATTTCCCATGGCATACGATCTCGAAGAACAGGAACAGATTGAAACCCTGAAAGCATGGTGGAAGCGTTATGGCAACCTGCTGACCTGGATGCTGATCGCAGCCCTGGCCGCCTACGCCGGCTGGTCTGGCTGGAATTACTACCAGCGCGCCCAGGCGGGCCAGGCTGCCCAGTTGTACGATGGAATCGGCAAGGCGGTGACTGCCAAGGACACGCCCAGGGTGCTGCGCGCCGCGGCGGACATGCGCCAGAAGTTTGGCCGCACCGCTTATGCCGAGATGGCGGCGCTGACCGCGGCCAAGTCCGCTTTCGACGCCAACGACCTGGCCGGCGCCAAGGCCAATCTGCAGTGGGTGATAGACAACGGGCGCGACGAGGAATACCAGGCGATCGCCCGCATCCGGCTGGCTGGCATCCTGCTTGACGAGAAATCCTATGATGAAGGTCTGAAGGTGCTGGCTGCCGACGTGCCGGCCCCATTTGCCGGCGCGGTCGCCGACCGCCGCGGCGACTTGCTGATGGCGCAGAACAAGGTGGACGAAGCCCGCACCGCCTACCAGGAAGCGCTGCGCAAATCCGATGCCAAGAGCCCGGGCCGCCAACTGATACAACTCAAACTCGATGCCATAGGGGGCGTCAAGGCGGCTTGAAGCCGGCCGGCCTTGTATATAAAAAAAGGGAAAACAATGCATATTGCAGCAAAGGTCGCATCCGTCGGCATCGCTTTGGCACTCTTGGGCGGCTGTTCCACATTAAGGTCGCTGAATCCGTTTGCCAGCAAATCAGCGCCGCGTAACCCGCCAGCCGCGTTGGTCGACTTCCAGCCTTCCATGAAGGTGCGCAGCGCCTGGACCGCAAACATCGGCAGCGCCAAGAACGCGCTGTTCAGCCCGGCGCTGGCTGACGGCAGCGTTTATGTCGCCGCCGCCGACGGCGCCATTGCAAGGCTCGACGCCGCCAGCGGGCGGCAGATCTGGCGCATCAATGCCGGCATGCCGCTGACCGCCGGCGTCGGCGCGGATGCCGGCACGGTTGCCGTCGGCGGCGCCGGCGGTGTCGTCCTGGCCTTCAACGCCGATGGCAAGCAGCGCTGGAAGGCGCAGGCGTCAAGCGAAATCCTGGGCGCGCCGGCGGTGGCCCAGGGCCTGGTCATTGTGCGCAGCATAGACAACCGCATCGTCGCGTATGATGCCGATAGCGGCGTGCGGCGCTGGCAGGTTCAGCGCAATGCGCCCGCGCTGGCGTTGCGCAGCGCGCCCGGCATCGCGGCGGACAGCCTGTCGGCTTATGTCGGCATGCCGGGCGGCCGCATGGTGGCGCTGGCGTTGGCCAATGGCGGCCCGCGCTGGGAAGTGGCGGTTGGCGACCCGCGCGGCGCCACCGAACTGGAACGCATCGCCGACGTTTCCGGGATGCCGGTGCTGGTCGGGCGCGACGTCTGCGCGGTTGCCTATCAGGGCCGCATTGGATGCGTCGACGCGGTGAGCGGCGCTACCCGCTGGGCCAAGGAATTTTCCAGCGAGGTCGGACTGGGCGCTGATGACAGCTTTGTCTACGCCGCCGACGACCACGGCAATGTGCATGCTTTCACCCGCGACACGGGCGTCAGCGTGTGGCGCAATACCAAGCTGGCGAATCGCCGGCTGGCCGCCCCGGTGTCCTTCGGGCGCGCGGTGGCGGTCGGCGACTACCAGGGCTACATGCATTTCCTGTCGCGCGAGGATGGCGCATTCCTTGCGCGCAGCGCCACGGACGGCAGCCGCGTGATCGGCGCCCCGGTAGTGGCTGGCAGTACGCTCATTTTTCAAACACAAGCAGGTACAGTGGCCGCATTGACGGCCGAGTAAGACATTCATGAAGCCGGTTATCGCATTAGTAGGTCGACCCAACGTCGGCAAATCCACGCTCTTCAATCGCCTGACGCGTTCGCGTGATGCCCTGGTTGCCGACCTCCCGGGCCTGACCCGCGACCGGCATTATGGCGAGGGCCGCATCGGCGAGCGGCCATTCCTGGTCATCGACACCGGAGGATTCGAGCCGGTGGCCAAGGAAGGCATCATGCATGAAATGGCCAAGCAGACCAAGCAGGCGGTCGCCGAAGCCGACGTGGTGGTGTTCATCGTCGACGGCCGCCAGGGCCTGACCCCGCACGACAAGACCATTACCGACTTCCTGCGGCGCTCCGGCCGGCAGGTGATGCTGGTGGTTAACAAGTCCGAAGGCATGAAGTACACCTCGGTGACCGCCGAATTCTACGAACTCGGACTGGGCGACCCCTATGTGATCTCGGCCGCGCACGGCGATGGCGTGATGGACCTGGTGGAAGAGGCGCTGGACCTTGCGCTGGCCCGGCAGACCGTGCCGGAAGAGACGGCCGACGAACAGGATCGCGGCATCCGGATTGCCATCGTGGGCCGCCCGAACGTGGGCAAGTCGACACTGGTCAACACCCTGCTGGGCGAGGAGCGCGTCATCGCCTTCGACATGCCCGGCACTACCCGCGACTCAATCGAGATTCCTTTCGAGCGCGACGGCCGCCGCTATTCGCTGATCGACACCGCCGGCATACGGAGGCGAGGCAAGGTGTTCGAGGCGATCGAAAAGTTTTCCGTGGTCAAGACGCTGCAGTCGATTTCCGAAGC
>Ga0308175_100004091_pt1 | contig 10198 bp, 5 predicted proteins | sample PhyCR1_3_FD_203893 | JGI IMG/M metagenome (GOLD analysis project Ga0308175, IMG submission 203893) | Soil microbial communities from UC Gill Tract Community Farm, Albany, California, United States - DLSLS.C.R1 | ecosystem: Environmental > Terrestrial > Soil > Agricultural land | place: USA...
AACCACCCCTTCACCGACGTAGCTGGCCAACTGTGTGTACATCGGGGCCGACGCTGCGCGCGCGATGCTCCCGATGATGTCCAGCGGCTCGTAGGCGTGTCCACGTCCGTCCATCCGGTAGTTCGCGAACACGACGATCGAGCGACGAGGAATCTCGCGGAGCTTGGGCAGGAGCTCGTCGAGCGGCATCCCTTCAAGGACCGCGAGCTCGAGCGGATCGCCTAACGTCGCCGCCGCGCTCGTCACCGCGGCGACCGACGTCGAATCCGACGGCCCGGCACCGCCGACCACGACGACGCGTTCCGCGTCCGGCTGGAGGCGCCGTGCCATCTCGAGTGTGGGGGCAAAGCGCGACGCCGAAGAGATACGCCCCGTGACGTTCGCCGGCTGCGCGGCCGGATCCGTTTGCGGCATGGCGCACAGCGCGAACACGATCGGGACGTTAGGCAGCCCTCGGCCCAGTTGGTCGACGGCGAATTTCAGCGCCCGCCCGCCGACCGGCACGACCACGTCGACACCGAACTGTCGATACTTGCCGGCCAGGTAATTCGTGAGTGGTGACGACTGTTCGAGCCCGGTGAAACGGTCGAAGTCCAGCGCTTCCTGGTAGAACTCCACCGGCGAGCCCAGCTCCCTGGCGACCGTTGCGCGCAGCTGTTCCGCGAACTCGAGCATCGGTCGCGTCTCGGCCTGCTGCTGGTAGACCACGAGCACGCGCGTTGGCCGCGTCGCACGCTGTGCAGCTGCGCGCGAAGGCAGCGTGCACAGTGCGAGAACGAAAGTGGTGAGGACGATCCCCCACGCGGCGGGTCGGTGTGACACGTCGAATCCCTAAAAGTTGTAACGGATCGCAAGCTGCAGCTGATAGTAGGTGTCGAAGTTCTCGTCACTGTACCGGCGCATCTTCGAATCGAAGCGGTAGATCGGCTGGGCTTCCGGGCCGACCGTTTGCCCAACTTGGGACACCAACGGAATCTGGCTCGTGGTCGCCAGTGTCGTTCCGGTGGGCAGAGCGATTCTCCCCCAACTCGAGTTCAGCAAGTTGAGGAGGTTGAACACCTGCAATTCGAACACGAACGACTGGTCTCGTACGCTGGGCAGCACCTGGCGTAACGCCAGGTTCGTGACATTCATCCACGGCGCTCGGCAGCTGTTACGGCTCATGATCCGCCCGCGCTGGCTGCGAAGGCACGGCGCGCCGTCGATGAAGCGCTCGAATGCGGCCTGCTGGGTTTGCACATCGGCCGCGGTTCCGCCGAACCTGATCTCCGTCGTGTCGAATGCGGTCCGCGGGATGTAGATCGGGTCATTGCCGGTCGCGCCATCGGCGTTGAGATCGCCGCGGCCCCCTGCCCCGCCGGCGACGTAGGTGTAAGGGAACCCGGAGCCACCAACGTACAGAAAGGACAGGCTCGTCCCGAACCGCTGCCACGGCGAACGAACGGTGCCGGAGGCGCGCACCTGAAACGGTTGATCGAAATCCGACGTCCCGACCGAGAGATCGTCCTGGCGGCCGATGACGGGGCGCGCAAACCGCCAATTGTCGGTCAGGAGCGCGCTCACCGTTCGCGGGCTCTGGACATCACGGGCCCGCCCGTAGGTGACCGATCCGGTCACGTCGGCCAGACGACTCTGCTTTCGCAGCTCGGCCACCACGCTGTACGCGTAGTCCTTCGACTCGTTCCCGATCGCGATGACGTCGCCTAACGCCGATGACACGCGACTCGGGGCAGCAGTCCCCGTTGCACTGACGGTCCCGTACATCATGCGACCGTGGAGGTCCGCCCTGACCGGTTCGCCGAGGTTGACGGGCGAGAAGAAGATGGAACGCGTGGCGTGGGTATAGAGTCCCTCGAGAGTTCCCACCAGGCCGAACGGGAGCCGCGCGTCGGTAGCGAGCGTGGCGCGCATCGTCTGCGGAAGGCGGAGGCTCGCGTCGATGACGTCGATCTCCCCGTTCGTCGACGCGCCGTACGTCTGGCCCCCCGCACACGCCTGCGGCGGATTTTCCGCGTCGGGACGGAATGCGGGCGCAGCGCCGGCATCGGTGGGCAGCGGTCCGCACTGGAGCGTTCGCGTCGCGAGGCCGTAGGCGGCAAAGCCGCCGAAGAGCCAGAAGAGCGGCGGGCGTCCGGTGAACAGACCGGCGCCACCGCGCACCTGAACGGGCGAGCTATCGGAGCTCGTTAGGCGATAATTGAAACCGAGTCGCGGCGACCACGCGACGGACCCGGACGGCACTGCGTCGGTGCGGAGCCCGAATATCGAATCGACCGCCGCCACGTACGGCGGTTGCGCCGAGAGCGTGGAGTGATCGGCCCGGATACCGAACGTCAGCGACAGCCGGGACGACGCTTCCCACTCATCGCCCACGTAGACCGCGTGATACGCGCCGTGTGCCGACGTCACGCTGCCGGTATCGCGCGTAATCCGGTAGCGCGACGCGATGCCCGATTGTAGCGAGTCCAGACTCGCGAACTCCCAGATCCCGTAGGCTCCGCGCAGCTGAAAGGCGTCCAGGTCGAACAATTGGGCGGAGAAGCCAAACGTGACGTGGTGCGCTCCGGCGGAGATCGAGAGATTGTCCGTGAGCTCTCCCGTCCACGTCTCGTTCCGCTGCCCCGTCGCGATTTCGTGCGTTCCCGCCTGCAGAACGACCGGTGCCCCGCCCGTTCCCGGAACGGTCACCAGGATCAGCGGCTGCCTAACGGTTGGCTGAAAACCGGACGTCAGGTCGGTATATCCTGCCTGTAGCTCGTTGTACGCGCCGTGCGCGAAATTCGAAACGAGCTGACCGGCAACCGACCGCTTGTCCACCCAGCGCGAGTGCTGGAGTGAGGATAGCGAGAAACAGCCAGTCGGCGGGCAGTTCGTCGGCGCCAGCGTGGTTGGTCGAGCGAAGATCGAGCTGTCCGCGTGCCCGTAGTTGCCGCGGAGGGTCAACCGGCTGTTCCAGCGGGCGATCGGCGCGTCAAGGCGGAGGAAGGTGCTCGACGACGGATTTTCATTCGTCACGGCTGCGGCGGACCCCCCGTTAAGCCCATAGGCACTCAACAGCTGTTGAAAGCGCGCGACGTCCGTCTCGCTCACGGGCAGCGAGCTCTGACCGGAAGGTGATTCACCGACGCTCGGTCCGAGCGCTGGGATCGACCGACGTTGCATCTCTGACGAAACGAAGAAGAAGAGTCGATCGCGAACGATCGGTCCGCCCAGCGACGCGCCGAATTGCTGCTTGTCATACTGCGCGTTGCGCACGAGTGGCACGTTGGGGCCGAGGCGCTCGTTGGTGCCGTAGCCAAAGAGGCTGCCATGCAGATCGTTGGTGCCGCTCCGCGTGACGACGTTGATGTTCGCGCCTGCGAAGCTTCCCTGCCGCACGTCGAACGGCGAGAACAGGACCTGATACTCCTTCACCGCATCCAGCGGGATGACTTTGCCACCATAGAGCTGACCAGCCGCGAAATTGCTCGACGGCACTTGATCCGTGACGCCGTCGATGCGGATGCTGTTCACACGGGTCCCCGCGCCTGACGGGGCCAGCGCGAACCACGTCGACATTTCGGGAACCAGCCGGACCAGGTCGTACAGGTCACGGTTGATGACGGGCATCTGGTGGATCGTCGAATCGGAGAGGAGCGCCTCGGTGCCCGTGTGCGCACGCGAGAACACTCTATCCTGCGCCGCCCGCGTTTCGACTTCCTCGAGCCGCACCGGTTGCTGCTCGAAGGTCAGATCCACCTGCAGCTGCTGCCCGAGACTGAGGAAGAGCCCGGTGCGCGTCTGCACTGGTGACCCGATTCGTCGTATCGTCACGGAGTACGGCCCGCCCACTTCGAGCCCGCTGACCAGGTAACGCCCCTCGGCTCGCGAGGCCACGCGCGTGGCGACGCCAGTCGCGTAGTTCGTCACGACCACTTCGACGCCCTGCAGGCCGCGCCCGTGACTGTCGAGCACTCGCCCGGCAATCGCGGCTGACGTTGTTCCCTGCGCCCGCGCGCCCCCAGCGATTCCGTCGACCATCCAAAGAACCAGACACAAAAGAACGGCGGGGACTGCGCGCTGGGCCATGGGACAGCGATACTAATGTTTGGGACAACAAGCGGGGAACGGATTTCTTTCTGCACGGGCTCGATTCCATGTTAGACCTTTGGCCAATAGCGGAATGCGAGCTGCCGACCACGAGAACCGTCTGCGCCGCTGTGTTTCCCTACACACGCTCGTAGGGCAGGCGAAGCTTTCAGGCAGCCGCACCGTGACGCCCAAATCGATGGCCGAGTTGACTCTGTACCACACGACGGAGTCCCTACCCATGCCCCGGCCCGGCGCTCACCCGCCGTCGGACGTGCTCATGCGCACCCCGACGCGACGCGGCTGGTTGCTCGCGTCACCCATTCTCGCGATCGCCTTCATCCCGCTCTTCGCCAACTGGCAGGCGGCCTCGCGACGTGGCGACACCACGACCATGGAATTCGCGCGCGACCTGTTGAACAGCGTCGAGCCGTACGCCGTCATCGTCACCGCCGGAGACAACGACACCTTCCCGCTGTGGTACGCCCAGCAAGTCGAAGGCGTCCGGAAGGACGTCGTCATCGCGGTCACGTCGCTGCTCAACACCGATTGGTACGCGCGCCAGATCGTACGCGCGCCGGTGAGTCAGTACGACGAGGCACACGGTCCCGCGATCTATCGCGGCCGGCAGTGGCCGAGGCCCACCGCGGCGCCGGTGAACATGACGCTGAACGAGGTCGACCAGGTGCCGCCCTACGTCCGCCTCACGGAACCGCAGATCTTCCAGGCCGGAAACATCAGGGCCGAGATCGCGCCGGGCTATCTGGAGAAGGCCGACATTCTCGTGCTGCGCATGATCAAGGACAACACCGGGCGGCCGATCTATTTCAGCCGCACCACCGGCGACTACGCACACCGGCTCGGGCTCGGCCCCTACCTGTTGACCCAGGGGTTCGCGCGAAAGCTGCTGCCTAACGTACCGACCGCGGGACGCGATACAGTCCTCGCACAGGGTGAAGGGTTCGTCGATGTCCCGCGCTCCGTTGCGCTGTGGACCGATGTCTTCAAGGGCCAGCAGGCGCTGATCGCGAAGAACGATTGGCCCGACCGTGCGTCGGTCAACATCCCCGTGCTGTACGCCGCGACGGGCGCGCTCCTCGGTGGCGTCCTGAACTCCGGCGGCCAGCCACGTCTCGCGAAGGAGATCATCGATACGTCCGAGCGGATCGTGGCGGCGGCGAGGATGAACGACATCTTCCCATCGGGCGTTCGGTGGACAGTTCCGCTCGAGGTGCCGTCGAGTGACGCGCCGCGAGCGACTCCGGTGTCGCCACTCGAACGCGTCAAGTAGAGAAATGCAATTGATTTAACCACAGAGGTCACAGAGGTCACCGAGAAAAGCCTTGGCAGTTCTCCGCGTCCTCTGTGACTTCTGTGGTTAAGAGTTGCTCGTTCGGCCGACGATGCTGTTGCCGGCGCGCGACGCCGCCCGTCCATCGACGTGAGCGAACATTCGAGTGTGATCCAGCGACTCCAGCGGCGTTGGGGCATTTTCGTCCTCCCCACATGTCTGGCGGTCGTGCTGTATCTGCCGAGCGTATGGCACCAGTTCGTGTACGACGATCTGGAGATCGTCGTCCGTCATCCGCTCATGCACACGGTCCGGACGTTCCCGGAGCTCGTTGTGTCGCCGTACTGGTATGCGACGGGGAAGCTCTACCGCCCACTCACGTCCCTGACACTCGGCATCGACTGGGTGGTGGGAAATGGCAGCCCGGTCGTGTCGCACGTGGTGAACATCCTGCTCCACGCCGCCGTCACCGTGCTGGTTGGGTTGCTCGCTGCGCGCTGGCTGCCGCGACTCGGTGCCGTTGCCGCCGCAACGATCTTCGCGATCCATCCCGTGCACGTCGAGGCTGTGTCGACCGCGGTCGGACGAGCCGAGTTGCTGTGCGCCGCGATGCTCTTGGGCCTCATGCTCCTCGCATCTCGCACGGCGCCAGCGACGACACGCGAGCGGGCGGCGGCGGCGATACTCGCGGCACTCGCGCTGGCGTCGAAGGAAACCGGCGTGGTCGCCCCTGCTCTGGCGTTCGTTGCGGCATGGGCATCACCAGCACAACGCGCTGCGGCGTGGCGCTGGGCGGCGGCCGCGCTCGCCGGCGTCGTGCCCATGCTGCTGGCGCGTCTCATCGTGATCGGCACCATCGGCGGTGACGTTCCGCACCCCGCCCTCGTGGTTGGCTCGTGGGTCGTGCGGGAACGGCTCGCACTGGCGACGGCCGTTCAGACGTTAGGCGCACTCGTCATCCCGCATTCGGCGCCAATCGACGTCGCGCCGACGCTCGCGGAAGCGAGCGCGCCAGGTGTGGTTCTCACGACGATTGGACTGGTCGTTGTCGCCGCGACCTGCGTGGTCGTTGTGAGACATTTCATCCGACCGACGCTCGCGACCCTCGCGGTCGCGATCGCCGCGTTCACCGTCGCGCCCACCGCGAACCTGCTGTTCGCGAGCGGTGTCGTGCTCGCGGGCAGGACTCTCTATTCACCGAGCATCGGTGTCGCGCTGCTCGGCGGGCTCGGTGTGAGCGTAGCCGTCGCGGCGCAGCCGCTGGCAATTCGACGACCCGTGATCGGTCTGCTCACATGCTGGGCGGTTGCCGCCGCTTTCGTCTCCGCACGAGACGTCGGGATCTGGCGAGACTCTGCCCGCGTCTCCGCCGCTATGGTGGCGCGCGAGCCGGACAACTTTCGCGCGCACGCATACGCTGCCGAGTTGGAGAGGGACCGAGGGGACATGCCGGCAGCGCTCGGACACTACCGCACCGCGATCCGGCTCTTCCCGTCGGAGCGATATCTCCTCTACAGCGCGGCCATCGCTGCGCTCGATGTCGGCGACACCACCTCGGCCGCGTTATGGCTCGAGGACGCAGTCAAGGTCGCACCAAAGCATTGGCAGGCACGCACGCGGCTGGCGAAGGTCGAGGCCTGGCGCGGCGACACGACGCGCGCGCGCCGGATTCTCAACGATGGCTTGCAACTCGATCCGGGCCAGCGAACCTGGCGTGCTATGCGTGAGCAGCTCGGACGCTAGGGGAGCGTGATCGTCCCCTGCGTTAGGCTCGTGAGGCGCGTAGCGCCGTCGGCCGGCTTGGCGTCGTGCGCGAGCGGCAATGTCCCGCCGGTGCGTGTTGCCGTCCAGTTGATGACACCAGTCTTGAGCGCCCACGACGGATCGAACCCCGGCACGCCCGCGAGGTCCGGCAGGTCGAGATCGTACCCGCCCGCGAGTGCCGCGTATGCCGGCGTCATCGAGACGACGATGAACCCCGTGCTCGTCGGCTGGTTGTACACGATCGAAGAGAGCTTGTCATAGTCTGCCTGGGCCACGTAACGCGCGCGGAGACGCGGCGCAGCACCGCCGGCGATGACGCTGATCGTCGGTGCCGCAATCTGACTCCCGAGTGTCACCGTCCGATCGGTCGGCGTGCGGAAGTACAGATCCGCGGTGCGGCTGGTGTTGCCGCTGGCCGACACGTGTAAGCGCTCGAGATCTCCCGCGAGCATCTTGTCGGCAGGAAGTGCGAGGTACGGCTGCGGCGACCCGTTGCCGCTGGCCGCGATCGGGAGGAAGAACTCGCCGTGGGGTGTCGTGAGGACCGAGAAATCCACCACCGGGTTGCCATCGCCTCCCAGGTTCCCGATAGTGAGCGTTCCCGTCACCATGTCGAACGCTTCCGTGGACGCGAAGTCGAGCGTCGGAACGACCGAGCCGTTAGGCAGGTCGAGATCCCGGCGCAGGATGAGCCGAGGGGGTGCCGCCTGTGCCGTGCGCACCGCGAGGAGATCCTGCGGACCGGTTGCCACTCCGTCGATGGTGAAATCGAGGCCCTCCCGCGGCACCACGCCCGTTCGCGCGAACGGCCCGACGGCGATGAACGCGGCCTCCGTCGGCGAGATTCCGGCGACGGTCCCGCGCAGTGACTTGAAGGCGCCCGTTAGGCAGTCGGAGCTCGTCGTGTCCCCGTCGGTCGAGAGCTCGTCGGGCGCGGCGTAGAGCACACGGAGGACCAGGAACTCGCCGCCCAGCACCGGTGTAAGCGACGCGATTGCCGCGCGGGTGCCGGTGAAGGAATGGCGGAAGGTCGTCGTGGAACCGGTGACGGACGGCGTCTCACGCGTCCACGCGCCGTCGCCGTCGCGAAACGCGACCCACGTAGGCGTGACGGCAGCGCAGTAGCTCACCGCGACCGCATCGGTCGGGATTGGTCGGGGCGAGGTCGAATCGGAATTACAGGCAAGCCCTCCTGCGCACAGGACGGCCGCGGTCACGACCCGTACGCGGAAGGCTCGAATCGAGGCTGACACGCAATCTCCAGTTTGCTGGCCTCAGGAGATACGCTGTCGCAACCTGGATGCGGACATCCGGAATCGTGCGGGCTTACGGTCGCGCACGGCGGACCTGAGAGGGCCGGCCCCATAGACGGAGGGGGGTTCGGATGCAGCGGATGACTCGGATGCTTCGGGATCGCTCCCCAGCCGTGACGTCTCCGCTCGCCACGAGCCGGGAATGAGAATGAAAATCTGCGCCGGCGGGACCGCGCCACGCTGGCATCACGGCCGGGACAGTGGGGTCAACAGCAAGACCTAACGCGGATTTCGAACATCGATGACGTTGATGTTCGCCGATTTGCTCCGTGCGGACTGACGGCTCCGGCGGCACGTCGGGTCTCTCATCCTTTCTTTGTTCAACGGCCTCGGGAAGCCAGTGCGTCCCGAGGCCCCTCTCATTCTCAAATCCCGGCTCGTGGCGAGCGGAGCTCTCAGTGTCGAGGATAATCTTGAAGGATCCGAGTCATCCGCTGCATCCGAACCCCCTCCGTCTGTGGGGCCGGCCCTCTCAGGTCCGCCATACGGCCCGTCCCCTGAATTCGGTCGGTCGGGCCCGAACCGGCGATGAGCAGCGCGACCGGCATGGGGCTTTTGGTGCCCGCGGGGATGAGCAGCGTTCCGTGGAGGACGCCGGTCTTCGTTGTGAGCGTTACGGGTGTTTCCATGCCGGAAAGTGGTTCAACCGCCGCCAGAGTTCGCAACGGGTTTCTCGATCGCTGTCCGGGTTCGCACCAGGTCCGCGCGCGTCCTGTCGATCAGCTGACTCCGCACGCGCCCACGCACGTTGAAGAAGCCAACCGGCAGATTGTCGAACCGGAAGCGACGCATGATGATCACGTAAACGTTAGGCGCCTGGGCGGACGCGCCCGCGGCCGTGCCGACGTCGACGATGGCGAGCATGTCCAGCGCACCCTCGAGGTAGTGGTTCGCGTAGAGCTGCTTTTTCGTGAGAATGGCCGTGCCGGACGTCGGGACGAACATCACGACGTGGTTGACCGTCAGTGTCGGCCGCAGGCGTCCAATGCGGCTCTCGGACCAGTACACGAAGTTGCGCGCGCCAGTCGGCGGGGCGGCCGGGTATGTCGTGAGGTACCGGAGCACGTCGGGAGCAAACGCAGCCATCTCACGAGCCTGTCCCGCGAGCGCGGCGAACGCGTCGGCGCCACGCACCGTGTTATCCCCATCGCTGTAGCTGGGCATGGCGGCATTACCACGGCGCCGATAGTCCGCCACGAGGCGCAGCAGCCCGGCCCGAAGACGCTCGTCGGCCTGCGCTTTGGCGTTAGGCGCCGACCAATCCACGTCTCGGGCGAAGGCGGCCATCTCCCCGGCCGACAACTTGAAGGCGCAGTCGCCCTGGTGACACCCGCGGAGGTCGCGGTACTCCGACCGGTCGAACGTTACGCTCCGCACGTCTGCCGCCGATGGGGGATCGCCGAATACGCCGAATTGGCTCGTGCCGGCGGCGATGAGACCGGGGTCGTCGATCGCCCGCGCGACCGCGACGGCGCGCGACGCGCGAACGCCGATCACGCCGACCACGGCAACGTCGCGGCCTTCCTGCGTCGGCAGAAGCCTGGCCGCGGCGTCGCCCTGTGCCGCGGAGCGCAGGTCTGATGCGCTGAACCCCAGTGTTGACAGGTAGCGCTCGAGGTCCGAGCTCACGCGACGGTCCTGCGCTCCGGCACCGCCGCCGATCGGCAGGAGAAGAACACAGAGTCCGACAAGGATGAGCAGATGCGTGCGCTTTGCTGACAGTGCCATCGCGTGCATGCGGTCGTGAGTGGCGACCTGATCC
>Ga0308175_100004092_pt1 | contig 10197 bp, 5 predicted proteins | sample PhyCR1_3_FD_203893 | JGI IMG/M metagenome (GOLD analysis project Ga0308175, IMG submission 203893) | Soil microbial communities from UC Gill Tract Community Farm, Albany, California, United States - DLSLS.C.R1 | ecosystem: Environmental > Terrestrial > Soil > Agricultural land | place: USA...
TGAAAGAAATTTTTGAAAGAAAGAGGAGACGTCATGTCCCAGACATCCGAGAGCGGCTGTACCGCCGACGACCTGCTCAAGCGAGCCTAGCAGTTGGGCCTGCCGCCGAGATGGGAAGGGTTGGCCGCCCTGCTGACCCTCGCCCTCGACCGCTCCGGCATCCCCGCCACCCTTCTCGATTCCACCCAGACCGGCCCGGCCGCCGCGCCCACCGTGGCGGTGATCTCCAGCCGCGGCGCCTGCCCAGCCCCTCCGGCTCCCTCCGCTCCCGGCCGTCCCCCCCTGCGGGTTGAGATCGAGGAGGTGGTGGCATGAAGACCTCCACCCTCTGCGTCCAGCTTCCACCGCATGACGATCCCCACGGGGCCGTGGCGCCGCCCATCTATCAGACGGCGGCGTTCCGCCAGCCCGGGGCCCGCGAATTCGGCGAGTACGACTACACCCGCACGGCCAACCCGACCCGGTCGCTCACCGAGCAACAGGTCGCGGCCCTGGAAGGCGGGCGCTTTGCCTGTGCCTTCGGCAGCGGTATGGCGGCCCTGGCCGCCGTCACCCGCCTGGTGAAGGCGGGGGAGGAGATCCTCGCCGGGGACGACCTCTACGGCGGCACCGTCCGCCTCCTTTCCAAAGTGGCGCCGGGGTTGGGGATCGGCGTCCGCCACGTCGACGCCTCCGATCCGGCGGCGGTGGAGGCGGCGCTCTCCCCCGCAACCCGGCTGCTGCTGGTGGAGTCCCCCACCAACCCGCTGCTTCGAATCGCGGACCTGGAGAGGCTGGCCGGGATCGCTCACGCTCACGGCGCGCTGCTGGCGGTGGACAACTCGCTCCTCTCCCCGTACCTCCAGAGGCCGCTCGCGCTGGGGGCCGACCTGGTGATCCATTCGGCGACCAAGCTCCTCTGCGGCCACGGCGACGTCTGCGCGGGCGCCGTGGTCACCGACGATGCCGCTCTCCACGAGCGGCTCGCCTTCCACCTCAACGCCGAGGGGACGGGGCTGGCCCCCTTCGATAGCTGGCTGCTGCTGCGGGGGATGAAAACCCTGGCATTGCGCGTCGAGCGCCAGTGCGCGACCGCCGCGCGGATCGCGGAATTCCTCGCCGCCCACCGCCAGGTTGAAAAGGTTTATTTCCCAACCCTGGCGCCGCCGTGCGCGCGGGCGGTCCACGAGCGGCAGGCGAAAGGCCCCGGCCAGGTGGTGAGCTTCACCACGGGGGACCCGGAGACCTCGCGGCGGATCGTGGAGTCGGCGCGCCTGTTCGCCATCGCGGTCAGCTTCGGCTCGGTCGGCTCCTCGATCAGCCTGCCCTGCCGGATGTCCCACGCCAGCATCCCGCAAGAGCTGCGGGGCAGGCTGGGTCCGCCGCCGGACCTCATCCGTCTTTCGATCGGGATCGAGGACGCGGACGACCTGATCGCGGATCTCTCGCAGGCCTTGAGATAATCATTGTCGGGGCGGCCTTGCGTGGCCGCCCCGCCGCCGTCCATGACCGTCACAGACCGTCGGCGACCGTCAGACGGTATGGAATTCTCCCTTTTCTCCTGGGAAGGCCGGTGGCACGCGCCTTGCTCTTTCCGATCACTGACCGATACAAAAAGCGATTGGCGATAGACGCCGATCAATCGAAAGGGAGGAATTATCATGGCCAACATTACGGTCGTCGCGACGGTGACTCCGAACACTTTGTCTTCCTCAGGTTTTGATTGGACCTACAGTGCCGCCGGAAATAGTGATTTCACGGTTCCCGGGAGCCAAACTTTAAAAATTCCCGCAGGCTCCAGTCCGAAAATCATGCTGAATGTCGTTGCGGGCGGGCCAGTGAGCGATACATGCGTCTTTCAGAGCCCCGCTCTCGGGCAGGATCCGCAGGAAAATCCTCCACTGACCTTCGGATCCGAGATTCCCACATGGTACCAGGATTTGCAGTTCCTCGACGCCTCCACCATCCTTTTCATGGATGTCAATACCAGTTCTTTCACTACGACGAGCTACAGCGTCTTTATCAACGTGGCCTACTCCGTCACCACCGTCCTCGACAACACCACCACCACCACCACCACCCTCGTCACCTCTCCCGATCCCACGATCGTCAACGTGGGGACCGACGGGGACATGACCTTCATTTTTGGGAAGAAGGCGAGCTCGCAAGAGCAGGCGAAGCCTACGGCCGTGGCGGCGTGAGCAGGGCGCGGAATTCCGGCGAGCCTTGGAGGGGCGCGAACCACGGGAAGCTGAACCAGCGTGGCGCGTACCCCAGACGCAGGGCTCGCCCGGCGTTGTAGAGCGCGGAGGCCTGGTCGCCCAGCAGGACGTAAGCGACCGAGGCCTCGTAGGCGGCCTCGGGGTTGTCGGGAGCGAGGCGGAGGGCCTCCTGGACGGCGGCCACCGCCTCGTCCCGCTTCCCCAGATGCGCCAGAGATTGGGCGCGGACCGAGGCGAGCTGCCAGTCGGACCCCGCGCTGGGGTCCTCCCCGGCCAGCCGGATGGCCTGCGAATAGAGCGCCGCCGCCTCCGGGCCGCGGCCGGCGAGCAGCGTCGCGTCGGCCAGGTTCAGCACCGCCAGGGAGCTCCGGGGTTGCAGCGCCACCGCCTTGCGATAGCTCTGCCCGGCCTCCGCGAAGCGCCCGAGCAGGAACTGGGCGAGGCCGAGGTTGGAGAGCTCGCCGTACTGGGGCGAGCGCTGGACCAGGTCGGCGTAGAGCTCCGCCGCGCGCTCGGGGCTGCCGCTGTAGAGCTCGAGCTGGGCCAGCAGCGATTCCCCCTTGTAGTTGCCCGGCGAACGCGCGAGGAGCTGGTGGAGGTGGCCGCGCGCCCCCTGGACGTTGCCGGTCTTGTATTCGAAGTCGGCCAGCCAGAAGAGATGGTGCCAGGAGGGCTGCTGGTGGACGGCCTCGGTCATCAGGGCGATGGCCTGCTTGCGGTCCCCCCGCTTGTCGAGCACGCGCGCGCGCTGGGCCAGGAGCCGGGCATCCCCCGGCTGAAGGCGCTCCAGCTCCCGCAGGGGCTCGTCCGCCTGGTCGAGCCGGTTGCCGAGCATGGCCGCGTCGATGGTGACGAAGAGCGGGCGGGGGTCGGCCGGATCGAGGGCCCGCGCCTGGCGCAGCACCGCGAGCAGGCGCTCGAGGTCCTCGGGACGGCGGCTGGAGCGGTACTGGTCCGAGATGATGTAGGCCTCGAGAAGATAGGCTCCCATGAACCGTGGGGAGCTGCGGCGGATCGCGGCGAGCCGGGCGAGGGTCTGCTCCAGGGGGATCTTCTCGCCGCGCCGGAGGTCGAACTCCTCATCCAGGCGAAGGTACTCCTTGTAGTCCTCCGCCCGCACGTCCAGGCGCGAGCGGCCGCGGACGGGGCGGTCCGGATAGGCGCTCTTCAGATAGCCGAGCACGGCCTCCGGCATCCCGTAGGGCTTCTCGATGGGGACCGAGAAGCTTCCGGCCCAGAGCGACGCGCCGTCCAGGCCGCGGATGCGGCCGAGAGAGACCTGGCAGGTCGCGGGGTCGCACGCGAGCCGCGCGGTGATCACCTCGGCCGCGCCGTAGGCCCGGGCGAGCGCCTTCGGACCGCCCGCGGCCGTCCCCCCCGCCTCCGGCTCGATGGGGAGGACCGCGTCGAGCGCCCCGAGTTGGCTCAGCAAGGCGCTGTGCAGGCCCGAGGAGATGGCGCCCACCCCTGGGAGGCCGGCCCCCTGGCCGATCTCCACGGCCGGGACCGCGACGTAGAGCGGCTTCTGCCTGGGCCTGAGCAGAGGCCAGGAGGCGATTCCGAGCCCGGCGGCCAGCAGCACCGCGGTGGCCAACGCCCAGAGCTTGGCCCTTTGTTGTAGGGGCGGCCCCGCGTGGCCGCCCTGCCCCACAGGGCCGCCCCCGCGCCCCCCCTCCCCCCCCGCGCCCCCCCCCCCGGGGCCGCCCCTACAGGAGAGGTGAGGGGCGGGGAGATGGGGATGGCGAAGGGCTCCTGCCGGGTCGTCTCCTCTTCCGTTTCCGGAAGGCGGACGCCGCTGCCGATCTTCGTCAGCTCAGCGGTCACCCGGCGGGCGCTCTGGGGGCGTAGCAGCGGGTCTTTCCGCAGCAGGTCTTCGACCAGGCGGGAGAGTGGAAGGGGGGTGGCGGGGCGGACCTCCGAAACCGGCCGCTGTCCATGGCTGCAGACCCGCGTCAGGGTCTCCAGCGCCGTCGGGCCCTGGAAGGGGGACTGGCCGGTCAGCATCTCGTAGAGCAGGACGCCCAGGGAGAAGAGGTCCGAGCGCTCGTCGAGGGGGAGCCCCTGCGCCTGCTCCGGCGACATGCACCGGTAGGTGCCGACCACCATGTCCGTCTGGGTCAGGTGGGAGTCGCCGGCGAGGCTCCGGGCCAGGCCGAAGTCCAGGATCTTCACGTGCCCTTCCGGCGTCACCATGACGTTCTCGGCCTTGAGGTCCCGGTGCAGGATCCCCCGCTCGTGCGCCGCCGCCAGCCCCTCCGCGATCTCGCGGCCGAGCCGGACGCTCGTCTCCACCTCCAGGGGGCCCCGGTGCAGGAGCCGGGCGAGGGGCTCCCCCTCGACGAGCTCCATGACGATCGCCTCCCCCTCGCCACAGTCGACGATGTCGAAGACCTGGACCACCTGTGGATGGCTGAGGCCGGCGGCGGCGCGCGCCTCGCGGCGCAGCCGCTCCCGCGCCCGCGCGTCCCCCGCGGCCTCGGGACGGATGAGCTTGACGGCGACCGAGCGCGCGAGCCGCCGGTCGTAGGCGCGGTAGACCTCGCCCATGCCGCCGGCCCCGAGCCGCTCCTCGATCCGGTAGGGACCGATGTCGCGCGGGGTGCGCGGATCCAGCGGGACGTCCGGCATATCAGCCGCTGCCCAGGCCCAACTGGGTCATCCGGATCTGGAGGCCGCGCTTGGAGACCTCGAGTTTTTCCACCATCGCGTCGAGATCACCTCCGACTTGCGCGAGGCACGCCTCGATCTCCTGCCGGCTGAGGTCGGCGGCCTTGCGGATTTTGGTGCTTTTCTCGATTTTAGCGTACAGCGACGGCCGGGAGATGCCGAGCTCCTCGGCCGCCGGTTGCGGGCGCCAGCGGTGGGCCCGCAACACCGCCAGGAGCTCCTCCTCGCCGACCTCCTCGGGATTGCGATAGAGCTTCCGGGGCGCCCGCTTCGGCTCCCGCGGGGCCGGCGCGGCGGGGTAGGAGTCGGTGATCCGGTCCGGGACGGGCCTCGCGACCTCCCGCAGAGCGGACTCCACCTGCATCCACATCCCCTCCTCGCCGGCGTCGCGGCCGGCGAGCACGAGCTGGCGCACCACGTTGCGGAGCTGGCGGACGTTGCCCGGCCAGTCGTAATCGGCGAGATAGGCCACCAGGGGGGCCGGCACCCAGGGATGCCCGGAAGCGAGGAGTCGGTGCGGTTCCCCCAGCTCGTTCAGCTCCTGGTGAAGAAAATGGAGCAGCAGCAGACCGAGGTCCTCGCGCCGCCGGCGCAGCGGCGCCACCTGGATCTGGTAGCCCCCCAGCCGGTGGAGGAGCGGGGCGCGGAACCGCCCCGCGGTCACGTCCTCCTCCAGGTGGGCGTCGGTGGCGGCGATCCAGCGGACGTCGACCTGCCTGGGAGCACCGCCCACCGGCTGGATCTCGCCCGTTTCGAGGGTGCGCAGGAGGAGCACCTGGACCTCGGGAGGGGTCTCGCCGACCTCGTCCAGGAAGAGCGTGCCGCCCTGGGCGCGGACGAAGTACCCGTCCCGCGGACGGTCCGCGCCGGTGAACGCCCCCCGCGCCGCTCCGAACAGCTCGGCGGCGGCCAGGCTCGCCGGAATCGCCCCCATGTTCACCGCCAGATAGGGTTTCTGGGACCGCGGGCTCGCCTGGTGCAGGGCGCGGGCGATCAGCTCCTTGCCGGTTCCCGTTTCGCCGCGGATCAGCACCGGCGTCGCCACCGGGGCCACGCGGAGGATCTCGCGGCGCAACTGGATGGCGGACGGCCCCTCGCCGACCAAGCCGAACCGGGGCAGCCCCGCGGCGGAGACCGGGGTGAGCGGAGAGAGCAGCAGCACCACCCGGTTGGCGAGGAGGAGGACGACCCCCTGCTCGACCTCCCCGGCGGAGAACGTCCTCTCCTCGGCCACGGGCTCGCCGTTGGCCGCCACGGGGGTCCTGCTGCCGGCCCGCGCCAGCCGGACGGAGCCCGGCTCGGGCCCGGGCAGCAGATGGAACGGCTGCCGGCTCAGGTAGGTATCTTCCAGGGGGCGCCGCAGGGGGCGGTCCGGGGGCACGAAATCCGGCTGGCTCCGGGAGAGGAGCTCCTCGCGGCCACTGGCGAGCCCCGGGAGCAGCGCGCGCTCCCCCGTCCGCTCCAGGTCGGGATGGTAGAGCAGCGTCAGCCCGGGTACGAGCAGGGACGCGGTCGTCTGCCGCTGATACCCGCTGGCGCGGGTGTCGGCCTCCAACGGGTGCCCGGAGCACCCTTTGTCGTCTGGCATGGAGAGGTAAGTCTAACAAAAAGGCCCGGGCGCTTGCCGCCCGGGCCTTTTTGCCGCGATGGAGGGGCTCCGTCCTACGGGGTGATCTGCACCGGCCCCGCGTTGGAGTAGGCGGCGAAGCCGTAGGTGTTCTGGGTGGCCGGCGTGGCGCCGTCCTTGACCCAGATGATGATCTCCCAGGTAGCGACGTCGCCTGCGGTCGGGGTCCAACTGAAGGTGTTGCCCGACTGCCAGTTGGGAGCGGTCACGTCCGGGGTCCAGGTCGGCGTCCCGGCGATGCGCCGGAAGAACGCGTACCTGGTGGTCGCCGGGTTGCCGCCGCTGGCGGTCGCCGTCCAGTTGATGGTGGTGCCGTAGTGTGACGACGATGGGCTCGGGGTGACCGAGAGGCTCAAGGGGGCCGTGACCAGCAGGGTCCCCGCGTTGTAGTAGGCCCCGTAGCCGTAGGTGTTCTGGGTGGCTGGCGTATAGGCGTCCTTGACCCAGATGATGATCTCCCAGGTGCCGGTGTCGGCCGAGGTCGGGGTCCAGCTCATGACGTTGCTGGTCTGCCAGGCCGCGGCGGTGACGTCCGGGGTCCACGGCGTGGTCCCGAGACGGCGCCGGAAGAAGGCGTACTGGAAGGTCCCCGCGGTGCCGCCGCTGGGAGTGGCGGTCCAGGAGACGGTGGTGTTGTAGACGGCCGAGGACGGGCTGCCGGTCCCCGTGAGGGTGATCGGGTTGTAAACCTGCACCGTTCCCGCGTTGACGTAGGCGGCGTAGCCGTAGGTGTTCATGGTGGACGGCGTGGCGCCGTCCTTCACCCAGAAGATGATCTCCCAGGTGCCGGCGTCGGCCGCGGTCGGGGTCCAGTTGACGGTGTTGCTGGTCTGCCAGTTGGCGGCGGTGACGTCCGGGGTCCAGGGCGTGGTCCCGAGGCGCCGCCGGAAGAACGCGTACTTGGTGGTCGCCGGGTTCCCACCGCTGGCCGTGAGGGTCCAGGAGAGGGTGGTGCCGGCGGGAGACGTTGACGGGCTCGGAGTGGTCCGCAGGCTCAGGGGCCCCGTGACCAGCAGGGTTCCCGCGTTGTAGTAGGCCCCGTACCCATAGGTGTTCTGGGTGGCGGGCGTGTTGGCGTCCTTCACCCAGATGACGATCTCCCAGGTGCCGGTGTCGGCCGAGGTCGGGGTCCAGCTCATGACGTTGCTGGTCTGCCAGGCCGCGGCGGTGACGTCCGGGGTCCAGGGCGTGGTCCCGAGGCGCCGCCGGAAGAAGGCGTACTGGTAGGTCCCCGCGGTGCCGCCGCTGGCCGTAGCCGTCCAGGAGACGGTGGTGCCGTAGACGGCCGAGGACGGGCTGTTGGTGGTCGTGAGGGTGAGGGGATTGTAGACCTGCACCGGTCCCGCGTTGGCATAGGCGGCGTAGCCGTAGGTGTTGGCGGTCGCCGAGGTGGTGCCGTCCTTCACCCAGACCACGATCTCCCAGGTGCCGGCGTCGGCCGCGGCCGGGGTCCAGCTGAAGACGTTGCTGGTCTGCCAGTTGGCAGCAGTGACGTCCGGGGTCCAGGGCGTGGTCCCGGCGCGGCGCCGGAAGAACGCGTACTTCATCGTCGCCGTGTCACCCCCGTTGGCCGTGGCCGTCCAGGTGATGGTGGTGCCGGAGGGCGAGGTCGACGGGCTCGGGGTGATGGTGAGGGTGGGCGGAGCCACGACCCGCACGGTGCCCGGGAGGGCGGAGGCCGCGACGCCGAAGCCGTTGGCGGTGGGCGACGTCAGGGAGTCGCGCACCCCGACGCCGATCGTCCAGGTGCCGGCGTCGGCGGCGGTCGGGGTCCAGGTCATGACGTTGCCCGACTGGAAGACCAGAGGGGAGGGGACCCAGTTGCTGGTGCCGGAGAGCTGGCGGGCCAGCGTGTACTGGACGGTCCCCGGGACGCCACCGGTCGAGCTGAGCGTCCAGGAGAGCGTGGTGCCGGCGGTCACCACCGCCGGGCTGGTGGGGGTGGACGACAAGGTGAGCGGAGCCACCACCTGCACCGGGCTCGCGTTGACGTAGGCGCCGTAGCCGTAGGTGTTCTGGGTGGCCGGCGTGTCGCCGTCCTTCACCCAGAAGATGATCTCCCAGTTGCCGGTCTGAGACGTGGTCGGGGTCCAGGTGAAGGTGTTGCCGCTCTGCCAGACCGGGGCGGTCACGTCCGGCGTCCAGGCCGTGGTCCCCGCGATGCGGCGGAAGAACGCGTACTGCCGGGTATTCGGATTGCCGCCGGCGGCGGTGAGGGTCCAGGTGATGGGGTTGCCGGCGGTCGAATACGCCGGGCTCGCGGTGGTCGAGAGCGTGAGGGGTGGCGTCGTGACCTGCACCGTTCCCGCGTTGGCGTAGGCCGCGTAGCCGTAGCTGTTCATGGTGGCCGGCGTGGCGGCGTCCTTGGCCCAGACGATGACCTCCCAGGGCTGGCCGCCTTCGTCGGCGAGGGTCGGGGTCCAGGTGAAGGTGTTGCTGGTCTGCCAGGCCGGAGCCGTGACGTCCGGGGTCCAGGCCGTGGTCCCCGCGCGGCGGTGGAAGAACGCGTACTGGATGGTCGGCGCGTCACCTCCGGAGGGGGTGGCGGTCCAGGTGATGGGATTGCCGTAGACCGATGACGCCGGGCTCGGCGTGATCGAGACGCTGAGCGGGGTCACGACCCGGATGGTGCCCACGGTGCAGGCGGCGGAGTAGCCGAGGCCGTTGGCGTTGGGGGCCGTGTTGACGTCCCGGACGCCGATGGCGACCGTCCAGGCGCCGACCTCGGAGACGGTCGGAGTCCAGGGCAGGACGTTGCTCGACTGCCAGACCAGCGGGGAGGGGAGCCAGCTGCTGCCGCCGGTGAGCTGGTGGCCCACCGTGTACTGGATGGTCCCCGGGGTGCCGCCGGTCGAGCTCGCGGTGAAGGAGAGGGCAGTGCCGTAGGTCACCGCGACCGGGGCCGGCGAGCAGGTGACGGCGAGCGGCGGCACGACCTGCACCGGGCCCGGGTTGAGGCCGACGGTGTAGCCGTAGGTGTTGGCGTTGGCCGCCGTGGCGCCGTCCTTGACCCAGACGTAGATCTCCCAGACGCCGACGTCCGCGGCGGCCGGGGTCCAGGTGAGGGTGTTGCTGGTCTGCCAGTTGGCCGCCGTGACGTCCGGCGTCCAGGGCGTGGTGCCGGCGAGGCGCCGGAAGAACGCGTACTTGATCGTCGTGGGATCGCCGCCGGTGGGGGTGACGGTCCAGGTGATGGGGAGGCCGTAGGTCGCCGACCCCGGGGTGGGGGTGATGGTGGCGCCCAGCGCCTTGATCTGGAGGGTGCGCGAGTAGGGCGCGTTCAGCGACCGGCCGTGCTGGTCGCTCACCGAGGTGGCGGTCACCGTCGGGCTGCCCTCGGCGGACCAGGAGTGGCTCACCTGCACGTCCGTGCCGGGGGCTCCCTGGAACGTCTGCGGCGTGCTGCCGTCCCCGAAATCGACCTGATAGGTCACCTGGTCGGTGTAGGGCCAGCACGGGCGGATCCTCATCTTGTACTGGCCGGTGGCGCCGGGGTCGAGGCCCGGGGTGCCCTGGAACAGGGGCTGCATCGCGCTCGAGCCGATCAGATCGTAGAAGCCGACGTGCTTGACCGTTCCGGTCTGGATCGTCTGGTCCCAGACGTTGCTGCTGAAGATGTTCGCCTTCCCCGTGAGGTCGATGCGGCGGTCGAGATCGAAGGTGAGCGCGCGGACCGTCTCGTTGACGGCGTCGCCGTCCGCG
>Ga0308175_100004093_pt1 | contig 10197 bp, 7 predicted proteins | sample PhyCR1_3_FD_203893 | JGI IMG/M metagenome (GOLD analysis project Ga0308175, IMG submission 203893) | Soil microbial communities from UC Gill Tract Community Farm, Albany, California, United States - DLSLS.C.R1 | ecosystem: Environmental > Terrestrial > Soil > Agricultural land | place: USA...
GATGCCGGCGAGCCGCGCTGCCTCTTCATCCGAACCGACCGCGTAGAGCCTCCGGCCGAGCTGCAGATTGCGCAGCGACCAGCCGGAGACGACGAGCACGGCGAGCGCGACGACAACGATCAACGCCTGCGCCGCGGCGGGCGCGAGGCCGAACCACTGGAAGTTGGCCGGCAGTCCCTGCACCCACGCGCCTTCCGTCGCCCACCGCAGCGCGTCGCGCCAGGCCACCAGCATGGCAAGTGTGACGATGATCGACGGCAGGCCGAGTGTGCCGACGAGGAATCCGTTCACGGCGCCCATGCATGCGCCGACGGCGATCCCCGCAACAGGCACGAGCGCGATCGGCAGTCCCGCCTTCGCGAGCACACCCGCCGCAACGCTGCACACGGCGAATTGCGAGCCCACCGAGATGTCGATCTCGCCGACGAGGATCACGAGCGTCATCCCGATCGACACGAGCAGCACCGGCGCGTTGTTGAGTGCGAGGTCGCGCAGGTTTCCGGCGCCGAAGAACGACGGCGCCGCCACGAGCACCGCCAGCAGCACTCCGACGAGAGCGACGGCAGGCGGCATCTCGCGCTTGTGCCGGCCCAGCCGCATTAGCAGTGGCGTGCTCACGACGCACGCTCTCCCGCGGCGACCAGCGCCGCGAACTCGCGCGTCTGCTCGCCGAGCGCCCTCGCCAGCACTCGCTCCGGCGTCGCCTCCGCCCGATCGAGCACACTGACGATCGTCCCGCCGTGCATCACCGCGATCCTGTCGCTCATGCCGAGGATCTCGGGAAGCTCGGACGAGATCATGAGGATGGCGACGCCCTGCGCCGCCAACTCGGTCATGAGCTCGTGGATCTCCGACTTCGCGCCGACGTCGATCCCTTGCGTCGGTTCGTCGAGGATCAGCACGGCCGGTTTCGTCACGAGCCAACGGCTCAACGCGACCTTCTGCTGGTTGCCCCCCGACAGTGTCGACACGAGCGCACGGATCGACGGGGTCTTCACGCCGAGCCGCTGAGTGTAGTCCGCTGCCAGCTCGCGCTCGCGCCGAAAGTCCAAGGCGCCGAAGCGCGAGAGGTTGCCGAGTGCGGCGAGCGTCACGTTCTCGCTCACCGGCATCTCCAGCACCACGCCGTGCCGGCGCCGATCCTCGGGGACGTAGGCGATCCCATTGGCGATCGCATCCGCCGGAGAGTGGATGCGCACCCGCGTGCCTCGCACGAGGATCTCACCTTCGTCCGCCGGCGTGAGTCCGAAGACGGTGCGCGCCAGCTCGGAGCGTCCCGCACCGACGAGGCCGGACAATCCCACGATCTCCCCGGCGCGAACGGTGAGGTCGAGATGGCTCACACCGCCCTCCTTGCTCCCGACGCCGCGCAGTTCGAGCACGACGTCGCCGAGCGGAACGGTGCGCTTCGGAAACACGGCCGCGAGCTCGCGGCCGACCATCATCTGAATGAGCTGCTCGCGATTCACCTGCGACATCTCGCGCGTGGCGATCGTCGCGCCGTCGCGCAGCACCGTCACACGGTCGGCGATCACCGGCAGCTCCTCCAGCCGATGCGAGATGTAGATCATCCCGACGCCGCTCGCACGCAGCTCGCGCACGACGCGGAAGAGGTTGTCGGTGTCCTCCTTCGACAGCGACGCGGTCGGCTCGTCGAGGATCAGCACCTTCGCATCGGCGCCCAGCGCGCGCGCGATCTCGACGAGCTGCTGCTGCGGCATGCTCAGCTCACCGGCGTCGCGCTCCGGATCGATCCGCGCGCCGACCCGCGACAACAGTTCCTCCGCGCGGCGATGCCGCTCGCGCCAATCCACGCGTCCCCAGCGTCCGGTGCGCTCGACCCCGAGCGCGATGTTCTCGGCGACCGTGAGCTCGGGGAAGAGCGCCGGCTGCTGATAGATCGCGACGATGCCGAGCGCCTTGGCGGACCGCGGAGAAAGGCGAGGCAACACCTCGCCATTCAACGAGATCTCCCCCGCGTCCGGCTGTACCGCGCCCGTGAGGATCTTGATCAGCGTCGACTTTCCGGCGCCATTCTCCCCGACGAGCGCGTGCACCTCGCCCGCGCGAAGCTCGAGCGACGCGGAGCGCAGCGCCTGCACCCCCGCGTACGCTTTGGCGACGTCCGCCGCCCGAAGCAGCACGGGCTCGATGCTCAGCGGAGGAAGGCCGCCGCCTGCCCGCCGTCCACGTTGACGATCTGCCCCGTCGTCTTGCTGAAGTCGCCGTTCATGAACGCTGTGATCGCGCGCACCTGGCTGTCGAGCGACACCGGCTTGCCCGTGAGCGTCCGCTTGGCGTAGAACGCCGCGAGGTTGTCGCGCAGCTCCTCGGTGCTCGCCGACGGGTCGTGGTCGATCTTGTATTTGGCCAGCGACGCGAGCACGCGCTCGCGCGGGAACATCGACGAGCCTTCGATCACCGTCGCCGGCGCCACGCCGTTCACGCGCACGAGCGGGGCGTACGCCACCGCGAGCTCGCGCACGAGGTGGTTCGCCGCCGCCTTGCTCGTGTCGTAGGCGAACGAGCCGGCCTTGGGCACCACCGCGTTCACGCTCGTCGTGATCACGAGCCCCGCTTCGAGTCCCTGCTCCTTCCAGACCTTGTACGCTTCGTCGGCCACGAGATACGGGCCGGTCACGTTGATCGCGAACGCGCGCGCCCACTCGTGATCCGGTACGTCGCCCTTCTCGTCGGGGTTCGGATAGTAGCCGGCCGTCACCACGACCTGGTCGACGCCGCCATACGCGAAGACCGCCTCGGCCAGTGCCTTCCGGACCGCCGCACGGTCGGTCATGTCGGCGCCGAGCCCGATGACCTGTCCAGCCCCGGAGATTCCGGTGCCCGCCACTCCGATCCCCATCCCGACCTTCTTCTGCAGCTCGGACGCCGCCGATACCGCGTTGTCCCCATCACGATCGACGGCGACGACGCTCGCCCCCTCGCTCACCATCCGCGCGAGCAGCCCGCGCCCGATCCCGCTCCCCGCGCCCACCACCACCACGATCTGCCGGTCGAGTGGCTTCTCGGCGGGCATCCGCTTGAGCTTCGCCTCCTCGAGCAGCCAGTACTCGATGTCGAACGCTTCCTGCCGGTCGAGCGCGATGTACTGGCTCACGCGTTCCGAGCCGCGCATCACGCCGATCGCCGCATTGTAGAACTCGGCCGTGACACGGCTCTCCGATTTGCTCTTGCCCCACGCGATCAGACCGACGCCCGGCACGAGGATCACGCTCGGCGACGACACGCGCATGGCGGGCGAGTCGGAGCGCTTGCACTGGTCGTAGTAGCTCGCATAGTCGGATTGGTACTGCGCGAGGCCGCTCTCGAGCACCTTCTTGAGCGACGCAACGTCGCCGCCCACCGGATTCCAGTCGGCGTACAGGGGCTTGATCTTCGTGCGCAGGAAGTGATCGGGGCAGCTCGTTCCCAGCTCGGCCAGACGCGGCGCGTCCTTGGAGTTCACGAACTCCAGCACCTCGTCACGCATCTCGACGGTGGCGACCTGCCGCTTCTCGGCGCTCACCTTGCCGCGGAGCCACGGGAGGATCTCGACGAGCACACGCTTCCGTTCCGCCTCCGGCAGCGACTGCACGTGCGCGCCGCCGAAGTCCGGCTTCGCGCCGCCGCGCGCATCGAGGAACTCCTGCGCGCGGCGGATCAGATCCAGCGTGAGCTCGTAGCACTCCTTGTCGTCGTTCGCCCAGTTGATCAGGCCATGCTGGCCCATGATCGCGCCTTTGGCGTTCGGGTGCTCGCGCGCCACGCGCTCCAGCTCCATGCCGAGCTCGAAGCCGGGCCGCAGCCAGTTGGTCCAGATCACGTCGTCGCCGTACACCTCCTTCGTGAGCGCGGGCCCGTCCTTCGCCGTGGCCAGCGCGATCACCGCCACGGGGTGCATGTGGTCCACGTGCGCATATGGGATGAACGCGTGCAGCGGCGTGTCGATGCTCGACGCGGTCGGATTGCGATCGAAGGTCGTGTACGGATACATCCCGACCATCGCGTCCTCCGCCGGCGTCTTCGGGCCTCGCTGCGGATACTTCGCGTAGAGCTGCTGCAGGTCGATCACCTGGTCCAGGTACAGCGACGCGAAGTTCGCCTTCGTCGCGGTGCGCAGGTCGCCGCCCGATCCCTTCACCCAGAGCACCCGCTTCGTCTCGCCGGTGAGGGGATCCTTCACATCGAGCTTGGCCGACGTGTTGCCACCGCCCGTGTTCGTGATGCGCGCGTCGGCACCGAGGATGTTGGAGCGATAGATCAGCCGCTCGACGGGGTCCATCTTCGAGACGAGCGCGTCGTCCCAGCGGCTCCGCAGATAGTCGTTGCGCGAGTCGGTGCTGGTGCGAGCGGGAGCGGTCGGGAGCGAGGTGGCAGTCATCGGATACGTATCCAGGTCAATGAGCAGAGGCGGCTGCGCCCTGCGCGGGCGCAGCATGCCGTGGTGTGAATTCCCTGATGCGCGACGAGCGGCGCGCGGCCTCGCGCACCGTGATGCCGGCCGGCAGGTCGCCGAGCGTGCGCGCCTGGACCAGCAGATTGCCGAGCACCGTGGCTTCCTCGGGGCCGGCCAGCACGCGGCGCCCGGTACGATCGGCCGTGAGTTGATTGAGGAGATCGTTCAGCGCGCCGCCGCCGACGATGTGCACGTCGTCGATGCCGCGTCCCGTCACCGCCTCGAGCTGCGTCAGCGCGTCGGCATGGCTCGCGGCGAGAGACTCCAGGATCAGGCGCACCATCGCGCCGCGTGACGCCGGCGGCGCGACGTCCTGCGCAAGACATGCCGCCTCGATCTTGCGTACCATGTCCCCTCGTGACGCGAACTGCGGCGCGTTGAGATCGATCGTCACCGCGAGCGGCGCCGACTCCGCCGCTTCCGCGACGAGCTCCGCGTACGAACGGGTGTCGCCCTCCGCCTGCCATTCTCGCCGGCATTCCTCGAGCACCCACATCCCCGCGCGGTTCTTCAGAAAGCGGATGCTCGCATCGAGTCCGACCTCGTTGGTGAAGCCCGCCTCGCGCGCCTCGGCCGTGAGCACGGGCGCTCCGAGCTCCACCCCGACGAGCGACCACGTACCCGAGCTGATGAACGCCCAGCCACGATCGTCCGATGCGGGCACGGCGGCGACGGCGGCCGCCGTATCGTGCGCGCACGTCGCGAGAACCGTCGGTGCGTCGGCGTGATCGTTCGGCAGCAGATCGGTGAGCAGCGGGCCCAGCGCCGTGCCGGCCGGCACGATCGGCGGCCACCGCCGCTCGTCGTCGCCGATCGCCGCCATGAGATCCGTCGCCCACCGCCCCGCTCTCACGGCGACCAGCTGCGTTGTGCTCGCGTTCGTCGCTTCCGCGACTGGCACGCCGCTCAGACGATAGAGGAAGTACTCGGCGATCAGCAGCCTCGTCGCGGTCTCCCACACCACGTCCGGCTCGTCGCGAATGTCGGCCACGACCTGTGGCAGGGTATTGAGCGAGAGGAACTGGATCCCCGTGAGATCGTACAGCGCAGCAGCGCCGCCCGCCAGCTCGATCGCCGTCTCCATCCGTCCCGTCGTACGCGCATCGCGATACGAGTACGGTTGTCGCAACGCCGCGCCGTGCAGGTCGAGCGGCACGTAGTCCACCGCCCACGAGTCCACCGAGATCGAGCGCAGCGGCTGACCGTCCTCGAGCGCCTTCGACACGCCGATCTGGATGTCGGCCCACATCGCCTCGATGTCCCAGAACAGATGCCCGTCCTGCTCGAGCAGTGGCGTGGGAAAGCGATGGATCTCGCGCATCTGCATCACCGCGCCGTCCAGCGTGCCGACGACGGCCCGTCCACTGGACGCGCCGAGGTCGATCGCCAGATAACGGCGCGCGCCATCACTCACCGCCGGCTCGCTCCACTCGGCTCACAGATGCGTGGGCGCCGCGGACGGCAGTGCCGCTGGGCGTTCGGCCGCCTTCTGCGCGCGATACCCCGACGCGCGGAACGCCGCCACAGGATCGAGCGCGCCGCCGCGCCGACGACGCGCCTCTGCCACCAGTGGACGCACGTCCGTCTCGTACGCGCGCTTGAGCGTGCGCTCCGCCATGATCACGTCGCCCGACTCCTGATAGCCGGCCAGCACGTCGTGCTGGACCAGGATCGCCTTGGCGTACGCCTGCTGCAGCTGGTCGACGGTCTGAAGCATCGACTCGATCGGATCCTTCAGATTGTGGCTCTGGTCGATCATGTACGCCGGATCGAAGCCGGGAAGCCGATCGCGCTCGGCCAGCACGAGCTCGTGAAAGATAAGAAAGAGCACATACGGCTTGATCGATCCCGCGGTGAGATCGTCATCGCCGTACTTCGAGTCGTTGAAGTGGAAGCCGCCGAGCTTGCCCACCCCGAGCAGCCGCGCCACGATCAGCTCGATGTTCGTGTTGGGCAGATGATGGCCGAGATCCACCAGACACTGCGCGCGATCGCCGAGCGACTGCGCGAGCACGAGCGACGATCCCCAATCCTGCACCACGGTGGCGTAGAAGGCCGGCTCGTACGGCTTGTGCTCGGTGAAGAGCCGCCAATCGTCGGGCGTCGCGGCGTAGACCTCCTGCAGGCACTCGCGAACCCGGTCGAAGCTCCCGCGCAGCGACATCTGCCCCGGATAGTTCGATCCGTCGGCGAGCCACACCGTGAGGGCCCTGGAGCCGAGCGCCTTGCCGATCTCGATCACGCGCAGATGATGCTCGACCGCTTGCCGGCGAACTGCCGCGCTGGGATTGCTGAACGAGCCGAGCTTGTAGCTGAGTCGCTGTCCCGGTTGATCCTGGAAGGTGTTCGAGTTGACCGCGTCGAATCCAATTCCGAGTCGCTTCGCGTCGGCCAGCACTTCGTTCACGTCTTTCGGCTCGTCCCACGGGATGTGCAACGACACGCGGGGCGCGGCTCCGGTGAGCCGATGCACGAGCGCGGCATCTTCCATCTTCTCGCGCAGCGTGCGCGGCTCCCCCGCTCCGGCGAACCGGCCGAAGCGCGTTCCGCCGGTCGCGAACGCCCAGGTCGGCAGGGCGACTTCGAAGCGCTGCACCGCGGCCACCAGTTCGTCGGCGGACCACCCGTCGCGCTCGAGCCGCGCCGTGAGCTCGGAGAAATCGCGCTCGTGCCGACCCTCCTCCCCTGCCGCTCGCTCGAGGTCCGACGGCGCGATGTTGGTCACAGTCATGTGGGGCAGTCGGCGCGAAGCGGTGCGGCCTGAATGAGTATCCGAGATGGCGAGCGATTCCGACGCCGGAGCGTGCGAAGAGGAGAGGGACGCGTGCGTTTTAGCACATATGTATTACTTCGCACTTTCTGTTCAGAATCGCCAGTGAACATTATTGATGTGCGTGAGCAATGACAAGACGGAATCACGGCAGGCGATCATGCCGCTCGTCTCGCGACTTCGATACCCCTATGGCTCCAAGGTTCGAATCCCTGCGCGGCGCTACCGGGCGCGAGCCCGAATGTTGCCGCCGTCACGCTCCTTCCAACGACTCACCGTCGCGACCCGACCCTCGGGCTCCAACAAACTTCTGCGATGACCGACTTTCCCGATCACTCCGAACGTCGGCGCTTTCTGAAGCGCGTCGCGAGCGCCGGTCTCGCGATCGCCGCGTCCCGATTGACCGCGTGTGCCGGTACGGCATCGCCCCCGGTATCCAGCTCCCCCTCACCCGGGAATGACCCGGCTCGATCCACGAGCGCCACGGGGACGCGCGGCGAGCTGGACACCGTGACCATCCGACATGCATCGGGATCGAGCGCCGAGATCGCGATCCAGGGCGCGCACGTCACGTCCTGGAAGCGCACCAACGGCGAGGAGATGCTCTTCGTGAGCGCGAACAGCCGCTTCGCGCCCGGCCAGCCGATCCGCGGAGGGATTCCGGTCGTCTTTCCGCAATTCGCCGCGCTCGGACCGCTTCCTGGCCATGGCTTCCTCAGGACGGCCACGTGGGAGGTGGCCGACGTCTCACGCGATCCGAACGGCGCCGCATTCGCGCTCTTCCAGGTGCGCGACACCGACGCCATGCGGACGCTCTGGCCGCACCCCTTCCGGGCCACGCTGCGCGTGACGCTGGACGACGCGCTCGCCACTGCGATCACGATAGAGAACGTGGGCGACGACGCGTTTCCCTTTCACTGCGCGCTCCACACCTATCTGCGCGTCGGCGACCTGACGAAGGTCAGCATTCGGGGGCTCGAAGGCGCGACGTACCAGGACCGGCGCGCGAAGAACGCCCAGCGCCGTGAAAGCCGGCGTCCGCTCCGCATCGAAGGCGAGACGGACCGCCTCTACGTCGGCCGCCCCGAACGGCTGCGCATTCGCGACGAGTCGCTCGGTCGCACTGTGTTCGTCGATCGCATCGGGTTCAACGACGTGGTGATCTGGAACCCGGGCGAGGAGCGTGCGCGCACGAGCACGGGCCTCGCCGAGGGAGAGTATCTCACGATGCTTGCGGTGGAGTCGGCGCAGGTCGTGCCGCCGGTGCAACTCGCCCCCAAGAGCCGCTGGACCGGCGTGCAGCGGATGCTGGTCGGCTAGCGCGCCTACCCTTTCTGAAGAAACTCGACGCGGGCCGGGGTGAAGACGTCGATCAGCGTGCCCGCCTCCTTCGCCACCACGCCGTGCACGAGGCCCCCCTTCACGAAGAAGCAGTCGCCTACACCGAGCTCCGACCGCTGGCCGTCCACCGCCACCTCGAAGCGTCCGGCGGCGACGTACGAGACCTGGCGATGCGGATGATGGTGCAGCGCCCCAACCGCTCCCTGCTCGAACTCGACGCGCACCATCATGAGGTCGTCGCCATGACCGAGGATCTGGCGGCGCACGCCCGGCTCGGTCGGCTGCCAGTCGACGTCGCTGCTCATCACGAAGTGATCGCTCATCCGGAAGCGCGGGTTGGGTCACGTGGCGACGCACGGTCGCCGTCGACGCTCGAGCCGGCCTGCCCGGCTCGCCGACGGATCAATCTACTCGCGTCCGGCGCCAATCCTGCCATGTGACGCTCGTCCAGGCCGACCGACACCGAGAGAAGATGATGACCACGTCCAACGCGATCGCCCATCCGACGCGCTCGCGCTTCGCCGAGCGGCATCCCAAGAGCTATCTCGCGCTCCACCTGCTCGGTGGTCTCGCGGCAACCGCGCTGCTGCTCTGGCTCTTTCTCGCGATCGCCGAGGACATCCCGGAGCACGGCACGCTCATTCGCGTCGACTTCGCCGTGACGCGCTGGTTCGAAGCACACAGCACGGAGTGGGGCGAGCAGATCTTCGTGTGGCTCAGCTACCTCGGCGCTCCGGCGTTGGTTGCCTGCGTGGTGGCGACGATCGGTTACCTGCTCTGGAAGCGCGATCGCCGGGACGCCCTCGCTCTCGCCGTCACCTGCGGAGGCGGCGTGATCGCCAGCAACATCCTCAAGCTCGTCTTCCGGCGCGGACGCCCCGAGACGGCGACCGAGTTCGTCACGCGCCACACGTGGAGCTTTCCCAGCGGCCACTCGATGAACTCGATCATCGGCTATGGCTTCCTCACGATCCTGCTGCTCGATCGCGTGACCCAGCCACATCGGAGGATGGCAATCATCGTCGCTGCCGCCCTCCTGATCGGCGGGATCGGCTTCAGTCGCCTCTACCTCGGCGTGCACTATCTGAGCGACGTCGGCGGCGGGTTCATCGCTGGCGCCGCGTGGCTGACGGTCTGTGTCACGGGCTTTCGTTTCGCGCAGCGCCGCGTCCCGCCGCGCTGAGTGGGACAGCGCCCGGTGGCGCTCCCGGTCCCGTCATGCGAATTTCAGCAGGTCGCACGTGGCGCCACGCACGTGCGATCACCTGGGCAGGTGGCAGAGCGGTTGAATGCACCGGTCTTGAAAACCGGCGGACCCTCACGGGTCTCGTGAGTTCGAATCTCACCCTGCCCGCTTCGTCGGTGCGCTCGCCTCATTGGCGGCTGCTTCGGCGCCGCGATCGTCCATCCGAAATTGGCTTGCTCGCGATCGACGCGATCCGTTACATTCCGTGCCTGGCCGCACCTCGTGTGCAGCCTCGGGAGAGATGGCCGAGAGGCTGAAGGCACCGGTTTGCTAAACCGGCATAGGGGGTCAACCTCTATCGAGGGTTCGAATCCCTCTCTCTCCGTGTCGAAGGCCCGTCGCAGCCGCGACGGGCCGTCGTGCTTCGCCCCACACGCATCACCG
>Ga0308175_100004095_pt1 | contig 10194 bp, 10 predicted proteins | sample PhyCR1_3_FD_203893 | JGI IMG/M metagenome (GOLD analysis project Ga0308175, IMG submission 203893) | Soil microbial communities from UC Gill Tract Community Farm, Albany, California, United States - DLSLS.C.R1 | ecosystem: Environmental > Terrestrial > Soil > Agricultural land | place: USA...
AAGTTCGCGCCGGCCGCACGCAGGCATACAGGTCGAACGACTGGCGGAGCCGAATGAGCGGCGCGAGGGTAATGTGATCCGGCAGGCGCGCCGGCCACCCGACCGCGCCGAGAAACACCGCATCGAAGCCGCGCAGGGTGGACAGGAAGTCCTCTGGCGCGACACACCCGTGGCGTTCGTAATGCGGCATCCCCCAGTCGAACCGCTCGAACGCCAGGTCGAACGCGCGGCTCCGGTCCTTTGCCGCCGACAACACGGCGACCGCGGCGTCGGTGACTTCCGGGCCGATACCGTCGCCCGGGTAGAGCGCGATCCTATGTGTGTTCATACGTCGACGTAACGGCAGAAACCTCTAATTCAACGACAGCCACTCAGCAATCGCCAACGCCACCGACTTGTCAAACCCAAACAGGAGGAAGGGAGAAAGGAGGATCATTTCTTTGTGCTCCTCTCTTCTCCATTCTCCTGTTTGATCTTGGTATCGAAGGCAGCGTGACAGTGTGTGTCGCGTCTACTCGCTGTCCCTCCCAGCGGGGATCGTCTTACGGAAACATCGCAACTGCACGGTCTCCTCGAATCCGAGGGCTCGGTGAGCAGCGGCACTAGTCAGGTTGTCGAGTAGCGCATCCATCCGTGCAGGCGGCCGAACGTGAATCATCGCGCGGGCGCACCGGAATCGGGCGATCGAAGCAGCTTGAGCTCGAGATGCTTTTTCACATCCGGCCACTCCCGAGCCAGCACGCTGTACATCACGGTGTCGCGGACGCTGCCATCTCGACGCAAGCCATGATGCCGAATGACGCCATCCTTCTTTGCGCCCAATCGCTCGATCGCCCGTTGCGACGTGAAGTTGAAGTTGTCGGTCCGCCATCCGACCACCTGACAGCCGAGCGCGTCGAACGCATGTCGCAAGAGCAACAGTTTGCAGGTCGTGTTCACGTGCGTGCGCTGCCAGCGTCTCGCGTAAAACGTGTATCCGATCTCCACGCGATCGATGTCAGGGACGATGTCGTGATACCGCGTGCTGCCGATGATCGAGCCGGTGGCAAGCTCGCGAATGGCCCACGGCAGCATATGTCCGGCCTTCTGACCTGCCAGCGCGGAGGAGATATATTCCTGAACATCGTTCGGTTCGGGAACCCTCGTGTACCATAACTCCCAGAGGCGGCCGTCGGCGACGGCCGCTTCAATACCCTGGCGGTGGCTGGCTGACAGCGGCTCGAGCCGAATGCCCGATCCCTCCAGGGTGACCGGCGCCACGTTGATCATGGGGTTCTTCCCATCACATCATCGAAGAAGGTCACCACTCCGGTTTCCAAAGAGTACTCGGCCCCCACCACCATCAATCCGTCGTCGAGGCGCAATCGTTCCAGGAGCTCCGAGCCGTGACGGAGGTGGTTCACCGATGCGCGCACGTTGGCGCGAACGGCTTCGCGAATCAGCACGTCCTCACTGAGATTGAGACCGCTGGCCAGCAGCGTCTCGACCGAGGGACGCACGCGATCGACGATGGACCGCAGATTTCGTGATTGACTCGTCGCCCGGCCGGTGATCTCTTCGAGCGTCGCCGTGATCGCACCACAGCCCGAATGGCCGAGCACCACGACGAGCCTGGTGCCGAAGCGCGAGGCGGCAAACTCGACGCTGCCCACCTGCGAGGGCGCAACGATGTTCCCGGCCACGCGGATGACGAACAGGTCACCGAACCCTTGATCGAACACCAGCTCCGCCGGCACACGCGAATCGGAACACCCGAGGATGATGGCGAACGGCTCCTGCCCCGCGCTGAGTGCGGCCCGGCGAGCATGGTCGATGGACTCGGGAGAGGTCTGATTGACGACGAAGCGGCGGTTGCCTGCCTTCAGCTGCGCGAGGGCTTCGAGACCGGAGAGCATGCGTTACTCGAACCGCAGCGCCAGGCCCGGCAACTCGATCCCGGACAACCGTGTTGACCACGTCTCGCCGCCGCGAACAGGCAACGCCGCGGTCAGCGTGCCAGTGGTCACGATTTCTCCGGCTCGAACCGATTCGAAGATGCCTTGATCGCTCAGCACGCGCATAAGATGGAGGGCCGCCGGCAACGGGCCATCGAGCACATTCGCTCCTGTCCCGCTCGCCTCCACGGAGCCGTCCCTGGCGAGCGAAACGGTGAATGTCCGGAGCCGGCGCACCGGATCGTCGAGCCCGCGAATATCCTGCGGCGGCCCCACGACGAGCGCCCCATGCAGCCCAAAGTCCGCAATCGTATCAGGGAGACGGAATTTCCAATCGAGAAAATGCGTCTGGACGATTTCAAAGCCGTGTGCGATCCAATCGATCGTGGACAGGAGCTCGTGGTCGTCACGTGCGTGTCGTGGCGACTCGCGGAAGTGGAGCACGATCTCGGGCTCGATACGCGGCTGCGACAAGTGCGAAATGTCCAGGGCCCCGATCGGTTCGGTCAGAAACGTGACCGTGCTGTCGTACACGTGCGCCCATATCGGGCTGTACACGCCGTACTCTTCCCAGATGGTGCGGTTCGTAAATCCGATCTTTCGTCCGATCGGCTTTTCACCTCGGGCGCATCGGCGACTGAAGATTTCCGCGCTCACGTCGTAGGCGGCCGCACTGTCGAACTTCGGGTCTCTGGTGCTGAGCGGCTCGATGAGGGCGCGCGAGGCGAGCGCCGCGAGCAACTCCGTCGCGACAGTCTGCGCGTTCATTCCTGAAATCACGTCGCCGACAGCGTGCATTCGAGGCGAGGGATGGTCACGCTACCGCTTTTCCCATCGGATCTCCATTCCGTCGTTCGATCCGAGTGCTTCACGCAAAATCCCGAGCAGGTGATCCGACGGACGGCCGTCAGCCAAAAACTCAATCGTCGCCTTGTCGATGTAGTAGTCCTGATCGTCCTCGGACTCTTCCTCGAGTGCGTCGATCAGTACTTGAAGGTCAGCCTCGGTGATGCTGCCGAGGAGCTGATTGGTTGCGGCGTTGTACAGGTCAATCATCATGGCAAGATGTCCAGCAAATGTAGGGCCAGCTTACTACGCCTTGCCGGCCGTCATGATGCCGCGGGCGGCGGCGCCGGCGACGTATCGCACATCCCGAAATCCTGCCTCTGTCAGATAGGTTTCCATCTCCCTGACCGAATAGCATCGCCCTTCGGACGAATGCATCAGCAGCACCGAATATTCGGCGACGTGGAGCGGTCCATTCTTGTCGGCGTTGAGAAACGCATCGTGCACCATGACGAGACCACCGGCCACAAGCGCGTCAAATGATTTCTTCAGCAACTGCATGATGACGGGAACATCCCAATCGTGAAGCACGTTTGAAAACAGATGCACGTCGGCGTTGGTGGGAAGCGGTCTGCTCAGCATGTCACCGGCTACGACCTGCACCTTGTCGGAACAGCCGCGCTTCGCGATCGCGCCTGCAGCGATCCGATCGACCGGCGGCTTTTCGAACACGGTCGCTGCGAGCTGCGGATAATGCGTCACCAGGGAGCACGCGTAGATGCCCGAGCCGCCGGCAATATCGAGCAGATGACGGCGGGACGACAGATCGACGGACTTGGCCACCGCCTGCGCGAGATACACGCCGCGGCAGTCCATCGCCGCCGTGAACTGTGTGGCAAATTGTTCCGTCTCCATCGACTTGTGCCAGTCCTTGTCGGTCTGCTGACTGCCCCAGTTCGCGGGTTGGCCCGTGCGCAGAACCTTGACGAGATCGAGCGCGACCGGCCGGTCCTTCAGCGACCCGAAATACGGTTCAAGGAACCACGGAGAGTCCTTGACCAGGTGCTCGCGCGCGACGGTCGTGGCATGAAAGACTCGTTGCCGTTCCTCAACCAGCCCCATCGCGGCAAACAGCGTCAACATCACGTCGGCCGGCCGGTCGGTGATGCCGAGCTCGCGGCAGATCTCTTCTTTGCTCGACGGCCGCTCGGCCAGCCAGGAAAACAGATCGAGATGCACCAGCGCGGCAATCAACATGTCCGGCGCATAGATGGCATCGCGGACGCGATACACGTCAACAGGATTGGTCTGTGGAACAGCGGTGAGATCGGGGCTAGTCATCATCGATGTTGAGCTGGAAACTGGAAGCTGGAAACTGGAAGCTGGTAACTGTCACCGTGGCGGCATCGCCTTGAACGTGTTCTCGATGTTTTCGAGGATCGCGAGCGTCGAACGAACGCTTGCCTCGAGATAGCGCTCTCCCGCTTCTGGAGTGGACTTGCGAGCATCGCCCCACGTGCCGCTCTTGGTCGCCCAGTACACGGAGCCTGGCGCCGTAAAGAAAAATGCAGTGTGCACGGGTCCGGTCGGGATCGTGTACGTCGGGAACGGCGGGAACTCGGCGTTGGCCTTTTCCATGTCCACCAGGTTCGGATTGATTGCCATCACCGCCGAGGTCTCCGCGAGGTTCGCATGCAAGCCGTTTTTGAGGCCCGAGAACTCGTCTACTTCCGCCGGCGTCAGCGCATCCCAGTAATTCACCGGGAACGCCTTCACGTCTTTGCCGATCTTGTCGGCGGCGTTGGCGCAGGCATAGGCGATGGCGTAGGTGTTGTCGTAGTGACCGTTGAGAAAAATGATGCGCTTGAAGCCGGAGTTGCCGAACGCGACACAGAGGTCTTCGACGAGCGCCATGAACGTCGGAATGCGGATGTGCACGAGCCCGGTGAAGCCGACGTGCGGGTACGAGAGCGTATAGTTGATGGCTGGCGCCACCACCGCGCCAATCCTGGGCGCGATTCGACGGGCGATCTCGGTCGGAATAATCACGTCGGTCAGCAGCGGCCCGTGCGGCCCGTGCTGTTCCGTTGCGCCTGTCGGAATGATCACCGTATGATGCGTCTTCAGAAACGCCTCGACTTCAGGATTTGTCATCTCGCCGAGGAAAACGGTCGCTGGCTTCATCAGTCCTCCCATGGACGGCAAATGCGCTCGCTTTAGAATAGCCTCGCGCAATGTTCAATGTTCAATGTTCAATGTTTAGAACTCAATGTTGAACCCTGAGTGGCAGATGTTCCGCCGCGTTCTGCCCGCTGCGCTGTTCCTCGTGATCGCGGCCTGGGGCGTGGTCGGCCTCGCCCAGCCGGTGTTCACGGGCACCGAGATCTTCCCGCCCGAGGAATTCGCTGGCCGGCGGGCCCGCCTACTCGCCGCGATCGGCGACGGCGTGGCGATCCTGCAGGGGACGACCGAACGGCCGGGCGAGCAGCCGTTGCGTCAGAACAACCAGTTTTTCTATCTCACCGGTGTCGTCGAGCCGCGCGCGCTTGCGGTGATCGACGGTCGAAGCAAGAAGACGACGATATTTCTACAACCGTTCAACGAGCGGCGCGAGCAGAGGATGTACGGGCCCGGCCTGCATCCTGGCGAAGAAGCGGCGCGACGGCTTGGCGTCGATGCGGTGCTCCCGCGTGACGACTTCGCAACGCGGTTGCCGGACCTGGTTGCAGGGGATCGCGTCATCTATACGCCGTTCAGGCCGGAGGTGCTCGGGGAAGCATCCTCGAGCGACCCGCGTGCGCTCGCCAATGCCACGAAGAATGACCCGTGGGACGGGCGGATCTCGCGCGAAGACCAGTTCATCCAGAAGCTGAAAGCGAAACTCGCGCAGTCGGAGATCAACGATCTCGACCCAATCGTGGACCGGCTTCGCGACATCAAGAGCGCGCGAGAGATCGCCGTCATGCGCGAAGCGACGCAGATGACTGGTCAGGCGATCATGGAAGCGATGCGTGATGCCAAGCCCGGCATGTTCGAGTACGAACTCCAGGCCGATGCCGAATTCGTGTTCAAAAAGCACGGCGCTTATGGACCGTCATACTTCGCCCTGATTGCCACCGGCTCCAACACCTACTACTCGCACTACCACAAGAACACCGCGCAACTCGCTGATGGCGATCTGGTGCAGTTCGATTACGCCCCTGACTACAAGTACTACCAGTCGGACGTCACGCGCGTGTTCCCGGCCAACGGTAAGTTCACCGCGCGTCAGCGTGAGTTCTACTCCATCTACCTGACGCTCTATCAGGCGCTCATGACCTCGATCAGGGTGCACGCCGCCCCTCGCGACATCATTCGCGACGCGGTGCTCAAGATGGACGTCATCATGGCGACGTTTCCCTTCTCCGATCCGAAGATCAAGGATGCCGCGGCCGCCTTTGTGACGCGGTATCGCACCAACAGGGGCAACAGCCTGGGTCACTCGGTCGGCATGGAAGTCCACGACGTGCCCATGACGGCGGACACCCTGGAGCCGGGCTTCATCTTCACCATCGAACCCGCAATGCAACTGGAAGATGAACACCTGGGCATTCGCCTGGAAGACATGCTTCTCATGACCAGCTCCGGCTACGAGAATCTCTCCGCGTTCGTGCCGGTCGACATCGACGGGATCGAACGGCTGATGGCACAGCCCGGGCTCAGCGATTACGCGATTAAGTAAGGGAATCTAATCCAACGCCACATCGGCCACCAGCGGCAGATGATCCGAGGCGGCGGCCGCCGCGGAGTGTTTCACGATCTCGCAGTTCAGCACGCGGCGCGAGAACGCTGACGGCGTGAAGAAATAATCGAGGCGGACGTGGGGCGCCCAACTCGGGAACGTATAGCCGACATCGGGACCATGGAGCAATCGGTAGCCGTCGATGTAACCGGCGTCGAGCACCAGTTGGATTGTCCGCCACCGGATGTTGCCGCCACTGAGCCAGACCAGCGCCCGCAATCGATTGGGGAGCTTGCGGAAATCGAGCAGATCGCCTGGCGCCAGCGTGTTGAAATCTCCGGCGAGGAGGTGAAAACCCTGCTGATGGCGCGCGATGCTGGCGAGAAGCGCGCGCAATTCGATGACGCGATGCCGCTCCGTCCACGCTGAATAGAGCGCGCTCAAATGCACGCCGAAGATCCGCAGCGACCCGCTCGCGGGTTCAATCTCCAGAAACGCATGCCGCGACAGGCGCGGGTGGTGCCATTCGAAGCGGCGGACGGTCTTTGCACTCATGAAAGCGAGCGACTCTCCGCGGGTCGATCCCCACTGCGCCATCCCGGTCCGTGCCGCGATCTTTTCGACCACGGCGGGAACCGTTGCTTCCTGGAAGACGGTAATGTCCGGCCGTACGGCGGCGATGACTGCGGCGATCTGATCCTCTTTCCCGGCTCCGCCGCGGCAGATGTTGTACGTCAGGACGCGCAGCGCCACGTCAATCGGCCTGAGCCCTATCGATAAGCACGAGGTACGGCTGGCCGATCAGCTCTCCGCGGAAATAGATCACCACGTCCCGAGACGCCTGAATGTTGACCGGTCGGTTGACCATCGCCATCAGGCGCTGGCGCAACGGAACGAGGTCCGGCGCGATGTCCGGATCCTCATCGCTGAGTGGACGCGAGTGAATGCCTGGCACCCAGAAGCCGGTAATCTTGTACAGCCCGATGACCTCATCGCCGCCGACCAGCGTCAAATCGAGATCGCTGGTCCCCGGCCCGTCACCGTCGAATGGCGCGCCATCTTTCCAGCGCTCGCCGGTCACCGCGCTTCCGCGCAGGACAACCCCCGTCCCGGGTGGAATCGCCTGCCGCACGACCTCGACGAATCGATCGAATTTTTCCTGGCTGCCGCCGAACGCCAGACGGATGACGTTGGCGCGCTTCTCCTCGTTGCTGAGCTCGTTGGTGGTTGCGTGTTCCTCCGACATACGGAGGCTCGTTGCAAGCAGCAATCCAGCGGCGCTTGCAATCCAATTCCAGCGCCAGTATGGTTTGACAACTGACTGGTCCGTACTCGGAGGATTCTCGATGGCGCAGGCCGTGTGGCCCTTGACCCAGCGAAAGTTTGGAGAAACAACTCGTCGCGACGCGTGGTGGCTTCAACCGCTCCTCGTTTTTCTCGCACTCTCCACGTTCATCGTCTACGCGACATGGGCTGCCTTTCAGGGTAACCATTTCGAATATGGCCCGTACCTGTCGCCGTTCTATTCGCCGCTGCTGTTTGGCGACAGCCATCACGCGTGGTTCGGGCCAAAACCGGAGTGGTGGCCGGGCGCGCTCCCGTTTTCGGCAGCACTGCTGATTCTGTGGGCGCCGGGCGGATTCCGCTTCACCTGCTACTACTATCGGGGCGCCTATTACAAAGCGTTCTGGTCCGATCCGCTGGCCTGCACCGTTGGAGAACCGCGCCACAGCTACCTGGGTGAGCGATTCTTCCCGCTCATCCTCCAGAACGCGCACCGGTATTTTCTGTACCTCGGATTGATGTTCATCGTCATCCTGGTTGGCGACGCGATCAGGTCGTTCTGGTTCACCGATAGCGCGGGCGCGGGCCATTTCGGCATCGGCGTCGGCAGCCTGGTCCTGACGGCGAACACCCTGCTGCTGGCTGGCTACACGTTCAGCTGCCATTCATTGCGGCACCTGGTAGGCGGACGCCGCGACGAAATCTCGACATCGGGTCTGCGATGGTCCTGCTATTCGTGCGTCTCGGGCCTCAACCGGCGACATCAACTCTTTGCCTGGTTCAGCCTGTGCTCCGTTGGATTCGCCGATCTTTACGTGCGGCTCTGCTCGATGGGGATCTGGACCGACTACCGAATTTTCTGACATGCCGCCGTCCGATCGGGTCAGGACCGCGACGGTGTGGAACTCACTTCACTGAATCAGACGAATGCAATTCGAAACCCACGAGTACGACGTTCTCGTAATTGGCGCTGGTGGCGCGGGGCTGCGGGCGGCAATCGAGGCGTCGGCGGCCGGCGTCAAAGTTGGATTGATCTGCAAGTCACTGCTCGGCAAGGCGCACACCGTCATGGCCGAAGGCGGCGTGGCGGCGGCGCTGGCCAACGTGGACGATCGCGACAGCTGGAAGGTGCACTTCGCCGATACGATGCGCGGCGGCCAGTACGTCAACAACTGGCGGATGGCCGAACTGCACGCGAAGGAGGCACCCGATCGGGTCCGGGAGCTCGAGGCGTGGGGCGCTGTCTTCGATCGCACCCCGGACGGCCGGATCCTGCAGCGGAACTTCGGAGGACATCGCTATCCACGGCTCGCCCATGTGGGCGATCGCACCGGACTGGAACTGATTCGTACTCTGCAAGACCACGGCGTTCATCGCGGGATAGACGTCCACATGGAATTCACCGTGGTGCGCCTGCTGAAAACCGACGGCCGTGCATCCGGGGTGGTTGGGTACGAGCGCGACCGCGGCCGGTTCAAGGTATTCAGTGCGCGGGCCGTCGTGCTCGCCACGGGAGGCACCGGACGCGCTTACAAGATCACCAGCAACAGCTGGGAGGGCACCGGCGACGGTCACGCTTTGGCGTACCAGGCGGGAGCGGAACTGATGGATATGGAATTCATCCAGTTCCACCCGACCGGGATGATCTGGCCGCCAAGCGTGCAGGGCATTCTCGTCACCGAAGGGGTGCGCGGCGAGGGCGGTGTCCTGCTCAACAGTGAAGGCCGCCGCTTCATGTTCGATTCGATCCCCGACAACTATCGCAGTCAGACGGCCGACAACGAAGATGAGGGATGGCGTTACACGCAAGGAGATAAAAACGCACGACGGCCACCCGAACTTCTGACCCGCGATCACGTCGCCCGCTGCATCATGCGCGAGGTCAAGGCGGGACGAGGCAGCCCGCGCGGCGGTGTGTTTCTCGATATTTCGTGGATCAAGAAACGTCTGCCGGACGCCGAGGCGCACATCCGCCGCAAGCTGCCGAGCATGTACCACCAGTTCAAGGAACTGGCCGACATCGACATTACGAAAGAGCCGATGGAGATCGGCCCGACGACCCACTACATCATGGGCGGGGTGCGCGTCGATGGCGACACACAAATGTCGACCGTGCCGGGACTGTTCGCGGCGGGCGAATGCGCCGCGGGCATCAATGGCGCCAATCGCCTCGGCGGCAATTCACTGTCGGACCTGCTGGTGTTCGGAAAACGCGCGGGCGAGTACGCCGCCCAGTTCGCGCAAAAGAACGGACGCGTCGCGATCGACGAGGCGGAGGTGACACGTGCGGCCGACGCCGCAGTGAAACCGTTCGAGCGCCAGAGCGCACAAGAGAACCCCTACGCGGTGCAGTCGGCGCTGCAGGAGACGATGCAAAGCCTCGTGGGCATCGTCAGAACCGAATCAGAAATGCAGCAGGCGCTGGAGGCCCTCAGAACGCTCACGTCACGGGCGGCGCAGGCATCCGTG
>Ga0308175_100004096_pt1 | contig 10193 bp, 11 predicted proteins | sample PhyCR1_3_FD_203893 | JGI IMG/M metagenome (GOLD analysis project Ga0308175, IMG submission 203893) | Soil microbial communities from UC Gill Tract Community Farm, Albany, California, United States - DLSLS.C.R1 | ecosystem: Environmental > Terrestrial > Soil > Agricultural land | place: USA...
GGGCCGCCCTGGTCGAGGTGCAGGCCGCCGGCGCCTCCGCGCTGGCCCTGCGCCGCGACGTCGTCGACCGCTACGTCGACCTGCTCGGGGTGTCGGCCGCCGAGCTGCACGCCGCGCACCCCGACGAGGTCCGCCCGCTGAGCCGGACGCTCCTGCTCGCCGCCGTGGGCGGGATCAACGAGCTGATGCTCGCCCGGGTGGAGCGCGGCGAGGCCGACCGGCTGATCGAGGACGCCGAGGTCGCCTCGGCCGTGCTCATCGACCTGCTCGAGACCCGCTGAGCCGGCGCGCCGGGCGCAGCGCGGCGACGACCAGCGCACCGAGCGCGCTGACGACCGCCGTCCCGAGCGCCGCCGCGTTCCAGCCGTCGGCCAACTGCTGGGGCGAGCCCGTGCCGACGACCAGCACGACCACGGTGACCCCGACCGCCGCGCCGACGTAGCGCGCGGTGTTGTTGGCGCCGCTGCCCATGCCGGCGCGAGCCGGCGGCACGTGCGCCACCGCCTCGCGGCCGAGGGCGGCATTGGCGGCGCCGTAGCCGACGCCCAGGACCAGGAGGCCGGGCAGGAAGCGGGCGCTGCTCGCCCCGGCGCCGAGGACGGCGAGACCGGCCAGCCCGGCCGCGGACAGCGCCAGCCCGAGGGCGAGCAGCACCCGGCCGTCCAGCCCCGGCAGCCGGCGGACCGCGAGCGCGGTCGCCGTCGAGACCGCCGACCAGACCAGCACGAGGACGGTGACCGACAGCAGGCTCTCCCCCAGCCCGCGCTGCAGCACGCTGGGCAGGTAGCTCATCAGCCCGACCACCGCCGCGCCGATCACGAGGGCACCGACGCTCGCGGCGAGGAAGCCGCGCACGCGGAACAGGGCGAGGTCGACCAGCGGCTCGCGCACCCGGGCCTCGACGACGAGGAACGCGGCCAGCAGCACACCGGCGACGACGAGGACGACGGTCGCCACCCCGGCGCCGGAGGGCGCACGCGTCTCGACCAGGCCGGCGAGCAGGCACGAGAGCGCCGCGACCAGCAGCACCGTCCCGGCGACGTCCACCCGTCGGTGCCGGCGCGGTCCGGACGACGGCAGGACCAGGCGGGCCACGACCGCGGCGACCACGGCCAGGCCGGCGGTGACGGCGTGCGTCGTCCGCCAGCCCGACCCCGGGTCCAGGGCGACGGTGGCGATACCGCCGATGCCGGTGCCCGCACCCACGCTGGCGCCCCACAGCGCCGCCGCCCGGGCGCGCTCCGGACCGGCCGGGAACGCCTGGGAGATCAGGCCGAGCGTCGCGGCGAGCACCGCGGCCCCGCCGACTCCCTCGACCAGCCGCCCGACCACGAAGACGGCGGTGCTGCCCGCGGCCGCGGTGACCGCGGCGCCGGCGGCGAGCAGGCCCAGCCCGCCGGCGAACACCCGCCGCTGGCCCAGGTCGTCGGCCGCCACCCCGGCCACGAGCAGCGCCGCGGCCAGGCCGACGCTCATCGCGCTGAGCAGCCACGCCTGGCCCGCCGCGCCGGTCCCGAGATCGGCCGCCGTCCGCACGCCCGTGGCCAGCGGGGTCACGAAAGCGGCGAGCGTGAGGACGGTGCTCGCCGAGACGACGGCGAGGGTGCGGCCCGGCGCGGGGTGGGCCACGGAGCGGAGCTCGGGAGCGACGACGGAGTCCATGGGCTTCCCCCTGCGACGGCATCTCGGTTCGGACTGCGAACCGAGGACACCGTAGCAGCGTGAGTTGGATTGTCAAACCGCCATGCGTAGCCCTCGTGATCTTGGGATAGGACCGCTGCCGACAGCGTCCGACGAGAGGAGCCCCGCGAGATGGCCGGCGTCATCCACTACACGATCGCGACCGAGGCCGAGCAGAGCCCCGACTTCCGCCGGGTGCTCTGGACCGGCCAGAACACCCAGCTGGTGATCATGACCATCCCGCCGGGCGGGGAGATCGGCGAGGAGGTCCACGAGGACACCGACCAGATCCTCACCTTCGTCAGCGGGACCGGGAAGGCCGTCGTCTCGGGCAGCGAGAAGAACGTCGCCCAGGGCGACCTGGTCGTCGTCCCGGCCGGGAAGAAGCACAACTTCCTCAACACCGGCCAGAACCCGCTGATCCTCTACACCGTCTACGGCCCGCCCGAGCACGCCGACGGCGCGGTGCACACGACCAAGGAGGAGGCCGACCGGCTCGAGGAGGAGGGCAAGGACGAACCGCCCACGGAGTGAGCTGACGGCGGCGCTTAGTCTCCTGAGGTGAGCGCCGCCGACCCCGATCTCCTGGAGGCCCTGCGCCGGGCCGGGCTGGACGACGTCGACGATTCCGGCCTGGCCCGTGCCCTGTACTCCTCCGACGGCTCGCTCTACCGGGTGCTCCCCCGCGCCGTGGTCCGCCCGCGGCACCCCGACGAGATCGTCGCCGCGCTCTCGGTCTGCCGGGAGCTCGGCGTCCCGCTGACCGCACGCGGGGCCGGGACGTCGATCGCCGGCAACGCCGTCGGCTCCGGCGTCGTGCTGGACACCAGCCGGCACCTGCACGGCGTGCACGCGATCGACGCCGAGGCCCGCACCGCGGTGATCGACCCCGGCGTCGTCCAGGCCTCCCTGCAGGCGGCCGCGAAGCCGTACGGGCTGCGCTTCGGGCCCGACCCGAGCACGCACAACCGCTGCACGGTCGGCGGGATGATCGGCAACAACGCGTGCGGCTCGCGCGCGCTCGGCTACGGGCGGACGTCGGACAACGTCGTGGCGCTGGACGTGGTCACCGGGGGCGGGCAGCGGCTCACCCTCGCGCCGACCGGCTCCGGCGGGGTGCTGGACGAGCTGCGGACGCTGGTCGACGGCGAGCTGGCGACGATCCGCACCGAGCTGGGCCGCTTCGGCCGGCAGGTGTCGGGCTACTCGCTGGAGCACCTGCTGCCCGAGCGCGGCTTCGACGTCGCGCGGGCGCTGGCGGGCAGCGAGGGCACCCTGGCTCTGGTGCTCGGCGCGACGGTGCGGCTCGTCGCCGACGCACCGGTCCGCGGCCTCGTCGTCCTGGGCTACCCGACGATGGCCGACGCCGCCGACGCCACCCCCGGCCTGCTGCCGCACGGCCCGACCGCCGTCGAGGGCCTCGACGCGCGGATCGTGCAGCGGCTGCGCGACGTCCCGGCCGCCGTGGTGCCCGACCTGCCCCGCGGCGAGGGCTGGCTGATCGTCGAGCTGACCGGCGACACCGTCGCCGAGGTCGAGAGCAAGGCCCGCGGGGTGCTCGCCGACGCGGGAGCGCTGGACTCGCTGGTGGTCACCGATCCGGCGCACGCCGCCGCGCTGTGGCGGGTCCGGGAGGACGGCGCCGGGCTGGCCGCGCGCACCTCCGACGGGCGCCCGGCGCACGCCGGCTGGGAGGACGCCGCCGTCCCGGCCGAGCAGCTGGGTTCCTACCTCCGGAAGTTCGAGGCACTGCTCGCCGAGCACCGGCTGCAGGGGGTGCCCTACGGGCACTTCGGCGACGGCTGCGTGCACGTGCGGATCGACTTCCCGTTCGGCAGGGCTCCCGACGGCGGGCGCACGGCCTACCGGTCCTTCATCGAGGACGCCGCCCGGCTGGTGGCCGGCTACGGCGGGTCGATCTCCGGCGAGCACGGCGACGGCCGGGCGCGCAGCGAGCTGCTGCCGACGATGTACTCCCCCGCCGCGATCGCGCTGTTCGAGCGGGTCAAGGGGCTCTTCGACCCCGACGACGTGCTCAACCCGGGCGTGCTGGTCCGGCCGGCGCGCTTCGACGATGCCGTCCGGGTGGCCGCGGCGCCCCGGCTCACCCGCGGGCTGGCCTTCGCCTACGGGCACGACGGCGGCGACTTCTCCGCGGCGGTGCACCGCTGCACCGGCGTCGGCAAGTGCCGGGCAGACCTGCAGGCCGCCGGCGGGGTGATGTGCCCGTCGTGGCCGGCCACCCGCAACGAGAAGGACACCACCCGCGGGCGCGCCCGGGTGCTGCAGGAGATGCTCGCCCCCGGCGGCCCGGTGCGGGACTGGCGCTCGCCGGAGGTGCACGAGGCGCTGGACCTGTGCCTGTCGTGCAAGGGCTGCTCCCGGGACTGCCCCACCGGCGTCGACATGGCCACGTACAAGGCCGAGGTGCTGCACCAGTCCTACCGGCGGCGGCTGCGCCCGCTCTCGCACTACGCGCTGGGGCAGCTGCCGCGGTGGGCCGACCTCGCGGCCCGGATGCCGCGGCTGGCCAACGCGCTCATGGGCTCCCGCCTGGGCGGGGCGGTGGCCAAGTGGGCGGCCGGCATGGACCAGCGCCGCGAGCTGCCGCCCTTCGCCGTCCGGACGTTCCGTGCGCAGTGGGCGGCGCGGTCCTCCCCCGCCGCCGACGGCTCTCCGGTCGCCCTGTGGGTGGACTCGTTCACCGACCACTTCGCGCCGTCGGTGGCGTGGGCGGCGGTCGCGGTGCTGGAGGACGCCGGCTACCGGGTGGAGGTCCCCGGCGACGACACCTGCTGCGGGCTGACCTGGATCACCACCGGTCAGCTCGACGCGGCGCGGCGGATCCTCGGCTCCACGGTGCGTGCTCTTGCGCCGCTGGCCGACGCCGGCGTGCCGATCGTCGGCGTGGAGCCCTCGTGCACCGCGGTGCTGCGCGGTGAGTCGGTGGAGCTGCTCGCCGACCCCGCGGCGGCGCGGGTGAAGGCGGCGACCCGCACGCTGGCCGAGCTGCTGACGGCGACGCCCGGGTGGACGCCGCCGTCGCTGGAGGGGCTGGAGATCGTCGCGCAGCCGCACTGCCACCACGCCTCGGTGCTCGGCTGGTCGGCCGACGAGCAGCTGCTGCAGCGGGCCGGGGCCACGGTGACCCGGCTCGGCGGCTGCTGCGGGCTGGCCGGCAACTGGGGCGTCGAGCGCGGGCACCACGACGTGTCGGTGACGATCGCCGAGCAGCAGCTGCTGCCCGCGGTCCGGGACCTCTCCCCCGACGCCGTCGTCCTGGCCGACGGGTTCTCCTGCCGCACCCAGCTCGACCAGCTGGCCGAGCGGCGGGGCCAGCACCTGGCCGAGCTGCTGGCCGCCCGGATCAGCTCGGCGGATCGAGTTCCTGGAACACGGTGATGTGCAGCCCGGCGGGCGCGTCCAGCCGGGCGTTCCGCGAGCGCCACGGCGTCTCGGTCGGCGGGGCGACGACGTCCGCCCCCGCCGCGCTCAGGGCGCCGGTCACCTGCTCGGCGTCGTCGACCTCGAAGGCGACCCGCATGCGGGGCGCGACCGGGCGGCCGGCCTCGTCGAGGATGGTCACCTGCGCGCCGCCCGGCCCCTCGAACGCGCCCGTCGCGCGTCCACGGGCCCGAAGTCTGGACCGGGGCGGCCGGGCGGATCTACCGTGAGGGCGTGCCCGAGTGGCTCACGATCGAGGTGCTCGACGCCGAGGCGTTCCCGGCGTCGCTCTGGCAGCACGCCCACGGCAACGACCTGGTCGAGGCCGCGATCACGCACGGCGCCCTGTACTGGGAGTGGCACGAGACCCGGTGGGGCGTCGTCCTGGAGCTGGTGTTCCCGGACGACGAGGTGCTGGAGCGCTACCGCGCGCTGCCCGCTGTCCTCGCCTCGCTGGAGGCCGTGCCCGACCGGGTGAGCGGCCTGCTGGTCTACCGCGGGCGCGGCGGTGGAGCCGGGGCCACGGTCCCGCGACGCCCGCGGCCGAAGCCGGTGGCGGGGTCCGCGGAGTGGCCGGCGCCCGAGGAGTTCCGCTTCCTGGCCGTCGAGCACGCCGTCACCGACCTGCTGCACGACGCCGGCGAGGAGAGCCCGGTCCTCTGACCTCAGCGCCGGCGGATCTTGACGTCGTCCAGGCAGGTGACCGACGAGCGCAGGTTCCGGTACCCGAGACCGGCGGCGTCCAGGTAGGTGATGGCCGCGAGCTCGCCGGCCGTGTGCGCGTCGTCCTCCTCGCCGGACCCGGCCTCGACGCGGACGAGCACGCGATGGGAGAACGCGCCCAGCCGCTGGTCGTAGCTGAGGGTGCCCTCCTCGGTGAACGACGAGACGAGCAGGTCGTGGGCCGCGGCCTCGGCGCGCAGCCGGGTGCGCTGGGCGTCGTCGAGGCCGTCGAAGACCCCGCGGACGATGACGCGGTAGGTGCGTTCGGACACGGCGGGCGACGCTAGCGGGAGATCCCCTGCCGGGCGACCGGGTTTCAGGCGGCGGCGTCGCGGCGGGCGCGGGCGGCCGCGACGACGTGCGGGGCCAGCGCCTCGGCGATGAGCGCGTAGCCGGCCGGCGAGGGGTGGAAGCGGTCGGCGGAGAACAGCGCCGGGTCGGCGGCGAATGCAGCGCCCACCTCGGGCCCCATGTCGGCGAAGCCCGCGCCGGCCGCCCGGGCGACCTCCTCCTGCTGACGCTGCAGCACCGAGCAGGCTCCCTGCACCAGCGCGCGGAAGGCGGGGGGCACGAACGGCACGACGGACATGTCCGGCGCCGGCACCACGACGACGTCGCTGCCGGTCGCCTGCAGCCCGGCCACCGCGCCGGCGAGCTGCCGGGCGGCCTCGGCGGGCGGCACGAAGCGGGCCAGGTCGTTGGCCCCGACGACCACGACGGCGAGGTCGATGCCGAGCGGCGCGGCCCGGCGCACCTGGGCGGCCAGGTCGGCCGACGTCGACCGCGGCACCGCGAGCACGTGCAGCTCGACGGCGAAGCCCTCGGCGCTCAGGACGGCGGCCAGCCGAGGCCCGAGCCGGTCGTCGGGCCGCCGGGCGCCCTGGCCGTAGCCGATGGAGTCACCGAGCACCGCGAGACGAAGACCTGCCACGCCTTCCCATTACCCCACGGAAAACGCGACCGGGTCCGGACGACGCAGCCGTCGTCCGGACCCGGGGGGAAGGGTGGTCCTCCTAGGCGCGCGGACCGCCGGCCGCGTAGATCACCTGGCCGGACACGAAACCGGCCCCCTCGCTCACCAGGAAGGAGACCAGGTGCGCGATGTCCTCGGGCTGGCCGACGCGCTGCACCGGGATCTGCGAGGCAGCGCCCTTGATGAAGTCGTCGAAGGCGATGCCCATGCGCTCGGCGGTCGCCTTGGTCATCTCGGTCTGGATGAAGCCCGGGGCGATCGCGTTGGCCGTGACGCCGAACTTGCCCAGCTCGATCGCGACGGTCTTGGTGAAGCCCTGCAGACCGGCCTTGGCCGTCGAGTAGTTCGCCTGGCCGCGGTTGCCCAGCGCCGAGACGCTGGACAGGCTCACGATCCGGCCGAACTTGGCCTCGGTCATGTACTTCTGCACCGCGCGGGTCATCAGGAAGGCGCCGCGCAGGTGCACGTTCATGACCGTGTCCCAGTCGGACTCGCTCATCTTGAACAGCATGTTGTCGCGGGTGACGCCCGCGTTGTTCACCAGCACGGTCGGCCCGCCGAGCTCCGCGGCGATGCGCTCGACGGCGGCGTTCACCTGCTCGACGTCGCTGACGTCGGCGCCCACGGCCAGTGCCCTGCCCCCGGCGGCCTCGATCGCCTCGACCGTGCCCTTGGCCTGGGCCTCGTCGAGGTCCAGGACGGCGACGGCGAACCCGTCCTGGGCCAGCCGGATCGCCGTCGCGGCACCGATGCCGCGGGCCGCCCCGGTCACGACGGCCACCCGGGCCGAACCTGCCTCGCTCATCAACACGTTCCCTTCATGCGGATGGCCGGCCGCTGACGGCACCGTTGCGCCGCGCGGCCGCGCCCTTCGCCGGACACGTTACGGCCGCGCGACAGCGCCCCCGTCGAAGCCCTCCGCCACGCCCGGCGCGACGGACCGGCCGCGGGCGGCGCACAGCCCGACCAGCGGCCCGCACTCAGCGTGCTGACGTGCCGCGATGCGCTCAGGCCGGCGGGCGCAGCTGGGTCACCGCGGAGTCGTCGGGCAGCACCTCTTGCGACGCAGGGTGCTCGACCAGGGCCAGCACGCGGTTGGCCAGGAACCGCGCGGTGCGGACCTTGGTGCCGCCGCGGGTGGTCTCGGTGACCTCGACCAGCCCTCGGCCGTGGGTGATCTCCACCCGGCGGCCGGCCCGGGTGGCCTCGATCTCGTAGGTACGGGTGTCGTCACCGGCGTCGATGACGACCTCTACACGGTCGCCTCGCATGTTGTCTCCTCCTCGGCTGCCGGGTGCGTTCACCCGACGTAGAGCCAACGTACGGAGGGGGTACGACATTCCGTTTGCGCAGGTCGCGGCGCGTGTCTAGGGGCCGGTCGGCGGCGAGCGGCGGTGCGGGTGCGGCAGCGAGCGCACCGACGCCAGCGCGGCCCGCCGGGCGTGCGCCCGCTTGCGCGCACGGGAGGTCCGGGGCGCCCGTGGCTCCTCGCGCAGCAGGACGTCCAGCCAGTGCCCGCGCGGGTCGACGTCCACCAGCAGCGCCTTGACCAGGAGCGTCAGCGGGATGGCGAGCAGCGCGCCGAGCGCGCCCATGACCCAGCCCCAGAACAGCAGCGCGACGAAGGTGACCGTCATCGACAGCCCCACCGAGTCCCCGACGAACCGGGGCTGGATCAGCGTCTGGACGACGAAGTTGAGCACGCTGTACAGGACGACGATCGCGATCAGCTCCCCCCAGCCGCCGGCGAGCAGGCCGAGCAGCGCGGGCGGGATGAGCCCGAGGACGAAGCCGATGTTGGGCACGTAGTTGGTGATGAACGACAGCACGCCCCAGAGCACGGCGGCCGGCACCCCGATCAGTGCCAGCCCGACCGCGTCGCCGACGGCCACGATCGCGCCGAAGACCGTGCTCACCAGCAGGTAGCTGCGGGTGCCCCGCGCGAACAGGCCGAGCGCGATCGGCAGGTGCGGCCGCTCGGCGGCGACCAGCGCCAGCCGCCGGCCGAACCCGCCGGACTCGATGGCCAGGAAGACCAGCGCGGAGAGCAGGAGCAGCAGCGTGCTCGCGGCGTCGGTCAGCCGGCTGAGCAGCCCGGTCGCCACCCCGACGAGCTGGCTGTAGTCGATGTTCCCGACCAGGTCGGAGAGCTGGCCGCTGACCACCCCGGCGTTGTTCAGGTCCCGCACGATGCCGTTGAGCAGCACCTCCGCACGGTCGGCGTAGTCGGGCAGCAGGGCGGCCAGCTGGGCGATGGAGAGCACCAGCAGCCCGACGAAGCCGAGCAGCACCGTCCAGACCAGGACCAGCAGGACGGTCGCGCTCGCCCACCGCGGCCAGCCCGCGCGCATCAGCCAGGTCTGCACCGGGGCCAGGGCGATGACGACAACCAGCGCCAGGAGCACCGGCGCGATCAGCCAGGAGATCTCGCGCAACCCGGCGACGGCGATCGTCGCGGTCGCGCCGCCGAGCAGGAGCAGTAGCCAGCGCGGCAGCCCGCCGGACGTCGCCGGAGCGACCGGCGCCCCCGGGACGGGTACCGGCTCCCCCTCGGCCGGCGCGGCCTCCTCCGCCACGTCGGCGGCATCGGCGACGGTCTCGGACTCGGACGGCTCAACCGGCTCGGCTGCCGGGACCGGCCGGGACGACGCCGCGGACGTCTCGTGCCCCGGCCCCAGCCGGCGACCGGGCAGGTTCGGCTGCGCGACCATGCTCCCCCCTCGTCCCCGCGGTCAGCGACGAGCCGCGTCCAGCAGCTCGGTCATGGCCGGCAGGTCGAAGAACTGCGCGGTCAACCGGGCGCTCTGCCCGCCGGCGTCCGGATCGGCGCCGGCGTCGAGCAACCGTCGCACCGCCTCCGACGACTGGCGGAACACCGCCGCGGCCAGCGCCGTCTGCCCCCGGTCGTTGACCCGCGTGTGGTCGGCCCCCCGCTCGAGCAGCGCCGCCACCGTGTCCGCGTGGGCGTGGTAGGCGGCCAGGATCAGCAACGTGTCGCCCTTGTCGTTGGTCAGGTTCGCCGGGACCCCGGCGTCGACGTAGCCGACCAGCTCCTCGGTGGCGCCCGCGCGGGCCAGGTCGAAGACGCGACCGGCCAGCTCGATCACACCGGGGTCGATGGGCTCGCTCACGCTTGGCAGCCTAGGAGCTGCGGCCCTGTCCGGCTCAGGCGGCGACGCGGTCGGCGAGGGCGAGCATCCGCCGCCAGGCGTCGGCGCAGGCCTCCTCCCATTCCCCGAACGCCCGGTCGAAGAAGGAGTGCGGGGCGCCGTCGTAGACCGCGGTCTCCACCTCGGCGCCTGCCGAGCGCATGGTCTCGGCCAGCGCGAGCTGGTCCTCGACCGGGGTGGCCTGGTCGGCTCCGGCGATGAGC
>Ga0308175_100004097_pt1 | contig 10193 bp, 5 predicted proteins | sample PhyCR1_3_FD_203893 | JGI IMG/M metagenome (GOLD analysis project Ga0308175, IMG submission 203893) | Soil microbial communities from UC Gill Tract Community Farm, Albany, California, United States - DLSLS.C.R1 | ecosystem: Environmental > Terrestrial > Soil > Agricultural land | place: USA...
CGATCGCGCCGCGTCGATCACGGTTGCGGCGCGGGCCTTCGGCCCGAGTTCATTGACCAGCTCCGAAAGGGTCTCCGGCCCGCGAGAATTACTGATCACGACGTCATAGCCATTTGCGACGGCAAGCCGTGCGATCTGGCTTCCGATATGCCCGGCGCCGATGATACCGATTGTTGACATGACAGCTGCATCTTCTCACAAATCGAATGACCGTCGAGACACAAGCCGCTCGCCCCGCTTCACCTGGGCTTTCCGCATGTCGGCCCCCGATTCGCCGCGAACCGGGTTGCGCACGTGCTCTGCCTTGCCTTTGACCGTTTCATGGCAGGCATCGCGTCCGGGCACTCATGGGAGCGGCGGGCTCTCGTAATACTCCATCCGCATTTCAGAGATCAGAGCAGAAGCGGCGGACGTATCCGACGCGTATTGGAGGAGGGCCTGGCGCACCATCTCCACGCCGCCCTCGAACTCGGGCTGGACTGTCCCTGTCACGCCCAGTCGCCGCAGGTCCAGCACGTCCTCCCGCCGGAATGCGCGGGCGACAACTGACAGACCGGAATTGAGGTATCGGGCTCGCTGGACGATCAGGCGAACCGTGCTCTGGTCGGGGATGGTGACCAGCAGGACGCGGGCGGCGTCAACGCCGGCAGCCTTGAGGATCTCGTCGCCGGTAATGTCGCCCCAGATACCGGAGTACCCGGCGGCCGCGATGCCACCATACAACGAATGGTTGATCTCAACCACGACGAACGGAATAGCGGCGCGGTTAAGGGTTCGCGCCGCGGCCCTGCCAGTACGCCCATACCCGGCGACGATCACGTGATCTCGCATGGGTTCGGACAGCGCCTCGACCGGCGCCGAGGGAGTTGCCGAGGTATATCGTCGGCGCCATGCGCGCCCGAGGGGCAGAGCCAGACGGGAGACAAGCGGCGAGAAGGCCATCGTAAGAACCGTGCACGTGAGGGCGAGATCGTAGGTTGGTTTCGAAAGCATCCCGGAACTGACGCCTGCGCGCGCGAGAACGAATGAGAACTCCCCGATTTGGGAGAGGCCGAGCCCCACTATCCAGGGAGCCATATGGACATAGCCGAAGGCGCGGACAATCAGGCCGATGAGGAGCGACTTGCCCACGAAAGTGGCGACCACGACAGCGGCGATGCGGCCGGCGTGATCCAGAGCGAATGCGGGATCGAGCAGCATCCCGATGCTGACGAAGAATAGTAAGCCGAAAACATCGCGGATGGGCACGACGTCGCTGAGAGCCTGGTGGCTAAATTCGGATTCGCTGAGGACGATGCCGGCGACGAACGCGCCAAGCGCGAACGACAGGCCAGAGAGCCAGGTCACGTAACCAACCCCGACTCCAATGCCGACAACGGAGACGAGGAACAGTTCGCGCGAGCCCCACGCGAGTACGAATTCGAGCAGCCTGGGAAGAAGCCTGGTGCCGAGGAACACGATGGCGCCGAGGAGGAGTGCGGCGACGCCGACCGCCCGGCCCATGTTGGCCAGGAGCCCATGCGTCGCGCCCAGTTGCGGAAGAATAACGAGCATCGGAACTACCGCGAGGTCCTGCACGACCAGGAAACCGATCATGACGCGGCTGGCGAGGGATTGGGTGACGCCAGCCGCGGAGAGCGTTTTCAGAACGACTGCGGTGCTCGACACGGAGATCATCGCGCCGAACCAGATCGCTTCGCGGGCAGGCATGCCGAACGACGTGGCCGCGGCGGCGGCGAGCGCACAAGTAACAAGAATCTGGATGGGGCCGCCGATCAGGGCAATGCGGCGAACGGGCTGGAGGTCCCGGAACGAGAGTTCGAGCCCGAGTGAGAAAAGAAGCAGCGCAACGCCGATTTCGGCGAGGAGCTCGATCTCATGGGCCTGCACGACAGTTGGCCCCGCGGTGTGCGGCCCCACAAGAACGCCGGCGGCCACGTAGCCGACCATAAGCGGGAGGCGGAGGAGGCGCGCGGCGAGTCCTCCAATCAGGCCGGCAAGGATGATCAGGACGAAATCGGCTGCGATGCCCACGTTTCTTTAGCCTAAGTTGCCGAAGTCGATGAAGTCGGCGGCTGTCGGCAGCCAGGCGCGCGGAGATGACGTCTGATCTAAAACACCAGCTTCAACGCAAGCTGCAACTGCCGCGCCGGGAAGGTCGAAGTGAACACCCCGAATCCCGTGCTGTTCGCGTTCAGCGTGCCCGGCGGCGAGAAGTTCGTATGGTTTAGCAGATTGAATGCCTCGGCCCGGAACTGAACATATCGCGCTTCGGCGAAATTGAAATTCTTGTGCAGCGCGAGATCCGTCTCGTAGTACGCGCGCATCTTCGCTACGTTTCGCGGGGTAGTCCCGAAGGGCTGGGTGTAACTGGGAAGAGTGAACGCCGCCGCATTCAGATAATTGACCGGATTCGAGCCATTCAGATAAATCGATTGCCCTGTCAGGTTCGGCCGCTCGGAAACGAGCGAGCTCACCTGTTGCTGCGTGCTCGCCGAATATCCGACGTTCAGCGGCAGCCCGGAGGTCATCGTGTTGATCATGTCGATCGACCAGTCGCCCGCCACAAAATTAGCGACGCGGTTGCTGATTCCGAACCGGCGCCCTTTTCCGAACGGCAGGTCGTAGATGATCGAAAGCGTATCATTGAACGGCTGGTTGTAGCTGGAAAGGCCGCGTTCCAGTTTCGTGTTGTAGTAATTGATGCGGGAGTTATCGCCGTTGTAGTTTTCGAGGTGCCCGGGCGCATTATCGATAGCCTTGGACCAAGTAAACGAGTTGATGAGATAGAGCCCGGCGGAATAACGCTTCTCGAGTTTGAGCTGCAATGCGTTATAGCTCCCGAATCCACCGTCATAAGCGATTTCGATTCCTGAAAACGTCTGAATCGGACGCCGCTGTTGCACCGTCAGGTTTTGGCCCAGCGCATTCGGCAGCGCCTGGTTCGCATCGGACAGAATCATGAGCCCGACACTGTGCGTTCCCACATAGCCCACGTCCAGAAGCAGATTGTTGGCCAGTTCGCGTTGAACCGTAAAATGCCAGCTCTGCACGTACCCGGTCCGGTTGTCGGCCGGGATATAGCGGACCTGATTGATCGCGGGATTGAAGGCGTTGGAGGAGGCGAAGTTTGTCGGGAAGCCCTGCGCCGTGGATCGGAAACATGCGCCGGCAGCCGCATCGCCGGAGGAACATATCCCCTGGGTCGGCAACTGATCGATCGCGGCATCCACTACGAACGGACCGTTGTAAGCCAGCAGGTTCTCGCCTCCCATCCGGTTGAACTGCACATAGCTGATGCCATAAGCGGCCCGAATTGTCGTTTTCGGAGTCACCTGATATGCCAGACCAATGCGCGGCGCCCAGTTGTTCGGCTGCGGGTGCACCAGGGCGCGATTGTACAGACTGCCATTCGAAGCGTAAATCATCTTCCGGTTCACCGGATCGAAGTTGGCCAGCCGGTTATCACGCTCATATTGCGGAGTCGCGAATTCATATCGCAATCCAAGATTGAAGGTCAGTTTCGGACTGAATTTAAAATCGTCCTGCACATAGGCGAAGTACATCCGCTGCCGGTAGTGCGCTATCGGATTGTTATTCAGCTCGTAGTGGCTCGGCGCGCCATAGATGAAGTCGGCGATGCTGTAAAGCGCCTTCTGTGTGCTCGAAAGGCTGTTGACCGAAGCCGGGTTGACGAAATAATCCGGATCGCTGAATGAGCCGGTGAAGTTTTGCTGGCCGTACTGCGGGTGGAAATCGCTTACGGCCGTATCGATCAGCTGATATTCGAATCCGGTCTTGATACTGTGCCGCCCCACGATCTTCGTGTAGTTGATCTTCGGGTCGGCGACGAAGGGATCCTGGTACTGAGGATTGCTGCCCTGCCGCCCAAGCTGCGAAAAGCCGTTCAGGTTCACCGTAAACAGACCGCCTGCGAGCGAAGAATCATTGGGTTGGTTCGGAATCGTCAAACCATCGGTCGATTGGCCAAACGCCGGTGGAGTCTTTCCGGCGCGCATGTAGTCGCTTCCCAGCCGCGCCTCCAGAATCGAGCTGGGGCTCAATGTCCACGTCACTCCGGCTACCGCCTGCTTGCTCTGGATGTATACGTTGCCGTTGGAATTGCCGCCCGCCAGACCGGGAATGGCGGACGGGTTGAAAATGCGGGTATCCAGTTGGCTGTAGCGCGCGAATGCGGAAAGTTTCGGGCTGATGAAGTAGTCGTACCGGAAATCGCCCTTGTCGTTGTAAATCGTGTCGGCAGGTGATGACTCGTAGTTATTCGAGATACCAGGCAGATTCGGCGCCGGGAGCGCCGCCATCACGCTTTTCGCAAGCGGTGAGAATTGCGATTGGGGAATAAGCCCGCCCGGCGCGGTCGCGCCCGTAAGTGGATTCGCGATCGCAATACCAAACGCGCTGAAATCGCCCCGGTCCATAGCGGCGGTCGGCACGGAAGCGAATTGCAGCGGATGATAAACGCGCCGGAAACCTTCGTAATCCGCGAAGATAAACATTTTGTCCCGGATGATGGGACCGCCGCCCGCGGCGCCGAACTGATTCTGATTGAACGGCAGGTTGCCGTGCAGCGGCTTGAAAAAGCCCGTCGCATTCAGCACCGTGTTGCGATTGAATTCCCAGAGTTCGCCATGGAACTCGTTCGTGCCGCTTTTTATGGTCGCGTTGATTACAGCCCCGGACGCGCGCCCGAACTCCGCGCTGTAGTTGTCGGTCTCCACTTTGAACTGCTGCAGCGCGTCAGGGTTCGGCTGAATCACCTGATTTGAGAAGCCCTGATTGCTGGTTCCGTAGGCATTGTTGTCGATGCCGTCGAGCATGAAATTGTTCAGCTCGCTACGGCCGCCGTTCACGTTGTAAGAAGCGTCCCGGCTGCTGTCCGTCCCGTTTTCAAGCGGCGATTTGGCCACGCCCGGCGCGAGGAGCGTGAGGTCTGCGTAAGCGCGTCCGTTCAGCGGAAGCTCGACGATTTGCCGCGGATTGATCACCTGGCCGCGTGAGCTGGTCTCTGTTTCCATCAGCTCCGCCGTGCCCGTCACCGTCACTGATTCGGTGGCCTGCCCTACCTGCAGAGAAAGATCGACCCGCTGCCGCGCATTGACCACCAGATCGAAAGGCGCCGTCTCGGCCGTTTGGAATCCCGGCATTTCGGCGCGTACGCGATACGCGCCCGTTCTTTGATTGACGAATTCGTAATTCCCGTTCGAATCGCTCTTCGAGCGCGCCGAAACGCCGGTCCGATCGTTCACCAGCGTCACATTTGCGTTCGAAATCACGGCGCCCGATGCATCCCGGATTGTCCCCAGAACCGTTCCCGATTCGAATTGGGCCTGCGTTACGGAACTTGTGGCGATCGCCAGCATGCACCCGGCGAAAATACGCCACGCGAACACACGTATGGACAGACGTTGCTTCATAACCCCGAACCCCTTTTTTGTTGTAGGCGAGAACTTACATTATCGGGAGAATATGTTACATCAGAATTTCGATAGCGGTACAAAAAAAAGACGGACTTCGGGTTGACGATGAATCCCCGCGAAGCTGAACACTACGCTGGACGGTACGCCTTGCTGTAGTGCGTGTTCCAGTCGACCAGATCGATATTCAGCAATCGATGACTCACGCTTTTCGTGTCCGCTTCCACGATCAGGTACGCGTTCGGATCGTAGCGCGTCGCCGCCATCACGAGATGCTGCGGTCCAAATGATCGTCCGAACTCGAACCACTTGTGCCAGTGGCCGGAAACCACGCGCTGAATCGAATCCCGATGTTGCTTGATAAGCGCGTGTACGCCGTAATCGCGGACTTCTTTCGTTTCGACAATCGTGAGCGGATAGTGAATGAACACGAAAGAAGGCTTCTGTTGCCTGAGTTCCGCCTCGAACCAGTTCAACTGCTCTTCGCCCAGAGAACCCTGTGAAGGTTTGAACTTCGCGTCGCCCTTGCTCCACGTGTAACCAAGGAAATTGTTCAGGTGAATGAATTTCCAGCCCTTGTAATCCACTGAATAGTAAGGTTTCAGCCCCAGTTTGCGCCGGAACAGTTCATGCGACGTCTCCCGCGGCATGCCCGTCGCCCAGTAGTCATGATTTCCGAAACCGACGTGAACCGGCGCGGCGAACTGATCCGTGATCTCCTTCGCGTGGTCGATTCTCGTCTTGTGTTTGAAATAAAAATCGATATCAGCCGAAGGATAGTTGTGGAAGTAATCGCCCACCAGGAACACGCGTTCCATCCGGGGCGTAAGACCGTTGATCACGTCACGCGCCGATTGCAGCCTTTCGGCGCTTTTCAAAATCGATTCCGTATCTTCCTGGTTGCTCTCCGGGCCCTTGTAGTACTCATCAATGATGTGCGAGTCGGCCACCACTGCAAAGTAAAACTTCGAGTCGCTCGGCGCCGCCTTGCTGAACGGCTGTATCGCGAGCGAGGCCGCCGCCGCGCCGCCCATACGCAGGAATTCTTTTCGGTTCATGGGAAACCGTCAGTATATCGCCGGGAAGTAAGGACACGATGACAGGCTTAGCTCGAATCCGCCGCCGTCCCCACCCGCAGCAGCGGCACGGCGCCGGCGTGCAACCCCGGCCAGCGCCGCGCCTGCTCAGCGAGCGTGTTCACGCTCGTCGTAATCCGGTCGGTTTGCCGATCGATCAGCGTATATCGCTCCGCGGGCGAAGCCGGTGACCGCAGAATCCCCGTATGCGCCGCGCGCAGGTCGGGAATATGCGCGCCCGGGTCGTCCCGCCCGCGAAGCCATGTCGCGACCGTTTCCAGCGCTTCCATCACTTCAGTCGCAAACTCCCTCGTAGCTGCCCGCATCGGAACCGGCGTCGTATGATACAGGCCCGATTCCATCGCCATCACCGCGTGCACGAAGGAGTGCGAACTCGCCATCATCGCTCCCACGGTGGCGATCTGCTGCCGCGTAACGCCCGGCTCTGCCGTCATCCGGTCCACCGAAGCTTCGGCATTCGAGCGCGCAAGCCGCGCCGCAACCCTCGCAGCGCCGGGGTACGCTGCATTTCCCTCTGCGTACGCCTGAATCACGGCGTCGAAATAATCGCGATAACGATCGATCATGTCGGCCAGAGTCGCTCCTACCTGAGTCTTCTCCCAGGTCGGCCAGATCGCGTACGCGATGAGCGCGAGCGTGCCTCCGATCGCGGTATTCTGCGCACGCGCCAGAATTACGGGTTTCGGACTAAACCCGGTACTTGAAATCAGCAGCACCACCATCGCGCTCATCGCCATCACGAACACGCCGTAATTCGCCGCCCCCACCCAGCGCAACAGAAACATGAACACGGCCATCAACGCGATATCGGTAGCGACGCCGGTATGCAGGTAATGAAACAACACGGTCGCGAGCACGAGTCCGGCGAACGTTCCGGCGATGCGCAGGATGCCGCGGCTGAACGTGCCGGTGAAATCGGGCTTCAGCACGATCGCGATCGTCATCGGAATCCAGTACGTGCGCTGCAGGCTGATCGCGCGTCCGAGCGCATCGCCCGCCGCAAGACACACGGCGAGACGCAACGCGTGCCGGAACACGGTCGAACGGAACGAAAGATTCGCGCGAAGTTCCGCCAGCTTTCCAGGAAACTGCAGCCACCATGGATCTCTTGATGGCGTGGCGGATGGTGGCTCGAAATCATTCACCGGACCCGAGCTGAGCGAAGCCGCCGCACGAATCTGTCCGCCCAGTGCGTCGAGTTCATGGCGGCCGTCTTCCAGCAGCCCCGCAAGTCCCGCCCGCGCCGCTGCTGCTGCGCTCACGGTGCGAAAACGGTTCGCTGCGGTTTTGAACTTGTCGAGCGTGGCAATGGGAGTCTCGCGCATTGCGCATTCGCCGATCTCGGTCGTTGCGTCCGCGGCCGCCTGCAATACCTCCGAAAGAGTCTCCGCCGCTTCCCCGCCCCCCGCATCCGTAACAGAAGCTTCGCGTGCGATTCTCCGCTGAATCTGGGTCAGGTTGATGAGCGAGAGCCGGATCCTCTCGGCCTGATTCAGAAGGAACACATGCCGTTCCGCCTCCACGCTGTGATCGCCCGCGAGCGACGCGAGCGCCTCCTGAGCACCCGTAATCTGGCGGCTCGCCGGAGGCGCGGTCGAGGTGTCCTGCCTGCCTCTCGCAATGTTTGCGAGCGCGAGATACAGCTCCGAAATAATCTTTCGTTCCGGCGCGTAAGGCTGAACCGGCCAGAACGCGATGGCCAGCAACATCTGGACGAGGCCACCGGCGCAAGCGACGAGCCCGGACTCCACCGCCACCAGCGGAGGAAGAGGACGGGCCGCGAACACCACAATCGTCACCAGAGTCACCACACCGAGGTCGCCTGCCCGCGCCCCGAGTGAGAGCATCATTCCCGCTCCAAACGCACTGATCGCCGCAACACTCACCGCGGTGAAATTCGTGTTTCCGGAGAGCGCGCCGGCAGTTACAGCCGCGCCGCAAAGCAGACTCGCGATGCCGATCCGCCACGCGCGAACCCGGTACGGGTCGAGACCATCCGAATAGGAGACGTTCAACGCCCCCAGCCCGGCGAGGACGGCCGCATTCGTATCACCCGCCACGCTCCCGATAATCAGTGCGAGCGCGAACCCGATCGTGTTGCGCACCGCGATCGGAACCACGATCTTCCCCCGGTCCCAACGGACCAGCGCACGCCATAGCGACTCAAACGGGCGGGGGTGCGGTTCGAGCTGCGCGGGCTCAGCAGTCATACACTCCTAACATAAAAGGCGAGCCTGCCCCGTCCAGAGGACGCTAAATTGCACGGAGGAAACGGGAATGGATTGGACTCCTGGCGGAACAAGTTCCGATATTGAAGACCGGCGCGATGAAAGCGGAGGCAGCTTCGGTTTTGGCGGAGGCGGCTTCGGCGGTATGCACATCGGTATCGGTGGCGCCATCATCCTCGGTGTGCTCAGTCTGGTATTCCACCAGAACCTGTTCCAGGTCTTCAGCGGCGCCGGACCGGCTCCTGTAACCGCGAATCGCAGCGCGCGCAACGCCGAGCTGGACCAGAAAGAAGGACGCGAGGTGCAGTTTGTCTCCTTCGTTCTCGACGATGTTCAAAACAACTGGGACCGCATTCTGCCCGAGCAGCGCAATATTCAATACCATCACGCGAAGATGGTCCTCTATCGCGATGCCTACCCTTCGGCGTGCGGAACCGCCCAGCAGGCGATCGGCCCGTTTTATTGCCCGGGCGATGAGAAGGTCTATCTGGATCTCGGCTTCTTCCACGAGTTGAGCACCCGTTTCGGCGCGCCCGGGGAATTCGCCCAGGCTTATGTGATCGCGCATGAGATCGGCCATCATGTACAGAAGCTGACAGGTGTGGAAGGCCGCGCCCGGCAACTTCAGCAGCGCCGGCCCGATGAAGCAAATCCGATTTCCGTCCGGCTCGAGTTGCAGGCCGACTGCTATGCCGGCGTATGGGCAAGCTCTACGGAACAGCGCGGAATCGTCCATGATGCGGATATCGAAGCAGCGCTCCGGGCCGCTTCGGCGGTGGGTGATGACACGCTGCAGCGCGCCGGCCAGGGCTATGTGAATCCAGATTCCTTCACGCACGGCTCCTCCGCCCAGCGGATGCGCTGGTTCAAAGCCGGCCTCGCGCAGGGTCGCATGGCGGATTGCAATACCTTCCGTCAGATGGATTGAAGGCTGCGATACATTGGACTCGACAAGCTCATTTCGCAATGAAAATCTCTCTCGGCTCGTGGGCCTTTTCTTTTGGACCTTACGCCGAGCATCCAGTCCCGTTTGAGATCATCGCCAGACGTTGTTCTGAAACCGGTTATGACGGGATTGCAATCTGCGGCTTCCCTCCTCACATAACTCTCGAGACTTTTCCGACCACTCAGTCGCGAAAGGAAGTCGCCGCGCTTCTTTCCGATCTCGGGCTCGGAATCTCCGGATACCTGCCCGATCTTTCTGAAGTGAGTCCGGTTTCGCCCGACAACCACGAGCAGTACCTGGAGCTTTTTCGCCGCAACATCGGGATGTGTGCGGATCTGGGCAGTCCGATGATCCGCGTTGATTCCGGCGCGGCGCCTGGGTCCCTGCCGGATCGCGAATACGAGGCGGCATTCCATCACATTGCGGCTTTGTGGAGTGAGTGCGCTGAAATCGCCCGGAGTTCGAGCGTTCGTCTCGTATGGGAGTT
>Ga0308175_100004098_pt1 | contig 10192 bp, 9 predicted proteins | sample PhyCR1_3_FD_203893 | JGI IMG/M metagenome (GOLD analysis project Ga0308175, IMG submission 203893) | Soil microbial communities from UC Gill Tract Community Farm, Albany, California, United States - DLSLS.C.R1 | ecosystem: Environmental > Terrestrial > Soil > Agricultural land | place: USA...
CCGTCGGTGCCGAAGTACCTGCGGCTCAAGCGGCGACCTCGACGTCGTCCTGCGGCCGCGGCTGTTTCATCAGCAACGCGAGCAGGTCGGCGATGCGGTCGCGCAGTTCGCGGCGGTCGCAGATCTGGTCGATGGCGCCGTGCTCGACCAGGAATTCGCTGCGCTGGAAGCCTTCGGGCAGCGTTTCGCGCACGGTCTGCTCGATCACGCGGGGGCCGGCGAAGCCGATCAGCGCCTCGGGCTCGGCCATGTTGATGTCGCCCAGCATCGCCAACGAGGCCGAGACGCCGCCGGTGGTCGGGTGCGTCATCACCGAGATGTAGGGCAGGCCCGCGGCACGCAGCCGCCCGAGCGCGGCCGAGGTCTTGGCCATCTGCATCAACGAGAACAGGCTCTCCTGCATGCGCGCACCGCCGGTGGCGGAGAAGCAGACCAGCGGGCTGCCGATCTCCAGCGCCCGCTCGGCAGCTTCGGCGAAGCGCTCGCCGACCACCGAACCCATCGAACCCCCCATGAAGGCGAAGTCGAACGCGCAGGCGACCAGCGGCTGGCCTTTCAGGGTGCCCTGGAGGGCGATCAGCGCGTCGCGCTCGCCGGTGGCCTTCTGCGCGGCCTTGATGCGGTCGGAATACTTTTTCTGGTCCTTGAACTTCAGCACGTCGGTCGGGCCGAGGTTGGCGCCGATCTCGCTGGTGCTGCCGGTATCCAGGAACGCGTTCAACCGGACCCGGGCGCGGATCGGCATGTGGTGGCTGCACTTGGGGCAGACCTCGAGGTTCTCCTCGAGCTCGGGCCGGTACAGCACCGCGCCGCAGCGGTCGCACTTCTCCCACAGGCCCTCGGGCACGCTGCGCTTGCGGCCCGCGGAGGCCTCGGTGCGGATGCGCGCGGGCATCAGTTTCTTCAGCCAACTCACCGGGAAAACACCTCGGGCAGGAAGATCCGGCGCGCGAACGCGCCAACGACGGGTACAGGAAGCCGGTAAAGGCCGGCGTGAAGTCTAGCGCAGCGGGTCGGCGCGGCCATCCAGCGCGCTCCGCAGCGGCCGCAGGAAGGCGGTCGCCCGCGCCGCCGCGTCCGCGGCATCGGACGCTTCGACCAGGGCCGCGACCAGCGCGCTGCCGACCACCACGCCGTCGGCTTCGGCCGCCATCGCCACGGCCGAGGCCGCATCGCGGATGCCGAAGCCGGCCACCAACGGCACATGGCTACGAGCCCGGATCGCGCGCAGCCGTCCGCTGGCGGCATCGGTGTCGAGGCGGTCGGCGCCGGTGACGCCAGCGAAGCTGACGTAGTAGAGATAGCCCTGCGCGGCATCGCACAGCAGTACCAGTCGCGCGTCGCCTGTGGTCGGCGCTGCCAGCAGGATCAGCGCCAGGCCTTCGGTATCGAAAGCCTCGCGGAATTCCGTCAGTTCCTCGGGCGGCAGGTCGACCAGCAGCACGCCATCGACACCGGCATCGACCGCCTCGCGTGCGAAACGAGCGGCCCCGCGGATCTCGACCGGATTGAGGTAACCCATCAGGACGATGGGCGTCTGCGCATCCACCGTCCGGAAGCGGCGCACGCAGTCGAGCACGTACGCGAGTCCCGCGCCCTTCGCCAGCGCCCGTTCGGAGCTGCGCTGGATCGTCGGCCCGTCGGCCATCGGATCGGAAAACGGCACGCCCAGCTCGAGTACGTCGGCCCCCGCCTCGACCAGCGCGTGCATCACCGGAACCGTGGCCTCGAGCGACGGATCGCCGGCGGTCACGAACGGCACTAGCGCCTTTCGTCCGGTGCTCCGCAGTTCGGCGAAGCGCGTGTCGATTCTGTTCATGCGATGTGCCGTGCGCTTTTCGTAGGAGCGGCTCCAGCCGCGAGCTCTTGGTGTTCGCGACATGCCCGCGATGGGCGACGGATGGCTATAGGTTCAGCCCTTCGCGCGCGGCGATCGTATGCACGTCCTTGTCGCCGCGCCCCGACAGGTTGCACAGCACGATCGCATCCTTCGGCATGTCGCGCGCCAGCTTCACCGCCTGCGCGATGGCATGGCTGGATTCCAGCGCCGCGAGGATGCCTTCGGTCCGCGCCAGCTGGTGGAATGCCGCCAGCGCTTCGTCGTCGGCCACGCCGACGTATTCGGCGCGGCCGGTGTCCTTCAGGAAGGCATGCTCCGGACCGACGCCCGGGTAATCCAGGCCCGCCGATACCGAATGGGTTTCCACGATCTGCCCGTCGTCGTCGCACAGCACGTAGGTGCGGTTGCCGTGAAGCACGCCGGGCCGGCCTGCAGACAACGAAGCCGCGTGGCGACCGCTGTCGATGCCTTCGCCCGCCGCCTCGGCGCCGACGATGCGCACGTCGCGATCGTTGAGGAACGCGTGGAAGATGCCGATCGCATTGCTGCCGCCGCCGACGCAGGCGGTGACGGCGTCCGGCAGGCGCCCATGTTCGGCGAGCATCTGCGCGCGCGCCTCGCGGCCGACGACGGCGTTGAAGTCGCGCACCATGCGCGGATACGGATCGGGCCCCGCCACCGTGCCGATGATGTAGAAGGTGTCGCGCACGTTGGTGACCCAGTCGCGCATCGCCTCGTTGAGCGCATCCTTGAGCGTCGCCGATCCGCTGGTCACCGGCACCACGGTCGCGCCGAGCAGCTTCATGCGGTAGACGTTGATCTTCTGGCGCTCGATGTCGGTCGCGCCCATGTACACGACGCATTCGAGTCCCAGCCGCGCGGCGACGGTGGCACTGGCGACGCCGTGCTGGCCCGCGCCCGTCTCGGCGATGATGCGGGTCTTGCCCATGCGCGACGCCAACAGCGCCTGGCCGATCGTGTTGTTGATCTTGTGCGCGCCGGTATGGTTCAGGTCCTCGCGCTTGAGCAGGATGCGCGCGCCGCCGACTTCGTCGCTCAGGCGCCGTGCGTCGTAGATCGGACTTGGGCGGCCGACGTAATGCGCGAGGTCGTCCTCGAATTCGGCGATGAACGACGGATCGACGCGCGCGGCATCGTAGGCCGCGGCCAGCTCCTCGAGCGGACCGATCAGCGTTTCGGCGACGAAACGCCCGCCGTGCCGGCCGAAATGCCCGGCCGCATCGGGATAGGCGTGGAAATCGATTGGGGGATCGCGATCCATCGGTGCACGACGATAAAACCGACGCGCAGTGTAGCGAACCCGGTGCGCAGCGCTCAGGCGGTGGCGGCTGGCTCGTGCTCGACGTGGCAGTCGGCACGGCGCACTTCCTCGACGAAATGGCGCATGCGTTCGCCGTCCTTGATGCCCGGTTCGACCTCGATGCCACTGGAGATGTCGACGCCCCACGGCAGCGTCGCGAGGATCGCGTCGAAGATGTTCTCCGGCGTCAGTCCGCCCGCGAGGATCACCGGCTTGTTGAGGTTCTTGGGCAAACGCGACCAGTCGAACGTCCTGCCCGAGCCACCGGAACCACCGACCGCGTGGCTGTCGAACAGGAAGCCGGAGGCGCCCGGATAGCGCAACTGGAGCGCTGTCGCCGATTCGGCGCGTCCGTCCCCCATCGGCACGGCCTTGATCCACGGCACGCCGAATCCGCGACAGAACGCGTCGTCCTCGTTGCCATGGAACTGCAGCAGCGTCGGCCTTACCTGGCGGACGGCTTCGCGCACTTCCTCGCCGCTGTTGTCGCGGAACAGCGCGACGGCATCGACGAGCGGGCCGAGCGCATTGCGCATCAGCCGCGCTTCCTCCGGGCGGATCCGGCGCGGGCTGCCGGGCGAGAACACGAAACCGACCGCATCCACGCCCAGCTCGCTGGCCAGTCGCACGTCTCCCGCGCGGGTCATGCCACAGAACTTCACCCGGGTCCGGAACAGGACCCGCCTGGTGGGATGGGCGCAGGCATCGGGGATCATAGCGTCACCTCGGCGGGAAGCCGGCACTCGGCCGGATAGCGCGGGCCGACAAAGACCAGGCCGTCGGGAGGAGCGGTCGGACCGGCGATGGTGCGATCACGACCGGCCAGCAGTTCGGCGAGCCACGCTTCCGGCCGCTCTCCACGGCCTATCGGCAACAGACTACCCACGATGTTGCGCACCATGTGGTGAAGGAAGGCGTTGGCCTGGACTTCGATCTCTACCACGTCGCCGGTGCGGGCCACGCGAATGTCCTGCAGGTCCCGGCGCGCATGCGGGGCCTGGCAGTGCACCGTGCGGAAGGCGGAAAAATCGTGCTCGCCGAGGAGCGCCTGCGCCGCCCGTTGCATGGCGGATGCGTCCAATGGTCGTCGTTCCCAGGATAGGTACTGCCGCTCCAGCGCCGGCCTGACCGGGCGATTGAGGATGCGATAGCGATACCGGCGCGCACGGGCCGAAAAGCGCGCGTTGAACTCGTCGCCCACCGCGACGCACCACAGGGCGCAGATGGACGGCGGCAGGCGCGTGGTGGCGCCCAGCACCCATCCGCGCTCTCCGCGCACGGCATCGCTGTCGAAATGCACGACCTGGCAGGCCGCGTGGACGCCGGCATCGGTGCGGCCGGCGCAGGTGACCTCGACCGGATGGCCGGCCACGAACGACAGGGCTTCTTCGACCGAGGCCTGCACCGTCGGCTCGCCCCGCCGGTCCGGCTCACCGGGTTTGTGCAGCCGCTGCCAGCCGGAGAATTCGCTGCCGTCGTACTCGACGCCCAGCGCGAACCGCATCGCTAGGCTCCGCGCGCCCGGCGGCTCATCGCCGCCGGATCACAGGTCGCGCAGCAGCCGCGCGGCGCGATCGCGCGCCGCCGGATCGCGGCCGTTGAGCACGTCGCGCAGCAGCGCGCGTGCGGCATCTTCGTCGCCCAAGGCAAGGTGCTGCTGCGCGAGTTCCAGCTGCTGGCCGGCATCGGTCGGACCAGGCGGCGCAGCATCCCCGGTTGCAGCTGGTTCTCCATGCCACGGCGGTACCGCCGCGCCTGCGACCGGTGGCTTGGATCCGGCCTCGCCGGCCCTGTCGCCAAGCGCCGTCGATGTCGCAGGGCTGGTTGAAAGCATCCCCGCGGCAAGGGTCTCGGTATCGAAACTCCGGCGAGGCACCACCGGCGCCGGACGGCGCCGGGTCAGCAGCCAGCCGATCAAGGCCGTGAGCACCAGGACCACGCCGCCCCAGATCCAGACCGAAGTCCCACCGGTTTGTGGCGTCGTCACCGTCGGTGGCTGCGCCTGCGAGGTGGCCACGCTCGGTGCCGCGGCTTTCTGGTTCGCGGAGGCCAGCCGTTGCTGCGCGGCGGCCAACGCGCTGTCCTTCATCGTCAGCAGCTGTTGCTGCTGCTGTTGCAGCTTCTCGAGCTCGGCGACGCGCGACTTGAGTTCGCCGACCTCCGCGTCGCGCGCGGCCAGCGTCTCCTTGGTTTCCTGCAGTTGCTGTCGCAGCATCTCGCCCTCGCCACCGGCGTCGATGCCGGATCGGTTCGTCTGGTTGTTCGCGCCCGCCTGGCGGCCAGCTGTGCTCGATGGCGGCACGATCTCGAGCCGCGCCTCGGTGGTGCGCGCGGCCTTGGTGGATGCGACGGCGGCCGGGCGCGTGGCAGCCGATGCCGGCTGCGCGCTGCTCGCCACGGTCGATGGCTGCGCCAGTGGACGGCGCGATTCGCGCCATTGCGTGATCTGTTCGTGCACCAGCGCAGCCGCATGGCGTTGGTCCAGGCGCGCGAGTTCATCGCCCGGCGGGATGCGGAGTACGGCGCCACGCTTGAGCTGGTTGATGTTGCCGCCGATGAACGCATCGGGATTGGCGCGCAGCAGCGCCAGCATCGTCTGCGCGAGGCTGTAGCCCTGCGTGCCTTCGAGCTTGGCGGCGATCTCGCCCAAGGTCTGGCCGGCCCGGACGGGGCCGTATTCGTTCGCGCTGGGCTGCGTCGCAGCCATCCCACTTGCCTCCATCGAGGCGGCTGCAGGCGGAGCTGGCGGAGCGACGGACTGCGCGACGGTCGCCGGTGGTTTCGCCGGAGCCTGTGCGGGCGCAGCGCGGGGCGGCGGGGGCGCCACGGCAACGGGCGGCGGCGTCGGCTGGCGAACGATCGTGTTCGAGGGTGCGACGACCGGCGCTTCGATCGGCGCCTGAACGGGCGCGGCCACCGTCCGTGGCGCGTCGAGCAGTGCGGAATACTCGCGCACCAGCCGGCCTTGGCCCCAGTCGACCTCCAGCAGGAAGGTCAGCAGCGGTTGCTGCACCGGCGCCGCACTGGTGACACGGATGACGGGACGACCGCTCGCATCAAGCGCCGGTTCGAAATGCAGGGACGACACCGCGCCCTGCGGCGGCTCCAGGCCGACGCGGCGGAACGTCTCCGGCGAGGCCAGCTGCACCTGCAGGCCCTGCAGCTCGGCCGGATCGCTGGAAATGATCGGGATTTCGGCAACCAGCGGCTGCCCGGGCCTGGATTTGACCTGCAACTGCCCGAGGCCCAATGCCGATGCCGGGCCGGCGGCGACCGCCAGCGCGAGCGCGAGGGTCGACGAAAGTGCGATTGCCAACCTGCTGCTCACGCCCGCCCCCATGGAATCCCCCGCACCGGTGTGCGTCGCGCCGACTCTAGCCGCCCGCGGCCGCCGACCGCAACGCTCACGCCTCGGCGACGATGAGTTCGGCGATCTGAACCGCGTTGAGTGCGGCGCCCTTGCGGATGTTGTCGGACACGATCCACAGGTTCAGGCCGTTGGGGTGCGACAGGTCGTCGCGGATGCGGCCGACGTAGACCGCATCGTTGCCCGAGGCGTGGGTCACCGGCGTCGGGTAGCCACCACCAACGGGGTCGTCGACGACTTCCACCCCGGGAGCTTCGGCCAGCAGCGCGCGAGCCTGGCTGGCGGAAAGCTTGTCCTTCGTTTCGACGTTGACGGCTTCCGAGTGGCCATAGAACACCGGCACGCGCACGACCGTCGCATTGATCCGGATGCGGTCGTCGCCGAGGATTTTCCTGGTCTCCCAGACGAGCTTCATTTCCTCGGTGGTGTAGCCGTTGTCAGTGAAGTCACCGCCATGCGGGATCACGTTGAAGGCGATCTGCACCGGATAGACCTGCGCTTCCACCGGCTGGAAGTTCAGCAGCGCCGCCGTCTGCCGGCCGAGCTCCTCCAGTGCGCGACGGCCGGTGCCCGACACCGATTGGTAGGTCGCCACGTTGATGCGCTCGATGCCTGCCTTGCGATGGATCGGTGCCAGCGCGACCAGCATCTGCATGGTCGAACAGTTCGGGTTGGCGATGATGCCGCGCGGCCGCTGCTTCGCTGCTTCCGGGTTGACTTCGGTGACGACAAGCGGGACGTCGTCGTCCTGGCGGAAGGCGGACGAGTTGTCGATGACAACCGCGCCGGCCGCCGCGAACTTCGGCGCATATTCCTTCGAGATCGAACCGCCGGCCGAGAACAGCGCGATGTCGACGCCGGCCGGGTCGAACGTCGCCAGGTCGCGGACGACGATCTCGCGATTGCCGAATTGCACCGTGCCGCCGGCGGAGCGCTCGCTCGCCAATGCGACCAGCTCCCCGACCGGAAACTTCCGCTCGGCCAGGACCGACAGCATGACCTCGCCAACCGCGCCGGTGGCGCCTACGACCGCAACCTTGTACTTCCTGTCCATCTGCCTGCGTATGCCTGTGTGTTGGTGCGGCTTCAGCCGCGATGACGTGTCCTGCTGGACCGGAGCTCGCGGCTGGAGCCGCTCCCACAGGGTTTATTTTGGCGCTTGCGCGGGAATGCGCGGCGCGACCTCGCCGACGTCCCCGCACTGCGCACGATGGCGCAACGCGTGGTCCATCAGCACCAGCGCCATCATCGCCTCGCAGATCGGCGTGGCACGGATGCCGACGCAGGGATCGTGGCGGCCGGTGGTGGTGATCTCGACTTCCGCGCCATGCACGTCGAGGCCGCGCGCCGGCAGTCGCAGGCTCGAGGTCGGCTTGAACGCGACCGACGCGACGACCGGCTGGCCGCTGCTGATGCCGCCAAGGATGCCGCCGGCGTGATTGGACAGGAAGCCGGCCGCCGTCGCCTCGTCGCGATGCGCGCTGCCCTTCTGCATGACGGAAGCAAACCCGTCCCCGATCTCGACGCCCTTGACCGCGTTGATCGACATCATCGCCGCCGCGAGTTCGGCATCGAGCTTGCCGTAGACCGGCTCGCCCCAGCCCGGCGGCACGCCGGTCGCGACCACGGTCACCCGAGCGCCGACGGAATCGCCGGATTTGCGCAACGCATCCATATACGCTTCGAGTTCCGGCACCTGCGCGGCATCGGGCCAGAAGAACGGATTGGACTCGATCGCCGCCCAGTCGCTGGAACGCGGCAGCACCTCGCCGATCTGCGCGAGATAGCCGCGCACCTGCACGCCATGGCGCTCGACCAGCCATTTCTTCGCGATCACCGCGGCGGCGACGCGCATCGTGGTCTCTCGCGCGCTGCTGCGGCCGCCACCACGCGGATCGCGGATGCCGTATTTCTGCCAGTACGTGTAATCGGCGTGGCCCGGACGGAACTGGTCGGCGATCTTCTCGTAGTCCTTGCTGCGCGCGTCGGTGTTGCGGATCAGCAGTGCGATCGGAGTTCCGGTGGTCCTGCCTTCGTAAACGCCACTGAGTATTTCGACTTCGTCGGCCTCGTGCCGCGCCGACGTGTGGCGAGTGCGGCCGGTGGCGCGACGCGAAAGGTCGCGGGCGAAATCGTCGGGGGCGATCGCGATGTGCGGCGGGCAGCCATCCACGACGCAGCCGATCGCCGCTCCGTGCGATTCGCCGAAGGTGGTGACGCGGAAGAGTTGCCCGAAGGTGTTCACGAGCCTGCCGTCACGGACGCGCGTCGGCGAGCTTGCGGATGCGTTTGTTGTGCGTCACCAGGTCGTGGCGCTCGGCGACGAAGATGCCCATCTGCCCGACCTTGAACTCGACCCATGCCAGCGGCAGCTCCGGCAGCAGCTTCACCAGCGCCTGCTCGGCTTCGCCGACCTCGCAGATGAGCAGTCCGTCTTCGGTCAGGTGCAGCGGTGCGTCGCGCAGGATCTTCAGCGCCAGGTCCAGTCCGTCGTCGCCCGCGCGCAGCCCGAGTTCAGGCTCGTACGAATATTCGCGCGGCAACGCATCGGTTTCGGCGTTGCTCACGTACGGCGGGTTGGTGACGATCAGGTCGTAGTGCTCGCCGGTCAGCGCGGAAAACAGGTCGGACTTCAGCAGGCGGGCGTTGTCGGCATGCAGGCGCGCCTTGTTCTCGTTCGCCAGCGCCAGCGCGTCGTCGCTCAGGTCGACGCCGTCGACATGCCATTCGGGGTTGTAGTGCGCCATCGCGATCGCGATGCAGCCCGAACCGGTGCACAGGTCGAGCGCGCGCCGGACCTCGCGGTCGCCCAGCCAGGGTTGGAAGCCGTTCTCGATCAGTTCGGCGATCGGCGAGCGCGGCACCAGCGCGCGCGGATCGCTGCGGAAGCTCAGGCCCGCGAACCACGCTTCACCGGTGAGGTATGCCGCCGGGATGCGCTCCTCGATCCTGCGCAGGAACAATCCCAGCACCTCTTCCTTCTCGGCCAGCGTCACCCGCGCCTGTCCGTAGGCCGGGCCGATGTCGTGCGGCAGGTGCAGCGCATGCAGCGTGAGCTGCGTGGCTTCGTCGATGGCGTTGTCGAAGCTGTGGCCGAAGGTCAGTCCGGCCGCGTTGAAGCGGCTGGCGCCATAGCGGATCAGGTCGATGATCGTCTGGAGCTCGTCGGTCATGGCGGCGCGCGGTGCCCGGGCGATCGGAAGGCCAACGATTATAACGACGCGCCGTCGCCACGCGGCCGCTTATCATGCCCGCCCGCGCGCTTGCCGGCGCAGCGCCCCAGCCTTTGCGAGCCGCCATGTTCAACCGCACCACCGCCTGGATCCTCATCGCCGCCCTCGCCGCCGGGCTCGGGCTGTTCGCCGGGCAGCGCTGGTTCGCGTCGCAAACACCGGCCGCGCCCGCACTGCAGGCCGTGAAGCTTTTCGATCATCCGCGCGAGCTTCCGCCCTTCTCGCTGCAACAGTCCGACGGCACGCAACTGGTGCCGGGCGAGCTCAAGGGCCACTGGACGCTGGTGTTCCTGGGTTTCACCCATTGCCCGGACGTCTGCCCGACGACCCTGGCGCAACTGGCGCAGGCGCAGAAGCAGTGGGCGTCGCTGCCCGACCCGACGCGCCCGCGCGTGCTGTTCGTATCGGTCGATCCCGAACGCGACAGCCCC
>Ga0308175_100004099_pt1 | contig 10192 bp, 12 predicted proteins | sample PhyCR1_3_FD_203893 | JGI IMG/M metagenome (GOLD analysis project Ga0308175, IMG submission 203893) | Soil microbial communities from UC Gill Tract Community Farm, Albany, California, United States - DLSLS.C.R1 | ecosystem: Environmental > Terrestrial > Soil > Agricultural land | place: USA...
GTACCAGAAGGCCTGGTGCTGGGCGACGCGGCCGAGGACGAGGATGTCGGTCCAGCCGTCGCCGTTGAAGTCGTAGCAGTAGGAGAACATCGAATCGGTCGGCGAGGGCTTGGTTTCGAAAACCTTGGGCTCGTAGATGGCGTGGGCGGTTTTGAAGCCGGGGCCTTCGTACCAGAAGGGGGCGGCGACGATGTCGGGGTGGCCGTCGCGGTTGATGTCGGCGGCGGTGACGCCGTCGCAGTAGTACTTGTCGGTGAGGACGATTTTTTCGAAATGGACCGGCGATTCGGCGAGTGCGGCCGTCGCGAGGAGGAGGGTGGTGAACGGGAGGATGAGTCGGCGGTGAGTTGTCATAAGAAGAAAGTATAATCCGCGGGCGTGGAGGCGAAAGGAGGCCGGCATGTACGTCGTGAGCGTGACGGTGTGGGTGAAGGCCGAGTTCGTGACGCAGTTTATCGAGGCGACGTTCGACAACGCGCGGAACACCCGGAAGGAGCCCGGGAACGTGCGGTTCGACGTGTTGCAGGCGGAGGAGGACCCGGCGCGGTTCCTTTTTTATGAGGCGTACCGTCGGAAGGAGGATCTCGGCAAGCACCAGCAGACGGAGCATTACTTGCGCTGGAAGGCGGCGGTGGCGGACTGGATGGCGCAGCCGCGGCAGGGCGTGAAGCACAAGGCCCTGTTCTTCGGCGAGGGGGAAGTGGGCGAGTGATGAAGTTCGAGTTCAACACGGTGGGGCGGGCGGTTTTTGGGCGCGGGGAGGTCGAGCGCGTCGGCGAGATAGCTGCGGCACTCGGGCGGCGGGCGATGGTTGTGTTTAATGGCAAGGCCGTGGAGAAGGTGGTTGCGTCACTCGAAGCGGCGGGCGTGAACGTCGTCGCGCGGCGGCAGCCGGGCGAGCCGGTCGTGGCGGACGTGGATGCCGCTGTACAGGAGACGCGTCGAGCCGGGTGTGATCTGGTCGTCGGCGTCGGCGGCGGCAGCGCGATCGACGCGGCCAAGGCCGTTGCGGGTTTGCTCACCAACGGCGGTTCGGCCGTCGATTACATGGAGGTCGTCGGCGCCGGACGGAAGATCACGAAGCCGGCCGTCCCGTGGGTCGCGGTGCCGACGACCGCCGGCACCGGGGCGGAGGCGACGCGCAACGCGGTGATCGGCCTGCCGGAGAAGAAGTTCAAGGCGAGCATCCGCGGCGAGCAATTGCTGGCGCACGTGGCGGTGATCGACCCGGACCTCGGCGCGTACGTTCCACCTGACGTGACGGCACGCACGGGCATGGACGCATTGTGCCAGTTAATCGAGTCGTACACCTCGACCGGGGCGAACGTGGTGACGGACGGGATGGCGCTGGAGGGGATCGCGCTCGCCGGCAAGGCGCTGCCGCGGGCGTACCGCGACGGCCGTGACATCGAGGCGCGGGAAGACATGGCCGCGGCGGCGTACCTGAGCGGCGTGACACTGGCCAACGCCGGGCTGGGGGCGGTGCACGGGTTCGCGTCGCCGATCGGCGCCAACTTTCCTGTCCCGCACGGGACCGTGTGCGCGGCCCTGTTGCCGCACGTAATCGCGGCGAACGTGAATGCGGCCAAGCGCGAGGGGAACGCGCGCGTGCGGGATCGCTATGCAATCGTCGGCGAAAGACTTGGCGGCGACGTCGTGGAAGTCACCGCCGGATTGGCAAGAGAGCTGAACATCCCGCCGCTCTCGGAATACGGAATGAGCGTCCGCGACGTGCCCGACATGGTTGCGTTGGCGCGCAAGGCCAGCAGCATGCGGTACAATCCGCTCGTGCTGTCGGACGAGGCGTTGGCCTCGGCGCTGGCGGCGGCGATCCGATAACCAGTAGGCCTTCGAGCGGGTCAACCGGAGAGGCTCATGAAATCGATGCTGGCGAGAGCAACGATACTGGCGTGCGCACTGCTTGCCCCTGCGGACGCCGTGTTTGCTCAATCGCTCCCGACGGTCCCAACGACGAGCGCCGCGTCCATCCTCCCGCCAAAGACGCCGCTCCCCGCCGGCATGAAGCCCCTCTTCGACGGCAAAACGCTCGACGGCTGGATCCAGGTGCCGCCCAATTCCTGGACCGTGAAGGACGGCGCCATCGCCAGCCTTGGCGTCGGCCGCGGCGTCATCTATAGCACCGGCCAGTACGACCGCTACCGCATCCTCTTCGACGTGCGGCACGCCTGGGGAAAGCCCGACCACCGCGCCGCCGTCCTCGTCTTCTGTGCCGCGCCCAACTACGGCGAGAAACCGCTGGATGCCCTCGCCGGCATCCAATTCCAGGTGCCCAACGGCGGCAGCTGGGACTATCGCAATGGCAAGAACAACAGCGGCAAGGGCCTGTTCACGCGGCTGTTCAACCCCAAGTTCGACGAGCACCAGTGGAGCCGCGTCGAGATCCTGGTCGATCCGAAGGTCGGCACCGGCCGCATGGCCGTCGCGCAGCCGGTCGGGACAAAGGCGGTCGAGGTCCTCCGCTTCAGCGACCCCACCGCCGGCCGGCCGGGGCCGTTCGCGCTTCAGATGCACAACAAGGGCCTGTTCGACGAGTTCGCCAATATCGCCATCGAAGTGAACCCCGCCACCGACGACCTCATCACCACCAAGGAGTAAGCCGGCGAGCAGTCGTCGGGTGAACGACCTTCAGCTGAACCACCTGATGAAAATGACGGCCAGGAGAAAGAGATACGCGGCCCAGACGAGCAGCCCCACCCCCCACACGCAGAACAACAGCAGCCAGGTGCGAATGGGACGGGTGGCCATCAGGAGTGGACGCGGTCCTGGTACTTGTCGCGGAACGATTGCAGCGAATCCACGCCCGGCGGGAGCTTGGCCTCCTCCGCGAGCATCACGGGGATGCCCTCGCGCACCGGATACGCCAGCCCCCCAACCTCGGCCACGAGGTAGTCGCCCTCCTGCCGCAACCGGCTGTGCGTGACCGGGCAGCGGAGGACGGCGAGCAGGTCGGGGTCCACCTGGTTCGAGGAGGCGAAGTCGGGCATAGGCCGAATACGTTAGCCAGGGCAGCCGTCAGGTTCCAGAGGCGGACCTGACCGCCCACCGCAGCTTTGCAGAACGCGATCGCGGGTTGCGCTGCGTTTCCTCAGGCGAGGCGACGACCGGGTCGGGCGAGATCTCGCCGTAAACGCCGGCCCGCAATCCCGTGCGAAACGCCTCCTTCACCAGCCGGTCCTCCCCGCTGTGAAACGAAATGACCGCCGCGCGTCCGCCCGGCGCGAGCGCATCAGGCAGCGTCGCCAGCAGGCGCTGAAGATTGGCCAGCTCGCGATTGACCAGAATCCGCAGCGCCTGGAACGTGCGGGCGGCCGGGTGCAGCTTGGCGCCCGCGGCGCGCTTCAGAGTGAAATCCCGCGCCTCGCACACGATGGCCGTGAGGTCTTCCGTGGTGGCGATCGGCCTTTCTCGGCGCCGCTGTACGATCAATCGCGCGATCTGCGGCGCGTCCGTCTCGTCGCCGAGTTCCAGCAAGGCGTCGGCAATAGCCCGTTCCGACATTTGATTGATCAACACCGAAGCGGGCTGCCCGCGCGTCGGGTCCATCCTCATGTCCAGCGGCCCCGGCCGCCGGTAGGAGAAGCCGCGATTCGGATCGTCGATCTGCGGGCTGGCGACGCCGAGATCGGCGAGGACCGCGTCGGCGCGCGACACGCCGGCTTGCGCGAGGATGGTCGGCAGGGCGGCGAAATTCGTGTTAAACAGCTGGAATTGCCCGCCGGGCACCTGCGACAGCCCGGCCCGCGAAAGCTCGACGTGGGCCGGGTCCAGATCGATCCCAATCAACCGCCCGCCCGGCGTCACGCGCCGGAGCAACTCCGCCGCGTGGCCGCCAAGCCCCAGCGTGCAGTCAACGACGACGCCACCGGGTTCGGGCGACAGGGCGGCGAGGACTTCATTGAGCAGGACGGGGATGTGCCGAGTGTCGCGCTTCACGGACGGCGGAGACACGGGCTGCTAGCCCGTGCTACCTGTAATTGGTGAACTGGAGCGGAATGCCTGGAGGGTTCGACTTGAGGTAGGTGATCACGGCCTGAAGGTCATCCTTCTTGCTCCCGCTCACCCGCAGCGCATCCCCCTGGATCGACGCGTTGACCTTGAGCTTCAGGTCCTTGATCGCCTTCTGGATCGTCTTGGCCGTGTCCTTGTCGATGCCGGATTTCAGCTTGAACTTCTGCCGGACGGTCTTGTGCGTCGCCTGCTCGACCTTCTGCGGGTCGAGCACCTTGGGGTCCACGCCGCGCTTGATCATCTTCTCGACCAGCACCTTCCGCACGGTCTCGAGCTGCGGCTCGGCGTCGGCGGTCAGCGTCAACTCCTTGTCCTTGCGGTTCAACTCCGAGACCGACGCGGCGGTGCCCTTGAAGTCGTACCGCGTGATGACCTCCTTGATCGCCTGGTTCACCGCGTTGTCCATTTCCTGGAGGTTGATCTCGGAGACGATGTCGAACGATGAGTCGGCCATCCGCGTTGCTACCTTCCGTTTGGGTGTGCGGATATTCTTACGCCCGGAAGTTTGCAATAACAACCCACGACCAACGAACAGCAGAACGGCAGGACCATGGAAAGGGAACAACTTTTCGCGTTGCTCGACGACTTCCGCATCGAGACGCCGAGCTGGGGCTTCGCCGACACCGGCACGCGGTTCGGAAAGTTCCTCCAGCCCGCGGCCGCATCAACCATCGACGAGAAGCTCGCCGACGCCGGCACCGTGCACAAGTATACCGGTTGCTGCCCGACGGTGGCCGTGCACGTGCTGTGGGATTTTCAGGTTGGCGTGGATGCGACGGCGACGGCCCAGATTGCCTCGAAGAACGGCGTGCGGATCGGGGCGGTCAACCCCAACCTGTTCGAGGACCAGGTGTACAAGTTCGGCTCCGTTTGCAGCCCCGACGAGCGCGCCCGCATGCACGCCCACCGCCACGTGCAGGACAGCATCAACATCGCCAAGGCCGTCAAGAGCGACCTCCTCAGCCTCTGGTTCGGCGACGGCACCAACTACCCGGGCCAGGACGATATAACCGCCCGCAAGCACCGCATGCATGGCGCACTGCGCCAGTGGCACGACGCCATGCCGCCGAACATGACTATGCTCGTCGAGTACAAGCCCTTCGAGCCGGCCTTCTACCACACCGATATCGCCGACTGGGGCATGGCCTACGTCTTCGCCAGGGACGCCGGCGAGCGGGCCAAAGTGCTGGTGGACACCGGCCACCACCTCCAGGGCACCAACATCGAGCAGATCGTCGCGTTCCTCTTGGATGAGGACATGCTAGGCGGCTTCCACTTCAATGATCGAAAATACGCCGACGACGATCTTACGCTCGGCAGCATCGACCCCTATCAGGTCTTTCGCATCTTTTGCGAAGTGCGGAATGCGGCCGAGTGGTACGAGCGCGACGTGCGCGATATCGCCTACATGATCGACCAGTCGCACAACCTCAAGCCCAAGGTCGAGGCGATGATTCAGACGGTGTTGGCCGCGCAGGAGATGTACGCCAAGGCGTGCCTGGTCGATCGGGAAAAGCTGCGGGATGCGCAGTCGCGGATGAACGTCGTGGATGCCGAGGAGTGCCTGCGGTCCGCGTTCTTCACCGACGTGCGGCCGATGCTGGCCGAGTGGCGCAAGCGGAAGGGCATCGACCCCGATCCCATGGCGGCGTACCGCGCCAGCGGCTACGAGGCCCGCGTCGCCAAGGAACGCGAGGAGTCCCGCGCCGCCCGCGGCGCGAGAAGCGGCGGGGTCTCGTACGCGTGATGACTTGAGAGGTGCGCAATGGCCGAGGCGTTGCTCGACGCGGCGGAGGTGCGGACGAGAGAGAAGCCGCGACTTGGCGAAGAGCTCCCCGTCTTTTGCGAACGCTGCGGCTACTCCCTCCACGGCTCACCGCGGTTGCGGTGTGCGTGCTGCGCGATTCTGCACTTCGCCTGCCCGGAATGCGGCCACCACCAGCCGATCAACACCCTCCGCCCGGCCGTCCAACGCGTCCTCGGCAGGCTCCGCGCCGTCCCGTCTGGGGGATGCTGGTGAAGGTCTTCCTCCCGCGGCGGCCGGGGGAGGCGCTGCTCGACTGGCAGGGGGGATGTCGGCCGAGCGAGGGCAGGGGGGAAATGGATCGCGCGTCCGTGGCGCTTTCCAACTAGTGACGCGCGACCCCTCGCGTTCATTTACGCGAGCGTCCCCAGCTCCATTTCGTGGAGGCCTTTGCCGGCGGGGACCATGGGGTAGACGTGCTCGTTGGGTTCGACGACGAAGTCCACCACCACGGGGCCGTCGTGCTTCAGCATCTCGCTGACGACCTTGGGGACGTCTGTCTTGTGATCGCAGCGGATGCCACGAATGCCGCAGGCTTCGGCCATTTTGGCGAAGTCGGGGTTTTTCATGACGGACTGGCTGTAGCGGCGGCCGTAGAAGAGGTCCTGCCACTGCTTGACCATCCCCTGGAAGTCGTTGTTGAGGATGGCGACTTTGACCGGGATGTTGTACTCGGCGATGGTGGGGAGCTCGAAGAGGGTCATGCAGAAGCTGGCGTCGCCGTCGATGTCGATGACGGTCTTACCGGGGTTGCCGAGCGCGGCGCCCATGGCGGCGGGGAGGCCGTAGCCCATGGTGCCCAGGCCGCCGGAGGTGATCATCTGGCGGGGGAAGCGCCAACGGTAGAACTGGGCGGCCCACATCTGGTGCTGGCCGACGCCAGTGGTGATGATCGCGTCGCCGTTGGTCTGGCGGTGAATTTCTTCGATGACGTACTGGGGCTTGGTGAGCTTGGTGTCGTCGAAGTATTTGAACGGGAAGCGCTTTTTCCACGCGGCGATCTGGTTGAACCACTCCTTGCGGTCGCGGTGCTCCAGGTGGGGGAGCATGAGCTCGAGGCCGACGCGGGCGTCACCGACGACGCTCACGTCCACGTCCACGTTCTTGCCGATGGACGAGGGATCGATGTCGATGTGGATGATCTTGGCGTGGGGCGCGAAGGTGGCGAGGTTGCCGGTGACGCGGTCGTCGAAGCGGGCGCCGACGGCGATGAGGCAGTCGCACTCCTGGACGGCGTAGTTGGCGTAGGCGCTGCCATGCATGCCGAGCATGTACAGGGCCTTGGGGTCGTGTTCGTCGAAGGCGCCCAGGCCGAGCAGGGTCGTCGTACACGGGATGTTGGCCTTGGCGGCGACTTTGCGCAGGGCGTCGTGCGCGCCGGCGATGATGGCGCCGCCGCCGACGTAGAGGACGGGTTTTTCGGCGCGGTTGATCAGCTCGGCGGCGGCCTGGGCCTGCTTCTCGTGGGCGGCGTGGGTGGCGGCGAGGCGGCGCTTGGTCAGGATGTGCGGGCGCGGCGTGTCGTCCACCTCATCGGGGCAGATGGCGGTGGTCACGTCTTTGGGCAGGTCCACGAGGACGGGGCCGGGGCGGCCGGAGGTGGCGATGATGAAGGCCTCGTTGATGACGCGCGGCAGCTCGCGGACGTCCTTCACGAGGTAGTTCCACTTGGTACAGGGGCGGGTGATGCCGGTGACGTCGGCCTCCTGGAAGGCGTCGTTGCCGATCACCTTCGTGGCCACCTGGCCGGAGAAGACGAGGATGGGGACGGAGTCCAACTGTGCGGTGGCCAGGGGGGTGACGGTGTTGGTGGCGCCGGGGCCGGAGGTGACGATGCAGACGCCGGGCTTGCCGGTGGCGCGGGCGTAGCCGTCGGCGCAGTGGCCGGAGCCTTGCTCGTGGCGGTTGAGGATGAACTTGGCAGGGGTTCTGTAGAGCTGGTCGAAGACGGGGAGGATGGCTCCGCCGGGGTAGCCGAACATGACCTCCACCTTGTGCTGGTTGATGAGCATCTCGTGGAAGATCTGGGCGCCGGATTTCCCCTTAAAGCGGGGCTTTTCGGAACCCACGGATGAATCCATGGGCTTGGCGGTGGCGGTCTTGATGTCGGATTGCAACATGGTCATGGTGAGGTTCCTCACACGTCTAACACAGTGGGACGGAGCAATTTAGCGGCATCCCCGTGTGGATTCAATGATTTATCGGTAACGGACGGAGCTCGGGTGGAACTGGTTCGGCGGAATGCGGTGCAAAACCAGTCCAGGGGCGGAGGTGGGTCGGTCGCGCGGGACTTTGGGGTCCGCAGCAGCGGTGCCGACCTAAAGTACGGCGAGCGTAAGTCGAGAGGATTGCAATGATTGCGACATATACACGGTCGGTGCCGGAAATCCCGAATGGCCGCAGAGTTGCGGCGGAGTTGGGTTCGTTTTGTAAAACTACTCTTCGGCTGGGCGGCCGTTGAGGTTGAGGGATGGTATGGGTGGGGGCCGCGGGCGTCAAGGTTGGGCGGGATGGCGGTGGGTTCGATTTTTCTTGGCAGAGTGTGAGCCACGGATGGGGCACAGATGCACACGGATGGGGAGACGCGGTGGGTTTGTTTTTTCACGGCGCGCGGCGGGGACGTTTGGGGACATTCGGAGACGGGAGGGGACAACTGGGGACGTTGGCGTGGGTTTGATTTACGCGGACGTGCGCGGGTGAGCGGGCGGGTGGTCGGGGTGGAGGACGGCTCGGTGGGTTCGTTTTTTCCCGGCGCGACGTGCGGCGGTCGGGCGTTTTCGGGCATTGCCGGGCGGATCCGGGCAGGGGCGGGCGTCGTTGGGAATATTCTGGTGCGCGGGGCGGGGGATCGGTGGGCGCGCGGAAGGGGCGGCAAGGTGGATGGGTTGTAGCGATTGTGGTGAACCCCCATGACGGACCCCCTTTTTACACTGGGGCGATGGTAGCAGATTCGGCGAGAATTGCAAGGGAATTCTGTCCGTTCGCTGCACCGGGGAAGAGTGTTAGCCACGGATGGGGCACAGATGCACACGGATGGGGGGGTTACGCTTGGGATGAATGTTTCAGGCGCTCGGGAGCGGCGGCGGGTTGGGAACCGAGTCGGGGAGCTTGCTGCACCTCGGTTAAGATGATGCGCGTGAAACGACGCCTGTTTCTTGGGCTGGTCTGGGTCTTGGGGGTGGGGGCGTGCGTGTGCGTGGCCGGGGAGATTGCCGCGTTGTTTGGGCACGGGTTTCAGTGGGAGTATCGGTCGAGGACGAAGTCGGGTCTGAGACGGACGTTTTTCGGAATCGGTCACGAGGTTGGCGTGTCGCGAAATCTGTACCCCGAGCTCATTCCACTGCCGGGGGAAACGGAGGTGGGTGGGGGCGTGGGGGGCGACGCGAGCAGGGTGGATTTCGGCGTGGGCATCTGGCGGCACGTGTACAAGTGCACGTTCTATTCGCCGGTGGCGAACGACACCTATGACCCGCAGAAAGTTTCGGGGTACAGGAAGGTGGTGTATGTCGATGCGAAGATCTTCGCCTTGCGCGGGTGGTTTTGCGCGCTGCTGCTGGGGTTGCTGCCGGCGGTAGCGGTCGTCAGGGCGTGGCGGCGGTTCATGGCGTGGACGGCGCGGCGGCGTGCGAAGTTGCTGGGGCGTTGCTGGAACTGCGGGTATGACCTGCGCGCGACGCCGGAGCGGTGTCCGGAGTGTGGGGTGTTGGCGTAAGTAGGGGTGTCGCAGTGTCCCTCTTCTGTCTCCTGTTCTGATTCCGCCCCGCAGCGGCCGGGCTGACGTCACCCGATTCCAAGTTTTGGCGTGCAGCCCCTGGGTGTGGACGCAATTAACAAGTGATAGCAGTACGTCAGATGGCTAAGCCACTGGGCCTTGGCTTCTGGGTGAAAGTCCACGCTTTCCAGATGCTTCGCGAGGAGTTCGAGTTCGCGGCCCAGCACAGCGATGTCATCCCAGCCCCAGAAGTTGACGGGGTCCGTCTCGCCAAGAATGGTTAGACGTTCAATCCCGACTTCCTTCAGGCAAGGAATGCTCCAGAACTTGAGGCTCGGCTGTTGCGTCCCGAGCAGGTAGTACGGCGGGCGGATTTCGATCTCGATGTCCTTGCCCGCTGCGTCCTCGTAGCTGATGTCGATTTGTCTACTCATGCGGGATGGCGTCCCCCGGTGCATAACGGACCATGATTCAATGGCCGGCACGGCGCTGAGCGGTTTTCAGTTTACCAGAACGCGCGAACGCGGGGGGCCGGCCGTAGCAATCTCAGGCCGCGTTGGTGTCCTGCGGTTTTGTGGCAAAGACCAGCACGTTTCCGTCGGGATCGCGAATACCGGTCTCGCGCGTTCCCCATCTTTGATTCGTCG
>Ga0308175_100004100_pt1 | contig 10189 bp, 11 predicted proteins | sample PhyCR1_3_FD_203893 | JGI IMG/M metagenome (GOLD analysis project Ga0308175, IMG submission 203893) | Soil microbial communities from UC Gill Tract Community Farm, Albany, California, United States - DLSLS.C.R1 | ecosystem: Environmental > Terrestrial > Soil > Agricultural land | place: USA...
CCGGCCGCCGAAGCCAAGCAGGAGTCGGAGGCTCCTCAGGAAGAGTCTCCGGCGACCGAGTCGGCGGAGAAGCCGGCGGAGCAGGCGACAGAGCAGGCGGCCACCTCGAGCGCACCTGCCTCGGAGATCCCGTCGGACGGTTCGCTGTTCGATATCGCTGCCCCCGAGCCCGAGGCGAAGGCCGCACCGGCGAAGCAGGAGCCCGCCCCGACCCCCGAGTCGGCCCCCGAGCCCGAGCCGGCCGCCGAGACCGAGTCCGAGCCGGAGCCGGAGCCGGCTGCCAAGGCGACCCCCGAGGTCGAGTCGAAGCCGACCGCCAAGTCGGCTGCGCCGGTACAGGGGATCCCGGAGGGCGGGTCGCTCTTCGACATCGCAGCCCCGGAGAACGTCGCTGCGGCAAAGCAGGAGGCGGTGTCCGAGCCGGAGCCAAGTTCGGCGCCGGAGCCGGCGTCGACGCCTACCTCTGAGGCGGAGCCGACGTCCGAGACCACGGATGAGGGCTCGGCGGCGGAGGACCTGAGCGGCGGCGCGGCGATCAGTGCCGCGGCCACTGCGGCGGCCGGCTCCGCATCCGACGAGGACCAGCCGGTGTCGGAATCCTCCACCGCGGACGCGGCCGAGCCGGCCGAGGACGGGTCTGAGGCCGAGGCTGAGGTTGAGGCCGGAGCCGACGAGGCTGCCGAGCAGGAGGCCGAGGCAGCACCCGAGTCCACCACCGACGGGGCCGACGTCCCGGAGGAGTCCGCGGAGAAGCCGGCGGAAGAGAAGAAGGCGGCGCAGGCCAGCAGCAACGGGGCCGCCCACCAGCCCAAGACCGACGTCGACATCAGCGAGTCAGGTTCGCTCTTCGACCTCTGACAGACCCCTTTGGGCTCAGTGAAGCGCCGCCAGCCGTGAGGGCTGGCGGCGCTTTTGCTTGTCCTGGGTGGGTTCGGGACTGTCCGCTCTGGCTTGCTGCTGCGTTCCGGGTTGCGGGTTGCCTATTGGTTCCCCTTTTGGCAGCTACGGGTGGGGTCCGCCCGGCTGGCTGCTGCTTTCCGGGTTGCCGGCCGCTTCGGGGTTGCGGATTGGTCACCAACCGCAGATTTTTGGGCCTCCCGCATGTTGTCTGTGACCAATCGATGACCCTGATCGGCGCCCCGCTCATCGGTTCGAAGATAGTTTTGTTCATTGTCCATCGTGGTGGATAACCGCAGGTCAGCGGCCTGTGACTGTCGGTGGTCTCTGGTTGATTGGGGTCATGGAGCAGCCCACCGAGACACCGCCCACCCCCGCCGGGGTGGTCGCGGGTGCCGGTGACCTGATCGGCTCCCTGACCGAGACCCTGTGGGCGGCCAGGGACTCCACCCAGCTCGTTCAGACCATCGAGCAGCTCGAGCAGCTCCGCGCCCAGGTCGCCGCCCTGACCTCCTCGGTCCTGGCCGAGGTCCACGCCCGCGGGACCGCCAAGACCGAGCTCGCGTGGGGGTCGACCGCGGAGTGGTACACCCACCTGGCCGGCACCCACCGGACCACCGGCCACCAGACCATCCGACAGGCCGCCATCCTGGTCGGTGACCGGTCCGCCACGCATGCGGCGATGGTGGCGGGACGGGTCTCACCCGAGCAGGCCGCGGTGATCGTGGACGCCGTCGACAAGCTCCCCACCGACCCCGGCGTCCGGGAACGGGGCGAGGTGTTCCTCCTCGACGCCGCCACCCGCCTGAACGCCACCGACCTCGCCAAGGCCGCGCGACACCTGGTCGAGATCGCCGACCCCGACGCGGCAGAACGCAAAGCCGAGCAGGACCTCGAACGACAGGACCGGGCCGCCCACCACCACCGCTTCCTCGCCATCAGCCAGGACGGCGCGGGCGGCATCCGGCTCCGCGGCCGCGGCACCGTCGAGGACGCCGCGGCCATCAAGGCCGCCCTCCTCCCACTCACCAAACCCGCCCTGCCGTCGACCCCAACCACCCGGAGGACGAGGAGACCGTCGACCCGCGGGACCACGGGGCCCGGCTCTGGGACGCCCTGGTCGCCACCTGTACCCACGCGATGGCCACCGACCTGCCGCCGACTGCCACGGCGCCCGCCCCCGGGTCACCGTCACCACCAGCCTCGACGTCCTCCAAGGGAACATCGACTGGGCCACCCTCGGCACTGCGACCACCGGCAACAGCAGCGGCCCGGACCCGACCCGGACCGGCGGGGTCACCGAGGACGGCCTCGAGCTCACCCCTACGGTGGTGCGCCGGCTCGCCTGCGACGCCGAGATCATCCCGGTCGTCCTCGGCACCCACGGCGAAGTCCTCGACGTCGGCCGCACCGCACGCCTGGTCACCCCCGCCATCTGGCGGGCCCTGGTCTGCCGGGACCGGCACTGCACCTTCCCCGGCTGCACCCGACCCCCGGTCATGACCCACGCCCACCACATCACCCACTGGGCCGACGACGGCCCCACCAGCCTCCAGAACCTGGTCCTGCTCCGCGTCCACCACCACCGGGTCATCCACCACACCCCCTGGCAGGTCCGCCTCAACCCCACCGACGGGAGACCCGAGTTCCTCCCACCCGACAAACCCGGTGCGCCCCCACCCCGGCTGGATCCGCACCCGCCCCTGACGCGAGTGAGCCCGGCTGCCGGCGACCCGAACCGCCGACCCGCACCGGCGACCGCCGGCCCTATCCTCGCCCCATGCCTCGGGACCACCTCCAGGAAGTGCGCGACCTCTGGGACGCGGAAGCATCGACGTTCGACGAGGGGGCCGACCACGGCCTGCGTGACGGCACGGTGCGCGCCGCCTGGCGTGAGCTGCTGGTCCCCGCCCTGCCGTCGGCCCCGGCCCGCGTGGCCGATCTCGGGTCGGGCACCGGCACCTTGTCGGTGCTGCTCGCGGAGCACGGGTACGCCGTCGACGGCGTCGACGTCTCTCCTGAGATGGTCCGCCTGGCGCGGGAGAAGGCGGCGGGGGTCCCGGACGTGCGGTTCGTCGTGGGAGACGCCTCCGCTCCTCCCCTGGAGGCGGGCACGTACGACGCCGTGCTCTGCCGTCACGTCCTGTGGGCCATGCCGGACCCGGCCGCGGCCCTGGCCCGCTGGGTCGACCTCCTGGCGCCGGACGGTCGGCTGCTGCTGGTGGAGGGGCGCTGGTTCAACGGCGCCGGTCTCTCCGCCGCCCAGACCGTCGCCCTGGTCGAGCAGGCGGGACGCCGGGCCGAGCTGACCCTGCTGCCGGAGGCGGTCTACTGGGGCCGGGAGATCGAGGACGAGCGCTACCTCGTCGTCAGCTGAACGCCGCTCCAACCAAATTTCGCCGGCGTCGGCGGCCTGTGGAAATGGTCACCGGATCCCCCAGATGGGCGATGCGCCCTGCACGCGCGGACGTCGGTTACCTAGACTCCCGGGGGTCCCGGGGGTCCCGGGGCAAGCGAGACGTGAGGAGATCCGTGCACGACGACGCACCCGAGGCCCCGACCGCCCCTGACACCCGGGCCCGTCGCATGCTCCGCGCCCTGGGTCATGTGCTCGTTCCTCGCCTGGTCCTGCTCGGCGCACTGCTGTGCGCGACGGGAGGGTTCACGCCGGGGCACCTGGCACGCGCCATCGGCATCAGCGACATCCCGACGCCCTCCCGGGCGGGTTGCCAGCCCGACGCCGGCGTGGGCTCGCACCTCCCCGGGTGCGACCGGAACACCGCCGCGACGGCCGGGGGCAGCGGCTGGTGCCCGACCGGCATCTTCGCGGCCGGGGCCAACGACCTGCAGTCGATCCTCCACACGCGCCTGCGGGCCTGCTGGCGGTGAGCCCCGCTCAGGAGCGCGTCGCGCCGAGACGCTTGCCGAAGCACCGCGAGAGCGGCGACTCCTGGTAGTAGCCGAAGCCCGGCACCGGCACGTAGCCGGAGGACTCGTAGAGGTCGATCGCCTCGGGCTGCTTCAGTCCCGTCTCCAGCACGAGCGCCTCGGCGCCGGCTGCGGCCGCGGTGGCCTCGAGGTGGGCGAGCATCCGGCGGGCCACGCCGGTTCCCCTGGCGGCGGGTACGACGTACATGCGCTTGATCTCCGCGGTCCGATCGGTGCCGAAGGCCTCCACGCCGGAACGGCGCCAGGCCCCGGTGGCGACGGCCACGCCGTCGGCGTACGCGACGTAGAAGCTGCCCAGCGGCGGCTCGAACATCGCGTGGTCGAGCGGGGTGTCGTCCTGGCTGCCGTAGCGCTGGACGTACTCCTCCTGGACCTGCGCGATCAGCCGCATGGCGTCCGGCTGGCCGTAGCCGACACGACGGATCTCCAGCTTCGGGTGTGGCCCGGTCGCGGTCGGATCGGACACGGGGAGCTCAGCCAAGTGCGGACCCGCAGGCGTCGCAGAACTTCGCGGTGTCGTCGTTGCGGACGCCGCACCTGCGGCAGAACGGGCCGGTGACGGACGCACCGGCCGGCTGGTCGTCGACGGTGCGGCCGACGCCCATCACCCCCCGGCCGTCGCTGAGGTACGACGCGCTCTCCTTGACAACCGGCATCGTCTCCCCCGCGCCCCAGCGCGCCGCCGCACCCAGGAAGCCCGCCTGCAGGCAGGCCCCGCCGACCAGGAAGAAGGGCATGGCGAGGAAGAAGTACCAGAACTTGGTGGGCTCGGCGTTCCAGTCGTCAGAGTTCATCGCCGACACGAAGTCGGCGATGGCCAGCGCGATCAGGGTCAGGGCCGTCCCCATGCTCAGCACCCCGACGACGCGGAAGGCCATGCGCTTGCGCGCCTGGCCCTCGAAGCCGGGGTTCCCCGTGTCGGTGCTCATCTGGACTCCTCGAGAGTGCTCTGAGTGGCGGGTGACACAATAAACGCCTGACAGCGTCGTCAGGAGTCACTTCCTCACCATCCCGGAAGGTTGCACATGACCGACGCCCCCGAGCCGCAGATCCCCACCGACCTCCTGCCCGCCGACGGTCGCTTCGGGGCCGGCCCCTCCAAGATCCAGACCGGCCACCTCGACGCGCTCGCCGCGACCGGGGCGTCGCTGATGGGCACCTCCCACCGGCAGGCACCCGTGCGGGACCTGGTGGGCCGCGTGCGTGAGGGACTGGCCGACCTGTTCTCGCTGCCCGAGGGCCACGAGATCGTGCTCGGCAACGGTGGCGCGACGGCGTTCTGGGACATCGCGACCTTCGGGCTGATCCGGGAGAAGAGCCAGCACCTGTCCTTCGGGGAGTTCTCCTCGAAGTTCGCCAAGGCGGCCAAGGACGCGCCCTGGCTGGCCGACCCCTCGGTCATCGCCTCCGACCCGGGCTCGCGCCCGGAGGCCACCCGTGAGGACGGCGTCGACGCCTACTCGTGGGCGCAGAACGAGACCTCCACCGCCGTGATGGCGCCGGTGCAGCGCCCGGCCGGCACGACCGCCGCGGAGTCGCTGGTGCTGGTCGACGCGACCTCGGGCGCCGGGGGCCTGCCGGTGGACCTCGCCGAGGTCGACGCCTACTACTTCGCGCCGCAGAAGTGCTTCGCGTCCGACGGCGGCCTGTGGATCGCCGTCATGTCGCCGGCGGCGCTGGACCGGGCCGAGGAGATCGCCGCGAGCGACCGACACATCCCCGCCTTCTTCGACCTGCCGACCGCGATCGAAAACTCGCGCAAGAACCAGACCTACAACACCCCTGCGGTGGCCACCCTCTTCCTGATGGCCGAGCAGCTGGACTGGATGAACGGCCAGGGTGGGCTGGCCGGGATGGTCGAGCGGACCACCGCGTCGTCGAACGCGCTCTACGGCTGGGCGGAGAAGTCGGCGTACACCACGCCGTACGTCGCCGACCCGGACCACCGCTCGCTGGTGATCGGCACCATCGACTTCGACGACGCGATCGACGCGGCCCGCATCGCCGCGATCCTTCGGGCCAACGGGATCGTCGACACCGAGCCCTACCGCAAGCTGGGCCGCAACCAGCTGCGGATCGCGATGTACCCCGCGATCGAGCCGGCCGACGTGGAGGCGCTCACCGCCTGCATCGACCACGTGGTCGGCAACCTCTGAGGCTCACCTCGCGATCGCGGCCGCGATGGCGTCGGCCGTCGCCCGGTCCAGCGCCGTCATCCGGGCCTCGGTGACGCGTGTCTGCGCGGCCGCCAGGGTCTCCACGGCGGCGGCGATCGCGTCGTCCTTCGGCCACCCGTATACGCCGGCGCTGACCAGCGGGAAGGCCACCGACCGGGCACCGAGCTCGTCGGCCACCTCGAGGGCGCGCGCGTAGCAGGACTCCAGCAGCGACCGGTCGGTCTCGCCGGCGCGGTGGTTGGGCCCCACGACGTGGATCACCCAGCGTGAGAGCATCCGGCCCGCCGTGGTCCAGCCCGCGTCACCGGTCGCGAGCCCGCGCGGGAAACGCGCGACGCAGTCCTCGAGGATCGCCGGTCCGCCGGCCCGGTGGATCGCCCCGTCCACCCCACCTCCGCCGCGCATGGCGCGGTTGGCCGCATTGACGACCGCGTCGACCTGCTGGCGGGTGATGTCCCCCTGGACCACGGTGATCTCCATGTCGCGATTGTGCCCGGCGGCCCCGACATCAAGGCCCGGCTCCAGCCCCGAGGCAGGGCGGGTCGGTACCGACGCGAGCATGCTGGACCCATGCCCGGGACCTTCGACCCCGCGTGGGGGACGCTCGCCGAGCAGGCGGAGGCGGAGTTCATGTACCGCCTCAACCACGACGACTCCGCGGAGGCGCGGAACGCGTTGGGGCTCGACGCCGTGCGGATCGGCGGCGGGGTTCTCACGATGGTGACCCGGGACCCCACCGGCGGCTACTGGAACAAGGCCATCGGCCTGGGTCTGGCCGAACCCCTGACCGCCGAGCTCGTGGACGAGGTCCTGCGCCGAGCGACGGAGCACGGCCTACCGGCGCTGGCTCTCCAGGTCGCGCCCCACGCCCGGCCGGCGGACTGGGTGCGGCTCCTCGAGGAGCGCCTGCTCACGCCGGGCCCGTCGTTCGTGAAGTACTTCGGCCTGATCCCGGACCCCGGGCCGGACCGCACCGGCCTGCGGATCGCCAGGCTCGGTCCCGAGCACGCGGCGGAGTACGGCCGGGTGATCCGCACCGGCTTCGGGATGCCACCGGACCCGGCGATGGAGGCGTGGTTCGCCGAGGTGCCGGCGTACGGCGACGACTGGGTCACCTACGGCGCCTGGGCCGGCGGCGACCTGGCCGCGGTCGCCAACCTCTTCGTCCACGGCGACGTGGCCACGCTGAGCGGCGCCGCCACGCTGCCGGAGCTCCGCGGCCGGGGCGCCCAGGCGGCGCTGATGGCGGCCCGGATCCGCGAGGGTGCCGCCCGTGGCTGCACCTGGGTCTCCACCGAGACGTGGCCGGAGTCGCCGGGCAACCCCAACCCCTCGCAGCACAACATGCAGCGGCTCGGCCTCACCGAGCTCTACGTCCGGCAGGACTGGGCGTTCGCTCCGGTCAGGACCCCTTGAGCAGCCGCAGTGTCGCCCGCTCGAGCGCGGCCTGCCGGGCGTCGGGGGTGTCGTAGCTCCGCCGGGTGGTGCCGTGGATGGTGCGGCCCTGCTCGTAGGCGTCGAGCACCCGCGGGTCGACGTACGACGAGCGCGCGAGCGTGGGCGTGTTGCCGAGGTACGACGACACCTCCTTCATCGCGCCGGACGCCGCACGGGCGCGCGACGCCTTGGTCTCCCCGTGCTCGGTCGTCTCGGCGAGCGCGGCAGCCGCCAGCACCGTGGCGTGCCAGGTCCGGAAGTCCTTGGCGGTGGCCTCGATGCCGGTGCTCTCACGGACGTACTCGTTGACGAGATCCGGCAGCATCGAGCGCCACGACCGCCCGTCCTTGTAGGAGAGCAGCCGCAGGTCCTCGCCCCGCCGGCGGCGCATCACGTCGACCGCCTCGATCACGACGGCGTCGTCTATCTCGATGCGGTGGTCGACCCCGGACTTGCCGACGAAGGTGAAGACCAGCCGGTCCTGGTGCCGGCGCACGTGGCGGCGCTCGAGCGTGGTGAGGCCGAAGCTGCCGTTGCTGTCGGCGTAGACGTCGTTGCCGATCCGGAAGTAGCCGAGGTCCAGCAGGCGTACGGCGGCCGCGCACGCCCGCTCCAGGGGCATGCCCTCCCGGCCGAGGTCGATGAGCACCAGCTCGCGAGCCCTGATGAGTGCCTTGCCGAACTCCAGCATCCGGTCGAACTTCTGCGCGTCCCGTCGCGCGCGCCAGTCGGGGTGGTAGAGGTACTGGCGGCGTCCGGCGTCGTCGGTGCCGACGGCCTGCAGGTGGCCGTTGGGCCACGGGCAGACCCAGACGTCCTCCCACGCGGGCGGGATGACCAGGTCACGCACCCGCTGCGCATGGTCCTCGGGCAGCCGGGTGCCGTCCTCGTCGAGGTAGACGAATCCGCGCCCGGCCCGTCGGCGGGTCCAGCCCGGCTGGTCGGGCGAGGTGCGTCTCAGACGTGGCATGCGGGGAAGGTAGCCAGCGGTGCGGCCCGGCAAACCTCAGCGACGCGGGCGCCGCCCACCGACCCTGCGGGCGAACAGCACCAGCCCGCCCACCGCCAGCCAGGCGGTGAGGAACCACGGCCAGACCGGGCGGTCGGCAGGGTCCGGGCTCGTCTCCTCCGAGGCCGGGCCCGCCGTGGTGTCCCCGGGGTGCGCGGAGCCCGTGGCGGCCGACGACGGGTCGGTCGACGGTGACCGCGGCGCGGGCGCCACGGCCCGGCGTACGGACGCCGGCAGGGGCACGCGCAGCACCGGCTCGTCCTGGCCCTCGGAGCTGACCAGCAGGTCGCCGTCGCCGGTGATCGTGAGGCCCTCACCCTGGTCCTGGTCGGGCAGCCGGAAGTCGCCGACGGGCTCGAGGCCGGGGAAGGTGTAGACGACCGCCCGGGAGTAGTCGCGCAGGATCACGTGCTCGCCGTCGGGGAGGAAGGCGCCGTCGGTCGCGATCGGCAGCACCGCTCCGAGCGGCCGCAGGCGGTTGGTCCCGTCCGGGTCGAGCCGCGCCGGGGCGGCGTAGAGGACGCCGCCGAAGACGTTCTTGCTGGCGACGTAGAGCCGGCCCGTCGTGGGGTCCGAGAGCAGCGTCTCGGCGTTCACCGCACCCTTCGGGTAGGTGAGGTCGTACGTCGTGGGCGCGACCGTCCGCTCGCCCCGGCCGACCGGGACCCGGGCGACCTCGATGCTCTCGCGGGAGGCCGTGTTGTCGCCGATGTCGCCGACCCAGACCGCGCCCGGCCCGGCCGGGGCCAGGGCCTCGACGTCGGTCGGGTCGTCGGACCAGTGGGTGACGCCGACGGTGCCACCGGTGGCCGGGTCCACGGTGAACACCCGGCCGGTGTCGCCGGAGTCGTTGGTGGTCACGACGAGGCCGTCACCGAGCACCCCGGCCACCAGGCCGCTGGACTCGACGATGTCGGGGTCGCGGAACGTGAGCTCCTTGTGCCCGGGATGGGAGGGCGCCGCGGCGGTGCCCAGCGCGAACGGCACCACCAGGGCGCCGGCCAGCACCCGGTCACGCACCGGCGCCCTCCGAGGGGCTGAGCGTCCGGTCGTCGGTCACCTGCTGGTCGAGCAGCTCGGCGAGCCGGGGCCGGATCGACCAGGCGGCGACCAGGTCGTCGTACTCCTTGCGCACGCCGCCGCCCTTGACCGGGCTGCCGGTGCGCACCGCACGCAGCAGCGTGTTGCGCGGCGTGTGCTGGCTCTCGACGAACTGCACCACGTCCACGCGGTAGCCCGCGATCCGCATCAGGGACGCCCGCAGCGCGTCGGTGAGGGTGTCGGCGAACCGCTCGCGCAGGATCCCGTGCCGGGTGAGCATGGCGTACGGCGCCGGCGTGGGCGCCTTGCGCAGCTGGGCTGCGATGTCGTGGTGGCAGCAGGGCGCGGCCAGCACCAGCTGGGCCTCCCACGCAACCGCGCGCGCGAGGGCCTCGTCGGTCGCGGTGTCGCAGGCGTGCAGGGCGAGCACCACGTCGGGCGCGCGGTCGAGCCGGGCGCCCGAGATGGAGCCGACCACGAACTCCGCCTCGACACCGAGCCCGGCCGCCACGGCGCTGTTGTGCTCGCGCGACTGCTCCTTGACGTCCACGCCGGTCACCACGACCGGCAGCTCGCGCACCGAGGTGAGGAACCGCTGCGCGGCGAAGGTCAGGTAGGCGTTGCCGCAGCCGAGGTCGACGATCCGCAGCGGCTCCTCGGCCGTTGGCCGGCGCAGGTG
>Ga0308175_100004101_pt1 | contig 10188 bp, 7 predicted proteins | sample PhyCR1_3_FD_203893 | JGI IMG/M metagenome (GOLD analysis project Ga0308175, IMG submission 203893) | Soil microbial communities from UC Gill Tract Community Farm, Albany, California, United States - DLSLS.C.R1 | ecosystem: Environmental > Terrestrial > Soil > Agricultural land | place: USA...
CGTGATGAAGACGGTGATGATCGTGGTCCTGATCTGCGGGATCACGATCCGGAAGAAGATGGAACCCTCGCCGGCGCCGTCGAGGCGGGCGGCCTCGAGGGTCTCGGTCGGCACGCCCTTGATCGCCGCGGACAGCAGCACCATGGCGAAACCGGCCTGCATCCACAACAGCATGACCATGAGCAGGAGGCTGTTGAAGCGCAGCGTGCTGATCTGCAGCCAGTTGACCGGGTCGCCACCGAACGCGGTCCAGATGCCGTTGAGCAGACCGATCTGGTTCTGGCCGGGCGGCCGCGTCGCGTAGACGAACTTCCAGATGGCGCCGGCGCTCACCGCACCGATGGCCAACGGCAGGAAGATCAGTGTCTTGGCGGTCTTCTCGCCGCTCGGCCGGAGCCGATCGGCGAGGGTGGCGATCAGCAGGCCGAAGGCGATCACGGCGGCCGGCACGATGAGGATCCACAAGAACGTGTTGAACAGGGTGTTCTGGAAGTTCTTGGACGTGAGGAGCTTGGCGTAGTTGTCGAAGCCGACGAACGCCGTGCTGTGGTTGTTGGCGAAGCTGTACACGAAGGTCTGGATCGTCGGGTAGACCAGGTACAAGCCGATCGCCGCCAGAGCGGGCAGCAGGAACAGGTACGGCTTGACCCGGTCCTCCCAGCGACCGGGGAGGAGTTCCGCCAGCTTGTTGAGCAGCCAGTAGAGCAGGATCGCGCCGGCGACCCCGCCGACCACGGCGATCAGCGCGTTCAGGATCTTGATCACGGAGAACCTCCCGTCGGTGCGGGTGGAACAGGGGAAAGCGGCGGGGTGCCGGACGGCGGACCGCCCGGCACCCCGCCCGCCGTCAGCTGGGCCAGCTGGCCTCGATGTTGTCGAGCGCTGTCTTGGCGTCCTCCTGGCCGCTGATCCAGGCGGTCATCTCCTTCCAGAAGGACCCCGACCCGACCTCGCCGGGCATCTGGTCCGAACCGTCGAAGACGAACTCGGTGGACTGGTAGGCGAACTTCGCGATGGAGCCCAGCACCTGCGTCGGGTACAGGCTCGTGTCGAAGTCCGTACGCGGGGAGATCCACGCTCCGGTCTTCGCGTACCCGTTGGTCCCGTAGTCCTTGGACGCGAGGAACTTGACCAGGTCCTTGGCGGACTGGTTGTCCTTGCTGAAGATGCCGGCGAGGTCACCGCCGCCGAGCACGGGCTTGTCCTCCGCCGTCTTGCCGGGCATCGGGAAGACACCCACCGTGTTGTCGAGGTCGGCGAGGACCTTGTCCGGGAAGCCACCCGACTTGGCGACGAAGTTCCCCTGCCGGTACATGTAGCAACCCGGCGGGTTGTCGAACATCGGGTTGGCGGCGGTGTTGAAGTTGTTGCTCGCGATCGACTTCCGGCCGCCGTTGGTCATCCCGTCGGCGAGCAGCAACTGGTCCATCTGGTTCAGCGTCTCGGCGACCTTCGGGTCGTTGAACGGGATCTTGTGCTGGACCCACTGGTTGTAGACGTCACTGCCGTTGTTGATCAGCATCAGGTTCTCGACCCAGTCGGTGGCCGGCCATCCGGTCGCCGCCCCCGACTCGATGCCGAAGCACCAGGGCGTCGTACCGGTGGAGGCGATCTTCTTGCTCAGGGCCATCAGGTCGTCGAGGGTCTGCGGCGGCTGGGTCAGTCCGGCCGCGGCGGCCGCCTTCTTCGGGTAGAACACGATGCTCTTGACGTTGATGCTCATCGGGATCGCGTACTGCTTGCCGTTGACCTGACCGGTCTCCAGCGCGCCCTTGATCAAGCTGTCCAGGTCGGACTTGTCGACGACGTCGGACAGATCCGCGAGCAGGCCCTGGTCGGCCATGTCCTTCATGATCCCGGGCTGGGGGAACAGCGCCACGTCGGGCGCGTCGTTGCCCTGCACGCGGGTGTTGATCAGCGAGTTGAAGTCACTGCTCTGGGTGAACTTGACGGTGACGCCGTTGTCCTTCGCCCACTTGTTCACCTCGCCCTTGAAACCGGTCTCCTGGTCGGTGGTGAAGGCGTACATGATCTCGATTTCCTTGCTGGTGTTGCTGTTCCCACCGCCACCGCCGCCGCCACTGCTGAGGCATCCAGTGGTGAGGACGGCGACGGCACCCAGGGTGATGCTCGCCGCGAAAGTCGATCTGATGCGCATGTGCACTCCTTCGGACACTTGCCTGGTCTAGGGGTCCCGGTCACGACCCGGAGCGGACGGCCGGGGTGTGGGGGCAGGCGATACCGCCTGTCGTGCTGGGCGAAGCGGTGGCTCAGCCCTGCCCGAGGCTGGTGGCACCGCTCCCGCTGACCGACGCGACGTCGCCGGAGATGCGGCGGCCGCTCTCGGTGGAGAAGACGTGGACCTCGTCCGGCTGAACCCGGAGGTGGATCGTCTCGCCCTTCATCGGCGGGCGCTTGGCGTCGACCCGGATGGTCAGCAGCTTGTCGCCTTCGGTGCCCCGCGAGGTGTGCAGCGTGCCGTAGGCGTAGGCGTCCGACCCCAGCTCCTCGACGACGACGACCTCGAAGGGGAAGCCCTCGCCCTCGGAGACGACCGTGACCGCCTCGGGGCGGAAGCCGATCGTCGCCGTCTTCGCACCCTCGCCGGACAGCGCGCTCATCGTGTTCCGCGGCAGCGGGAGCACGCGACCGCCCATGTGCGCCCCGTCCTGATCGAGGTCGACGTCGATGAGGTTCATCGCCGGCGAGCCGATGAAGCCCGCGACGAAGACGTTGTCCGGCCGGTCGTAGAGGTTGCGCGGGGTGTCGACCTGCATGAGGTAGCCGTCCTTGAGCACGCACACCCGGTCGCCCATGGTCATGGCCTCGACCTGGTCGTGGGTCACGTAGACGGTGGTGACGCCGAGCCGCCGCTGGAGCGCCGCGATCTCGGTGCGGGTCTGCACCCGCAGCTTGGCGTCGAGGTTCGACAGCGGCTCGTCCATGAGGAAGGCCTGCGGGTTGCGCACGATCGCGCGACCCATCGCCACGCGCTGCCGCTGGCCACCGGAGAGCGCCTTGGGCTTGCGCTCGAGGTACTGCTCGAGGTCGAGGATCCGCGCGGCCTCCTCGACACGCTTGCGGATCTCCTCCTTCTTCATCCCGGAGATCTTGAGCGCGAAGCCCATGTTGTCCGCGACGGTCATGTGCGGGTACAGCGCGTAGTTCTGGAACACCATCGCGATGTCCCGCTCCTTCGGGGGCAGGTGCGTGACGTCCCGGTCGCCGATCCGGATGGACCCGTCCGTGACCTGCTCCAACCCTGCGAGCGCCCGCAGGGACGTCGACTTGCCGCACCCCGACGGACCGACGAGGACGAGGAACTCGCCGTCGGCGATGTCGAGGTCGAGCGCGTTGACCGAGGGCCTCTCGGCACCCGGGTACTGCACCGTCGCGTGCTCGTACGTGATGGTGGCCATGAGGGTCCTCTCCACTGATGCCGTCCGTCCAGCACCGGAGTGTGTCGAAACCTGCGGGAACCCGCAGGTCGACGGCCCTACCGATGCCTCGGGGGAACACTGTCACGCGCGTGTGGCGCACGCCACAGGAGTCATATTCCGTTATCGAGCGGTGACCCTGGGGGTTCAGTTCGGGCCGTTGTCGAGGGGCTCCTCGAAGCGGAGGACCGGACCCGAGATCTCGTGATCGCGCAGGTCCGGCCGCACCCCGCACAGCGTGGTGACGACGTCGAGCAGCGGAGCGGTCGGTCGCAGGTCGACGCGCCGGGTCACCGCACCGCCGTCCGCCCGGCGCAGGCTGATCTCCACGGGGAGCTGCTCCTCCCCCGGGCCCGGCATGCAGCTGAGCAGCACCGAGAGCGGGATCGCCGTCTCGGTGCCGGGGTCCACCGGCCGGGCGGCGTCGTCCCGCATGCGCAGCCGCAACCGGTCGGTCGTCCCCTCCACGGAGGTGACCGACACGCGGCGCGGCCCCTCGTTGCGGACGACGACGTAGTAGCCGACCTGCCCGCCGGGGGGCGTCGTGGAGGACGACGAGATGCTCAGCGCCGTCGTGAGCGCGACGCGGTTGCGGAGCTCCCGCTCGGCGGACCAGCTCCGGAACCAGACGAGGCCGGCGGCGACGACGCACAGCACCCCCAGGACGACGACCAGCCGACGAGCGGCCGGGGACAGCGCCGCCCAGCGCTCCCGCCCGGCTCGCGTGTTCCCGCTCTCGAGCAGCTCGCCGGTCGGCGTGGGTGTCACCTCGTCGGCGCCAGCCAGACGGCAGCGTCCGGGCGGAGTTCGCCGGACCAGGCGTCGCCGGCGACCAGCACCCGCCACTCGGAGCCGATGTCCACCGGTCGCGACGACAGGTTCACCACACACCGGAAGGTAGGCCCGCGATCGAACGCCAGCACGTCGTCCGTGGTGTTCCCCCAGGACAACGGGGCGTCGTGCAGGCAGCGCAGCTCGCGCCGCAGACGGAGTGCGGTCCGGTAGAGCGACAGCGTCGAGGCGGGGTCGGCCTGCTGCGCGGCGACCGTGAGGGCCGCCCAACCCGGGGGCTGCGGGAGCCAGGGCTCGACGCCGTCGGCGGTGAAGCCGAACGGCGGGCGGTCCCCGCTCCACGGCAGGGGCACGCGGCAACCGTCACGGCCGCGTTCGGTGTGGCCGGATCGCTTCCACGTCGGGTCCTGCAGCACCTCCTCGGGCAGGTCCTCCACCTCGGGGAGCCCGAGCTCCTCCCCCTGGTACAGGTAGGCCGAGCCCGGGAGCGCCAGGGTGAAGAGCAGGGCCGCCCGGGCGCGGCGGAGGCCGAGGACCGGGTCCGTCGGTCCGGTGGGCACGACGGCTCCCCCGAACCCGGCGCCGGTGTACGCGCGGCCGAACCGGGTCACGTGTCGGGTCTCGTCGTGACTGGACAGCACCCAGGTGGCCGGCGCGCCGACCGGCTCGAGCGCGGCGATGCTCTCGTCGACGACCGCACGCAGCCGGCGGGCGTCCCAGGGAGCGGTCAGGTAGTCGAAATTGAAGCTCGTGTGCATCTCGTCGGGCCGCACGTAGCGGCTCAGCCGCTCCGGGGTCCGGACGACGGCCTCGGTGACGAACAAGCGGTCGCCCTCGTACGCGTTCCCGATGGCCCGCCACCGCCGGAGGACGTCGTGGACGCCGTCGACGTCCCAGTGCGGGCTGTCCACCCAGGTGCGGGACTCGAAGCGGGCACCCGGCGCGTGCCCGGCGTCCGGCAACCCGGGCGCCTTGGCCATGGCCGGCGCCGCGTCCACGCGCAGGCCGTCGACACCGCGGTCCAGCCAGAACCGCAGGACGGCGTCGAAGTCCTCCCGCACGCCGGGGTGTTCCCAGTCGAGGTCGGGCTGCTCGGGCGCGAAGGTGTGCAGGTACCACTGCCCGGGGCGGCCGTCGGCCTCGCGGACGCGGGTCCACGCCGGGCCCCCGAAGGCGCTGATCCAGTCGTTGGGTGGCGCCTGTCCGTCGTCCCGGCCGTCGCGGAAGAAGTAGCGCTCGCGCTGAGGCGACCCCGGCCCTGCGGCCACCGCGGCCCTGAACCACGGGTGCTGATCCGAGGTGTGGTTCGCGACCAGGTCGATGATCACCCGCAGCCCTCGGGCGTGGGCGTCGGCCAGCAGGTCGTCCGCGTCGGCGAGCGTGCCGAACCGCGGGTCGATGTCGCAGTAGTCGCTGACGTCGTAACCGCCGTCGGCCATGGGAGACGGGTACCAGGGCGTGACCCAGACGGCGTCCACCCCGAGATCGGCCAGGTACGGCAGCTTGCCGCGCAACCCGCGGATGTCGCCGACGCCGTCACCGTCGGAGTCGGCGAAGCTGCGGAGGTAGACCTCGTAGACGACGGCGTCGCGCCACCACTCCCGGTGTCCCATGTCGAGGAGGGCGCCGGGTCCCTCGTCAGGCCGCACCGACCGCGGCGGCGCCGCGCGTCTGCTCCATCTGCTCGATCCGGTCCTCGTTGGCCTGCCGGGTCAGCTCCGCACCGGCCTCGGCGTCCCGGGTCAGGTTCTCGCCGGTGGACGGGTCGAAGACGTGGATCTTGCGGGCGTCCAGCCAGAACTCCGCCTCCCGGCCCTCTCGGATCCGGCTGGTCGAGTCGATGGAGACGATGGCCTGGGTGCGCAGCTCCTCCGAGTCCAGCTCCCGCGACAGGTCGCGCAGCTGGGTGGTGATCGCCTCGGGCGCCTCGTACGGGATGTAGGCGTACTGGGAGTCCCCCAGCCACTCGGTGACGTCGACCGGCGCCCGGAACGTCGAACCCAGCGGCCGGCGGGATTCCTCGACCAGGGAGGCGTCCTCGAAGTACTCCGGACGGATGCCGACCAGCAGCAGGTCGCGCCCGGCCACGGCCGCGGCCCACTTCTCGGCGAGTGGGATCTCACCGAAGGGCGTCCTGAGCCGGCCGTTCTCGAAGGTCGCCGGCAGGAAGTTCATCGGCGGCGACCCGATGAATCCGGCGACGAACAGGTTCACCGGCTGCTCGTAGAGCTCGCGCGGCGAAGCGACCTGCTGGATCTTCCCCTTGCGCAGCACGCACACCCGGTCGCCGAGGGTCATGGCCTCGGTCTGGTCGTGCGTGACGTAGACGGTGGTGATGGCCAGCCGCCGCTGCAGGCGGGAGATCTCCGTGCGCATCTGACCGCGCAGCTTGGCGTCGAGGTTGGACAGCGGCTCGTCGAAGAGGAACGCCTCCGCCTGGCGCACGATCGCGCGACCCATGGCGACCCGCTGCCGCTGACCACCGGAGAGGTTGGCGGGCTTGCGCTCGAGGTGCTCGCGGAGCTCGAGCACGTCCGCCGCCTCCTCCACCCGGCGTCGCACCTCGTCGTCCGGGGTCTTGGACAGCCGCAGCGGGAACGCGATGTTCTCGTAGACGGTCATGTGCGGATAGAGCGCGTAGTTCTGGAAAACCATCGACAGGTTGCGGTCGCGCGGGGCCAGGTCGTTGACCCGCTTGCCCCCGATGACCATGTCGCCGCTGGTGATGTCCTCCAGGCCGACGATCATCCGCAGCAGGGTCGACTTCCCGCAGCCCGAGGGGCCCACGAGGATCATCAGCTCGCCGTCGGGGATGTCGAGGCTGACGTCGTTCACCGCCGGATAACCGTCGCCGTACTGCTTGACGATGTTGTTCATCTCGATGGAAGCCATGGTCAGCCCTTCACGGCACCGTTGGTGAGACCGGCGACGATGCGCCGCTGGAAGATGAGCACGAGGACGACCACGGGGACCGTCACGATCACCGCCGCCGCGGCGATCGAGCCCGTCGGGTCGACGAACTGCGAGGCGCCGGAGAACAGGCCCAGGGCGGCGGGAACGGGCCGGGCTGCGCTGGTCGACGTGAGCGAGATGCCGTAGGCGAAGTCGTTCCAGGCGATGAAGAAGGCGATGATCGCCGTCGTGAAGACGCCCGGGGCGGCGAGCGGGACGATCACCTTCCGGAAGGCCTGCCAGGTCGTCGCGCCGTCCACCTGCGCCGCCTGTTCCATCTCCCAGGGGATCTCGCGGAAGAACGCGGACATGGTCCAGATCGAGATCGGCAGGGTCAGGGACAGGTACGGGATGATCAGGCCGAGCCAGGTGTCGTACAGGCCGATCTGCCGCCACAGGTTGAACAGCGGCGTGACGATCGAGATCACCGGGAAGATGGCGACACCCAGGGCCGCGGACAGGATGAGCCGCTTGCCCGGGAAGTCCAGCCGCGCGATCGCGTACGCGGCGAACATCGACAGGAAACAGGATATGAACGTCGCGATCAGGCAGATGCCGAAGGAGTTGCGCAGCGCCGGCAGGAACAGCTCACTCGCCGAGCCGGTGAGGATCGTCGAGTAGTTCTCCGTGGACGGCTTGGAGGGGAGGAACTGGCCGTTCGCGATGTCGGCCGGCCCCTTGAACGACAGCGAGATGATCCAGGCGATCGGGAACAGGCAGTAGAGCATGATCGCGATGCCGACGACCCACCACCAGGTCTTCTCCCGCCTGGACATCAGCGTTCCCCCCTCGCCTGTGCCAGGTCGATGCGGAAGCCCTTGATGAAGACAAAGGCGATCAGCACCACGGCGAGGAAGAGGAGCACCGAGACCGCCGATCCCAGGCCGATCTCCACGCGTGAGATGGTCTGGCGGTAGGCCAGGAAGGACACCGACTCGGTGCCGTTGGCCCCCGCCGTCATCACGAAGATGCTGTCGAAGATCCGGAACGCGTCCAGGGTCCGGAACAGCACCGCCACCATGATGGCGGCCTTCATGTTGGGGATGGTGACCTTCCGCATCCGCTGCCACCACGTCGCCCCGTCGACCATCGCCGCCTCCTGCAGCACGTCGGGCACCTGAGCCAGGCCGGCGAGCAGCAGGAGGGAGATGAACGGCGTCGTCTTCCAGATCTCGGCCAGGCAGATGACCAGCAACGAGGTCCACCGATCGCCGAACCAGTCGGTGTCCACGCCGATGCCGGGCAGCCACGCGAGCCACTTGTTCACGAACCCGGTGGTGATGTTGAAGGCGAACTGCCACGAGAAGGCCGACACGACCGTGATCACCGCATACGGGATGAGGATCGCCGCCCGGAGGACCGGGCGGATCGACGCCAGCGCCTTGGACATGACCAGGGCGAGCGCGAAGCCCAGGACGAGTTCCACCGCCACGGTCACGACGGTGATCAACACCGTCGTGAGTACCGCCTGCCACCACAACCCGTCGGTGAGGATGACCCAGTAGTTGCGCAGGCCCACGAACGACCGGTTGCCGGGGTCGGTCAGGCGGTAGTTGAACAGCGAGTACCAGACCGCCTGCAGGATCGGGTAGGCGGTGACCAGCAGCATGACCACGAATGCCGGCCCGGCCAGCATCCAGCCCAGGCGGCGCTCGGCGCGCGAGCGATCGCTGATGCCGCCCGGCGGCGCGGAAACGGGTTCGGTCTTCTTGCGGGGCGGGAGCGTCGTCGCGGTCACAGCAGCTGGTCCCCTCGGAGTACGGCGCTGATCAGGTCATCGGCCTGCTTGCCGGTCGACTCGTTGACATCCGCCGGCGGGTGGTACTCGCGCTGCAGCCCCCCGGTGATCTCGCTGTAGTACGGCGACAGCGGGCGGGGCGCCGACGCCTGCAGGGACTCCCGGATGGTGTCCGCCATCGGGTAGTTCTTCTGCACGTCGGGGTTGTCGTAGACGGCTGCCGAGGAGGCGGGGTTGCCGTTGGTGACCATGTAGTCGGCCTGGTTCTCGTCGGTGGTGATGCACTCGGTCGCCTGGTAGGCGAAGTTCACGTAGTGGCTGAACTTCGAGACACCGAGGTTGATCCCACCGAGCGGCGGTGCGGACGGCGTGTTCTCGTCGACCCGCGGGTAGAGCGTCCAGCCGTAGTCGTCGGGCACGGACTGCGGCAGCGTCCCCGCCGCCACCTTGGTGTTGGCCTGGGCCCACACGTACGGCCAGTTCACCATGAAGCCGGCGTCCGGGCTCTCGAACTGCAAGGCGCTGGTGTCCTCGCTCGAGGTGGAGAAGGCCGGTCCCACGACCCCGGAGGTCGCCACGTCGTGCATGACCTCGCCGGCGCGCTTGCCCGGCGGTGTGTCGAATCCGAGCTTGATCTTGGTGGGGTCGGTGCTGTTCTTGTCGATGATGTGCCCGCCCGCCGACTCGATGAGGGCGTTGAACCACACCGTCAGTGACTCAGCGCGCCGGCCCTGTGCGCTGAGGAGCTTCTTCTGATCCTGTGCCGCCTTGATCAGCTGGTCCCAGGTGACCGGCTTGGTCATGTCGAGCCCCGCGGCCTTCGCGACGGACTTGCGGTACCAGAGCAGCTGCGTGTTCGCCCAGAACGGGACCGCGACGAGCTTGCCGTCCCAGGTCGCCGACTGCAGAGCCCCTGGGACGACACCCTTGCTGACCTCGGACGCGACGGCGGCGGGCACCGGGGCGAGGAAGCGGGCCTGGGCGAGCTCCGGTGCGAACACGACGTCGAGGCTCATGATGTCGATCGAGTCGTCGCCGGCCGCGAGGCGGCGCACCAACTGCTCGCGTTGCGCGTCCGAGTTCCGGGGAAGCACCGAGGTCTCGATCCTGTACTTCCCGTTCGAGGCGTCGCTGCAGGAGGCGGCGATCTTCGCCTGCCCCCCGCTGTCGGGGTTGATGTACCAGGTCAGCGTCGGTGTCCCGCCCGATCCGCCCCCGCAGGCGGCCAAAGTGCCCGTCGCGACGAGCGCCGCCGCCGCCCCGGCGATG
>Ga0308175_100004102_pt1 | contig 10187 bp, 6 predicted proteins | sample PhyCR1_3_FD_203893 | JGI IMG/M metagenome (GOLD analysis project Ga0308175, IMG submission 203893) | Soil microbial communities from UC Gill Tract Community Farm, Albany, California, United States - DLSLS.C.R1 | ecosystem: Environmental > Terrestrial > Soil > Agricultural land | place: USA...
TGCTTGCCGCCGCTGGCAAGGGCATGGGACGCCGCGTGGATCTCGATGCAGCGTCCGCGGAGCCTGCTGAAGGGCAGGCCAAGGGCCGGACCGTCATCTTCGGGTTCGGGCGAGTGGGTCAGATGGTTGCCGACATGCTGATCGCGCACAAGCGGCCGTATCTGGCGGTTGAAAGCGACGTTGATTCGGTCCGGCACGCGCGCAAAGCCGGCTACAACGTGCTGTTCGGCGATGTGCGGCGGCCGGAACTCGCCGACAAGCTGCACCTGGGGCATGCGGCGGCGCTCGTGCTGACGATGGACGATCCCGTTCTTGTGGCGCAACTCGCCGCGCGCGTGCGGAGTTGGGTGCCGGACCTGCCCATCATTGCCCGGGCGCGCGACACGGGGCATGCAGCGCAGCTGTACAAGGCGGGCGTGACCGATGCGGTGCCGGAGACGCTCGAGGCCTCGCTTCAGCTTTCCGAGGCAGTCCTGGTCGATGTCGGCCTGCCGATGGGCCCGGTGATCGCTTCCATCCACGAGAAGCGCGCCGAGCTCCGCAGCGCAATCATGGCGGAGGCAGAGCTTGAGGTGGAGCCGACCCTCGGGCGGCGGCGCGTCCGCGATGTCCGCCCGGGAAGCAGCAGCTAGGACCCGTTGGCCTTCGACACCATCTGCTGGAACTGAGCTCTGGTCATGTCGAGCAGCAGCCCGGACTTGTTGTGCCCGAACGCTTCGGCCGGAACCTTCACCTTCGCTGCGCCCATGGACACAACGACGCCGTCGGGATCGACTTGCTGAATTGTAGCCATGGCCGCCCCCGTGTTGTCGTTTACGGCAGCACCGGCAGCCAGTTCCGACTTCCTGGCCGGACGTGCAGGCCCGAGGCCTTTATGTTGCGCTTGCAGCCTGTCGGAAAGTTCGCGCTCCCGCTGCTTCAGCAATTGGTCGTGCATATCGGGCGTGGAGAAAGAGTCGTGCGCGCCCAGATCGGTGTTCCTGATGTCTAGAGGGCGGGTCGACCCGGCGTATCCAGGCGCCTGCGCCAGACCCGCAGACGACGTGAAAGCAAGTGCCAGTATCAAAGATGAGAGCGACTTGCGCATGGTAACCTCCCTGATCGGCCGGGTTACTATTGCTCTGCGCTGCCGGAATTGCCAGCGCGTTGAAGTGGCGTGGCGTCGTACCTGAGCGTACCTGCCACGAACGTCTTGTGCTCGGCATTGTCGCTCGGGTGGCGTTGACCGTCGAGCACGGTCACTTCGGGAAAGTCGAACGGCGACACGCCCGCGAGGCATGCCACATTCACACCCAGCTCGTTCGGGTTCGAGCGTCGCTTGTGGTGCGTATAGATGCCGCACGTGGTGCAGAAGTGATGCTCTGCGACGCCGGTGTTGAAGCGGTAGGTGGCGAGCTTGTCGGCACCCTTGGTCAGATGGAAGTCTTCGGGTGTGGAGGTTACTGCAACGGCGCCGCGCATCCGGCATAGCGAGCAGGTGCAGCGCCTTGCCGACGCGAAGCCCTCGGTCACGGTCACCGTGAACTGAACGCCGCCGCAGTGGCAGCTGCCGTCGAGCGTAACAGGCTCGGCTGAGCCCACGTCGATCACGCGGCGACCTTCTCCAGCGCGCCCTTTACGGCGTCGAGCGCTTCCTTGGCCTTGGAGCCGTCAGGACCACCGCCCTGGGCCATGTCGGGCCGGCCGCCACCGCCCTGGCCGCCGAGAGTGGCCACCGCAGCCTTGACGAGGTCGACGGCGCTGAGCTGGCCGGCGAGGTCTTCCGTGACGCCCACCGCAACGCTGGCCCGGCCTTCATTCACCGCGACCAGGGCGCCGATGCCAGAGCCGAGACGCTTCTTCATGTCGTCAACAGCCGCTCGTAAGCCCTTGGGATCGAAGCCTTCGACGACCTGGCCAAGAAACTTGTGCCCGGCGACATCTTCGGGAGCGGCAGCGTCCGATTTGCCTCCCCCGCCCATCGCGAGTGCCTTCTTCGCATCCGCAAGCTCGCGCTCGAGCCGGCGGCGCTCCTCTACAAGCGACGCGATGCGGGCGGGGACCTCGTCCGGCGAGGACTTAAGGGTCGCCGCAGCCTCGCGCAGCTTGGCGTCTCGATCGCCGAGCCAGCGGCGCGCGGCCTCACCGGTCAAGGCCTCGATGCGGCGAACGCCGGCGGCGACGGCGCTCTCGCCGATGATCTTGAGCAGCTGAATGTCGCCGAGTGCGCGGACGTGCGTGCCGCCGCACAGCTCGACCGAGTAATCGGCTTCAGTGAGCCGCCCCATCGATAGAACGCGCACCTCGTCGCCGTACTTCTCCCCGAACAGTGCCATCGCGCCAGCTGAAATCGCCTCGTCGGGAGTCATCAGCCGCGTCGTGACCGACTCGTTCGAGCGGATCTGCGCGTTCACTTCGGCTTCGACGGTCTCGATCTCCTCGCGGGTCAGCGCCTTCGGGTGAGAAAAGTCGAACCGGAAGTAATCCGGGGCGACGAGGCTGCCCTTCTGCGTGACATGCGTCCCAAGATGACGGCGAAGCGCGGCATGCAGCAGGTGCGTCGCGCTGTGGTTCGCCCGAACGCGGTTGCGGCGGTCGCTGTCGACCTTTTGCTGCACCGTTTCACCCACGGAGAGCTCGCCCGCGACGACCTCGGTCCGCAACACGTGAAGCTTGCCGAGCGGCTTGGATGTATCCTCAACCTCGCCGACGAAGCCCTTGAGGGTGTTCAGCTTTCCAGCGTCACCGATCTGTCCGCCGCTCTCCCCATAGAACGGGGTCTGGTTGAGCAGGATGTCGACGGTCTCGCCGACTTCGGCTCGGTCAATCCGCTGGCCGTCGCGAACGATCGCAAGGACTACCCCCTCGCCTTGGTCGCCCGCATAGCCGGTGAACTCGGTCGCGCCATGCTCCTCGACGAGGTCAAACCAGATGTCCTCGCTGGCCTTCGCGCCCGAGCCCTTCCAGGCCGCGCGGGCCTTGGCCTTCTGCTCGGCCATGGCCGCGTCGAAGCCATCGCGATCGACCGCGATGCCCCGCGGCCGAAGCGCGTCCTCGGTGAGGTCGTAGGGGAAGCCGAAGGTGTCATAGAGCTTGAACGCGGTCTCGCCGGGCAGCGTGCCGCCCTCCGCCAGGTTGCCAGTCGTTTCGTCGAGGAGCCTGAGGCCGTTCGCGAGCGTCTGGCGGAAGCGGGTCTCCTCCTGCTGCAAAGTAGCCTCGATCAGCGGCTGAGCTCGGAGCAACTCCGGATAGGCGGCGCCCATCTCCGCGACGAGCGCGGGCACGAGCCGGAACATGAGCGGCTCCTTGGCGCCGAGCAGGTGCGCATGACGCATCGCCCGGCGCATGATGCGGCGGAGAACGTAGCCCCTGCCCTCGTTGGCCGGCAGCACGCCGTCGGCGACGAGGAAGCCCGACGCGCGGAGGTGGTCGGCGATGACGCGGTGGCTCGCCTTTGCCTCGCCTTCCGCCTCCGTCTGCGTCAGCTCCTCGCTCTCGCGGATCAGGGCACGGAAGGTGTCCGTGTCGTAATTGTCGTGGACGCCCTGCAGCACTGCGGAGATGCGCTCGAGGCCCATGCCGGTGTCGATGCTCTTGCTCGGCAGCTCGGACACGATCTCGCCCGCGGCCTGCTCGTACTGCATGAATACGAGGTTCCAGATCTCGACGAAGCGGTCGCCGTCCTCGTCGGGGCTGCCCGGAGGGCCTCCCGGGATGTGGTCGCCGTGGTCGTAGAAGATCTCCGAGCAGGGACCGCAGGGGCCGTCGTCGCCCATCGCCCAGAAGTTGTCCTTGGTCGGGATGCGAATGATGCGGCTCTCGGGCAGTCCGGAGATCTTCTTCCACAGGTCGAAGGCTTCGTCGTCGGTGTGGTAGACGGTGGCTGTAAGCCGGTCTGGGCTGAGCCCCCATTCCTTCGTGATCAGCGTCCAGGCGTGGAGGATCGCCTGATCCTTGAAGTAATCGCCGAACGAGAAATTTCCGAGCATCTCGAAGAAAGTGTGATGACGGGAGGTGTAGCCGACATTGTCGAGGTCATTGTGCTTGCCGCCCGCTCGAACGCACTTTTGCGAGCTGCTGGCAGTCTTGTAGGGGCGCGTTTCGAGGCCGGTGAACACGTTCTTGAACGGCACCATGCCGGCGTTGACGAACATCAGTGTCGGGTCGTTCTGCGGCACAAGCGGCGCCGACTGCACCCGCGCGTGTCCATTCTTCTCGAAATAGTCGAGGAAGCTGCGGCGGATGTCGTTCGTGGAGGTCATGGAGGCGATGTAAATGTTGCGCTGCAGTGCGGCAAGGAAGCTGTGGCGAACGCTCGCGCTGATCGCCAATCTCGACGGGCCGACTGCTGCCCGCTAGGCGGCGGTGATGGCCAAGCGCTCGACCCCAAGCATTCCCCATTACAAGCGCAAGCGGCGCTCTGGTTCAATCGTTGGGCGTATCGTCGGCTGGATCGTCAAGCTTATTCTTGCCTTCCTCATCCTCTCCGTCCTGTGGGTGCTGGCCTACCGGTTCGTGAACCCGCCAGCCACGGCGACGATGATTGGCGACATCATCGCTGGGCGCGGTGCGAGCCGCGACTGGATGCCCATTACGCAGATCGACCGCGACATGGTCAGGGCCGCGATTTCCGCCGAAGACGGCAAGTTCTGTTCGCATCACGGCTTCGACGTACAGGCCATTGAAAGTGCGATGAAACGTAACGCTTCCGGCGGCCGCATCCGAGGTGGATCGACGATCAGCCAGCAGGCGGCGAAGAATGCCTTCCTTTGGCAGGGCGGGGGCTATGCGAGGAAAGGTGTGGAAGCCTGGTTCACCTTCCTGATCGAGCATCTCTGGGGCAAGCGCCGGATCATGGAGGTTTATCTGAACCTCGCCGAGACCGGCATCGGGACCTATGGCGTGAACGCCGGCTCCGAGCGCTATTTCGGGCATGATGCGAGCGCCATGAGCGCAACCGAGGCAGCGCGCATCGCCGCCATCCTTCCGCTGCCCAAGAAGAGAGGAGCGATAGCGCCGAAGGGTTTCACGCGGCGCTATGGGAACACCATCGCCGCGCGCATCGCGACTGTTGCTCGCGACAATCTCGACAGCTGCGTCTATCAGGGCACCACTCCGCCGCCGAAGAAGGCGCCGCCGGCTGTCATCAAGAAAGCGCGGCCGATCCCCGGTGCGGAATTCGAAGCGGCTAAGCCGCTGCCGCCAGTGAAGAGCGAGCAGCGAGACGACGAATCGGACGAGACGATCGTCGCTCCGACTCCATCTGAACAGCCTGGGGCGGACGAGCAGCCGCCCGAGCAGCAGGAACCGGGCAACGGGGCCTAGCCATGCGCCGAACTGTTCGTGACGCAGGGTTCACGAACGGAACGGGCCCTCTTCCCTGTCCGTTGAAGCGCCAACTTCGACAAAAATTCTCGACAAGGAGGACACGTATGGCCACGCGCAACGAAAGCCGCACCTCGAACCGCAACAGCTCGACGGAAAGCCGCCGCAGCTCGGGCGAAACACGCAGCAGCGGATCGAACAGGAGCGAGAATCGCAGTGCATTCTCGTGGGGCGAAGGCGCCGGTCCGATTATCGCCGCAGCACTCGGTGGAGCCGCGATCGGCATTGCCGCCAATTACGGCCGCAAGTTTGTCACCCAGGCGATGACCGGCGTTGCCGGCGACTGGGACGAGGTGCTGGCAACCGAGCACAAGCTGACCCTGGCCGTGTTCGACAAGATGCTGGCGACGGATTCCAGCCAGACGTGGAAGCGCAACATGCTCCTGATGCAGCTCACCCATATGCTCGACAAGCATGCGCATGAGGAAGAGATGGTCGTCTATCCGGCGCTGCGCGATGCCGGCCAGGCCGTAGAGGCCGACCAGCTCAATGGCGAGCACGGTTACATCAAGACATTCCTATACGAGCTTGGTCAAATGAACGCGGATCACGCGATGTGGCTGGATAAGGTGCGCGAGTTCCGCCAGCTGATCGCCTCGCACGCGAAGATGGAAGAGGAGCAGGTCTTCCCAACCTTCAAGCAAAATCTGAGCGAAGAACAGAATACCAAGATCACCGGGCTCGTGAACAAGGACGGGTTCTGGCAGGCTTGAATTAGCTTCTAACCGACGAGGGCGAGCTTCGGCGGCTCCTGCGCTGAGAGGTCGACGCTCCCCTCGCCTGCTATATGCTCGATGCGAGCCGCAAGTTCGGCATCGAGGACGAAGTCGCGGCCGGCGATGATCGTCGCCTCTCCTCCCGATGCTAGCGGCACCACGAACCGAAGCACTCCACTCGCCCCACGCGCGTCGGCAAGGTGCGCCGCGATGCGCTGAGCAGTTGATGCGTCGGGCGTTGTTACGGTCATCTGGAGGCGGGTCCGCTTGGCGAGTTCCGACAGGGGCTGGAAGCGCTTGATCGTAACGCGGGGGCTTTCGTCCCCTGCCCGCCGGTCGAGCTCGACCGTAAGCAGTCCGCATTGACCGGCTTTCGCCGCCGCCTCGAGCGCCGCCGTCGCCTCGTCGTCGAACGCCGTGGCGACGAACTGACCCGAGCTGTCGCTGAGGGTCGCCATCATGTAGCGACGTCCTTTCGCCGAGGTCCGCCAGCGTGCTTCCTCCACCAGCCCGGCCATGGTCGAGTTCACGCGCTCGCCCTCGGCGATGTCGGACTCGCCGATCTGCGCGAAGCTCTTCACCTTGTGAGCGGCAAGCAAGTGCCTGGAGGCGTCCACTGGATGCGCCGAGAAGTAGAAGCCGAAGGCGTCCCGCTCGGCAGCCATGCGCTGCGCCAGCGTCCAGCTGGCATCGCGCGGTAGCCGGATCGGAGCGGCCTCGGTGGACGGCCCGCCGAACAGCGCCGCCTGGCCACTGGTCCGCTGGTCCTGGGCAGTTGCAGCGTGCGCGAGGATGGTTTCCGCAGCAGCAAAGACTGCAGGCCGGTTGCTGTTGGCGACGTCGAACGCGCCCGCGGCGGCGAGGCTCTCAAGCTGGCGGCGATTGAGGAGACGGGGATCGACGCGCGCGGCGAAGTCCTCAAGGCTGGAGAACGGCCCACTCTTTTCCCGCTCCTCGACGAGGGCTTCCATCGCCTTCTCGCCTACCCCCTTGAGTGCGCCGAGAGCATAGCGAACCGCGCCGTTCTCAACCGTGAAGTGGGCGTGGCTCGCATTGATGTCGGGCGGCAGCGCCTCGACTCCGCCCCGGCGCATGTCCTCGACGAACATCGACAGCTTGTCGGTGAGCGCGACGTCGAAGCTCATCGACGCAGCGTAGAATTCGGCGCGGTGGTGCGCCTTTAGCCAAGCGGTCTGGTAGGTCAGAAGCGCGTAGGCGGCGGCGTGGCTCTTGTTGAAGCCGTAGCCGGCGAACTTGTCGATCAAGTCGAACAGCTCGTTCGCTTTGGCTGCCGAGATATCGTTGTGCTTGGCGCAGCCCTCAACGAACGTCGCGCGCTGCGCGTCCATTTCCGCTTGGATCTTCTTGCCCATGGCGCGCCGCAGAAGGTCCGCGCCGCCGAGCGAGTAGCCGGCGAGGATCTGCGCCGCCTGCATCACCTGCTCCTGGTAGACGAAGATCCCGTAGGTCTCCTTCAGGATGCCTTCGAGCAGCGGGTGCGGATATTCGATGCTCTCCTGCCCGTTCTTGCGGCGGCCGAACATCGGGATGTTGTCCATCGGGCCCGGGCGATAGAGCGCGTTGAGGGCGATGATGTCCTCGAACACCGTTGGCTTCACCGCGGACAGCGTGCGCCGCATGCCTTCCGATTCCACCTGGAACACGCCGACCGTGTCGCCGCGCTGGAGCAGCTCGAAGACCGCAGCGTCGTCCCAGGGCAGGGCGGAATAGTCGACCTCCACGCCCTGCTCTGCGAGCAGGCGCTGGCCTTCCTTCAGGACCGACAAGGTCTTGAGGCCGAGGAAGTCGAACTTCACCAACCCCGCCGCCTCGACATATTTCATGTCGAACTGCGTGACCGGCGTGTCCGAACGTGGGTCGCGGTAAAGTGGGACCAGCTCGTCCAGCGGCCGGTCGCCGATCACGACGCCGGCGGCATGGGTCGAAGCGTGCCTGGGCAGTCCTTCAAGCTTCATCGCAAGGTCGAACAGCCGCCTTACCTCGGGTTCGTTCTTGTACTCGGCCGCAAGCTCCGAGACGCCATTCAGCGCACGATCGAGAGTCCACGGGTCCGCGGGCAGGTTGGGCACGAGTTTCGCAAGCCGATCGACCTGGCCGTAGCTCATCTGCAGCACGCGGCCGGTGTCCTTGAGAACGGCGCGGGCCTTCAACCGTCCGAAAGTGATGATCTGCGCGACCTTGTCCCGCCCGTACTTCCGCTGGACGTAGGAGATCACCTTGTCGCGATGGGTTTCGCAGAAGTCGATGTCGAAGTCGGGCATCGACACGCGCTCGGGATTGAGGAAGCGCTCGAACAGGAGCCCGAGCGCAAGCGGGTCGAGGTCCGTGATGGTAAGCGCCCAGGCGACGACCGAGCCTGCGCCGGAGCCGCGGCCCGGTCCGACGGGAATATCGTTCGCCTTCGCCCATTTGATGAAGTCGGCGACGATCAGAAAGTAGCCCGCGAAGCCCATGCCGGTGATGATGTCGAGCTCATAGTCGAGCCGCTCGACGTAGCGTTGCAGCTCATCCGCGCTGTTGCCCTTCAGGCGGGCTTCGAGTCCGGCGCGGGCGTCACGGCGCAGCTGCTCGTCCTCGTCGTCGCTCAGCCGTGGGAGGATCGGCTTGCGCTTGGGGGCGGCGACGGCACAGCGTTGCGCAACCACCACCGTGTTGGCGAGCGCCTCCGGCAGGTCGGCGAACAGCTCTGACATCGCGCCCGAGCCCTTCAACCAGGCGTCGGCGGACGAGGTCACTCGATCAGCGCTTTCCACATAGGCGGAGTTGGCGATGCAGAGCATGGCGTCATGTGCGGCGTGGAACGACGGGTCCGAGTAGGCGGCTGGGTTGGTTGCGACGAGCGGCAGGTTTCGCGCGTAGGCGAGGTCGATCAGGCCAGTCTCGGCAGCTTCCTCGACCGCGTCGTTGCGGCGCGACAGTTCGATGTACAGCCGATCGGGGAACAGAGCCTGTAGCTCATCGAGGTAGGCCTCGGCCTTAAGCTGCTGCCCGTCGGCAAGTAGCTTCGCGACCGCCCCTTCGGCTGCAGCAGTCAGTGCGATCAGGCCATCGCTCAAGCCGTCGAGCTTGGTGAACTCGACGTGCGGCTCCTGCTCGAGCGGGCGGTCCAGGTGAGCCGCCGAAACCAGCTTGCACAGATTGGCGTAGCCTTGCTCGGTCTGCGCGAGCAGCGCGAGCCAGTCGATGGCGGCTTCTCCGCCGATGGCCGGCGGCCGGGCGACGCCCAGCATCGCGCCAACGATCGGCTGCACCCCCTTGGCGATGCAGGCGTCGCTGAACGACATGGAGCCATAAAGGCCGTTGCGGTCCGTAAGCGCGACGGCAGGGAAGCCGAGCTTCGCCGCTTTCTCGGCCACGGTCTTGGGCTCCATCGCCCCTTCGAGCATCGTGAAGGACGAGAAGACGCGGAGCGGAACGAACGGATGAATCACAGCGGGATTATGGGCCTGGCAGTCCGGCGGACAAGCGAGCCGGGATCTTTTATCCACGATTATCGGGGCTGCCAGCGGCCTTCCATGATGTCGCGGATCTCCCGGATGCGGCCGTTGTAGGCGTCGCCGATGCAGGCATTGCTGGGGCAGCGATCGCGATACGCGTAGAAACGGCGTGCGGTCTGTCGGAGAATGTCCCGTTCCTCCGGAGAGGCGACTGCGAACGCGCGCGAATATTGCGCAGCCATCTGGCGATCCAGGGCGGCGAGGCCTGCCTCGTTGCAGACGGCGACTTCTCCTTGCGTGCGTGCACCGGCACAGTCGAAGCTCGGTCGCGCGCTGGTAGGCCGGGGCGGTGATGGAGCAGTCGGCGGAACTGGAGTTGCGGGCTGAGGGGGCAGCGATCCGGTTGCGCCACTCTGTGGCACGGCCTCGTTCTCGTCGGGCGCTTGTTGCTCCTCGACGGCGGCAGGCTGACGGACCTGCGAAATGGTCGCGAGCGGCGTGACGATCGCATCGGCATTGCGGAGCAGAACCACGGGCCCGCTGCCGTCGGCGGCGGCGGCGGTAACGCTATAATCGACCGCCGACGTCAGCGTGCGCCTTCCGCCGACCACCGCCACACCGGGCGGCAGGTCGAGCGACAATGATCCCG
>Ga0308175_100004103_pt1 | contig 10186 bp, 7 predicted proteins | sample PhyCR1_3_FD_203893 | JGI IMG/M metagenome (GOLD analysis project Ga0308175, IMG submission 203893) | Soil microbial communities from UC Gill Tract Community Farm, Albany, California, United States - DLSLS.C.R1 | ecosystem: Environmental > Terrestrial > Soil > Agricultural land | place: USA...
GGGCGTCGACCGTCGGATTCACGTACGAGGGATAGTTCATCCCGTCCTTGCCGATCGCAGCGCTGCTCCACGACTGCCGGAGGCTCGACACGTTGGGATCGGGGCCGAAGGTGAAAACCGCCGTCTCGAAGGAGCGCTGCAGCATCGACGAATTGAAGGCGGCGAAGTCCATCGCGTCCACTCTGGCCGCCGCGCCGACGCGCTTGAACGCCTCCTGGAGCAGCACCGCGTACTGCTTGCGGAACGCGCTCGACGCCGGCGTCGCGATCGCGAACTCGAGGCGCCGGCCGTCCTTGCTTCGCACGCCATCCGCCCCGAGGGCCCAGCCGGCGGAATCCAGCAGCGCGCGCGCCTTCGTGGTGTCGTAGGGAAGCTGCGGGAGCGTCGTGTCGGCGACCGCGAGCGAGCGCGGGAAAGGGCCGTATGAAGGAGCGCCCACCGCGCCGAAGACGTTGCGCAACATGCCGCGCCGATCGACCGCCATGCTGAGCGCACGACGCACGGCACGGTCGCCGAAGATGGGGTTTGGCTGGCCGGGGTGTGCGGGATCGATCGTGTTGAGCGCGAGATAGGTGTACTGCAGCGAGGGGTAGGGGACGGCGCGACGCGCCGTGTCGTGCGCGAGCCGCGCGACGTTCTCGGGGCGGAGCTGCTCGAAGAAGTCCGCGTCGCCGGAGAAGAAGCGGGCGACCGCCGCGTTGAAGTCGAGCGACGGGGAGTACACGATGCGATCGAGCTTGGGGCGGCCGCGGTAATTCAGCGTGTCGGCCACGAGCTCGAAGCGCTTCCCCTGCTCCCAGCGCGCGAGCCGGAAGCGTCCCGATCCGATGCCGCGGCGCGCGACTTCCGCCGTCTTGAGCTGCGCGGGCGGCGTGTTGCCGAGGATGTGCTCGGGGACGATCGAAACCTGATAGACCAGATCGAAGAACTGCTCCGGCATGTGCCGCTTGAAGTACGCCACGGCGGTGACCGAATCCCGGACGGCGACGGAGTCGATGTTCCCGACCAATGATGCGATCGGTGATCCGAATGTCGGATCCTTGATGAGATTCAGGCTGTAGCGCACGTCGCTCGCGCGCACCGGCTGCCCGTCGTGCCAGCGCGCCTTCGGGTCGAGGTGGAACACGATCGACAGGCTGTCGGGCGCCCACTCCCAGCGTGCGGCCAGCTGCGGCTTGAATCCCTTGTCGCCAACGGAGTTCAGGTCATCGCCGATCTCCGCGAGCCGATCGAAGAGCAGGTCGGTCACCTGGCGCTCGATGATCGACGTGTACAACGCGGGCAGGATCACCCCCGGCTCGGCAGGTGTGGCCACGACCATCGTCCCGCCCACGTCCGCCGGCCCGGCGGCCTGCGGCTGCTGTTTCACTTCGGTGCATCCGAAGAGCAGGAGTCCGGCGATGACGGCGGGAGTCCAGCGCGTCGCGCGGAAGCTCAAACGGAGGAGAGAGCGGGGCATTGTGTATGGGAGGGTGGCGGTCAACGATGGAACTGCGCCCGCACGTGGTCAAGCGATTTCGAGACGACGTCGTGCGTCAACGACGCCACGTCCACGTGTCGTCGCGGAATCGCGTCACCAGCCGCTCGGCGTCCTGCGTGAGCGCTTCTTCGTGGCCGAGCGGCAGCGCTCGAGGATCGAGAAGCGCGCGCACCGCGGCGAAGAGCGCCTCCGCTACCTCGTGCAGGACGGGCGCGCGTCCCAACGCGTCACGCAGCGTCGCCGGCCGGCCAGAGAGCGGGACGGGCTCGCGCATCAGGGATGGGATCGATGCCTGGTCGTCGTCCACGAGGATCGAGCCATGCTGCAGCAGCGCGCCCTCGTGTCGCCACTGCGCCGAGCCGACCAGCTTGCGGCCGTCGAACGTCAGCTCGCCGCGCGCCGGCTCGGCGAAGCAGGGTGTCGCGCTCGGCGGCGCGCTGCGCGATGCCGGCGCGGCCACGTCGACGGGAACCCCGAGCGCGTCGAGCGCACTGCCCAGGAGCACGTTGATGCGTCGATATTCGGCCGTCAGGCCGGAGTCGGCGCAGGGTGCGGTGACGCTGTAGGTGATCTCGCGATGATGGAGCAGCGCCCGTCCACCCGTGGGGCGCCGGACGACGCCGATCCCGCGTCGCTCGAGCTCGTCGGCGCGGTAGACTTCGTGCGCGCGCTGATTCCGGCCGAGGGAGAGGGTGGGCGCCGACCAGCCGTACACGCGGAGGACATGCTCGCCCGTCCGACGCGCGCGCGCCATCAGGGCCTCGTCGAGCGCCATGTTTTCGGCCCCGCCCAGGGGCGGAGTGAGGAGCAGACGCCAGGGCAACGTCAGGGGGCTATAATGAATGATCGCGCGAACCCGCGCGCCTTCGAGGAACTTAGCCGGATGGGCGACGCGCGACATTCGGACGACATACCGGCGCCGCCCGGCGCCTGAGGCCTTTTGGATGACGACCACGACGAGAGACACCACGATCAATCCCGCGGACAGCTTCATCCCGCGCCACGTCGGTCCGAACGAGGCGGAGGTGGCGGAGATGCTGGCGCTGATCGGCTACGCCACGCTCGACGAGCTGATCGACGCGACCATCCCCGCTCCCATCCGCCTCCGCCGGCCGCTCGCCATCCACGAGCGCCGGAGCGAGCACGAGGCGCTGGCCGCGATGCGCGTCATCGCCCGGAAGAACCGCATCTTTCGGTCGTACCTCGGCTACGGCTACCACGACACGTACACGCCGCCCGTCATCCAGCGGAACATCCTGGAGAACCCGGGCTGGTACACCGCCTACACCCCGTATCAGGCGGAGATCTCGCAGGGACGGCTGGAAGCGCTGCTGAACTTCCAGACGATGGTGATCGACCTCACCGGGCTCGAGATCGCGAACGCGTCGCTGCTCGACGAGGGCACCGCGGCGGCCGAAGCGATGTTCATGGCGTACCAGGCGCGCGGGAACGACGGGAAGTCGACCTTCTTCATCGACGCACGGTGCCATCCGCAGACGATCGACGTCGTCGAGACGCGCGCCCGCGCTCGCGGGATGAAGACGGTCGTGGGCGACGCCGAACACGCCGAGTTCGGGGCGGAGACGTTCGGCGTGCTGCTGCAGTATCCGACGACCGACGGCGCGCTGGTGGACTATCGCGAGACGGCCGAGCGGGCGCACGCGGTGAATGCGCTCGTCGTCGCCGCGGCCGACCTGCTCTCCCTGACGCTGGTGACGCCGCCCGGCGAGTGGGGCGCGGACGTCTGCGTCGGGAACAGCCAGCGGTTCGGCGTTCCACTCGGCTACGGCGGGCCGCATGCGGCCTTCTTCGCGACGCGTGACGAGTTCAAGCGCATGCTGCCCGGCCGGATCATCGGCGTGAGCCGCGACGCGACCGGCCGTCCCGCGCTGCGCATGGCGCTCCAGACGCGCGAACAGCACATCCGGCGCGAGAAGGCGACGTCGAACGTCTGCACCGCGCAGGTGCTCCTCGCCGTGATGGCGAGCATGTACGCGGTGTGGCACGGGCCCGAGGGGCTGACGACGATCGCCCGTCGCATCCATCGGCACGCGGCGACGCTCGCGGCGGGACTCGAACAGCTCGGCCACACGCTGGCGAGCGACGTCTACTTCGACACCCTGTGCGTCGAGCTGGCGGGGCGCCGGGCCGAGGAGATCGTCGCGGCCGCCGCGGCGCGCGAGATCAACCTGCGCGCGGCAGGGGACGCGCGCATCATCGTCGCTCTCGACGAGACCGTGACCGACGACGACGTGCAGGCGCTGCTCAGCATCTTCGCGGCCGGGGAGCCCGCGCCGGAGACGAGCGGGCTGGCCGCCGAGGTGGACGATCGCTACGACGAGCGGTTCGCGCGCACCACGCCCTTCCTCACGCACCCCGTCTTCAACACGCATCACTCCGAGACGGAGATGCTGCGCTACATGCGCATGCTGGAATCGCGAGACCTCTCGCTCGTGCACTCGATGATCCCGCTCGGGAGCTGCACGATGAAGCTGAACGCGACGGCCGAGATGTTCCCGGTGACCTGGCCCGAGTTCGGGCGGCTGCATCCGTTCGTGCCGCTCGATCAGGCGCAGGGGTATCAGGAGCTGTTCGGGAACCTGGAGCGCGCGCTGGCCGAGATCACCGGTTTTCACGCCGTGTCACTGCAGCCGAACGCGGGCTCGCAGGGCGAGTACGCCGGCCTGCTGACCATCCGCGCCTATCATGAGTCACGGGGCGACGAAGGGCGCACCGTGTGCCTCATCCCGCAGTCGGCACACGGCACCAACCCGGCGAGCGCCGTGATGGCGGGCATGACCGTCGTCGTCACGAAGACCGACGCGCGCGGCAACATCGACGTGGCGGACCTTCGCGCGAAGGCCGAGGCGAACCGCGACAAGCTCGCCGCGCTGATGGTCACCTATCCGAGCACCCACGGCGTGTTCGAGGAGTCGATCCGCGAGATCTGCTCCGTGGTGCACGAGCACGGTGGGCTCGTCTACATGGACGGCGCGAACATGAACGCGATGGTCGGTCTGTGCCGGCCGGCGGACATCGGCGCGGACGTGTGCCACCTCAACCTGCACAAGACCTTCTGCATCCCGCACGGCGGCGGCGGCCCGGGCATGGGCCCCATCGGCGTGGTGGAGCGGCTCGCGCCCTTCCTGCCGAGCAATCCCGTGATCCCCGTGGGCGGAAGGGAGACGGAGGGAGCGGTGAGCGCGGCACCGTGGGGAAGCGCGAGCATCCTCCCGATCTCGATGATGTACATCGACATGATGGGGGGCGAGGGACTCACGTATGCGACGAAGATCGCGATCCTCAACGCCAACTACATCGCGGCGCGCCTCGAGGAGTACTACCCGGTGCTGTACAAGGGCGCCAACGGACGCGTCGCGCACGAGTGCATCATCGATCCGCGCGGCCTCAAGGCCAGCGCGGGCGTGGAGGTCGAAGACATCAGCAAGCGACTGATGGACTACGGGTTCCACGCGCCGACGGTGAGCTTCCCGGTCCCGGGGACACTGATGATCGAGCCGACGGAGAGCGAGTCGAAGGCGGAGCTCGATCGCTTCTGCGACGCGCTGATCGCGATTCGCGAGGAGGTACGCGCGATCGAGCGCGGCACGTCCGACCGGGACGACAATCCCCTCAAGCATGCGCCGCACACGATGCGCGCCGTGGTCAGCGACGACTGGTCACACGCCTACGGCCGCCAGCAGGCCGCCTTCCCGGCGCCGTGGAGCGCGACCCACAAGTTCTGGCCGTCGGTGGGGCGCGTGGAGAGCGCCTACGGCGACAGACACCTCGTGTGCTCCTGCCTCCCGACGGACGCGTATGCGGAGGAGAATGCGCCCGGCGCGTGAGTGCGTGAGTGCACCAGCGCACTCACCGGCTTCTCACCCCACCTTTCCCTTGTACGCGGAAGAATCGAGCAACGCCGACCTTTCACCCTCGTCGCTCATCCGGAGCTTGATCATCCAGCCGTTGCCGTAGGGCTCCGTGTTGACGAGCGCAGGCTCTGCGTCGAGGCGTCCGTTGATCTCCAGCACTTCGCCGCTCACGGGGGCGTAGAGCTCGGACACGGCCTTCACGGCTTCGATCGTGCCGAACACGTCGTGCTTCTTGAACTTCGCCCCGACCTTGGGGAGCTCGACGAAGACGACGTCGCCGAGCTCACCCTGCGCATAGTCCGTGATCCCGATGAACACCACGCCCGCCTCGCCGGCCGGCTTGAGATACTCGTGGTCTTCGGTGTAGAGCAGATCCTGCGGGATGTCGGACACGTCTCGCTCCAGCGCTCAGGTGTGAGGGGGCGCAGTCTATCGGGCGGCCGAGCAGAGTGTCAAGGCGCGCGGGGGCGACGTCAGCCGCCGAATGCCGGGGACGCGATCTCCTCGGCCGCCTGCTCGAGCGCGCCCCACACTTCGGCGACCCGCGCATCGAGCTGCGTCAACGTCCCGATGTTGTCGATGACGAAATCCGCGCGCGCGCGCTTCAGCTCGGCGGGCATCTGCGCGACGATCATGTCCATCGCCTCCGTCTCGCGCAGGCCGCGCTCGCGCACGAGGCGCTCGAGCCGGACGGGGCGCGGTGCGTCGACGAGGACAATGCGGTCGAACAGGTCGGTCATCTTCCGCTCGAAGAGCAGGGGCACGTCGCACACGACCAGCTTGTCACCGCGAAGCCGGGCCGCCTCGACGAGCTCCGCGCGCATGCGCTCCACTTCGGGGTGCACGAGCGCGTTGAGCTGCTCGAGTTCCGCCGGATCGCTGAACACGATGCGCCGGAGCGCGCCCCGGTCGAGCATTCCGTCAGGGCCGAGCACGGAGGTCCCCCATCGCTCGACGATGGAGCGGTAGGCGGGCGTCCCGATCTCGACCGCGCGCCGCGACAGGACGTCGGCGTCGATGATCGTGGCGCCACGCTCGCTGAGGAGCTGGTCGACGGTGGACTTCCCACTTCCGATGTTGCCGGTCAGACCGACGAGCAGCATGGTTCGAGAGGAGAGGAGGGGTCGATTGGCCAAGCTATGGGTGCCTGGCGGGAGCGGCAAGCGCTGCCTCCCGTCCGCGGCGCAATAATCGCAGCTCGGGCACGCCTGGAAATGGCAGAAACCGCGCCCGCACAACCGGCCACAAACGCATGACTATCGACGACGGGATCGACACGGAGGGAGTCGGAGAGTACGCAGCGCTCGTGCAGGAGCAGCTGGCGCTGGTCGGTGAGGATCCGGGGCGCGAGGGGTTGCTCAAGACCCCGGAGCGGGTGGCGAAGGCGATGCAGTTCCTCACGCGCGGCTATCATGTCCGCGTCGAGGACGTCGTTGGGGACGCCATCTTCCGCGAGGAGCACAAGAACATGGTGATGGTGCGCGACATCGAGCTCTACTCGCTCTGCGAGCATCACATGCTCCCGTTTTTCGGGAAGGCCCATGTGGCCTACATCCCGGACGGGCGGATCGTCGGCCTCTCGAAGCTCCCCCGCCTCGTGGACGTCTTCGCGCGGCGGCTCCAGGTGCAGGAACGGCTGACGGAGCAGATCGCCGACGCGATCGACGACGTCCTCGGCCCGCTGGGCGTCGGCGTCGTGATCGAGGCGTACCACCTCTGCATGATGATGCGCGGGGTGGAGAAGCAGAACTCACGCACCATCACGTCGGCGCTGCGCGGCGTGTTCCGGGACGATGCGCGGACTCGGGAGGAGTTTCTCTCGCTCGCGCACGCGCGGCTGAGTGTCTGACGCTTCAGGTCGCGACGCCGCGGCATGTAGATTGATTATAGGTGGACCGCCGCTGAGATTGCTCGAAGCATCGGGTGCCCACACCCTACCCACGCCCCGTTGTACGGGCGATCGGCGGATGACCTTTCTGCGCGTCGGCGCGTCTTCAGTCAGTCGCGCGGCAATGCAGTATCATCACTGACATAACTCTTTGTGTTTCATAGACATGGCACTCTCAGAGGCTGACCTGATCGCCGCCGGGGTCGGCCGCGATGGCCCCCGCCGGACAAAGGTCATCCGTCCCGTTGCCTTCTCGTTCCGGGACCTCTGGGCCGGCTTGATCGGCTTGTCGGCGTACTCCGACCTCCTGGTCGTCCTGAGCGCGCACCGACTCAAGATCCGCTACAAGCAGTCGATGCTCGGCATCGCGTGGGCCGTCATCCAGCCCGTCGCGCTGATGCTCATCTATACCCTGGTCTTCTCCGTCTTCACACGGATCAAGACGCCAGGGGTGCCGTACGCCGTCTTCGCCTATGCGGCGCTCCTCCCCTGGACCTTCTTCTCGACCTCGCTGACCAACGCGACGAACGGGCTCGTGTCTCATGCCCAGCTCGTCACCAAGGTGTACTTCCCGCGAGAGATTCTTCCGATCTCGTATATCGTCGCCGCGTTGGTCGACCTGCTCATCGCCTCGATCGTCATGACCGGGTTGATGATCTACTTCCACGTCGCGCTGACGATGCAGGTGCTCTGGCTGGTTCCGGTCACACTGGTCATGGCGGCGTTCACCACCGCCTGTTCACTGATCTTCTCGGCGATGCAGGTCCGCGTACGCGATATCGGGATGGCGATGCCCCTCGTCCTGCAGCTCTGGATGTTCGGGTCGCCGGTCGTGTATTCGCTCAGACAGGTTCCTGAAAGGTACCGGGATTACTATCTGCTCAACCCGATGGTCGGCATCATCGAGAACTTCCGGGCTGCGCTCCTCGGTAATCCGATCGACCGCCACTCGCTGGTCATCTCCACGGTGTTGTCCGTGGTCCTTCTCCCCCTGTCGTACCTCTACTTCAAGCGGGTAGAGGCGACGGTGGCAGACGTCATCTAGTATCGGTTCCGCGTGTCCAGCGACCTGACCTTCAACAACGTCTCCAAGCGCTACATCGTCCGCCACGAAGTGGACGACGATGTGACGAAGCACCCGTGGATCCGGAAGCTCAACGCACTGCGCAAGCGGCGTGACGAGTTCTGGGCGTTGCGCGACGTGAGCTTTGCCGTCGAGCGCGGCGAGACCGTCGGCATCATCGGGCACAACGGCGCGGGGAAGAGCACGATCCTCAAGCTGCTGGCCAACATCACGGCGCCCACCACGGGCGAGATCGTGATCAACGGCCGGCTGTCCGCGCTGATCGAGGTCGGCTCCGGATTCCATCCGGAGCTGACGGGGCGCGAGAACATCTTCCTCAACGGTGCGATCCTGGGGATGGGGCGCCGCGAGATCGCGGCGAAGCTCGAGAGCATCGCCGAATTCGCCGGGGTGAAGGCCTTCCTCGACGTGCCCGTGAAGCGGTTCTCCTCGGGCATGTACGTCCGTCTGGGCTTCTCGATCGCGTCGCATCTCGATCCGGACATCCTCCTCCTGGACGAGGTGCTCGCCGTCGGCGACGCGGCGTTCCAGGAGAAGTGTCTCCAGCGCATCGAAGGACTCCGGCGGGCGGGGACGACGATCGTCTTCATCTCGCACGACCTCGCGGCGGTGGAGCGCATCTGCGACCGGGTGATCCTCATGCGGCGGGGCGAGGTGGCGGCGTCGGGGAAGCCCCGCGAGATCATCTCCCTCTATCAGCAGCAGATCGAGCCGTCGCGGATCAACACGATGAAGACCGCGATGGAGGACGATCGCGCCGTCGTCGAGTCGCTCGCGTTCTACACGCCGAGCGGGCTTCGGCCGAGCGTGTTCCATACGGGTGATCCACTGGTGGCCCGGATCGACTACGTCGCGCAGCAGGAGGTCAAGGACGCCGTGTTCGAGATCTTCGTGCGCACAGGCGATCTCACGGAGATGTGCCAACTCACGACCGAGACGAGCGGGAGCCCGATCCATCTTGCGGTCGGTCCGGGAACGCTCGAGTTTCACTGCGACGAGCTCTCGCTGCAGCCGGGGATGTATCACGCGAACGTCTGCGTGAAGGAGCGCGCCGCGTCCGAAGCAATCAACTGGCAGTATCATGCGGCGACCCTGCGCGTGGATCCGGGCCGGATCACGCGCGGACAGTTCTACCAGAGCAACCGCTGGAAGCTTGTGCGGCCGGCGCATTCCGCGACGCCGGCGCAGCATGGAGGAGCTGACGCGGAACACCCGTCCGGCGCACGCCGACCGTCGCTCACGCCGACATCCTGAGGCTCGATGCCCTCCACGCCCACGGAAGACCCGCTCGTGAGCGTGGTCATTCCGGCGTACAATGTCGGCCCCCTGATCGCGGACACGCTCGAGTCGGTCTACGCACAGCATTATCGGAACTTCGAGGTCCTCGTCGTCAACGATGGGTCGCCCGATACGCCCGCGCTCGAGACCGCCCTGGCGCCGTATCGTGACCGGATCACGTACATCGTGCAGGAGAACGCCGGCCCGAGCGCGGCACGGAACGCCGGGATCGAGCACGCCCGCGGCGACCTGATCGCGTTCCTCGACGGGGACGACATCTGGCTCCCGCACTGCCTGTCGGAGCAGGTGGCGCGCGCAACCGCGGATCCCGATCTGGCCGTCATCCACGCGGACGCCGAGGTCATCGGCGACCCGACGGTGGCCGGCATGACGTTGCGCCAGCTCAACCGATCGGGGGGTGAGGCGAGCTTCGCCGCGATCGTGACCGAGCGCTACACGCTCACCACCTCCTGCGCTGTCGTTCGACGTGCATGGTGGGATCGGGTGGGACGGTTCGACCCGGCCCTCCGTCGCTCGGAAGATTTCGATCTGTGGCTGCGCATCGCCCATGCGGGCGGCCG
>Ga0308175_100004106_pt1 | contig 10184 bp, 6 predicted proteins | sample PhyCR1_3_FD_203893 | JGI IMG/M metagenome (GOLD analysis project Ga0308175, IMG submission 203893) | Soil microbial communities from UC Gill Tract Community Farm, Albany, California, United States - DLSLS.C.R1 | ecosystem: Environmental > Terrestrial > Soil > Agricultural land | place: USA...
CGAGGCGGAGCTCTGTTACGCCACGGTGGCGATGGTGACGGATTTCGACTGCTGGCATCCCGATCACGATGCCGTCACCGTGCAGGACATCATCCGCGTGTTGACGTCGAACGCCGACAAGGCCAAGGCCCTGGTGGCGCGGTTGGCGAAGGATTTTCCGCGCGAGCACGAGCCGTGCCCGATCGGTTCGGACCGGGCGCTCGACACCGCGCTGATCACGGCGCCCGAGGCACGCGATCCCGAGCTTCTGAAGAAGCTCGATGCGGTGGCCGGCCGCATCCTGCGCGTGAAGTGAAAGGCAGAATGCCATGAAGGTCGACGGCAAACATTTCCGCAGCATCTGGCGCGAGCATGACGGCTGGTCAATCGGCGCGATCGACCAGCGCCGGCTGCCGCATGAGTTCGTCGTCGCGAAGCTGACGTCGTGCGAAGACGCAGCCGTCGCTATCCGCGACATGCTGGTGCGTGGCGCGCCGCTGATCGGTGCCACCGCGGCCTACGGCATGGCGCTCGCCATGCGCGAGGACGCCTCCGACGCCGGCTTGAAACGGGCCTATGAGACGCTCGTGGTGGCGCGGCCGACGGCAATCAATCTGAAATGGGCGCTGGACGAGATGCGCATGGCGCTTGCGCCGATCGATCCGCTGGAGCGTGCCGAAGCAGCGTACGCGCGTGCCGACGAGATCGTCGAGCAGGATGTCGAGATCAACCGCGGCATCGCCGGCAACGGCCTGAAGCTGATCGAGGCGATCGCATCGAAGAAGGCGGGCGAGACCGTCAACGTGCTGACCCATTGCAACGCCGGCTGGCTCGCCACCGTCGATTGGGGCACGGCGACGGCACCGATCTATCTCGCGCATGAGCGCGGCATCAGGATCCATGTCTGGGTCGACGAGACGCGCCCGCGCAACCAGGGTGCCTCGCTCACCGCCTGGGAGCTCGGCCATCACGGCGTGCCGCACACGGTGATCCCCGACAATACCGGCGGACATCTGATGCAGCACGGCATGGTCGACCTCGCCATCGTCGGCGCCGACCGCGTCGCCGCCAATGGTGACGTCTGCAACAAGATCGGCACGTATCTGAAAGCGCTGGCTGCCCACGACAACGGCGTGCCGTTCTACGTCGCGCTGCCGTCGCCGACGATCGATTTTGCCGTCCATGACGGCATCCGCGACATTCCGATCGAGCAGCGCAGCGGCGTTGAGGTCACCGACATGACCGGCCGCACCGCGGATGGAAGGCTGGAGACGGTGCGCATCGTGCCCGAGGGATCGCCGGTTGCGAATTATGCCTTCGACGTGACGCCGGCACGGCTCGTGACCGGCCTCATCACCGAGCGCGGCGTGCTGAAGGCGGATCGTGCCTCGCTGGCTGCGGCATTTCCGGAGCGGATTGCCGCTGCGGCGGAGTAGGTCTGGTAGGGCGGGCAAAGGTGCGGAGCGCCGTGCCCACCATATGCATGTGGTGGGGACGCTGCGCGTTGCCCACTCTAGGGCGTCGCGCCTCGTCGCGATGAGCGGTCTACCCCAGCTTCAACCCCGTCGCCGCTACGAGCTCCGCTATCGCCTGCGCGCCGCTGACGACCTTGATCGTGGTCATGCCCATTTCGCGCGCGGGCTTCAGGTTGACGCCGAGGTCGTCGAGATAGACGCAACTCTTCGGATCGACCTTCAGCGTCTCCACCATCATTCGATAGATCCGCGGGTCCGGCTTGCGCAGGCCGATCTTCGCGGATTCGATCACATGATCGAACAGCACCATGACTTCGGCGATATAGAGAGAGCGTCCTGTCATGCTGCCGATGGCATTGGCCGGGAGGTTGTTGGTGATGCAGCCGGTCTTGAATTGCGCCTTGATGCGCTTCAATGCCTCGACCATCTCGGGCCGTAGATCGCCCTGCAGCAGCGAGACCACGTCGCGCCCGCGCACCTCCGCGCCGAGTGCACGCGATTCCTCCGCGAACAAATGATCGAACGTATCGATATCGACCTCGGCCCGCTCGAATTTGGCCCAGGCGTTTTCCAGATGGTTGGCGGCGTTGGTGCGCCGTATGATGTCGATCGGCAGTCCGCGCTCCGTCTCGAACCGCGCGAAAGCTTCGAACGGCGAACTCGTCAGCACGCCGCCAAAATCAAAGATCACCGCCTCGATCGCCACTATCCTGCCCTCGTCAATTCCTTTCCAAGAGCGCTAGCATGCGCTATCGGCAAGGGCCAGTCCGAAGCAAATTCAGGCGCTTACCGAATCGACGGCCGAGACATGTTCCCCATGAAGATAATCGCGACATTCGCCACGGCTACTCTGCTGCTCGCTACGCCCGCGCAGGCCATCGTCGGCGGCGGCACGCCGCAGGCCGAAGGCGTCGCCCGTGCCATCGTCACCATCGTCGGCTCGCGCGGCAATTTCTGCACCGGCAGCCTGATCGCGCCGAGACTCGTGCTCACCGTCGCCCACTGCGTGCAGCCCGGCGCTGACTACAAGGTCGTCGATCGCGGAACCGACGGCCAGCCGCAATTGATGAACGTGCGGAAGGTCGCGGTCCATCCGAACTTCAACATGCAGGCGATGCAGTCGCACCGCGCCACCGCGGACGTGGCGCTGCTGCAACTGCAAATTCCACTCAAGGGAAAATCCACGGTGCCGGTCGGCATGCCGCAAACTCCGATTCGGGTCGGCGGCCGCTTCGTCATCGCCGGTATTGGCGTCACCGTGCGCGGTGACGGCAAGAGTGGCGGTCTGACGCGCGTTGCCGCGCTCGTCGCCACGGGCCAGCCCGGCACGCTCCAGATTCGCCTGGTCGACCCCGTAACCAACGGTGTTCGTGACGGAATTGGCGCTTGCACCGGAGATTCCGGAGGACCTGTATTCGAGGACAAGCCGAATGGTCCCGTGCTCGTCGGCCTCATCAGCTGGTCCACGGGGCCGAACGGTGCCGCCGGTTGCGGCGGATTGACGGGGGTCACGCCGCTCACGCTCTACCGCGACTGGATCGTGCAGACCGCGCGGAGCTGGGGTGCGGCACTGTGATTTGACCGCGACATGATCTATGTCATTTTGAAGCGGAAGCGCGGCGGGTGATCATGCGGCCGCGGAGGAAACGCGCCGTCCGTCAAGGGCGGCCATAAAAACAAGCAAGGCATAGAAGCAACAAATGAATGTCGCTGTTCGCAGTCACGCCACGGCCAAACAGGCTTCTGAACATTTCGACGTGCTGATCGTCGGCGCCGGTATCTCCGGCATCGGCAGCGCCTATCACATCGACAAGCAGCTTCCGGGTACGAGCTATGTGATCCTGGAAACGCAGGCGACGTTCGGCGGCACCTGGAGCACGCATCGCTATCCCGGCATCCGCTCGGACAGTGATCTCCATACGTTCGGCTATAGCTTCAAGCCCTGGGTGGGGCCGCCGATCGCGACCGCCGAAGAAATCCTCGCCTACATGGAGGAGGTGATCGAGGAAAACGATATCGCGCGACACATCCGCTACAAGCACAAGATCAATTCCGCCAGCTGGTCGAGCGAGCAGAATCTCTGGACCATCGACGCCGTGACGACCGACACCGGCGAGACCAGGACCTTCACAGCGAACTTCCTCTGGATGTGCCAGGGCTATTACCGTCATTCGGAAGGCTACACGCCGGAATGGAAGGGCACCGACCGCTTCAAGGGCCGTATCGTCCACCCGCAGACCTGGCCTGATGATCTCGACCTCACCAACAAGAAGGTCGTCGTGATCGGCTCGGGCGCCACGGCGGCAACGCTGGTGCCGAACATTGCGGACAAGTGCGCGCATGTCACCATGCTTCAGCGTTCGCCGACCTTTTTTCGGCTCGGCCGCAATGCCATCGAGATCGCAGAGGAATTGCGTCGGCTCCAAGTGGACGAGAAATGGATCCACGAGATCGTCCGCCGCAAGATATTGTTCGAGCAGGATGCGTTCACGAAACTCTGTCTGTCCAAGCCCGAGCAGGTGAAGAAGGAGCTGATCGACCAGATCATTGCGGTCCTCGGCCCCGACTACGACGTCGAGACGCATTTCACGCCGACCTACCGGCCGTGGCGGCAGCGCATCGCCTTCGTGCCCGATGCCGACCTGTTCAAGGGGATCGCCAGCGGCAAGGCCTCCGTGGTCACCGACGAGATCGAAAGCTTCGTCGAGAACGGCATTCAGCTCAAATCCGGCAAGCTGCTGGAAGCCGATGTCGTCGTCACCGCGACCGGCTTCAATCTCGCAGCGCTGGGCGATATCGCCTTCGAGATTGACGGCAAGCCGCTCGTCTTCGGCGACACCGTCACCTATCGCGGTATGATGTTCACAGGCGTTCCGAACATGGTCTGGGTGTTCGGCTATTTCCGCGCCAGCTGGACTCTACGCGTCGATCTGGTCGCAGACTTCGTCTGCCGGCTGCTCGGCCACATGAAGGCGAAGGGCAAGAAGAAGGTCGAGGTGCGCTTGCGCGCCGAAGACCACAACATGCCGATCCGGCCCTGGATCGATCCGGAAAACTTCAACCCCGGCTACATGATGCGCAACATGGACCTGCTCCCCAAGCGCGGCGACAAGCCGGAATGGCAGCATAGCCAGGATTACTGGACCGAAAAGGACGAGATCCCGAAGACGGATCTGGATGACAAGGCGTTCGTCTACGGGTGAGAGCGTTCGTGGGTGAGGGGTCGTGTGAGGGGCGGCGACGCTCATCACACAATCCGCTGTCGTCCCGTGGCGCGAAGAGAAGCTGGGACAACACCGTTGATTGGGTGAGCGGTGGACCAACTCATCCACACCGCAATTCTACGAATTCCTCCGCGTCGCGTTCGCCGCAATCGCCGCCGCGGCCGTCCGGTTCTCCACGCCGAGCTTGGCGTAGATCTGCTCGAGATGCTTGTCGACCGTGCGCGGGCTGAGGCCCAGGATTTGCGCGATGTCGCGGTTGGTCTTGCCCTTGCTGAGCCAGGCCAGCACCTCGCCTTCGCGGGTGGTGAGGCCGAGCTCGCTGGTGAATTCAGGGGGAAGCGCGGTGCCGGACTCCCTGGAGAGCCGCAGCAGAAACTCGCTCGGCGCGGTTTCGCCCATGTAATAGAGCCGAAGCTGCGGATTGTCCGGCAAGGAAACCGCCTGGGATTTCGAGCTGCCCTTGGCCTTGGCCAGCTCCAGCCATTGCAGCAGCGATGGCGGCAGGACGAAGTCGTCGTCCTGCGCGCCGTGATGATCGGACAGCAGCTTCTGTGCCTGCGGCGTCGCCCATAGCAAATTGCCCTGGCGACCGACCGCAAACAGGAAGCGGCCGGAGACGTCGAGCGCGGCGCGCGCGCTCTGCGTCAGGCGGGCATTGCCGAGATGGACGCGGATGCGCGCCAGCATTTCCTCGATCACGATCGGCTTCGTCACGTAATCGACGCCGCCGGCCTCGAGCCCGCGAACGATATGCTCGGTATCAGCGAGCCCGGTCATGAAGATCACGGGGACATTGGCAAGGCCCGCATCGCGCTTGAGCCGGCGACAGGTCTCGAAGCCGTCGATGCCCGGCATCACGGCATCGAGCAGAACGATGTCGGGCGTGATCTGGTCGATGATGCGTATCGCCGCCGCGCCGTCGAGTGCCACCATCACCGTCATTCCGGCGCCGTCGAGCGCGTCGGTGAGCAGCCGCAGCGTCTCGGGAGAGTCATCGACGACGAGCGCGACGTCGCGCTTCTTCGACTCAATGTTCATGCGCATGCAACGTCTTCAATGTGGCCATGTACTGGTCGAGATCGAAGCGGTCGACCAGCGATCGCATCTGTGCGACAAAATCGGCATGTTCAGGGTGCTCGTTGCCGATCTCGTCGAGCTTCAACTGGATGCCCCTCACGTAGCCGATCTGGCCGAGCCCGATAAGGGCCTCGATATGACGCGCCGGAGGGCTTGATCCGCTTTCCGGGTTCCAGAACGACACCGGAATCTCGTCCGACCCATATTGCCATTCGATCTTGAGGAGCTGGCGGATCGTCTCCAGCAGCCGCGGGATGTCGATCGGCTTCATCAAATAGCCGTCATGGAAGGGCTGCGCCAGCGGCGCGCCGTGGGCCTCGATCGCGCTGGCCGACACCATCAGGATGCGGGCCTGGTGATGGCCGTTCGCCCGCAAGGCCTCGGCGACGGCCCAGCCGTCCATGGCGGGCATCGAGATGTCGAGCAGGAACAGATCGGGCCGGCAATGCTGAGCCAGCGCGAGGCAGCCGGGGCCGTCGGGCGCGCTGAGCAGGATGAACCCAAGCGGCGTCAGCACCTCGCGCAGCAGGTCGCGATGCACGGGGTCGTCGTCGGTGATGAGGATGGTCTTGCGCGCGCCGTGATACCCGGAGATCGGCGCCTCCACCGGCGCGATGCGCCGCGGATTGGTGACCTCCGACAGCAGGATCTTGACCTTGAACGTCGAGCCGGTGCCGACCGTGCTCATGACCTTGATGTCGCCGCCCATCACCCCGGCGAGCAGTCGGCTGATGGTCAGCCCGAGTCCCGTTCCTGTTTGCGGCTGCGAAACGCCGAGCGCACCGCGCTCGAACGGCGCGAAGATACGTTCGAGATCGTCGCCCTGAATGCCGGGGCCGGTGTCGATCACCTCGAACTCCGCGACAGGGCTGCGATAATGCACGACGAACTGCACACTGCCGGTCTGGGTGAACTTGATGGCGTTCGAGAGCAGATTGATCAGCACCTGGCGCAGCCGCTTCTCGTCGGCGTAGACCACGAGCGGCAAATAGGCCGGTCGCCTGAACACGAAGTCGATGCCCTTAGCGGCGGCCTGCAGGCGGAACATGCCGACCAGCTGATCGAGGAACTCGCTGAGGCGCACTTCGTCGCGCGACAGATAGAGCCGCCCGGCCTCGATCTTGGAGATGTCCAGAATGCCGTCGATCAGGCCGGAGAGGTGGTCGGCGCTACGGCGGACGACGCGGACCTGGTCGCGCGGCTTGGTGCTCAGCGTCGTGTCCTGCTCCAGGAGCTGGGCATAGCCGCTGATCGCGTTCAGCGGCGAGCGCAGCTCGTGGCTCAGGCCGACTACGTAGCGGCTCTTGGCGAGGTTGGCGGATTCGGCGACCTCCTTGGCGCGCTGCAGCTCGGCGTCGGTGCGCTTGTGCGCGTCGATCTCCTGAATCAGCAGCGAAGTCTGCCTTCGGGTCTCCTCCTCGGCGGCGCGGCGGCTCTGCTGTGCCAGCACGAACAGCCACGCCACCACGCCGATGATGATGCTGAGCGAGAAGAACACCTTCCAGAGCACGTCGGAGACGAGCGTGGTCTCGCCATGCACGCTTGCCGAGGTCTGCAGATAGATCAGGCCCAGCACCAGCGCGACGAGACCGGCGGAGACCACGAACACGCCGACATAGTGGCCGAGCTGCGAGTTGATACGCGCGTAGATCGGCTGCGGCATCAGCTTGCCCAGCGTCTCCGATATCTGCGCCTGGATCCGCGCATGCGGCTTGCATAGATCGTGGCATCGGGCATCCAGTGAACAGCACAGGGAGCAAATCGGTCCGGCGTAAGCGGGGCAGGAGGCCATGTCCTCCGGCTCGAACGAGTGCTCGCAGATGCAGCACTGGATCGCCTCGATGTTCTGCCAGCTCCGCTTCGGCTTGCGCGCGATGTAGTACTTGCCGTCCGTGGCCCAGGCAATCAATGGTGCGACGATGAAAGCAACCGCGAGCGCGATGAAGGCTGACAGCGCCTTCGCGGTAGGTCCGAACAGGCCGTAAAAGGCGCTGATCGAGACGATGGTCGCGATCGTCATGGCGCCCACGCCGACCGGATTGACGTCGTACAGATGCGCGCGTTTGAATTCGATCTGCTGTGGCCGCAATCCAAGCGGCTTGTTGATGACGAGATCGGCGACCAGCGCTCCGACCCAGGCGATCGCGACGTTGGAATAGAGCGCCAGAGTTTGCTCGAGGGCCTTGTAGACGCCGATCTCCATCAACAGCAGCGCCACGATGACGTTGAAGACCAGCCAGACGACGCGGCCGGGATGGCTGTGGGTGAGGCGCGAGAAGAAGTTCGACCAGGCGATCGAGCCGGCATAGGCGTTTGTGACGTTGATCTTGACCTGGGACAGGATCACGAACGTGCCGGTCAGCGCCAGCGCGAGATCGGGCTGCGACAGCACGTAGCGGAACGCTTCGAGATACATATGCGCCGGCTCGGCGGCCTCTTCGGGCGGCACCCCATGGCTGAGCGCAAAGAAGGCGAGGAACGAGCCCGCCAGGAGTTTCAGGGCACCAAGCACGATCCAGCCGGGGCCAGCGCTCATCATCGCTATCCACCAGGACGCTCTGGATGCGCGGCGGTCGCGCGGAAGGAAGCGCAGGAAGTCGACCTGCTCGCCGATCTGCGCCACCAGCGAAAACACCACCGAGGCCGCAACCCCGAACAGCAGCAGGTCGAAATCCCCGTTGAGAGCGCCGTGCTCGCCCGAGAATTTGCGCCACTCCGTAAAGGAGTGCGGGTTGTGCCAGGCGATCGCCGCGAACGGAATGATGTGGAGCACGATCCACAGCGGCTGCGTCCACAATTGGAAACGGCTGATCAGCGTGATGCCGTAGGCCACCAGCGGGATGATGACGACGGCGCTGATGAGATAACCGACCGGCCGCGGGATCCCGAAGCACATCTCGAGCGCGGAGGCGAGGATCACTGCTTCGATCGCAAAGAAAATGAAAGTGAAGGAGGCGTAGATCAGGGAGGTGACGGTCGAGCCGATGTAGCCGAAGCCGGCGCCGCGCGTGAGCAGGTCGATGTCGATGCCGCATTTGGCGGCATAATAGGCGATCGGCATGCCGCAGCAGAAGATGATGAGGGAGACCACGAGGATGGCGGCGGTCGCGTTGGTGACGCCGTAGTTCAGGGTGATGGTTCCGCCGATCGCCTCCATCGCCAGGAACGAAATCGCGCCCAGCGCCGTGTTGGCGACCCGGGCGGCGGACCAGCGGCGCGCGCTCTTGGCGGTGAAGCGCAGCGCATAGTCTTCCAGCGTCTGGTTGGCGACCCATTGATTGTACTGTCGCCTGACGCGGTCTATTCGCTGCCGCCCTGCCACGCTTTACCCCACTCCCGATACGGACCTGGATCCCTCGCAAATTCCGTACCAAAGCCTACGTCGGCATTTTGCGGTGCAATATACGCGATCTTGCGTATGCTTCCGCCACCCGGATCCGAGCCATCCTCACGGCACCAATCGCGTGTCCTCGAACAAAAGTGGGGTGCTCATGTCAGACGAACCAAACAAGGGCCTTTTGTCGCCGCTCCGGCGCAAACTATTGATGGGAATGGCCGCCGTGCCAGCCATCACGATGCTGCCGCGGCGGTCATTTGCGCAGGCCCCAGCGACCTCGGCGGTCAATACCACCGGCCTTGCGGTCACCGACACCGAGGTGACGGTCGGCATCCTGCACTCGGCGACCGGCACCATGGCCATCTCCGAGACCGGCTCGATCGAGGCCGAAAAGCTCGCCATCGAGCAGATCAACGCCATGGGCGGCGTGCTCGGTCGCAAGATCAAGTTCATCCAGGAAGACGGCGCCAGCGACTGGCCGACTTTCGCGGAGAAGGCCAAGAAGCTGCTTGTCAACGACAAGGTCGCGGCAATCATGGGCTGCTGGACCTCGGCCTCGCGCAAGGCGGTGCTGCCGGTCATGGAGCAGTATAACGGCATGCTCTATTACCCGACCTTCTATGAAGGCCTCGAGCAGTCCAAGAACGTGATCTACACCGGCCAGGAGGCGACCCAGCAGATTCTCGCCGGCCTGAACTGGATCGCCAAGGAGAAGGGCGCCAAGAGCTTCTTCTTCATCGGCTCCGACTACATCTGGCCGCGCACATCGAACAAGATCGCGCGCAAGCACGTCGAGAACGTGCTGAAGGGCAAGGTCGTCGGCGAGGAATATTATCCGCTCGGCAACACCCAGTTCAACTCGGTCATCAACAAGATCAAGCTGACCAAGCCCGACGTGATCTTCACCGACGTCGTCGGCGGCTCCAACGTCGCCTTCTACAAACAGCTCAAGGCCGCCGGCATCGATCTCTCGAAGCAGGCACTGCTGACGATCTCGGTGACCGAAGACGAAATCGACGGCATCGGCGGCGAGAACATCGCGGGCGCCTATGCCTGCATGAAGTACTTCCAGTCGCTCGACAATCCGAACAA
>Ga0308175_100004107_pt1 | contig 10184 bp, 6 predicted proteins | sample PhyCR1_3_FD_203893 | JGI IMG/M metagenome (GOLD analysis project Ga0308175, IMG submission 203893) | Soil microbial communities from UC Gill Tract Community Farm, Albany, California, United States - DLSLS.C.R1 | ecosystem: Environmental > Terrestrial > Soil > Agricultural land | place: USA...
AAGGGCAAGTACACCGGTGATCCTGAGTCTATAGCATTAGCAAAGGCAATTCTGCATATCCCTTAGCTGTTAGATAATACTAAAGACTTCAAGTAGCTTGAAGCCTTTGGTAAGCCTTATGTTTAAAGAGGTTAATAGGGCGTGCCAGGCTATGCCTTCTTATTTCCCTTCTACTCTTTTCAATAGGGTAGTCTTATATACACGCTGCTCAAGGTTAGCCCTCTTCCTGCTTGTAGCTTGCAGCTAACAGCCTGCAGCTTATATCAGGTTTTCTATCTGTAACTGGTATTAGTATTCTGCCGAATCAAGAACGGCCGAGTGCACAATCTCTTTACGGATATTGAACTTCTCATTGATACCCGCAACAATATCAAGGATCCATTTGGGTGAGTAAGGCGATATATAAATACGTTCTATCAATGTGTCAAGGTCAACATCAATGAATACGCCATCATTGGTGTCTTGTGCCTGCCAGCTAAATGTCTTGTCTTCGGGTAACACATAACAGCAGCGCACTTCAGTTTCATATGCATACATCTTACGCTTATGCAGGAAAGGCTTTAGAGAACCATTTAATAGGAAAGCCTCACCATCGTCATCATAATCTACTTTGCCAATAAAAATAGGTTGCACTGCCTTATCGAAACACTTTTTCAGTCGTTCATAGGTAGTTTGAATAGCCAGGCCATAAGTCCCTTTTGCATAGATCTTCCACATGGCATAGTTCTCCACGTCATTCCAGTGCCAGCTATTGATGGTTACAAAAGTTCGCTTGGCAATATGTTCTTCAGTCAGTTTCTCAACCTGTTGTTTCGCTCTTTGCACTACTGCTTCGTTCGCCTCGCCATTACCCATTTCCGCTACCTGCTCTTTCACCAGCTCTTCTTTTACTTCAATCGGGTACTTGCCTTCAAATGGATCTTCGAACCTGTCGGCTCTGCAAAAAAACAACTGCTGTTTCAGCAGTAAATCAAGATAACGGGGAAGATCCTGGTAGCGCCATAAAATGGCAGCATCATCTATTTGTACAAAGTCTTCATGGGGTTTAAACATAGGCTAACATTTGCTCTCTCACATTAGAATTTATACAAAAATGCAGCCACCAAAGAGTGGCGCGAGCTAGTGTGTTGGATTACAGAGTTATAAGCTTTTTAAATAATTGCCGATAAGGAAAATATTGCACAATGCCATTAAATGCTGATTCAACAATTAAATGCACCTGCAGGTTTAAGAATTTGGAGCGTTCAGGAGTTCCCATCAGGCAGGGTGCTTTATCCACAAAGGTTTTGCAATTTTCACCGCTACAACCTTTGTATTAACCCGCCTTACCGAATATTCATAAAATGCATTCAGAATTAAATATCTTCACCCTCATTAACTAATCTCATTTTGCTATGCCACATTCCCGCAGAGACTTCATTAAACAAACTACACTTACTTCTGCTGGTGCTTTATTAGGCGCCAATGCTTTTAGTGCTTCGAGTTACAGGAAAATAATAGGTGCTAACGACCGCGTAAGAGTGGGCGTTGTAGGTTTTTCAGACCGGCACAGAAGCTCGCACATGCCCAGCTTTATGAATCACTATAAAGAACTGAACTTCGATGTAGTAGCTGTATCGGATATATGGAACAGGCGGAGAGAAGAAGGCGCTGCCGCATGGAAGGATAAGATGGGGCACGATGTAACAGCCTGCCGCAACAATGAAGAGATGTACGATAAGAAGCTGGTGGATGCAGTATTTATCAGCACTGCTGATTTTCAGCATGCATTGCATGCCATAGAAGCGGTAAAAGCTGGTTGTGATGCTTATGTGGAAAAGCCATTTGCAGAAACTATGGACGATAACCGTGCTGCGCTGAAAGCCATTAAAGCTACTGACCGCATAGTGCAGATTGGCTCCCAACGTAGAAGCGGTACCAACTACCAGGCTGCGTATGACTTTATCAACTCTGGTAAGTTTGGGCCAATTACTATGGTAGAGTTAACCTGGAATGTGAATCAACCTGGACGCTGGCGCCGGCCTGCATTACTGCCGCTGCTAAAAGAAGAAGACACCGACTGGAAGCGGTTTCTATTAAACCGTCCCAATGATACTTTTGACCCAAGAAAATATTTGGAGTTCCGCTTGTTCTGGCCGTATTCATCAGGGTTGCCCGGGCAGTGGATGAGCCACCAGATAGATACCGTGCACTGGTTTACGGGCTTACCACATCCCCGCAGTGCAGTAGCCAATGGTGGCATATACATGTGGAAAGATGGCAGAAAGAACTGGGATACCATCACGGCTGTTTTCGATTATGGTCCGTTGAATGATCCTTCTACAGGTTTTCAGGTGTCCTTTGCTTCACGAATGCACAATGGCGATGAAAACCCTACAGAGATATATTACTCAAACGGCGGCGAACTAAACCTGAATACTAACAAGGTGTCACCACGTGGCGGCCTTACGCAGAGGATGGCTTCGGAAATGGGTATGCAGGCAAACCTCTTACCCGAAATCAGCCTGGAATCAAAAGAAAAGGTGGTGGCTTCTGCCAATACGGGTGGTGATGCTCTTACCTCTAATCACATCCGCAACTGGATGGAATGCGTGCGTAGCCGCAAGCAACCTCACGCCCCTGTAGAAGCCGGCTATGCACATGCTATAGCAGTAATTATGGCAAATGCGGCCGTGCATACTGGTGCTAAAGTAACTTTCGACGAAAAGACACAGGAGGTTATGGCTAATGGCAAACCTTTTAAATATTAACTCTTACTTACAAGCAGTATGTTTATAAAGAAAATGATTGCTACACTCTTTGTCGCCATTCCGTTTGCATCTGTATTTGCGCAAAAGCAGGAGATGGTGCAGGTAACGCCAGATGCAAATGCAAAGAAGATAACGGTTACCATTGGCGGTCAACCGTTCACCAGTTTTATATATCCGGATACATTAGAAAAGCCGGTATTGTTTCCTATTATAGCTGCTAATGGAACAACTATCACCAGGGGCTTTCCACTGGCTACACGTCCCGGTGACCCTACTGATCATCCTCATCATATAGGGCTTTGGTTTGACTTTGAGAATGTAAATGGATTGGATTTCTGGAATAATTCCTATGCCATTCCTAAAGAAAAGAAGAGTGGCTATGGCTGGATAAAGACAGACCGTATTCTTGAAACAGGTAGCGGGCAAAAAGGTACTTTATCTTATCATGCCAACTGGACCAACCAGGCCAATAATGTTTTACTCGAAGAAGTAACGCATTTTGTTTTTAGCGGTAATGAGCACCAGCGTGTTATAGACAGAATAACCACGTTAACTGCCGATACCACTGTTCTTTTCAAAGATGCAAAAGACGGCATGCTGGGCTTGCGTGTTGCACATCAACTACAGATCCCATCTAAAGAAGACCAGCAATATACTGATGATAAAGGCAATGTAACCCTTGTAAAAGGAGGCAATGATACCATTGCCAATGGAAATTATCTTACAAGCGAAGGCAAGACAGGTAATGATGCCTGGAGCACAAGGGCAAGCTGGTGCAAGATGTATGGAAAAATGGGAACTGATTCAGTAAGTGTTACCATTATAGACCATCCAAACAATGTGAACTATCCTACCTTTTGGCATGCGCGCGGCTACGGTCTGTTTGCTGCCAATCCATTAGGCGAAAATATCTTTACCAATGGGAAGAGTGCTAAGAACCTTAAGCTCCAAAAAGGAGAGTCTATTACCTTCCGTTACCGTATTGTTATCCAAAATGGCAGCACTACACTTTCGCCTAAGCAGATAAATGCACTGGCTTCCGATTTTGCCAGCAGGAAATAATTAAGGGTGGAGCACGGGAGATATTGGCAGATTTGCCGGGAAGAATCCTGTACAATTGGTCTTTGCTGTACTATCTATTTGCAAAGGCTAGTAATCAACATAAATAAGTGGTACCAATACTCGCTACCTATTTCCCAACCTCCCCTTTCCTCCTGTGGAGAGGGGGAGGGCTTTTCACTTTAAATATAATTTAAGCTTAATAAAAAGCCGTAGCCATAAGCATTATTTTAATCTTGTATTTTTACAAGCTTCTTTAAATAGCTTTTCATTTCTATGACGACCAGTGCAAATCATTTACAAGCTGCTGACGAAGGACGTTACGAAGCTACTGCTAAAGTAATTAATGATGTTATTTGGGATTGGGACCTAATTACCAATAAGTTGTGGTGGAATGAAGATTTCAAAAATATCTTCGGCCATAGCGGGGTGGAGCAGACTATTGATTCCTGGACCAGCAGAATTCATCCAAATGACTATGATAGAGTTATCTCTACCATTGAGCAGGTGATTACCAATGGCGAGGGAAAATGGAGCGAAGAATACCGCTTCCGGCGTGCCGATAGTACTTATGCTTATGTATTTGACAGAGGTTATACCATCGTACAGAACGAAAAGCCGATAAGGATGATTGGCTGTATGACGGACATTACAGAGCAGAAGCGAGTGCAAACCGCTAATGAAGTAACAGAAGAATGGATGCGCTTTGCATTGGATGCTGCCGAGTTAGGCACCTGGGATTGGGATGTAAAGTCTGATATCATCAAATGGGATGACCGTTGCAGGCAATTAAACGGACTGAGTAAAGCTGACGAGGTAACCTATAGTACTATTCTTACCCATGTTCATCCGGATGATAAAGAGCGTGTAAGAAAAGCACTTGCTGATGCAATTGACCCCGCAGTTAAGAAGGATTACAATATCGAATTCAGAGTAATAGGTATTGAAGATAAGGTAGAGCGGTGGATGCGCATTAAAGGCAAAGCATATTTCAATGCAGATGGTACTCCAATCCGTATGTCTGGAATTGCGCAGGATATTACCAGGGAGATGAAAGACCAATACGAGCAGGATATACTGTTGAAGCTAGTGGACAATACCCCGGAGTTTGTAGCCATGGCCACTGCCGAAGGGAACCTGATCTATCTTAATAAGGCAGGCAGATATTTAGTAGGTATTGACCCGGAAACCAATGTGCACCAGCTTGAAGTAAAAGCATTTTATACACCGGAGTTCTATGCCGTATTGGAAAATGATATTCTGCCTACACTGTTTAAAAACAGTCATTGGTCTGGCAATGTACAGTTGAGACATTTTAAAACCGGCGGACTTATTCCCTGCCATGCAGAGTTTATTACTATTAATGATCCGGTAACGGGTAAAATACTCTTTCGCGGTGTTACCATGCGCGACCTACGTCCGGAGTATGCTGCACAGTCAGAACAAACAAAGCTGCTGGCATTGGTGGACAACAGTGTTGACCTGATGGCTATACTGCGCATGGATGGTAAAAACAGCTATATCAACAAAGCTGGTAAGGCTTTGCTTGGGCTGGATGAAGATGCAGATGTAACAAAGGTACCTATCTCTGCATTTCATACGCCCGAGCAGATAGAATTTGTGAACCGTGAGCTGTTGCCCATTGTGTTGAAGACTGGAAGATGGTCAGGGCGTTTTGCCATCAGGCATTTAAAGACAGGGGAAATCATTCCGCTTGAAAATAACTCTTTACGTATAGATGATGTTAATGGCCAGCCTATTGCAGTGGGAACCGTCATGCGCGACTTAAGGCCTGAGCTATCTGCACAAAGCGAACAAAGAAGACTTATTGCTTTACTGGAAAATTCAAATGACTTTGTAAGTCTTTCCGATATAAATGGCAATGTATCGTATGTAAATGCCGCAGGATTAAAAATGGTGGGGCTGGATAGCCTTGAAGAAGCAAAAAGGCCCAATACCGATTATGTGATGCCTGGGGAGACAGAACGTGTAAAATACACAATTTACAGGGCCTTAATGGAAAAAGGAAGCTGGAATGGCGAGTTACTGTACCGTCATTTTAAAACCGGTGAAGCTATACCTGTGCATGGAACTACCATGATGGTGTATGATTCCATTACCCAGCAGCCGCAGGGAAGAGCTACCATTGTAAGAGACTTGCGCCCCGAGCGTGCTGCACAAAAGGCATTACTGGAAAGTGAGCAATTATTTAGAAGTATTGCTACTGCTTTGCCCCTGATATTGTGGATGTCCAACACCAAAGGCGAAATTACTTTCATTAACCAAAAATGGGTGGAATTCCTGGGCTTGCCCGAGCAGGAGCATTTTGATGGTACTGCATGGCAGAAAGCTATTTTGGAGGATGACCTCGATAGAACTTTACAAACCTATATTCATTCTATACAGACGGCTACTACCCTGAGTATGGAGTACCGTGTAAAACGCGTTGACGGAAGAATTGTATGGACATACTCGCTTGGGCAGCCACAGTATGATCAGCAAGGTAATTATACCGGCTTTTTGGGCTATACCATAGATGTAACTACACAAAAAGAACTGCAGCGCCAGAAAGATGAATTTATTGGTATAGCCAGCCATGAGCTAAAGACACCCGTTACCAGTATCAAGGCATACGCCCAATTGTTGAAGGAGATGTCTGCCGATCGTGGAAATACGTTAGAGACACAAATGCTCACTAAAATGGACGGGCAGATAACTAAGCTCTCTAACCTGATTGGTGATTTGCTGGATGTAACTAAAATACAGGCCGGTAAACTACAGTTTAACGATGCTTATTTTGACTTTGACAAACTTGCCACTGACGTTGTGGAAGAACTGCAGCGCACTACCAACCGCCACCAGATCGTTAAAAACTTTGCTGATATAGGCATGGTGTATGGTGATGAACACCGGATAGGACAGGTGATCACTAACTTCTTAACCAATGCCATTAAGTACTCTCCAAACGCAGATAAAATTATTGTTGCCACCAGCCTACAAGACGACCAGGTGAAGCTGAGTGTACAGGATTTTGGTATTGGTATTCCAAAAGATAATCAGGAAAAGGTATTTGAACAGTTTTACCGTGTAAGCAACGGTAAGCAACACTTATTTCCGGGTCTTGGACTTGGGTTGTACATTTCTGCTGAAATTATTCGCCGGGAAGGAGGTAAAATAGGAGTGGGTAGTATGGAGGGGGCAGGCTCTACCTTTTATTTCACCCTGCCTGTAGATGGTAAAAAGGGAAATACTGCCACGTAATACAAAAAGGATATAATTAAAAAGGTTCAGGATCATTAATGATCCTGAACCTTTTTAATGAATTGCCTTCAATCCTCTCTTATCTATGCAATCTCAATCATGCGTGGTGGCTTTTGTTTAGCCTCTTCCTTCTTTGGAATTACCAGGTGCAATACGCCATCTTCGTAGCGTGCCTGTATCTTATCGGCATCTACTACATCTTTCTGCAAGGTAAAGGTCCGCTGGAAGGATTGGTAGCTAAACTCACGGCTGATGTATCTTTCTTCGTTAGGTTTGCTCCAATTACCTTCCTGTTGGTTATTACCTTCCTGCTGTTCTGCTTTTTCGGAACTGATGGTGAGCATATTGCCATCCAGTGTTACCTTAAAATCCTTTTTGCTCATGCCTGGAGCGGCTACTTCTACTTCGTAGCTGTCGCCTGTTTCTTTGATGTTAACTGCCGGAATAGTCGTGTTGGTGTTTGAAAAATTAGACGTATTCCAATTAAATAAGTCGCGGTTAAAGAAATCATCAAAGAACGTTGGCAGGTAATTTACCAGGTTGCCGTTCCTTCTTGTGATTGTCATAATAGCCTCCTTTTAATTGGTTAATGAATAATTTAAAATGCTGTCAGCAACAGCAATGCCACTGTATTTTCTGCCACCAGGGTACTGAAATTTTTTCATCTTAGTTGTAAAAACTGGCAGGAAAAAGGACAATTTTTCGGTGGAATAGTTTGACACTGCACAGATGAGGAGAGATGAGCGCTCACGAGGCAGTTAAAAGTATAAGGTATAAAGTGTAAAGTTGGGGAGGAAGATTTAGGAGTTCACAAGTTTACGCGTTTACGAGTTCACGAGTTGGTTGGAAAGTTTAATGTTTAATGTTAGTTGGGGTAAGTGATAGGTGAACATCAGCTATACCCAGGAGTAAGTACAGCGTAGGTATGGAGATACTATAGCGTAAGTATAACGTAGATCAGGTATAACTCAGGTATATATCAGGTATATGTTAAGTATAACTCCTCCTCTTCTAAGGGTGAGAAGAGGAGGAGTTGCTAATACCTTAGTAGATTAAATGACTGATTAACTGACTAATGATTTCTTAGTATTAACTCACAATTAAAACAGGTATAGATACTCTGTGCCGTACCTGATCTACAGTAGCGCCATACACATAATCCTTGATTCCGCGGTGGCGGTGTGCACCCAGTACCAGCATATCGGCTTTTTCCATCTTTACGATGCGCAGTATTTCGTCTATCCTGTTTTTATACCCTAAAGCTATTTTAACCTGATAACCCAGCGTTCTTAATTGCAGTGCATAATCTTCCAGTTGTTGTTGGTCGTTCCGGGTTTCATAATCATCTGCAGCTTCGCCCGAGTAATTGGCAGCTACGGTTTCAACAATATGTAATAACACATAGCTGGCATGCTGGCCGCCTTGTCTGAGGGCATAGGCAATAAGCTTTTCATCGAGATTGCTGAAGTCAAGAGCCACGGCAATGCAGCTTGTTTGCGGTACATCCAGTATTTGCAGGAACTTTTCCTCGTTGTGCAGCCGAACACTTTTGTGTTCTTTTTTACGGTTGATAACAGGTAATATTGCCATCATTACAAATAGCCATACAAACAGGAGAGAACCGATACTGATGATTGCTTTCAGGAGAATTTGCCCTTCTTCGTTAAACACATCAATTAGGGTTTCGGCTACCAGCCTTACATTAAGGTACACCAATATACCGGCGACGGCCCACGAGAGTACTTGTACGGAGGGCCTGATAGCAAATGTGCCCATGGTTCTTTTATCACTTACAAAGTGAATGAGCGGTATAATGGCAAAGCTTAGCTGCAGGCTAAGGATAACCTGGCTGAGTACAAGGAGGTCGTTCACCTTTTCTTCACCGGCAATTATTACAACCAACAATGCCGGTATAATAGCCAGCAGGCGCGTGATTAACCGGCGCAACAAAGGATTGATGCGGAGGTTAAGATAGCCTTCCATTACGATCTGTCCGGCAAGTGTGCCTGTAACGGTAGAGCTTTGTCCGGCTGCTATTAGTGCCACTGCAAAAAGAATGGGTGCCAACTTGGTGCCCAGCATGCCCTCCAGCAACATGTGTGCATCCTGTATAGTGGCTACATTGGTATGCCCGGTGCGGAAGAAAGTGGATGCGGCTAATATTAGAATACAGGCGTTTACTACAAAAGCGATGTTGAGCGCCACGGTACTGTCGACCAGGTTAAACCGCAATGCTCTTTTAATGCTGGTATTGTCAGCCCTTACCTTACGGGTTTGGACGAGGGCAGAGTGCAGGTACAGGTTGTGTGGCATAACGGTAGCCCCAATAATGCCTACGGCAATGTAGAGCGCCTGTGCATTGAGTATGCGGGGTTTAAATCCTTGCACTACATCGCTCCAGTCAGGCTTGGCAAAAAAGATTTCGGCAAAGAAGGATATTGCTATTATAGCTATTAAGGCAACGATAAATGCTTCCAGCTTGCGCATGCCCAATCTTTGCAAATAAATGAGCAGGAAAGTATCTAAGATGGTAACAGATACACCCCATATCAATGGCAACCCTGTGAGTAGTTGAATACCGATGGCCATGCCTATTACTTCGGCAAGATCGCAGGCTGCTATTGCCACTTCAGCAAGCAGGTAGAGGCAAAAGTTTACCAGCTTAGGATAAACTTCCCGGTTAGCTTGTGCCAGGTCGCGGCGGCGTACGATGCCTAGCCTGGTGCTCAAACTTTGCAGCAGCAGGGCCATCAGGTTGCTCATCAACAATACCCAAATGAGGGTATAGCCAAACTGCGCCCCGCCTTGCAGGTCGGTAGCCCAGTTGCCTGGATCCATATAGCCTACGCTTACCAGGTATGCAGGCCCAATGAAGGCAAAGAAACGACTCCATTTTTTACTGGGTTTCGAAGTGTCAACTGACTCGTGTACCTCGCTTAAAGACAATTCCTGTGATGGTGCTTCTGATGTTTTCACTGGCTAAAGTTCCTGAAATTATTTTGTATGGGATAAAGTAAATAGGCTGCAAGAATTTAAAGATATTAGCCGCCGGTTGGAGTTGCTTGTTAGGTTGATTAAAATTTGTATTATGTATGGTTGACAAAGGGTACTGGC